>Ga0194052_1000036_pt1 | contig 99337 bp, 90 predicted proteins | sample SepL226m_MetaG_FD_160117 | JGI IMG/M metagenome (GOLD analysis project Ga0194052, IMG submission 160117) | Anoxic zone freshwater microbial communities from boreal shield lake in IISD Experimental Lakes Area, Ontario, Canada - Sep2016-L227-6m | ecosystem: Environmental > Aquatic > Freshwater >...
GACAAACATTCCGCTAGAGTAGCGTTTTACCGGTGTATCGATGAATTTCTCAACCCCTGAAAAGGAAACAATATCATCGAACTTCGCTGCAACCTCACTACGCCCCATGCCTAAAATGGCACCGTTCATATAAACATTATCGCGACCTGTTAGGTCAGGGTGAAATCCGGTTCCAACTTCTAGCAGGCTGCCAATGCGACCATTAATTTTAATAGAACCAGAGCTGGGAGCAGTAATACGGGAGATCAGCTTCAATAAGGTCGACTTGCCGGCCCCATTAGCGCCGATAATCCCGACTGTCTCACCCTGCTTAATATCGAATGAGACATTCTGTAGTGCATAAAACAAATCGGGAGCTGTCGGCTCCTGTTCGGCTTCGGTCTCGGGATCCCCGAAGGCATGGTCAGGATTGAATTTGCTCCTGGCCCACCGCCCGAGATCAGCAAAAAACTGGCTCCGATTAATCTCTCCTAAGCGATAGATTTTGGAAACATTTTCGACTGAAATGGCCAACGACATTTTATTAAGACCTTTGTTTGTGTTGTTTTATATCGTATCGGCCATCGTCCTCTCGGCACGACTGAACTCAACGAGCCCGATGATGAGCACGATAATCGTGATGGCAAAACTGATCAGCCATTGCCAGATCTCGATCTGACCTTGTCCCATCATGGCAAAACGGAAACTTTCGATAATCGGGACTATGGGATTGAAAATCAGGATGTTCTGTAAATAGGGAGGGGCGGCTGAGAGTGGGTAGAAAATACAGCTTCCATACATCCACAGCTGAATAAAGGGCGCAACTGCCATCTGAAGATCACGAAATCGCGTGGTGACGGCGGCGATCCAACACCCGAATCCTAACCCCAGCAAGGCCGTCTGCAAAATAAGCGCAGGAATGATGATGACTCTGTAGCTGAAATGGATAGGTGCCCCCTTCCAAAGGAAATAACAATAGAATCCGAGAAAAATCAGCAACTGTATCAAAAACTGCCATGCATTGGAGATAACCTGAGCAATGGGTATCGCGAGACGGGGAAAATAAACCTTGGTGAAGAGGTTTGCGTTGGCCGTGAAGATATTCGATGTCCTGCTGAGGCAGGATGAAAAATAGTACCAGATCACAATCCCAGACATGAAGAAGAGAAAAGGTGGGATGTTGTTGGTTGATATTCTGGCTATATTCCCAAAAACAATCTGATAAACAACCGTGCTGATCAGAGGCTGAATGAAATACCAAAGAGGCCCCATGATGGTTTGCTTGTGCATGGCAACCAAGTCTCTCCTAACGCTAAGAATGATCAGGTCACGGTACTTCCAGAGTTCGCGAAATGGCAGATGAAACGGAGATTTCTTGGAGGAAATCACTGCTGTCCACGATTGAGTCAGTGATGATTGATCAGTTTGAATCATAGAAAATCATGCTGCCGCCCATGGCCGTCGAAGGAGATTTCCTTCGGACCATACTTTTAATCGGTCTGTATTCCCGTTCGTCACAGGGGTTTACTTCCGGGAGGAAGCGGATGTGAAAACAGCTAACTCACTAGGAATTTCTGGATCCAGGGCATTATCTTGCGCCCGCGATCCACCCAATGTTTGAGTCGTTCCACTCTTTTGAAAGCGGCTGCTTTTTTTTGAGTTGGCATTGCCTCAATTAATTTTTCCATGCGATGGATCCGCTCCGCCGCGCTGTCAAGACGGGGCTTGAGCTCATCATTCAGGAAAGCCGTGGCAAAAGTGCTCAGATCGAGATCGGCCACGAAGTGATCGCGCCTGTCACCCGGCATATAGACAGCCCTGACGGCCCTGAAGGATCGTAGAATCTTGAGCCCTTGACTTGTGGCTCCAGCGCTGATCCTAAGTTGATCGGTAATCTGGTCGGAATTCAGCGGTGCATCCGTGACAAAAAGCAGCCCGTAGATCTCACCCACCGACTTGGGAAGTCCCACCAGTTTCATAAAGCTGATAAACAGGTCTATTGCCTCGATCTCCAACCCGGAGAGCGACGGCTCAATCTCAGCAATTTCGGAGGGCATGAAGGGTTAGTCTTGGGTTAGGGTTAACAGATGTAAAGGAGACAGATTCTACCGATCATCCTATTTCCTTCAATAAAAAATGAAGGAAATGAGCTCTCTTGACTCAGCAAGAAAAAGGCAGGCAGCATCCTCTCACCCGGAAGGCCGAAAGTCCCCTAGAATAGTTCTGCTTCTCGGAATGGCTTTCCCACAAGGTCCTTTGCAGAGAGCTTCGGAAGTTCTCCTTCCGACAACGGCCAGATAATGCCGATCTCAGGATCGTCCCACTGGATCGTCCTTTCTTTTGCGGGAGTGTAGTATTCTGTACACTTGTATTGGAAGTCGGCTGTGTCGCTTAGCACTAAGAATCCATGGGCCAATCCAGGAGGCACCCAGAGGCGCTCCTTATTCTCTTCACTCAGAATATGTCCATCCCATTTTCCAAAGGTGGGTGAACTCTTGCGCAGATCGACAAAGACATCAAAGACGCTTCCCTGCGTGACCCAGACGAGTTTCCCCTGAGGGTTCTCAATCTGGTAGTGAAGACCTCTCAGAACATTTTTCTGTGATCGGGAGTGATTATCCTGAACAAACTCCACATCAATGCCCATTTCGGCAAATGTCCTGCGATTCCATGATTCCAGAAAAAAGCCGCGTTCATCGCCGAAGACCTTGGGCAGAAGGCGGAAGGCTCCTTCGATTTTTGTGGGGATTGCTTGCATCGGCAGTTTCAAGATTGTTACCCAAGAGGGTTAACGGCTTTTAGGAAATCAAACTTTAAGAAGTCGGCGTCCGCTGTGTAAATCAGTTTTATTCCATGCTGCCTCAAAATCGTTGCCACATGGGCATCCGGAACCAAGTTGCCCCTGGTTAACACGCGGCTTGTTACCTTATAATAATCATGGATAAAGTCCTCAGATTCACCGACAAGTCGCACTCTTGGAAGCTGCAAAAGAGCCTCAATATTTTTCCATGCTTCAAGGGGAGAAAGGGGTTCTCTGAAAATGGAGGGGTGGGTTGCGATTCGTTGATACCCCATCAGGACAGGCCAAGTTAAACAAAACAGATCCGGATCTTCAGGCCGCTCCTCCAAGAATGACTTGGCGGATGCATGGTTTGGAGATGATTCATCCGATGCATAGATCAGGATATTGGTATCTACGGAGTAGCTCATTCTCGGTCGAGAATTTTGTATAGTGCGTCTTTATCAGAAATATCCACCAGTGCATTCATTCTATGAGAGGTCCAGTGAAGGCGTTCTGTTTTAGATTTTTTTTTCCTTCTTGAACTCAATGCATCAGCAATCAATCGGGAAGCAAGTTTGCCCAGCGACACACCCTCTTCACGCTGCAGTAACTTAAGCTCCTCAAGTATCGGTTCTTCAAGATCAAGCGTTGTCCTCATGATGAGCGATGCTTACAAGAAACGCATCAGATGTCAAATCGATGTCTTTTTCCTTAACGCAAAGGGTTCCAGATGCGGAGGAATCCCAACCCCTCGAAATCTTTCGTATTTGCCGTGGCAAACTCCGTGACTCCATGAGCCTGAAGAGTCTTGGCCAGACGCACATCAAAAATTCTTCTGCGCGCAAATCCTTTCTGGGCTGCAATCGGCCAGACTTCCTTCATGACATCAGCGGAATCGATAAGCTGCCAATGCGGATGCGTTCTTAAAAGATTACACTCCTTGCATGCAGCAGATGCACTCAAGGGAGGAGTGATGATTTTTTCGTTCCGAAGCAGGACATAGAATTCCATCAGGACAAGCTCAGAAATGACCACCTCCGTGCTCTCGCCCAAAGCCTCAAGAAAGGACAATGCCTTCTTGTGATACGGAGACGCGCTAAGTCTGGCATAGGCAAGAATATTGGTGTCGATTCCAATCATGGAATGGATGGATCACTGTCGTCCCGTATTAAGTCTCTTAGTTGTCCAGGGTCATGAACCAACATTTTGGATCGAATCGGTGGTGGTAGCCGCCAGAGACCTGCCCGCCTCTCTTTAATGGGGGGATAAGCCCGTGTAATCGATTCGGCACCCCTACGGATAACTTCGGCAATACTCCACTCCTGAGTCTCTGCAACTCTCTGAACTTCTTTATAAAGTTGATCGGGAAGTTGTATTTGAGTACGAACCATGAGTCGATATTACAGCGCTTAAAAATTGATGTCAATGTCACTCCAACCCGGATTATGCAATAGAGTCATTCAAGCAGAGAATTCTTGAGCACCAAGTTGGTGAAGAGACTGAAGCGAGAAGCATCAGTAATAATATGGAACTCAGCCGTAACAAACCTCCGACCGGGGAGGAGGTAGGACTGCGACAGAGTTGCAGCCCCGCGAGGGGCGAGCGGCGCGGGAACGCCCGAATGGAGTCTTGCGGGTGCAGGACGACATAGACTGCGCTTCAAGCGCAGCCCGAAAGGGGATCGGATGGGCATCCGATCATCAATTCAAATGCGAAGCAACGGCCGGGCAAGCAAACTCAGGAGAAAATGTTTCTTCGTTTGATTCGCTCGTGCCCACTCGTCTCACCCTTTAGGCTACCTTCGGTAGTCTATCCCAGCCTCTCCCGAGGCTCGGTATTCTGAGTTCCATATTACCTCATTCGGCATCCCTGCACTTGGTAAGTGTTATCTGCCAAGGTGGGGCAGTATTCTGAATTCTAATACATTTTTTGGGTTCAAGCCCCACTGAAGGGTTGCATCCCTGACTTCTGATTTGAAGCCACTTTTCTCCCGCAAAGCAGTGGCTCCCTGCGGGCCACGATTTCATCGTGCTCTACCGCGCCAGTTCCCACAGGCTTGGTTCTGAATCCTGATCCTTTTTCACCTTTCAAGTTTCATCTTTCTTCAGCCTTCCCCCCTTGGATACCCCTTTGTGGTAAAAATTTCCCTTTGCTACTCTTCAAACACAACTAGGTCCCCATCGCTTCATTTTTTTCGCCGTTTGAGCACTTCGCGCAGGTAGGTTCCATAGCTGGATTTCCCCATGGATGCCAGGGAGTGCTCAAAAGCCTCTTCGTCGAGAAATCCCATCTGCAACCCGATTTCCTCAAGGCAGGCAATACGAAGACCTTGGCGGTTTTGTATGGCTCTCACAAAATCCGCCGCTTCCAGCAGGGACTCATGCGTGCCTGTATCAAGCCATGCCATGCCACGCCCGAGCTTTTGCACGCGCAGGCGGCCTGCTTCCAGATAGAGGCGGTTCAAATCAGTAATTTCCAGTTCTCCGCGAGCCGATGGTTTGAGGGATCTCGCCATCTCCACAACATCACTGCTGTAGAAGTAAAGACCGGGTACCGCATAGTTGCTTCGAGGAGCTGACGGTTTTTCTTCTAGGGAAATCGCCTTTCCCTCCTCATCAAATTCCACCACGCCATAAGCTGTTGGATCGGCCACCTCATAGCCAAAGACTGTCGCACACTCCCTATCCTGATCGGCCTGGCCCAAGGTTTCGGTAAAATCATGACCATAGAAAAGATTGTCCCCTAGGACGAGAGCCGCTGGAGAGCCATCCAGAAACTCGGCTCCTATCAGGAAGGCCTGAGCAAGTCCATCGGGAGAGGGTTGCTCGGCATAATCAAAGCTAACCCCAAAGCGGGAGCCATGCCCAAGCAATTGCCGGAAAGCGGGCAGATCATGAGGGGTCGAAATGATCAGAATTTCGCGGATGCCCGCCAGCATCAGTACCGAGATCGGATAGTAGATCATCGGTTTGTCATAGACAGGCATGAGCTGCTTGCTCACGGCCATCGTCAATGGATGGAGTCGGGAACCGGTGCCACCGGCAAGAATGATGCCTTTACGATTTTTCATGGTGATGAGCTGAAATTCTCGCGCAGAGACGCAGGGACGCCAAGAAATGAATGTGATTAAATCGTGCCAAAAACAGGTGGAATCTCACGCATCACACTCCGGAGGCTGTGACCTTCAGCACGGAGCACGGCATCAAGTTCTTGATCGGATTCAGTCGCTTCCAATACCCTCTCCACCAAAGGTCGTTGGATAAGGAAGCGTTCGGCGTGGGGATGATCAGGATGCTCCCAGTGCGCCAGAAGGCGCTGCTTAAGGGGAGCAGATTTCCAAAGCAGACGCCCATATTCCAGCCGGGCGATATCCTGATAATTGGGGTATTTTCCAAAAGCGTTCATTTCAGTATCTGGGCCCATTCAGCATGAATTCTGTCCCGAGGCTCTCCTCTCTTGAGCTTTGGAACTAAGAGATCATCGACAGAAGGAACAACAACCTCCAATAACCGGTAAGTTTTCTTGTGCGCCCGGGATGTCCAATCAGAGGGCATTTCCGAAAGAACAGCCGAAGGCATGAGATTCACATGCCAACCGTGTAGTTTTTCAAACTCACTTCCGATCATTGCCTCATAGCCAAGCAAGGCCACCTGCTCGCTGTCTGTCACAGGATCGACATCCATGCTATTTTCAGGAAGTGAAACATCCAGATTCTTTTGCGCTGCATGCCACAATAATGCTCCTGAGCCGATCAAGATCATACTGCCTTTCTCCGTCAGTCTGTTACCCCAATCAATCAGCCATTCTTCAATTTGGCTTGGGTACTTTAGCTCTCGGAGAGGCATATAGTCAGTCTAAAGGATTAGCCATGGAACATGAAGCGGATTCTAAAGCCTGAAAAAAGGCCAATTCATCAACCTTTAAACCCCTTCCCCTTTCCACCACTCCCTCCACTTGGCGGGTGCCCATTTTGAAGGAAGGAAGATCAGGGCGGTCAGCGCAATGATCCAGCTCAGTGTACCGAGGGTGAGGCAGAGGGCATACCAAGAGGGAGCCTTGAACTGAAAGACTACCTCATGAGATCCCGGAGGCACATAGGTAGAGAGTAGCGCCGCCTCCGCACGATGCACTTCGGCAGGCTGGCCATCGATGGAGACCGTCCAGTCCGGATGATAGGCCTCGGAAACAATCAGCCATCCAGAAGCCGTCGGAGGAAGTTGATAGACCATGCGCTGGTAATCATCCATACGGTTGCCGACAAGAGGAACCCGGGCTAGCGGTTGGCCCATTTTTCCCTGATAACTCTGGAGGAGCTCGATCTGGTTCGCCCCCTTTGCCATCCCTGCAAATCCGGGTATTGCGGAATTTACCGCTGCCTGCTCCACCGTCACGATATTCTGAGGGAGGAGTTGAAGGGCGGCTGGTGCCATCGCATAGCTTTCCGAAGGAAGTGCCACGAAGTCATGCGCCAGAAAAGCCGGATAGAGCGCATTCCGATTTTCCAGTACGGCGAAGTATTTATTCTCAAAGGCCACAGGATAGATCGACCGGAAAAAATCCTGCATCTGCTTGGGCGAAAACGGATCCGTCTTATCAAGTAAAATGTAAGCCACTCCGGCGAGATCCAGATATGTTCTCAGACTCTCTCCACTGGCATTGCCTGCGGCTTCCAAATGACGCACCCACTTGAGCTGGAAGTGGCGCAGGAGTGACTCGGAATCAACCGCCCGACCAGTTTTCTCAGGTAGAGTCAGGTAGAAATAGCGACCGCTCAAGGGATGCACACGGCCTGGGATCGGGGCTGTTTTTAGAAATGCCGCCGCCTGATCATAGTCCGTGAAGAGCTTCCGATCCATGCCACGAGTCCAGTAGGCAGAGTGAACCGGGTAGAGCTCGATCAGCATCAGCACTCCAATGATGATGGCAAGTGGCTTGCGCCAGCCTTCATTAACAACTTCGGTGAAGAGCATCCAGAAGGCCATCCCCACAGCTGCTGCCAGACAGCAGAATCCCCCCACACTCCAGAATGACTCAGGGGCGCGAATGTCTTTGAAGAGAGGGAAGAGCTCCGCGATACGAAAAACAGGCAAGAGAAGCACAACCATTGTGATCAGAGCCGGAACGATAATTTTTGTAGGAAGATCCTGCCCTCCCCTCTCTGTCTCAGCACCATCAAGCTGAACATCTGAATCGGGTGCCTGAGATCTGGAATTCAACAACTGTGAAGCTGTCTGATAAATCAGCCATCCCAGCCAGATGGAGCAGAGCCAGAGAAGAGGGATCGTCGTATCGGGAAGACCTTGACCAGTTTTGAGTACATTGATGTGTCCGAGCAGAAGACCATCGGGGCCTGAGGCAAACCAAGTCGAGACAAGCCAACATGCTGTCAGTATAAGGAACCATCGCCCGAGCTTTGTGGCACGCCACTCTGCAAGCGAAGGGAGTCCCAGCGCCATAGAGAGAGCGGCGAGAGGAATCAGCCCGATCTGGAACATCGCTGCATCCCCGATGAGGTTACCATCGCCTCCCTTGGTCAGACTCCCCCAGAGATCGATCCAGAGTAGAGGCGTCTTGAAAGCATAGTGATGCTTCCATGCATCCAAGGGGTCAAAAAGGAACCCGGCCGCAAACCCAAATTCGCGCGATGCAGGCAGCAGGAATATGATCGTGGTGAGCACCGCCACCACCATGCTTCCTCCGTAGCCAATGAGAGTCCGTTTAAGATGCGTGGGATTCTGACGGAGTGTTTCTGCGGTCCAGAGCAAGAGCATCGGCGACATTACGATCGCGATCTTTGTGTAACTCAGGGCCAGGGCACCTGCGGCGAGACCCAATCCTACGATTTCCCTCGGAGATCCATCCTCAGCCACAGCGACGATCCCTCGCAGAATCAGTGGAGTGAAGACAAAGCAGAGACCCACCGTCCAATGTTCGTAGATTCCGATAGCAACATGAATTGAAGGAAGCAGGATATAGAGAAGGGCGACCCAACCAGAGAGCGAGACACTGCCGCCGATCCTCCTTACGAAGAACCACATCGAGAGCGCACTCAGTGGAATGAAACTCAAAACTAGGAGTTTCTGGGCAACAAAGGCCCCCACTAACCAAGAAAAGAGAAAATTAACCGCATTGGAGAGGAATGTCGCCATCGCAGTAGATGCATGAATGATCAAACTACCCCCCATTAGGAAATTGGGCGTCCACCCGGTAATGGATCCCCTTGAAATATCCCATAGTTTCCCGGTATCTCCGAAGAGCTCCTCACGGCTCGGGGCTTCAAAAATCCATCCGATCGCGATGATCAATAGAAATAACCCTCCAGCCCAAAAGGGCCATGGAAGACGTGATGTGTCTTGTTTTTCAGAACCAGAGTGCGCCATAAAGAAATAGAAAGTTCTAGAAGTTAATCCTTTCCTTTTCAACAACCAAGGGCCGCTTCAGTACTTGAGTGTGAATGGCCCCGATGTATTCGCCAAGAATGCCAATAAAGAATAACTGCACCGAGGCGAAGAAGAAGATGCCGATCACCATGGGGGCCGTTCCGATAGGAAGGCTGTACCAGAAGAGCAGCTTGTAGATCAGATAACAGACCGCAACAATCATGCAGAGCAGAGCAGAGATGAAACCTAGCATTGCTGCCAGCCGTAGCGGCACTTTGGAGAAATTGGTAATCCCCAGCATCGCCATATCATAGAGTGTGTAGAGATTATTCTTCGTGAATCCTCTGGTTCGTAGAGGCTGATGGTAGGAAACCCTCTCAACCGGAAGTCCTATTTCTGCAATCAAACCCCGAAAATAGGGATAGGGATCATTCAAGCCTCGGCAATACTCCATGATGACACGGTCGTAGAGACCGAATCCGGTGAAGTTCTGGATCGTTTGGGTATCCGCCAACCCCTCGACCAATCGATAATAGAAACGGCGTACAGCAAAGAAGAGGGGGGATTCAGCACTGGAATCCTTGATCGCCACCACCGCCTTGGCTCCCTCCTCCCATTTCTTCACGAAATCAGGGATAAGTTCAGGAGGCTCCTGGAGATCGGATGCCAGATAGATCACGGCATCTCCCGATCCCTGCATCATCCCATGATAGGGAGAGCGGATGTGTCCGAAATTGCGCGCATTCAGGATTATCTTCAGCCGGGGATTTCCACCCGCCAGCTTCCGCAGAATCTCCTGAGTCCCATCGGTGGAGGCGTTATCGATGATGATCTGCTCGTAGTCGTAGCCGGGCAAGGACTCCATCACCTTGGCGACTCTGGCCACCAACTCCTCCACATTATCTACCTCATTATAGCAACCGGAAACGATGCTGATTCTTTTCACGATTATCAGAGACCCCGTTCATGGATTATTTCTCGGAGCCTCGAGTCCTCCGAATAAGGAGCGTCAATGTGGTCAATAGAAAGCCGTGCGTCTTTTTTGCATTCCTGCACCATGCGATGTCCGTATTTACCGAGCATTAATTCGCGGCAGGAAATCTGTCCTTTCTGAAGCGGAATCGCCATGTAGATATCCTCTTCGGTAAGCAAATCGCCGGGTTTGAGATCACGCTTGGCATAAACCCCCCGAATGTAGGTGTCAAGATAGGCGGTTTCTTTGGTAATCGGAAGTTTTCTGCTGTCGCTTGCCGTTCCACAGAATTCGACTGCCTTGTGAAATGCGCGGTACCACACATCGATCTGCTCGGGGAGTGAGGAGTATTTCGCCACCTCAAATCCATCGCTGTTAATGTCGATGTGACGTTCAAAGGTGCGGGCCCCCTTCCCATACGCTATTCCAATCGACATGACCCAGTCGTGGTACTCATGACAGGAATAGCCGATGGTATGTCCAGGATAGCGCTTCTTAAAAAAGTCGATCTGATCCAGTTCAGCTTCGTTATCCTCATGGGGATAAGCCGCAACACAATGATTGATGGCAAGAGGGATGTTCCGATTTTCAAAGAATGTGACGACATCGTCCATATCCTTCAGGGGCGTCCCTCCGAAGGATATGATGGCCGGCTTCCTAGTCCACGCGATTTTCTCCAAGAGCATCCAGTCATTGGAGTCAGCACTTGCGATCTTGATAATGGGAAGATCGAATTCGACACACCAGTCCACCGAATTTTCATCAAACGGCGTTGACATCGGGATGCACCCGTTTTTGATGATCGCCTTGATCATCACCGCATAGTCTTCCTTGGAAAGACGAGTCTCCATTACCCGCTTTACATAACGGATATCAAGGCGATCACGGAAATCCTTGTGGATGAAGGTATCGACATCACGGAACTGTAGTTTGATGGCGGTGCGCACATTGTTAAATCGCGCCACACGACTGTGCTCCCTGATGATTTGAAGCCCTCGCTCCAGACTACCTTGGTGATTATTCGTCATTTCAAGGACGAATAAATTCTCAAAAATATCGCGTTTCATACCGGTGTTGGGGAGTTCAGCTTTTAAAGATGAATCAGGAAATCAGGAAAATAAAGAACTTGTTTAGGGCTCAGAAAGCCTTCTGTTGGATGAACTCATCTACGGCAGGCACCAGATCGTCTAAAAATTCGACTTTCATCTTTTCCATGCGGCCTGCGCCTCTGGTCAGGATGCAATTCACGGCATCGCCGGTATTCTTCTTATCGTGCCTGATTGCATTGAAAATGGCCTCCCGGTCTGCTTTCAAAAGTGCATCCCCATAGGGATGGTACCAAGGCGAGAGTCGCCCCTGGAGATCCTGATAATGCGAGGCAGGCACCAACCCCAGCCGAACCGAAAGATGAGTCGCGGTCAAAATCCCCAAAAGTACAGCTATCCCGTGTGGGATGGTATACTTGGTGGCCGATTCATAGGCGTGACCAAATGTGTGACCGTAGTTGAGGATATTCCGGATGCCTCGATCCATTTCATCATCCTCTATATAGGGTGTTTTGACAGTCATCGATCGCCCCACCCATTTGGAAATCACTCCCAAGTCACCTCCGGGAGTCACGCCTTGAAGGTCGTCCATCAACTCATTGAATCCTGATTCTCCCGCGATTAACTGAAGTTTGATTACCTCTCCGAGACCCGAACGGATCTCATCCCATGGAAGGCTCCTGAGCACATCGTTGACAAGGAGTACCCTATGCGGCGGATAGAAGGTGCCAATCTGATTTTTGTAAGTACCAATATTGATCGAGCTCTTACTCCCAATGCAACTATCGGCCTGAGCGAGCAAGGTAGTAGGGATCAGTTCCCAGCGAACTCCTCGAAACAGCACGGTTGCAATGAAGCAAGCAATATCCTGAAGCACTCCTCCGCCAATCACGACCAAGATACCATCCCGCTTGAGCCCACGCTCCAGCAACTCGAGAAAAATAGGGGTCAGCCGCTCGAAGGACTTTTGCTCTTCGGAAGCCTCGATAACGATACGCTTCTCCTCGGGCACCAACCCCTCAAAGACTTCCGCATAATTCCGGACAACTACCCCATCGATCAGAAAAAAAGTCCCCTTGCTGCCATCAATGTTCTCCAGAGCTATCTTAAGCGACGCATGCTCCTCTACACTGTAATCATGGAAATGGCTCTTGATGGTAAGCATGGACGGTAGCTGGTGTTATTACAGGCAGGTGAACCCACCATCCGCCACGATCGTCTGGCCGGTAATATAGGTGTTATTTTCGGAAACAAGGAATGCCGCTACCTTGGCCAACTCTTCCGTTCTGGCCATGCGTCGCAATGGAATCGAAGCCACAATCGCTTCGATTGCCTCCGGTGAATTGTTTTGACTGGTCAACTCAGTGTCCACGTAACCCGGAGCCAACGAGTTAACAACAACCCCCTTGGGGCCGAATTCCACCGCTACGCTGCGCGTCAATGCATCCAGGGCGGCCTTGGTCATGGAGTAAGCGGCCCTTCCTTCCTTGGTGACCGACCCAAGAATCGAGCTTGTGTTGAGAATATGTCCGTAACCACGAGCGGCCATTCCCGGAGCAAAGAACTGGATGAGCCTCAAGGCGGAACTCAGATTCACCTCAATCGTCTGCATCCAGTTTTCTGAGTAGATTTCCTGAATCAATTGGGGATGATTCACCCCCGCATTGTTAATAAGAACATCGACGGCCACATCCGGCAGGGATGCAAGATATGACTCAACAGACTCCCCGGAAGAAAGGTCGAGCTCTTTTCTTGAGGGAGAAATGACATCGTGACCGGAGGCCATCAACTCCTCGCAGATTGCGGCACCGATGCCGCGCGCGCCGCCTGTGAGGAAGACAGTTCTAGAATGGCTCATAGAATGTAAAATTTTGAGAATTATGGCTGGATCAGGTTCTCGGCAAGCTCCTCCCTGCTTAGAAAGGGGGACATGTCCTCTAGGGAGGCGGTCACCATACGCCCATCTTCCAATTTGCGCGAGGAGAGCTTTGGCGCAAACGCCTGCTCCAGATCAAGAATCAACTCGCAGACGGCTGGTCCCTCCTGTTGCAGAGTCTTGCGAATGGTTTCGTCCAATTCCGCATGCCGCTGGCATCGTTCAAAGGGCAGACCGAAGGCGTGTGCAACCTTGCCAAAATCAGGGAAACTCAGACCGGAATCAGTGCCGCATCCGACAATATTGTCCGGGAAAAAATTACTTTGGGTCTGCCGGATCGAATGATAACCCGAATTGTTGAGAATGAAAATCTTCACAGGCAATCTGAGTCCGGCGATGATCTGGAGCTCCTGTAGATTCATCATGATGCTCCCGTCACCCGCAAGGCAGATGATCCGTTTCTTTTCGAGCAGGGCCTCGGCGGCACCGATTGCAGCAGGCAGATCATATCCCATCGAGGCACAACCTGAATTGGTAAACACGCGCTGTCCAGAGCGCATCTTGATCGCCTGCAAAGCTGCTACGCAAGCTGTGCCATCTCCACAGGCGACAATCTCATCGTCATCCAACTGCTCTGACAACCGATCCATGAAGCAGTAGGGATTCACTCCTTCAGGCAGATTCCAGTATTCAGGGAGAACCACCGGATAGCAGGTCACGCGCTCCTTGCACCAGGCAAGCCACGTCGCATGACGGGGTGACCAATCAGCAGTCGCTCGCTCGAACTGCGGAAGAAAATCCTTAAGATCTGCATGGATGGGCATGTCGATCTGAAGCGTCGGCTTCCGCATTTCGACAGCATCAACATCGACCATTACTTTATAGGCATGAGGTGCAAAATTCTCCCAATTGTAGGATATCAAACGAATATTCAGACGACATCCGAGGATGAGTAGAAAATCGCTGTTCTGAACGGTGAAGTTTCCAGTCCGATCGCCGAGTGAGCCAGGACGACCTGTATAGGAGGGGTGATCATTTGGCAGCAGATCATTGGAGTTCCACGCTCCCACTACAGGAATTCCAAGCCGATCAGCCAGTTTCAAAAAAAGTTCATATTGTCCGGAAAGTCGAATTCCCGTTCCTGCATAGATCACCGGTCTCTTTGCCGCAGCCATACGCTTGATGATTGCCACGACTTCAGCAGGCAGGTCTGAAGTTTCAAACTCCATGGTATCTTCTGCCGGGTTATAGCCATGTAATGCCTCCGGATCTATTTTTGCTGCCTGGACATCAATCGGCACATCCAGCCAGACAGGACCAGGCCTCCCTTGGGTCGCAAGATGGAGAGCTCTTTCCAAGTGATACCTTACGGACAAAGGGTCATCGATAAGGACGGCGTATTTGGTAATACCCTTCACCATTTCCACAATATCGATTTCCTGATCACCAAGTTGCCTCAGCGGCAATCCAGAACTCCGCACCAAGGTTTCCCGTTTGGATTGACCAGAGATAACAATCATTGCCATGGAATCCACATAGGCACCGTACACACCGGTGATCGCATTGGTGGCTCCCGGCCCCGCCGTCACATTGACCGCAGCCATACGATTAGAAACCCGAAAATAACTCTCGGCAGCCATGGCGCACGACTGCTCATGATGGCAGCAGACAATCTTGATCTGATGATTTCGTCCAAAGGCATCATTCAGATGCATCGCCGCACCGCCCGTTACCATAAAGACATGACGAATACCATGGGAGGCAAGCGTCTGAACGATATAATCGGCGAGACGGATGTTCATTAATTGATTCTATGTAAAATAGTCAGCAACGGGTAGCTTTGATCCACAGAGTAATTTCGGGGCAGCATCTCGATGAATTCCGCAGACATATAGGTAAGGTCGTTTTTTAGAAAAACTAGGAGGTCAAAATGATGAGACGCCCATTCAGCCATTAATGCACTCTCGTTGTTTCGGGGAAATGAAACGCCCGGGTGCCACCAAGATGGTTGATGCAACGGCGGGCTAATACCGAAAGCCGCATACCCCCACTGCATTCGCGGCCCGAAATAGACTGTTCCAGTGCCCCTCTGACTCAATACGGATTGCACCTCACGATACACCTCTTGAAAAATCTGTCCGGTTTTTAGATGTGCGAAGAATCCTGTGTCTTGGAATTGGTCAGACAGGTTATACTCAAAGAACTTACCTGCTCCAATTGTTTGCACCCGGTGTCTGGTTATCGCCTGGGTACAGGCAATTCCCATGAGAATTATAGCAAAAATTCCAAAGGCGTCATTCCATCGCCTATCACTCAATTTCAAGGATACCTTGCTGCCTTGATAAACTTTGATAACGACTGTGCCTCCAAGAAAGGTGGCTATAAAAACAAGGAATACATCGACCAGCTTTAGTTCTCCATTGGTTAGGAAACCGTACAAACCCGATACCGCTCCCACCATTGCTAACCATAAAGAAGGATTATAGCGGGTCTTACCAGCATGTCTAAGCATCCAAATCCACGGAATCAGGAGAACAATCAGGATGCCGGATGAAAGCACTTTTTCCCATGTATCGAGATCCTGGAACAATTGATTCAGGCTTGATCCGCGCCCGGCAATACCAATGTATCCTTGAATGAGATCAAGCGGTGTGATGTCCGAGAAAAACAATACCCCTATGGTGAAAACCCCGGCGGCAAGAGAGAGACAGACAGCGGTCAAGCGAACCTCAGAAAAAAGCAGCGCAAGCCCTCCCCCGATAATCAGCAATCCGGCAATATTGGGTTTTGAAAGCGCCAGCAGCGATAAAGACAATATGTAGGAGATCCAAACATATTTGCTTTCAGGAGCTTGAATCAAACACCATGCCGAGAGAAAGAAAAGCGAAGCGACCACCGTCGTGATGGGATTATACCACCAGTAGGATACGAGAATCGTGGTCGAAACCTGCAGCAAGAGTGCAAACAACCATGCCAAAAAGCCGTTCCCTAGCGCCTTGTTCAGAAGAAACCAACTCCATGTAAAGGTAATTGCGGCAAAAATTGCCGTGATGAAAATTAGGGACCACCAACTCGCACCGAAACACCTGAACGCCAAACCGGCTCCCAGATAAAATACAGGAGGCATCGTGCAGGGAAAATCCAGATACGGATGTTGGCCGCTCACCAAACGCCACCCCATGTCAATCAAGGCACTGTGATCAAATCCGCCAAACTGGATCATTCCCAGTTTGAGAATCACCATCGCCACGAATATTGCAGTGAACGGAATCCAGAACACAGCTCCCTCCCATCGCGGCGGCACTCCCTCCACCACGAAAGCACTACGGAATATCAAGATGCCTGCCGCCGTAAAAGCTGTGATAATAAAAAGCTCTACCAACAGATATCCCTGAGGTGAGGGAGGAAGTTCTATGCCAAAGACACTCAATGCCAGGAGTGCCAGCAAAATGCCCGGCGACCATCCTGACAGGGAATTTCTGATTTCGGAATGCATTTTCAAGACATCAGCGACCTTTAACCCATTCCAGGATCCTGGCTACCCCCGCTTCCCGTGAAACTATCGGAGACCATCCTGTTGAGGAACGCATCCTAGCATTGTCAGCGACGAAGAATCTCTGATCTTCATGGCGCCATTCGCGGCGAACATAGTTCAGACGAATTCCTAGCTTACGCTCCAACAAATCAAACAACTCCAGTAGTGAGGAACTGTTCTCTGCTCCTCCTCCGATGTTAAAAGGTTGTCCGGCAATCTTGTCGATTTTTTCTGCTGCGGCCAGATAGCACTCGACCGCATCATCGACATAGAGCAAATCCCTCACCTGCTTGCCATCCCCCGATATGGTGAAGGGGGAGGTGGCCGGATTTTTCTGCTGATCGAGTGCCTGTCGGCAAAACCACCCTACCCACCCCTGATCATAGGTTGAGTGCTGACGACCACCATAGATCGTGGAATGACGAAAGACCGCCGTCTTCAGTCCGTAAGTTCTGGCATACTCAAGAAAATATTGGTCGGCTGCCCCCTTGGAGCATCCGTAAGGGGTTCTAAAATCAAGCGGTGCATCTTCAGCAATACCTTCAGGAAAATCAGGTGCCTCATAGCGGAGCTCACGCTCCACAAGTCGCACTCCGGCAAGCGCCCCATAGACCTTATTGGAAGAAGAGTAGAGGAGAACCGTATCAGGACTGTGAAACCGCACAGCCTCCAACAAATTAACAGAACCCTCAACATTTGTTTTGAAATCCCGCATTGGATTGGCAACGGATGTTGTCATCGCAACCTGACCTGCCAGATGAAAAATCACCTCGGGTTTTTCCGTTTTGATTACCTGACTGATGTGTACATCATCAGAGGTGTCTCCCTGGTAAAAAAACGGCTCTCCGAACGACTGGAGCCATGTGAGGTTATCCTGCGAACCAGTGCGTGAGAGATTGTCAAAAAGCACCACTTTCTGTCCCTGATTCAGAAGTCGCGCCGCGATATTACTCCCGACAAATCCACACCCTCCGGTAATCAGATATTTTTTCATGTATTGGACTGTTTGTCTGAAGACTTTAGCCTATACAGGCGCCACAATGTACTCAAGTAACTGAGAGCGAAGGCACCCAGATCTCTTTTTGTTTTCCCTGCCTTGCGTGTACCAAACGTGAAGGGAACCTCAAGAACGGTAAAATCTTTTTTGCTGAGACTGAGTTTAATCAGAATTTCTTCAACAATATCAAAGTTCTCACAGTTCAACTGCAACGATCGAAGCGCATCCCCTTGATAAAGACGGAAACTATTGGAGACATCCCTGCACTGTAATCCGAGAACAACCCTAAAGACCACATTCACCATCAGACTCAGAAAAATCAAAACTGCTGGATTTTCCGTATGCCCATCTTTCACATAGCGGGATGCAATGACGAGGTCGGCCTCATTCCTTCGCGACCATAGCGTCGAGACAAGACTCACAGGATGCGAACCATCGGCATCCATAAAGAGAACATATTTTCCTACGGACGCCTTGATACCCGTTTTGACAGCATGGCTGTAAAGGCCACCGCCCTCGCGGGGCAGATAGATCACTCCGTTGTTTCTGCAAAGCTCCGGCGTGATGTCCTTGGGCGTCTGCGTATCCACGACAATCACATCATTTCGCACACCAAGCCCATCCAATACGACTTTGAGACTGGGAAGCAGCCACTCCAGATTCCCTGCCTCCTCATAGGCCGGCAGGATAACGGAAAGCTGTATCGGAAATGGATCAGGCTCGTCTTTCATTCAAATATGGCAGGTCGGAAGGCTTCGAGAGATTGAGATCGGGAAATGAGTCTCTTGCAAGCTCCCAAACAGCACAGGTGAGATCATGGCGCGGTTGCCAGCCTAACGAATGTGTAGCTTTCGCAAAATCTGCTACCAAGTATCTGGGATCGTGCAAACTAGGAGGTTTCGAACCGAAGTTCAGTTTCACCTTAATCCCCAGACATCCAACGACATTTTCGATCATGGCCCGTACGGTCATCGTGCTTCCCCCCCCGAGATTATAGATTTCAGGTCCGTGAGAAACATTCGGAATCTTGTCCATTGCCATGCGGATTCCTTCTGCAACATCCCGAGCCGAAATGTGATCCCGTACCTGACGACCATCCGTAAGATCGAGAGGCATCCCCGTCTGAGCCGCCCTGAGAATGCTTGGAAAAAGCCTGCTGCGATCATCCCCCACCCCAGTGAAAGAGAAAGGCCTCAGAACGGTCAACGGCAAACCAAACTCAACCGCTGCAGAACGGATCAACAGATCGGCGGCAGCCTTGCTAGCACCATACGGGTGAAGCGTATCCAGTGCGTCATCCTCTCTCAGAGAGCGTGGCAGCGGCCTGTAACACAACCCGGTGCTGATATAGATAAAATGAGCCTCAGGATTACATGCGGCCGATTCACATAGATTAACCGTGAAGTCGACATTAAAACGAATCAGATCAAACCACTCCGTTTTGGGAAATTCCATTCCCGTGGCAGCGGCATGCACAATCGTTTGCGGCTGAAAGTCATGAACAACTTTGGTGACTGCATTTTGATCTAGAAGATCAAGTCGGGTTTCCATCATGGACTTCCATTCAAGCAAAGGACGGCTTTCTTTTCGTAACAGGACTAAAATTGTGTAATCAGGATTATTACCAAGTAACTCCAAAAGATTTCTGCCCAAGGTGCCCGAAGCACCCGTCAGGAGTATCCGATGGGGGGGAGTCGGCTTCATAACCGATTTGAATGCCAATTCGAAGTTCGCTTTATTGATTCTTGGATTCCAATCAATGACTTCACCCCCAATGCATTTTTGGTACGACTCGTATCGGGAACATATCGGGAGGGCGGAGATTTTAAGTTGGAAGCAGGTATTGATTGGGTTTGAGTAGATTCATCTATCGTTGACGCAACGGTTTCGGCCAATTCGGCAATGGTGATTTCCCGGTCGGAGCCGACATTGTATGGGAAGCAAGCTTTTCCCTTGAAGAGGATGATCCAAAGCCAGATGGCCAGATCTGCCATATAAAGATAGGAGCGGTAGGGGGTGCCATCATTGACCTCGATAGTCTCTCCAGACATGGCATCCCGGATGAAATTCCCAATAGCAAAATGGGCGTCGAGTGGAAGATGAGGTCCGACAAAAGCGAAGCAGCGGGCAATAGTCGTCTCCAACCCATGTTCTTGATGATAGATGGAGCAAAGAAGTTCTCCAACCCGCTTTCCTTCTCCATAAATGGAAACGGGTCGCAGATCCATCGGATCGGGAGCCCCGGCGTAGGTCTCGGGGATATGGGTTATGTCGGGAGGTTGCTTTCCATAGACAGCACCGGAGCTGACAAAAAGAAATTTCTTCGCTCCTGCAGAAACTGCAAAGTCGAGCGTCCTCCTGGTTCCCTGTGTGATGGTATCGAGCATTTCCAGAGGTGGTACCGGTACACTTGATGTCGTTCCAGCATGAATCACATGGGAAAAGGAACCGTCGGGAAATTCAAAAGTGCGCACATCACCTTGATGCAGAACGATCGATGATACTCCCGCTAAATGAGGAACTTTTAAGTAAAAAGCATCAGGATCGCGCGAGAGCCCCATTAACTCCGCTCCAAGTCCCAGCTCTTTATTGGCATAGGCAAAGCTTTCCAAGAGCCAGATACCGAAAAATCCCGTCGCTCCGGTGACAAAAATCCGCTTTCCGCGTAACTGCTCCCATAGCGGACGGGTATGCGTAAGCACATGATCAAGGTCTTCTTTGGGGAGTGGCGGAAATACCATATCAATGAAAAAAAATCATGTAGGTCATAAAAGAAAATACCTGTAGTGCAGTTGCAATCTCGATGTGCTTCATACACTTCATGGTGAATCTCTGTCAGCGATTCTTTACAAACCCCCGGATGGTTTCTATCTCGTAATCCATCATTTCATTGGTAAGACCGGGATAGGTGCCAAGGAAAAGGGCCTGGTTCATGATTTCGTCGGCTCCTGTCATTTCACCCACGACTCGAAAGGAGTTGGGACGATCTGTGCGAAGTTGCACAAAAACCGGCTGCCGAAGGAGGTTCCCGCCGAAGAGCATTCGAGTTCCGATTTTCTTTGTGTTAAGATGTTGTGCGAGATCGGTATGGGTGAATGGTGCGGTGGACTTGACTCGCATCATAAACCCAAACCAGGAACAGTCCGTCGTGGAACCGGAAGAGTCCCATTGAAAGCTGGATATCTGTTGAGGGGTTGAGGGGTTGATCGGTTGAACGGATTGGCTGATTACTCGCTTCAACTCGCTGGGTGGAACCCAGCGAAGCGCATGCGTGGGAAGGCTGAATTCAAAGACATCCGCAAGGTCGGCAAGTCCCGATCGGAGGTATTCCCAGTTGCGACCTCTGGCATGAATGAATGAGGGAAGTTTCTTGAGTTGTTGCCTGCCGATGGCCGCCTGTGGATCAAGTGGCTTCAGGTTATAACCAAGGTGACTGTAAATGTATTTGTGGTCGTAGCGTGGAGGCAATTCCCCGAGATTCCACCCGAAGCGTTTGCCGCAGGTGTCATCCTTGCCCGAGGGGCACCAACAATCACGGCCCCAATCGCGGAAACTCTCGGCGTAGGTTTTGAGTGGAGGGCGGAAAACGATATTTACCGCCCCCCCCTCGCCTGTGGTCAGATGATGAGGGGGATAAAAGGACTGCGTGGAGATGTCCCCCCATGTTCCGGTATATCGGGTAATGTGAATGCCGTTCTCCGGAAGTCCGGGGGAGTTTTCCGTGATTCCCATTGCCTTGGCTTTCTCGATTGGCATGGAATAGGTGCATCCCAAGGCATCGCAGTTGTCCTCAACGAGCCAAAGGTCGTGCTTGCGGCAGAACTCCAATACGGAGGTAATGTCAAAGGGATTGCCCAATGCATGGGCAATCATGACGGCCTTAGTCTTTTCCTGACGATAGGCGGATTCCAGTTGGTCGGCCCGGATGTTCCCCGTGTTGGGATCGTTATCCACAAAAACAGGCACTGCACCGTGTTGAAGGATCGGCGCAACGGTTGTCGGAAAACCCGCCGCAACCGTGATCACTTCATCGCCCGGCATGATCCTTTTGTGAGGAGGGAGTTTGTGGGTTGTCAGTGCTGCAAGGGCTATGAGGTTGGCAGAGGAACCCGAGTTGACCAGCAGGGAATATTTCACACCAAGGAATTCGGCCAATTCCTTCTCAAAAGCTTCGCCCTCGGGCCCGAGCGTAAGCCAGAAGTCGAGAGTGCTCCCAACTGCTGCTTCCACCTCATCCTCAGTAAAAATACGCCCCGCATAGGGAATCACGGTTTCGCCAGGCACAAAAACGGAGCGCCTCGCATCACCTCCGGGACGATTGGCGACATGGGCCCGAGCGGAGTATTCGCGGGTCAGGCGGAGGATCTCGGCTTTGAGTTCAGAGAGGGATTTGTTCATTTGATGGAAAAACCATGAAGGACATGAAGATCTTTAAGATTAATTCAGGAAACTTTTGATACCATCCTTGAGGAATCGTGAATTAAAATTGATCAAAAGCCCCTGTTTAAGCCCCGAAAGTTTAAGATAGCTAATAATTTGTGCCTGATGGATGGATTGGAGTAATTCTACACTCTTTAGCTCCAAAAGCAGCTTCCGATCCACCACCATATCCAGGCGATACACACAGTTGATCCTCTCCCCCTTGTATATGAGTTCCAAAGGGACCTGACACATAAAGGGAATACCTTGGATGGTCAATTCTCGGCAGAGACAGGATTCATAGGCCGACTCCAATAAACCCGGACCAAGATGCCTGTGTACCTCAATGGCACAACCTATGACTTTGGAAGCCAACCCACTCTCTAGTCCCTTAATGATCTCCATGCTCTTCATGGTAATATTTTCTGATACTCCGCGATCTGTTGTCGGGTGATTTCCAACGGGCTGACAACGCCGGCATTCACCCGATCATACCACTCAACTGTTTTTGTGATCGTCTCCTCAAAGCCCCAGTGTGGATCCCACTCCAGCATGAGACGAGCCTTGTCGATGGAGAGGTTCAAGAGTGTCGCCTCGTGAACCGCCTTGGGGTCGCTCTTATCAGTCCATTCACCACTACGGTGCTTGAGAATCTCTGTAACCAGATCAGCCACTGTGCGATTCGAATCGGGACTAGGGCCAAAGTTGAATGCGGAGCAGAGCGGTGATATTGAAGGGTTGAGAGGTTTAGAGGGTGAGAGGTTTAGGGGGTGAGGCGGTTGGGTTGTAGATCGCTTCAACATCTCAACTTCCCCTCCACTCAACTCTGTATTTGCCAGCAGAGCAGCAAGCCTCAGATATCCGGAGAGTGGCTCCAGCACATGCTGCCAGGGACGAACTGCTGAAGGGTTGCGGACTGCTATGGGATTTCCGTCATTCAATGCACGCATGGCATCCGGAACGATCCTGTCCTCGGCCCAATCACCGCCTCCGATCACATTTCCAGCACGGGCCGTGGCGACACGAACAGTGTCATTCTGAAAATAGGAATTGCGGTAGGCTGCAGTGACGATTTCAGCCATTGCCTTACTCGAACTGTAAGGATCATGCCCGCCGAGTGAATCAGTCTCTTCATAGGCACGCCCGGACTCATGATTTTCGTAGCACTTGTCGGTGGTGACAATCACAGCGACGATGGGGTGCTGTGATGGTTGAACTGATGAAGAGTTGAGAGGTTGAAGATCTAAGGGGGCGGATCGTTGAAATGTTGAGGGGTCGAGGGGGTGAGATATGTTTGGATTTCCTTTCAACGACTCAACTTCTCCTCCTTTCAACGCTGCCGCAGCGTAGCTGCGAAGAGCTTCCAAGACATGGATGGTGCCATTGACATTTGTCTCATAGGTCTCCACAGGAAGGGCGTAAGAACGGCGCACAAGCGGCTGTGCCGCCATGTGAAAGACAAACTCCGGCTGAAAGTCGAGGAGTGATTTTTTTAACACAGCCGCATCACGGATATCAGCGACTTCATGCTCCATGCGATGCGCCAGACCGAGTTGATCAAAAAGAGCCGGATTTGTCTCGGGAGCCAAGGCATAGCCATGCACCACCGCACCAAGTTCCAGCAACCACTGTGAGAGCCATGAGCCCTTGAATCCTGTGTGACCGGAAAGCCAGACACGCTTGCCGAGAAAGGCTTTTGAGAGTTGAAGAGTTGAAAGGTTGGGAGGTTGAGGAAAATTCATGCCCGGATTAGTTGAGATGAGAAAATTCTACGGGGTTGGGAAACTTTTTTTGACCTCCCGATTTGAGCATGGTGTAGGGCATTTAGTTGTGCGGAAAGCCCGGCGATCTTAGAACGCTGACTCTCCAGAGCTTCTTGGGTCAGGAATTTCTGATCTTCAGCCAGTATCAAGAGGTTCATGCACTCCATCAGTGAAGAATAGGCGATATGCGTGAAATGAGCCTGATCTTTCTTTGAAATTCTGCCTGATCCCTCTGCGAGGTTGGTGGGAATGGATACTGCCGCTCGATTAAGTTGAGATGTCAGGCCGAATTTTTCAGCTTCAGGAAACTTCTTCGTGATTGCGTAGATGCCTCTTAGCCAAACTCTCGACTCCTGCCAGACACGAAGTTTTTCAAAAGGGAATATATGGAGGGATGACATCGCTCAACTTTTTTGAACATCTCAACAACTCAACAGAATTGGCCGCCTATGGCGTCCAAACTCTCCATGGAGCCTTGCCTGAGTCCCAAAGCCCCTCAAGCAGCTGTTTTTCCCGGAGCGTATCCATTGGTTGCCAGAAATCCCGGTGATGGTAGGCATTGAGATCTCCCTCCCCGGCGAGCCGTTGCAGAGGCTCTCGTTCCCAGAGAATGGAATCCCCTTCTATGTAATCAAGAACGCCGGGTTCCAGAACAAAAAATCCTCCGTTGATCCAACCTCCGTCGCCCTCGGGCTTTTCCAGAAATCCAGCGACTCGATTACCTTCAATATCGAGCATACCAAATCGACCGGGAGGCTGTACTGCGGTGATTGTGGCTTTTTTTCCGGAGGCTTTGTGTGCAGCAATCGATTTGGTGATATCGACATTTCCCACACCATCTCCATAGGTAAAGCAAAAGGTCTCATCACCGATGTAACGCGCCACACGCTTAAGTCGCCCCCCCGTGAGTGTCTCATCACCCGTATCGATCACCGTCACCCGCCAAGGCTCTGCATGGCGTTCGTGTACCTCCATGCTATTGTTGCGCATGTCAAAAGAGATGTCGGACATGTGTAGGAAGTAATTGGCAAAATACTCCTTGATCACATAACCCTTGTACCCGGCGCAAATGATGAAATCGCAGATGCCATGGGCCGCATAGATCTTCATCACATGCCAGAGTATGGGCTTGCCTCCGATCTCGATCATCGGCTTGGGTCGTGAGGAGGTTTCTTCGCTGATTCGGGTTCCGAGCCCCCCTGCCAAAATAACACATTTCATGCGATTTATTTTATTTAATTGATTAGGGAAGCACTGATTTAATCGCATCGAGACCGTTGCGGCAAGAAGGGGTCGCCGACAAGGCGGCTTTGCGCGAGCATCCCCGCAGTGGGCTGTAAGCGCGAAGCCTACGCAGTCGCCGACTTATTATCGCCGCAACCCGAAGGGCCGGAACCATTTGTCGATTTTTGATGCGTTGCTCGCTCGGGCGAGACCGCTGAGGGTACCGCCCAGCACTCGCGCCTTCAAAAATCAGCAAATGTTCTTCAGCGGTCTTCATGGGCTTAAATCAGCGTTTCCTTAGTTTATCGTTGTTTCAGCGATGAGGAACAATGGTCTTTTTTCTGCACGACAAAATCACCTCTCTGCGCAGACTTCCAGAGATTTGAGATTCCGTCACGAAGGGTAGTTTTGGGCTCCCATTTTAGTTCGTTCCTTGCCTTTTGAATTGAAAGCACCACACGGGGTGTAAGAGCAAATGAAGTTTTTCCGAAATTCGAAATTTCAGTTTCAACAGCCCGCCCGCTTGTCTCCTCTAGGATATTGAGGACATCCCTTAGCGAGTGTCCCGCGCCAGCTCCAATGTTGTAAATCTTAAACGACTCATTCTGGGACATAGTCAATGTTGTCGCCGACATAACATCATCCAGATGCAAGTAATCCCGTACTGTTTCTTCGGAGCCGAAGACCGGTATTTTCTGGCCAGCCAAAATTCTCGCGATTGCAACCCCTATCAACCCCTGCCTGCTCTCTGCGGGTAAGATGGCTCCATAGACATTGCTAAATCGAAGGATGGTTGCCTTGATCCATCCCTGCTGCGAGGCAAGGTGCAGGTAATGCTCCAGCGCCAACTTTTGAATGCCGTAAGGACTCAGGGGTATGCATGGATCTTCCTCGGAAAAATACTCTTGTCCCGGGCATCCCTGCCCGTAAATGGCACCTCCACTACTGGCAAAGAGAAAGTGACATGGTTGCCCCTTTCGCCTTCGGAGGGCTTCGATAAGATTTAACGAGGAGCCGATGTTACCCACAAGGTCACTCGGCCAATGGCGGTCGGATATAGCAGGGGAATTGGATTGGGCAAAATGATAGATTGCATCCAATCCATCCACAAATTCCGCGCAATCAGCCTCCGAAAGGAGATCTCCTTGAAGCCACTCCACAGCATCATGGATTCGCTCACTGGGAATGCTTCTTGCCAAGCAGCGAATCCGGATTTCCGGGTAATGTTCTGCTAGGTGAACAAGAAGTCGACTGCCGATCATTCCAGTCGCTCCAGTAAGTCCTATGAACTTGATGTCTGCCATAAATACCGAGCTATTACCTCCGGCCTTAATGATCGCTACGGATAGCGGTCTCCTGGGTGATTCTGACACCAAGACCACTTCCCTGAATGAAGCACTTCAACTCGCTCATTCTACGAGGCTAAGCCCCCCTCCCTGTTTGAGTGGCGGGCTGCCTCCGGCAATCCAATTGGCTCCACCCAGTCGCATGTTTCATGAGTTTCAAGGTAGGGACTTGCACTTAAAGGTCAATTTGAAAGCCGGAAGATTGTGCAGAGAGTGGGAGCGAAAACATCAGATAGATGAAAATTGACCGAACTCTATCAAGCGGTTCCTTAAGGAACCTTTTCTAATTGAAAAGGGAATCCATCGCCTTACGATATAGTCATGCCTAAGCGTCGCGACGGGATCATGACAGTCCGCATTCCCACGGATGAAAAGAACAACCTCCAGTCCATTGCAGACCATCTTGATGTCACTTTGAGTGATGTGGTTGTGAGGGCCGTGCGCGATTTTATTGCCGCCAATGCCGGATCCCTGAAAAAATCGACTTCCAAAACCAAGCCCCGCTCTCAATAAGGTAAGCTACCGGGCATAAGAGACTTTCTGAAAAGTCCCCGGGAGGCGAGATTCTGGAGCTGAGGCCAGGAGAAGAGGATGGAGTGTATGAAGATCATACACGACCGAGTCATCGACACCGCATCAGACCGGAAGAGCCGCAACCCTTCAAGGGCAGAGGGTCTTGGAGCCGTGAGCTTTGTCGTTCGCTCGTCGCGTATCGCCCTGGATATGCTCCTCGCTCTCTTCTCACTCACGCCCCCATCTCCTCTCTGCTCGCCATGCGCGGACTTTTCGGACAGCCTCTAAGTCTCCGGTTTATTCCATACCCCGAAAGCTCCGGTTTGGCTTGGTGATGACTTCGATCCTCTTCAGAACCTCTGCGCGAACCGGAATAATGCCGTCCCCTGTCATTTCGATTTTTCTGGCGGCCACAACACTCAGATCCAATATCCGTCCCTTTGCATAAGGGCCGCGGTTGTTGATCCTCACGATGACGCTTTTCCCATTTTTGAGATTGGTGACCTTTACCATCGTGTTGAAGGGGAGTTTTTTGTGAGCGGCTGTGCAGTCCCCTGCGCGGTAATGTTCTCCGTTTGCAGTCAGTCTGCCGATCCACCTTCCTCCGTAAAAGGAGGCCTTGCCTGCCTCCACCGCAAGCGGTTTGGATTCATAAATCGCGGGTGTCGCGGCAGGCGAGGGCAGATGACTGCACGACGAGAATAAAACAGTCAGACTGACTGTCATGATCGGCAAATAAATTGACCGGGAGGAAACGAGCATCTCCTTATCAAGCCAAGCAAAGGCATTATCGGCAAGCCCCCAACGATAAATCCAAAAAAAATCCCTTCATCCAGCGGCTTTATTCCTTCATTCTGATTCCTTCATGCCCGCCTCAGATTCACATCATCCCCATCGCCTGAGCGATGCCCTTCATTTTCTTTCCCGTTTTGCAACGCGTCCTAGCTCGATCGGCTCCATCTGGCCAAGTTCCCGCCATTTGGGCGAGGCTATGATTCAGGAACTCCCCATTCAAGCCGGTGATGTGGTGGTGGAATATGGTCCAGGTACCGGCCCCTTCACGAGCGTCCTGAAGGCGCGCATGCCTCGAGGAGCTGAATACCTAGGCATTGAGTTCGATCAGGAACTCCACCGCAATCTGGTGCGACGCTTTCCCGGCATGCGATTTCACCATGGCACAGCCGAAGAAACGCCTGAGATTCTAGCCCATCATCAACTCGGAAAAGCCAAGATTGTCGTCTCAGGTCTTCCGTTCGCCAACATGCCTCCGGAACTTCAGGGGAAAATATTAAAATCGACCAGCGATGCCCTCCGTCATGATGGAGTTTTCCGCACCTTCACCTACTTACTCTCCTCTCTGAATCCCAGCACGGTAAATTTCCGACGTTTGGTACGAGAACATTTTCATGAGCATCACACGGCAAAAACCGTGATGAAAAACTTTCCTCCCGCACGCGTTCTCAGCTACTCACGCCCGGTGCAGGGATAAAGGGGCTGAAGTCACCCAATATCTTCATTAAAATTGAATTCGTTACGCCATTCCAGTTATCTGAATCCAATTGCTGGATTCTAACTATGGCTGCCTCGCATGGATTCGAACCATGACAAGCAGATTCAGAGACTGCTGTGCTACCGTTACACCACAAGGCAAATAGACCCTCTTAAACACTAGCTCTAGAGACTGTTTCCCAAAAGTTTCCCAATTGGGAGGCTGGTGAACAGCCCTTCGTGCTAGGTTGAAGGGGTGTGAATCATGCACAAACCTTCTGCCTTGATCAACCTTCAAAAGCTACAAGACCCTGTTTACTCATTTTCCCCCTTCAACTCATGGGCATACTTGCCACCATGCCTCTTGATAAGCGATTCCATTGCTTTCAGAACCGCATGAGCCTCTGGGGAGTGCTTGCCGAGGCAGTGAAATTCGTTCGCTACAATATTCAGAGCGGTTTCCATATCGTTGCCTTCCCCATACAGCTGGTTTGGGTTGGCTCCGCATTTTAGAAGGGCTTCAAGAAGTCCAAAATCCAGCCACCAGATTGCGTGAATAAAGGCATTTGACCCAGTTGCCTCTGGGATTGTTGCTTTCACTCCATCTTGGAGTAGATCAGTCGCAACATACCCCAATTCTCGCACAATCGCAGTGTACACGGTCTCTTTCTCTTCAGGATCTATTTCATGATAGTCTGCCCCTTGTTCGAGCAGTTCCTTCACACGAGCAGAATTTGGAAGGCTCGCTTTGAGTAGTTCCTGTCCTTTCTCGGAAAACATATTGCTCAGACTTTATCCCAAAACCACCCAAGCAAAACCTCAAAAAAGGTGCGTAGAAGATAGCAGATGGATTCCCCTTATCTTCTACTTCAGGGGGATTTCGCCTTTTTTCTCTGTAATTTCCTAAATGGTGAACTTGAAGCTGATCCGTTGATGCAACGACGAGATAGTAGAAGATAAGAATTGCCTAAATTTTTTCTTCTACTTTCGGGAATCGCTCCCAAAAATTTCATTCTTTGGACGACTTCAGAAATTGGAGGCACTTCTTGAAATCTCTTGAAAGCAGGTCATTGGGAGTGCATCCGAGCACATTCGACAGCACGACGATTTCGATGTCCGTCACGCAACGTACCCCTGATTCAATTTTAGCAAGTGTGCCTCGACTCAGATCCCAACCTTTGACTTGAAGAACCGCTGACAGGTCTTCTTGTGTCCAGCCTTTGATGTTTCTCAAGCGATGAATTTCTCTTCCTGCAATATTTTGTGGAAGATTTTCCATGTGTTCCGAATTCGGAACTTGATTTAAACAAAATGATCAGCTCATTTTTGCTCGGATATCGGAACAATATTTTAACCCCCGAACTGGCATTTCCTTCAGAGCCACCAACAAAGCTGTGTCAACCTACATCTACAAAGACGATCAGCAGCAAGGGCCCTATGATGATGAGTACATAGAAATGTGCCTGAATAAGGGAAAGCTTTCCTACGATGATCATTGTTGGAAGGAGGGTTGGGAGGAATGGAAGCCGCTTGCTGCTGCATTCACTCGACCGATTCCACCACCACCGACGAAAGCCCCACCAGCTACGCCTCAACCCTCAACAACGTCTTCCGCTAAATCTGAAATTTCTGCCTCAGATAAAACTGAGGAAAAAATATCATCACCAATACAGGAATTGCGTAAGGAGATTGATTTAATATTTAAGTTACATCCTAGCTTTAGAAGGGCATTAAAAGGTGATATGATTGATGGAATTACGGCTTCGAATATATTTAAGACATTTAAAAATATATCTGAGCCAAAAGATCAGATATTATTTTCCTACATGCTTCCCTGTTCGCTATTAGGAATTAATCTTCCATTTCCTACAGCTGGAATTATTATCACAGATAAAAATGTTTATGTTAAAGGTTTTTCAATAATATTATTTGTAAAATATTTTGTAATTCCATTAAACTTAATTAAAGAATATACTGCGGGAGGATTTTACGGGCGATTTACAATAAATAAGAAAAACTCACTTTATTTTGAGCCAAATCCTTTATATGTTATTGATGATAAAGATGCAGTTATTATAGCGTCTATACTAGATGAAATTTGCAGAATGAATCGAAAAAACAGCTAATATACTATGGCTCAAAAAAACGAAATGATGGTTTGTAGAAACTGTGCTGATATGACCATGCACATATCCAACCCTCCCAATAATCTGGTTCATGGAATTATCACCTTTCTCTGTGTCGGAGCTTGGTTTCCTATTTGGATGATTTTATTGGCTATCCAGAAGAATCCTCAATGTACGAAGTGTGGTCGTATCAGTGAAAATAACCCAACAAGTAAATCTTTTGGGAAATTCGTGTTAATTACAGTTGCTGTGCTTTTCCTTTTAGGAATAGGCATGTGTAGTTCTATATTGTCACATAGCCATTGACGTAGGTGTGCGGATCACAGTCTGCTCAGAACGTGCTCCATCTGGATTAAACAGATCCAGCAACTGTTTCTAGACTCCTAGATGCATTTTTAGTGCTCTGGAACCACTCGTGATTTTCCGATGGAACTGGCTTGTGTGTTTTGAGCCATTCACGCTTCACACGCTGCACAGTCGCAAATCCCTTGCCCGTGATTTTTGCAGTGTTTCTGACTGATTGACCGTTCTTGAGGTTTCGCACGATGTCTTGATGCTTCTTGAGCTTGTCCTGAGTGCTTCCGAGTGGTCTCCCAAGCTTCACACCGTTCTTCAGGGCCAAGGCGAGACCGCTACGAACACGCATGGACAAAACTTCAATCTCATTTCGAGCTATCTCAGCCATTACTGCCAGCATGATTCCAGCAGCAGGGTTTCGTTTGCCATTTGGAAGCAGGGTCTCAATATTTTGAGCGGCCCAATACAGCGAGCATTGATACGACTCAAGGTTTTCTACGAATTTGTGTGCGATAGAGTTTTTGCGAGCAATACGACTCACCTCATGCACCAACACCTTTTTGATTTTACCTGTTCTGGCGAGTTCTTCAGCACGATGGAGACCTGTCCGTAAATTTTCATCTGCCTTGCCAGAAATCGTCTCCTTCAGAACTTCGACAACATCATACCCCTTTGAGTCAGCGTAGGATTTTAACTCCTGTATCTGTCTGGAAGTTTCTTGGGCCTGAGAGGAAACACGAACTAAAATTGCGACAGGAACTTTTGTTGCCTTCATGTGCTGAAAAGCCTCTCAGATATAATCAGAAAAAGCAAGCATATTCTGATTACACAGCTAGGGAGATCTAACCGATGAAATCCCCTGTCCAAAACGTCAAAAACGACAGAACCTTTTTTTGATCACACCCGACCACATTTTGCGGTGCTATATCTCCGAAGACCGCTTGATGCTCGTCACCGATAGTGGGGGGTGTAGAGTAAGTAGTTTCATGTCACCTCGCCCTTCTAAAGCTGCAAAAAACCTCCGCTTCATTGATCTGTTCTGTGGAATCGGAGGCTTCCGATATGGTTTTGAAAGAGCAGGGGCGGAATGTGTGTTTTCATCCGATTGGGACAAGTTCAGTCAGATCACCTACGAAGCCAACCACGGAGAGAAACCGCACGGAGATATCCGTAGCATCGCTGTTGAGGACATCCCCTCATTCGACATTCTTTGTGCTGGCTTCCCATGCCAACCCTTCAGCATTGCTGGCGTATCAAAAAAAATCAGCTTGGGTAGAAAGCATGGTTTTGAGGACGAAAGGCAGGGAAATCTTTTTTTTGAGATCGAGAGGATTATCAAGCATCATGAACCAGCTGCGTTTGTGCTTGAGAATGTCAAAAACCTCCAAACTCACAATAAGGGAGACACGTTCAGAACCATCAAACAGAAATTGGAAGCCCTTGGGTATACACCCCTGAACATTCAGGTCATCGATGGCAGATCTGTTGTCCCCCAGCACAGGGAAAGAATTTTCATCGTTGGATTTAGAAAGCCCACAAAATTTAAGTTTCCAGAATTTCCGAAGGATGGACCAAAACTGTCCTCGATACTGGAGAAGTCACCGCCAGCAAAATACACACTTTCGGATCATCTCTGGAATTATCTTCAGAACTACGCAAAAAAACACAAAGCAGCAGGAAACGGTTTTGGATTTGGGTTGGTTACAGGAAAGGATGTTTCAAGAACCCTGAGTGCCAGATACCACAAAGATGGCTCTGAGATTCTAGTTTCTCAGGGTAGTAGAAAAAATCCACGTCGGTTAACTCCTCGTGAATGTGCCTTGCTGATGGGCTATCCAGAAGATTTCAAGATTCCTGTTTCTGATACACAGGCGTACAGACAGTTCGGGAACTCAGTTGTTGTTCCTGTGGTCGAAGCAATCGCAAAAGAAGTAGTCAAAACTCTTAGGGAAAGCTAATCCACGGTAAACTCTCATGGATCTTCAACAGCTAAAACAGCTACTCAAAGATCGTGGGGTAAAAAGGCTTTTTGCAAAAGAGCTTGCAGCAAACGACAACAGCAAGAACCAACCATACTTTGGTGGAGATTTTGAGGTTTTAAGCCTCTTCCCGATGAAGAAGCTGGAGGCTTCAACTGTTGGAATCAACAAGAACCTCAAGGCTGAGTTGGATTTTAGTTGGATTCTGCCATCAGGAGAATTGGTGATCGCTCCTCATGCAAAACTGATCCTGTACCCCCAATACCCCGAAGTGCGATTTTCAGGCTTCCTTCAAGGTTGCAGATCCTCCTCTGATTCTTGGGATTCCATGAGGCGATTAATGAGCATGAGACTCGCTGGTAGAGTCTTGTTTTTTGGGGTTACTGAAACCGACAAAATCATTGGCTTTGTTGTTGATGGTGATTCACAGATAGCTGCTGAATTTCACGCCCAAACCCATTTGTCATCGAATCGAGGAGTCTTCTTTGAACTGCTCCTTCCACAAAGTTTTAACCCTGCTGATTCACGAACACTTCTACTTTATGAGCTTGGACGGATTCACCGTCTTGGATGGATACTATCCAAGCAGCTAGACAGTCATGGAGTATTGAAAATCTGCAACGCACCTCAGTGTGGAGGTTTGACTTTGGAAGCAGAGTTGAACATTTCCAAGAACAGCAGTGTGGATCCAGATTTTGCAAATTGGGAAATCAAGCAGCACGGTGTTTCAAATTTCTTAAGACCTCAAACGAGTAAGGCGATCACAATGATGACCCCTGAACCCACTGGTGGATATTACCGTGAACAGGGGGTGGAAGCCTTTGTGAGAAGGTTTGGGTATGCTGATCGGAATGGAGTGGCTGATCGTTTGAACTTTGGTGGTATTTTCAGATATTCAGTTCGTCATCCCTTGACAGGATTGACCATGAAACTGTCTGGCTACGATCCCACGAGTAAAAAAATTACAGATCCAAACGGAGAAATCCAATTGGTGAACGATCAGGGAGTTGTCGCTGCATCTTGGGGCTTTGCTGGCATAATTGCACACTGGTCGAGAAAACATGCTCAAGCTGCATTTGTACCATCCCAAGTCCAAAAAATTCCTCCCACCAGCAAAGGTGAAAAACTGATGTATCGTTACGGAAACACGGTTCGCTTGGCAGAACATACGAACTCGCTCAAGGTTATTGATGCCATCGCTTCAGGAGATCTTTACTACGATCCTGCAATTAAAATAGTGAATCAGTCCCAAGCAGATTCTGAGATCAAAAGACGCAGTCAATGGAGGGTTGCCTCCAAAAAAATTGGTTCCCTATATGAGTCAGTAACCCCTGTAACCGTCTGAAATCCATCGATATATTTTCAACGGAAGCCCCCACTCCCTCTACTCCATTGAAAGGAAAACTTACTCAGCACTTCGTGCTTCGAAGGAACTGAAAGGAAATTCTTGAGGCAAACTTCGTTTGCCTAGTAGGAACAATAGGATCGGTAGTTTTGCGGTATTCCTACCAAGGTTCCTACCCAAAAGTCCTGATAAATAAAGGTTCTACGGTCAAAGTAGGAGCAGTAGGAACACTTTTCAGTAAATTTAAAAATATAATAAATAAGGAGTAGCAGCAGGGGAATATCAGCGTTTATCAAAACAGCGTTCCTACCGTTCCTACCCCTGAAAGCAAAAACCCCGACACCTTTGCAGATATCGGGGTTTGGGATGATTGGCTCTTATTGCCACTGGAGGATCATCACAAGTTGTCGAGAATGAAAATCGCACGAGCTTCATCCTTGCTGGTGTCACACTTGATCGTCCATTTTCTGTTCTTATTGTTCGTTGGGCGGATGAAGCGATGAGGATGTTTTCTTGCTAGTCTACCGAGATAGGATGCCGTTTTTTGAACATTCCCATCTAATAGCTTTCTCGCTTCCTCGGAGGTATCAGCATTGCAGTACAGTCTGTCTCTTAATTCGAGTGCTTCTATCTTTGTTTCCTCGTCCTGAAGCACTGAATCAATCAATCGTAGCAAGGTTGTCTCTGGAGCGATCTCATTCAAAGCTTCGATGATGTCTGGATTCTGAAAGGTTTTAATACCGTATCGTGAGTCCTTCATCTGTTCAGGGATTCTGAATTCATGGAGCAGGTGATTCAGGAATGCTGGCATCTCTGAGCGTATCATACTCAAAAATAGACTCTTCTCTTCCTGTGTGTATGTGGGCATGGGAAATTCATGCTTTGTAGCTTTCAGGATGATGATCTTGTCAGTCACGTCCTCATTCAGCGGAGGAAGTACCTGTAGAGCCTCAGCATTGTCATTGAGGGTGAAAGACAATCTCCAGAAAGGAGTCATGGTGATAGCATTATTCCCTTTTCCGTGAAGACTTTCTCCCTCTGTTGATACCGTCATTTTCTTGATTGAAGCCCCAAGAGCCAAACGGTCAGTAATTTTATGCGAAACGAATTCATCGTCCATCACCAGATGCTCTACTTCAAAAAGATCAGCATTAAACTGACTAATTCCAAGCATGTATCTTGCAGCCTTTGCCGATCTTCCACCCAGGCATGGGGTAATGATGTGATTCTGAACGAACGATTTTCCAGAACCTGCCTCACCAGCAATTGCCATAGCCTGTTGCTGCGACCAATTGCCTGATCTGAGAGAACTGGCAGCAATTTTCAGCCACGAGAGGAATACAGCGTATTGAACTTCCCCAAACATGTTAAAAAGCAGCTGGTGAATGACGGGCCATTCTCCTTCCTCTGGTTCAATGAGTGTCGGACTATCGACCACAAGATATCTGAACCCATTTTTCTCATAGAATCCTTCTCTGTGACCTGCCACAGATCCTGACCAAACAACATCGTGTTCGTCAGTGATTCTGTGTCTCATGATTTCGCATTCGCTGAGTGGATTATCTTTGTCTATTTTCCTAGACAATCCAGCTTCTACTAGTCGAGTAGTGAGTTCACGAATACCAAATGACTGCCAGCGACCATTTGGGTTTCGTCTAAGATATTTCATGGTCACCGAATTGTAATAAATCGGTAAGATTTCAGTATTAGAGGACATTAGATAAGTCCTCCTTTCCCTGCTTCTGGATCAAAACAAGATATTTCCCTGTTTTCTTTAGTTTAGTTTCGAACTTAAATTGCTTATTAAGCTCCCAATTGGTGTGTGTTTTACTTCTCACAACACTAATTAGTGCTGCGTCTTACAATTTCTACCCAATCAACGAAAAAAAGTTTAAAAATCTTTCTAAGACTCCAGTCGATCAGAGGAATTGATGATCATTTGGTAGACTTCGTCCACTTTCTGGCTATGAAGTTTTGCGATAGGTTTATAGTTATCCAAAGCATCTATGATCGTTTTTGTTATCGTCTGCTTCTTTTCTTCTGAAAATTTGCAGATTAACTCTTTTGACCAATTTGGTAATCTTATACTAATAGTTGCATCTAAATTTGGAGAAATGTAATATGCGTTGTTTTTAGGTGTCTCTGTAGGATTATGGGTTGTCATACTAATAATTATCCCTAACTAGGCATTTACAAGAGGGTTGAGAGAAAAAATATTTTCACTGTGGGTAAATTTTAACAGCCACCCTCTTTCCAGATCGTTTACTGTAATGAAACACCCAAAAAATATCAGCTTACTTCAGAATCGATCAGTTTTAATAGAATCCACCCTAAAACTGAAACCGTTTTGTCTTGACTTTGCTATTTATAAATGATTGAATGATAACATCATACTAATCTTCTAGTAGCGTTAAAAATTGACACTATGAGTAGTTCTGAACCAAAGGAAAGAGTCGAAATTACCCTTTTTCTCTCTGAAGACAGCACAGGCATGTTGTTTAGAAAGGTTCGGTGGGCAGCTAAACAACACTCCAGAACTTTAAAACTGAATCTGGTGGGTCAGCATCACCTAAAACAGGACACAATTCTTATCCTTTGGGAAATCCTCTCTGGTCGGGATCAAACCACTAAGCTTATCACCCATACTCATTCTTCAGTGTTTGATGGGACTTTACTCCTATGGTTGATGGGGGACGAGCGTATCGCTAGAGTCCATGCTTGGTTTCAAATTGACAGTCCCAAGAGATTGCTGGCTTCTGATCATGACGATTTTGGCTTGTTCGATGAAGAGAATGGGAAGCTTTCCCCTTTGAAGAAGAAAATTATTGCTCCATACACCAAGGATTATTTGAAAATTGCTTCTCTGATGGATTCCTACATTCCTGTTGAGCAACTTTCAGATGCTCAGATTGATTTTGCTGATTTGGAGGATTACGGACTTCTGTTCTCTACAGAGCAAGAAGAACAGTTCCAGAAGCTCTTTAAAGCTGCCTAGAACTCGTCGGATTAGCTGTTGGGGGACTTTTGTAGGACTGAACCCTTAAAAACGATCCACAGAGGATTTTTACCTAGTTCTGTAAGTCACAAAGATGACTTTGGGGATCATTATCAGGAAATTTTTTCTGAATTCTGGTTTGAAGTGGGTCTAATATGCCTATTTTCAGGGTTGTCGGACATTTACAGAGAGAAATTAGAAATACCGATGTATAATTTTGTTCAAAACCATGCTTCCTGTCGAAAATTAGCCATTTTTACCCGAAAAATAGCCCCTTTTATTAAATCTCATTTGATATAAAATATTTTACTCTGATGGAGTATTTTGTGCGAATTACAGGCTCGATCTTACGAGTTATTTTTGGCATAATACAAAACATGAAACAGTTAATACACAATGCAACAAAAGGAGTAAAGCATGTAACGTTTTCAACAGCTAACACGAAACACATAACATCAACTCCTTGGAACGAAAATCACATTTTGCTGAACTCTCGTAAGCGAAATCAAAAAACTGACTTTGACCGTCTTGAATTTCCCAAAGATATAGCACCCACTATAGGAGTTAGGAAAGAAACCATAAACTTTTGGAAAAAGAAGGGATGCCAATTTGTAGGTCGCAAAACAACGATTAATTGGGTTCGACAATTCATGGCAACCGTAGCTGGAGGGAATGACTATGGCATCTCTTAAGAAAGTCAAACGATCCCCTTACTGGTACATCCGCTATCGAGATTTAGAGACAGGCATTTGGAAAGACGAGTGCTTGAAATTAAGACACGATAACAACAGCGATACGATCAAGGCTCACAAGGAATGTGCTAAACGTACTGCCGCAGAGCAGACAGTTTCCCCCCAAAATGGGACTGAGTTTTCAGCATGGGTGCCCGGATACATACTCAAACAATACACAAACCCACGATCACTGATTCGCTACCAAATCATATGGGAGACGATGTCTGGGTGGCTCGACAGCAAGAAAATCCGTCACCCTAGGGAGTTTAAATACCAACATATCACTGAATACATGGAATGGAGAAAAGAAGTGGTAAAACACAATACCGCCCGATTGGAGATTGGTTTCTTCAAGGGAATCCTAAATGAAGCAATCTCTCGTGAGCTATTGGATAAGAATGTAATCAGACTGAAGAGATACCCTATCGAACCAGCACAACAGAAAAAGGAGCTTACCTCAGAAGAAATTCAACTCATCAGAGAGGCTTTAAAAGGTGAAGACTACTGGATGAGCGTTGTATTTGAGGTGCTGATCAATCTTGGGTGTAGGTTTAGTGAAGCACGAATCCCTAAATCACGAGTAGACTTTGATGCGAAGATTATTGAGATCGAGGACAGCAAACGAAAACCTCATCATCCTAAAAAATTTTACAAAGTCCCCATGAAAGAACGCTTCGTCGAGTACCTGCGTGGAATTAAATGGGACGAAGGATACACCACCCCTGAGTACAAGAAATGGTTTAATCAACGATTCAACGAGGTTCTGAAATCAGTGTGTGGTGCTACATCGCACTCATGCCGTGTGAGCTTTATCACTCGATGCCATCGTGCTGGGTTGACGGCACTGGAGGCAATGCAGCTTGTAAATCATGCTTCCGACGAGGTTCATAAAATCTATTCACGCCTGAACATCACTGACTCGACCAATGCACTGGCTCGTGTAACCCCACCTCCAGATCCTTTTTAAAAATTGGTCATAATGAAGCAAAAAACGAGCACCGTAAGGGTGCTCGTTTTCTGTTTAAACACACACTCAGAAAAGTTCCCCATAGTTCCCCACGTCTCTTTAATCCTAACGCTCAAAAAAACTCTCTAACAGTGTAGAAATACTCTGCAATACACCCTAAAACGAACTACCGTTACACCACAAGGCAGTGGCAAAAGTGAACTGGTTACGCTGCCCTACTCATCGGCAGGATTCAAGCCCTTTGCTGACGAGGCACTTTTATTTTTCAATTTTCGCTTCCTGGGGAAGTTCACTCCGGAAGGGAAATTGAACAGGTTCGCCCATTCCCCCAAATTTCGTATAAACATGGCGTGCTCCAACAGTACCCGCACGGGTCACCCCGCTTACTGAGACAAGCCCGCGTTCACGAAGTGCTGCGAGGGAGGCATGCAAAAGTCTTGTCCCTATTCCCCTGTTTCGATACTCGGCAAGCACTGCCGGTCCACTCAGGAGCTGACTGGGTGCCTCCGAGGAGGGATCAAGCAGCGAGGCGGCAACGAGACGATTTCCCTTGGGCATCACGAAGCAAAGCGGCTCATCCCGATTAAAGAGGCGGTCGACGGCTTCACTGAGATACTGCTCAACCTTCACAAAGGATCCGTTCCATGATGTATCCAGAGCGAGGGAGTTTAGGATCACCTCAATGACTTTTGCCGATTCCTCCTTGGTCGCAGGACGGATAAGGTCAGAAGAAACGGCAGGCACATAATCAGGGACTTTGTCTGTTCTCCATATAAAACGCACCCAGGGAGAAGCAGCGAAACGGAGATGAACGGTTCCGGACACTGCGGCATCCGGAGACATGTGACGATTGAAAAGTAGTGAAAGCATAGTACCGAAGGAACCGGATGTTTATCTTAAGGTGGTCAATTCGGAACGGTGTAGGGAATGGAAAATCATCTGCAGGGTCAACCGTTTTTTCAAATGGTGTGTTGATGACAGGAAAGAAAAGTGAAAGATTGTTGGCTCATCAAAGCCTTCCCGAGCCTTCCACGATTTCTTTCTCTTGCCTGACTCTAACCGTCCCAAACATGAATGCGGCGTCTTTGCCGTTTACGGCCACAAAGACGCAGCTTTGCTGACCTATTACGGGCTTTTTGCACTTCAGCATCGGGGACAGGAGAGCGCAGGCATTGCATCCAGCTTGGGGGACGGAACTCCTTTCTGTCTGCACAAGGGAATGGGACTGGTTTCCCAGGTGTTTGATCCCCCCCATCTCGAATCACTTCGTGGCCATCGAGCCATCGGGCATGTGCGTTACTCAACCACAGGATCGAGCACCCTGCTCAATTCGCAACCCTTGGGTGTCGATACAGTTCGCGGGCAACTGGCTGTCGCCCATAATGGCAATCTCGTCAATGCGGCAGCCCTGCGTGATGAATTGGAGACTCGCGGTTCCATTTTCCAAACAACAGTTGATAGCGAGATTGTCCTGCATCTCCTCGCCCAACCTGATGAAACGATGGGGGGGCCCATCGGCTCACTCCGGCGGCTGGAAGGCGCATTTTCAGTCGTCGTCATGGGTGAAAACGAGATCATCGGACTCCGGGATCCAAACGGTCTGCGGCCTCTTTCTCTTGGTAAGCTGGGTGATGGATGGATTCTCTCCTCGGAGACCTGCGCCTTTGATCTTATCGGTGCAACCTTTGTCCGCGACATAGAACCGGGAGAGGTGCTCATCATCAATGACCAAGGATTGCGTTCGGAGTTTCCGTTCACTGAGGCAAGGGAGGCATTCTGTGTGTTTGAGTATGTCTATTTCGCGCGCCCTGACAGCCGTCTGCGAGGAGTCACGGTCAGCAAGGTGCGAATAAAGATGGGACGCGAACTTGCACGACTGCACCCCGTCGAGGCTGATGTGGTGATTCCTGTACCCGACTCGGGCATCTATGCCGCGCTTGGATTTTCAGAAGAGCTTGGGATTCCCTATGATCCGGCCTTTGTCCGCAATCATTATATCGGACGCACATTCATCCAGCCCACACAGTTGATCCGCGATTTCAATGTAAGGGTGAAGCTCAATCTGATCGGTGAGTCGGTGCAGGGGAAACGAGTCGTCGTCGTGGATGACTCCGTCGTTCGGGGTACGACTGCAAAGGCGCGGGTGGTGAACCTTCGCGAGGCAGGTGCCAAGGAGGTGCATCTGCGCATCAGTTGCCCGCCCCATCGCCATGCATGCTACTACGGCATTGATTTCCCTGATTCCGAAAAACTGATCGCCAATCAATACACCCATCAGGAAATTTGCGATTATCTGGGAGCGGACAGTATCGGGTATCTTGATGTCGCAGGAATGGTTCGTGCAACGGGACTCAAGGAAAATTCTTTCTGCATGGCATGTTTCACCGGTGAATACCCTGTCCCTTTTGACGCCGCTTTTGACAAACTTTTCATGGAACGACGCAAAGGGCGTTCCCAACTCCTCCCGGATCAAAGTTCCCAACCGCCTCTGTTTGCGACACGCCCGTAAAGATTCCGAACATGACCACCAAGAAAAAATCATCTGCAACGCCACCGAAGCAAAGTTCCTACGCAAACGCCGGAGTCGATGTGGCACTGGGCAATCGGGTAAAGTCTGGCATCGGGGCCATCGTCCGGCCAACTCATGGAGCGGAGGTGCTTGGCGGCATCGGCGGATTTGGAGGGCTCTTTCAACCAAATTTTAGGAAGCGTGGCATCAAGGATCCCGTGCTTGTATCGAGCGTCGATGGAGTCGGAACAAAACTTAAAATCGCCTTTGCCACAAACCGTCATGAGACAATCGGACAGGATCTGGTCAATCACTGTATCAATGATATCGCTGTGACCGGTGCACGCCCCCTCTTCTTCCTTGATTATATTGCGGCGGCAAAACTCGACCCGGGGATACTCAAACAGATCATCACCGGACTATCCAAGGCCTGCAAAGCCGCGGGATGCGCACTCATCGGTGGAGAAACAGCCCAGATGCCAGGCCTCTATAGCGAGGGGGAATATGATCTGGCGGGAGCGATCACGGGCATTGTTGATCGCAAAGATCTGCTTGATGGCAGCAGGGTGAAAGTCGGGGATGCCCTCGTGGGTCTTCCTTCCAACGGACTTCATACGAATGGCTACTCCCTCGCCCGCAAGGTGCTCTTTGAACTTCTTGATTTAAAACTAACTGACCGTCCCGCCGGGCTTGGAACGACCATCGGTGCCGAACTTCTCAAGGTTCATCGCAGCTATCTTCCGGAATTCGAGAAACTTCATGCCATGAAGGGCAAGCCTCTTCATGCCGCTGCCCATATCACGGGCGGAGGGCTCATTGATAATCTTCCTCGTATTCTACCAAGGGGATGTAACGCTCTGATCAACCCACTCTCCTGGAGGGTGCCCGCCATTTACGGCATCATCGGCAAGGGAGGTCATGTCGACCCTTTGGAAATGTATCAGGTCTTCAATATGGGCATCGGTATGGTACTGGTCGTTCCCGGCAAGCAGGGGGATGAAATTGCAAAATCCCTCGGTGGTCGTGTTATCGGAGAGATTGTTAAAGGCAACGGAGTCGTCCGTTTTGATCCCAAACCTGGTTGCCAGTAACCCTGAATTAGTTTTCATCCGAATTCCCTTTCCTACGGATTCAGCCATAGGTTTTATACATCCCACCAGTGAACGAGGAATCCTCCCCTCCCCCCGCCAAGAGCAAAGCTCTTGGCGTCAGTCTGGGTGCAGGCCTTATTGGAGCACTGGCTCTCGCCGTTCGATACGGATGGCGCAACACACTGCGAGGGATCATTCCCGATGCCATCTCGCCGGCTGTCTTTGCCACACGGGTTGCGGAGACAACTCTCGGAGAAATCGTGTATCATACAGCTGACACTCAGAATCCCGGTACGCCGATACTTTTTCTGCATGGTGTGTTTCCCGGTGCCTCTTCTTTCGAGTGGTCAAAAATTTACCCCCGGTTTGCCAATACCTGGAGGGTTCTGGTTCCTGACCTGATTGGATTTGGCGAGTCCCAGAGGCCCTATCCGGCCCTGTCGGCGGAGGAGCAGGTGCGTTCGCTTGCAGAATTTTTGGATGGCACAACACCGCGGGAGCCAGCCGTCATCGTGGCTTCCGGGCTCAGCGCCAACATAGCCCTGCTCTTTGCAGCCCGTTACCCGGAACGAACGATGCGAGTGATTCTCTGGATGCCGGATGTGGCCCTTGGCAAGGCAAACCCATCCCGGGGATGGCATCGCCTCGGTTGGTTTCCAAGTATGGCAAGGCTTGTTTACCGGTATCAGCTCTCCACGGAATCATTTCTGCGCTCGTGGCTGCTTCGATCTGGATTCACACTTGATGGAGGCGGGCTTGAGGAAGCTCTCTCAGTCATCACTTCGACCGCCCAGCAGTATGGTGCAGAACACGCCTTCCTAGCGCAATCCTCCAAGGCATACTGGCGCGGCCTCCGCACGGGACTAAGGTATCTCTCCTCTCCGGTCTCGATGTTACTGGCCATCGGATCCGACAAGGACTCTTCGGCGGCAATCAGCGACCTGCGTCCCCTTGTAAGCCGCTTTGCCATTGTGGAGGTTGCCGCCCAGGGAGCACTCGCCCCCGTCGCCGAAGCCGATGCAGTCGCATCAGCGATCGAGCGGGAGCTTTCGACGACAACCCCGGATTCATCAACCGGCATTACAGCATAAACTCCAGCAACGACATTGATGGACTTCTTGCTGTAATCGGCATTATCTGCATATTTTTCTTCATTCTTCAGCCATGAGTCTTCAGCTTGTCACGGAGTGAATGTATCCGATCTGAGAGAAATCCTGCAGTATGTGCCCCGTTTTCGCGAACGGATCTTTGTCATCGCCGTGGATGGCACCGTGGCTGCCTCCGACAATTTTTCCAATATCCTGCTCGATATCGCTGTGCTTCGCTCTCTGAGCGTTCGCGTGGTTCTTGTCCATGGCGCGAGCCACCAGATCGAACAACTCGCCACCAAGAGGGGTATCGTGACGACCAACAGCGACGGAACCGGCATCACGGATGAATCGACCTTGGAGCTTGCCATCGATGCAGGCATTCGCCTCACAAACAGGATCATGGAGGGGCTTTCAGCCGTCGATCTCAGGGCTGCGTATGCCAATGCGATCATCGCGCATCCTGCAGGCATACTCGGCGGTACGGATCAACTGCTTACCGGAAGGGTGGAACGCGTGGATAACCATGCTCTCGAACTGCTTCTCAAAGAGGGCATCATCCCGGTCATCCCACCACTGGGATTCGACGGCGAAGGACGCACTTATCGTGTCAATTCGGATGGCATTGCGCTGGAAGTGGCCGAGGCTCTGCATGCCGCCAAAATTATTTTTCTCGGTGCGGATGATGTGATCGGTGGTACACACCCGTTACCCCGCCAGCTTTCCATCGATGAATCGGAAGAACTGATCAAAAAACTACGCGCCTCTAACGGGCCGTCGGGACTTATTTCCAAAATCGAGTGCGCCGCACGCGCCTGCCGTGGAGGAGTGCCTCGGGCCCATCTCTTGGACGGAAGGATCAATGAGGCCTTGCTCACGGAAATTTTCAGCCACGACGGTGCTGGGACAATGATTTATTCCAATGAGTATGAGCAGATACGACGGATCTATAAAAAGGATGTCCGTTCCATCATGACGCTCATCAGGCAATCTGTGGAAGATGAGGAAATCGCGCGGCGAACCCGTGCGGATATTCTCGATCGGATCGAGGACTACTGGATTCTGGAAGTCGATCGCACACCAATCGCCTGTGTCGCCCTGCATGTCGATCGCGAGCATTCGCTTGCAGAAATGGCATGTCTCTATGTGAGCCGCAGCCATGAAAACAAGGGGTTTGGCCGTAAACTGATGGCATTCACCGAAAATCTTGCCAGAGAAAAGGGTATTGAAAAAATTTATGCCCTATCCACACGGGCTGTGAACTATCTCCAGCAAAAGGGGGGGTATCTTGAAACAAGTTCAGATACTCTGCCACCAGAACGCCGCACCCGCTACGCGATCAGTGGAAGGAATTCCAAGATTCTTGTTAAGGAACTGCGTCCGAAGCATTCCTAAACACTGCTATCCCGGTGTTTGCATTGTCACTTTTACTCGCGAATAATTCCACCCCCTGCGGATATTGGATTGATGGGTGTGTCATCCTGCTCTATTTCGGGCTAATCGTAGCCATCGGGTTGAGGGCCGGCAGAGGCAACGCAACGCTGAAGGAGTTTTCACTTGGGGGGCGCGCCATACCATGGTGGGCTGTGCTGGCCTCGATCATTGCAGCCGAGACGAGCGCGGCTACCTTCCTTGGCACTCCGGCGGAGGGATTCAAAACCCACGCATTTTTCTACGGTCAACTAGCCATTGGCACCGTGATTGCGAGGGTGGTGATCGCTTTCACCTTCATTGGTCCCTACTACCGCTACGGCGTGGAGAGTATCTACGAGTTTCTCATGGTGCGGTTTGGTCCCTATACCAAAAATGCTGCCAGCGGAATTTTTCTGTTTACCCGGGTACTTGGGATCGGTGTGCGCCTCTATCTGGGTGGGGTCATCCTAGTTGAAATGCAGAGTTATTTCGGCGCAAAGCCATCCCTCGAGAGCTATTTCTGGGGCATCCTGGCCATCACACTCATCACGACGGCCTATACGATGGCCGGAGGTATTAAGGCGGTGATCTGGACCGACCTGATTCAGGCCGCGCTGATGCTCGGTTCAGTCGGCGTTCTTATCTTCTTCCTCCTTCACAATCTGGGAGGACTCCAACCTGCTCTTGCTTCCGCTGGTGGCTGGGAGCATCTTCAGTGGATTCAGGTTGGGTGGGATTCCTCCCTCCCATTCGGCAAGGCACTTTCTGGAATGCTTTCCGAACCCTACACGATCTTTGCCGCTGTCATCGGTTCCACTATTTTTACCATGGCGACCCACGGTACTGATCAGGATATGGTGCAGCGTTTGCTGACCGCCCCGAACCCCGCAAAATCGCGTTTCTCGCTGATCCTCAGCGGTCTGGCTGACATCCCCATCGCCCTCGCCTTTCTTTCGGTGGGCATCCTGCTCTATCTCTTCTATCGTGGACCGGGAGGAGGAGTGCCGAATATTCCCGACAACAACATCCTTGCTCACTTCATTGTTTTTAACCTGCCGGTCGGCCTGCGGGGTCTGATCATCGCCGGGGTGCTTGCAACCATGATGGGATCCACCTCGGCAGCTCTCAACGCTCTGGCGACAAGTTTCACCTCGGATTTTTATCTGCCCTATGTGAATCCGGGAGCAAGCGATCTCGACTCGGTGAGGGCGGCGCGTATCGCCACCCTGATTTTTGGCCTGTTCATGGTCGTGGTGGGTACTCTTGCTGCTTACTCAGTGCTTCACGATCCGCGACTTACCATCATCCCGCTCGCCATCGGGATTCTGGGATACACCTATGGATCACTCCTCGGAATTTTTCTCCTCGGAATGCTCACCAGTAGACTGGGTTCGGACAGGATGAATGTCGTGGCCATGATGGGTGGCATTTTGGCCGTCTTTTTTCTGGGTAAAGTTCATCTGCCGGGACTTATCGACTTCGGGAAATGGATGCCTGCGTGGTGGCCGGACATCGCATGGCCCTGGTATGTCCTGATTGGTTGCACGACAACTCTTCTGCTTTCCTTGGTTTTCTCTGTCGCACTACCACGCCCACAAGACGGTCAAGAGTTTTCGGCAGCTTCCAAAAAATAAAGGCGGCCTTTTTTTCTGTTTCTGCTTGAGGGGAGCGTCCGTCGCTTTTTATTCTCCACCTCCCTTAGGAAAACTTTTCATCCTGCCAATCGCCTCTTCCCTCACTTGAACACCACCTCGCGCATCTCACCAAAGACAGCACTCGCTGTAAGGACCTCTGAGGACTTCCCGACGGAAGACTCCAGGGGCATGGGAGGAGCCGGACAGGACACCCCTCATTCACTTCTCTGGGATCGCCTCTCCGCAGTCATCCGTAACCGTGTTCCAAGCGACAGTTTTGAACGCTGGTTTAGCGGAATGTCAGTGGTTGCTCTTGATGCAAATTCAGTCACTCTGGGGGTGCCGAATCCGATTCATCAGTTTTTTATCGAAAGCAACTATTCCAGCCTGCTCCATGCAGCTGTTGAGGAAGTTTGCGGAGTCCCTCTTTCCCTCAGCTTTGACTCCTCTGGCGAGAGCCATGCAGAGATGCCGGAAAGTACTGCGGCGTCATCCCCATCAAGACCTGCCAAGACTCTCTCCGTGAACACCATTCCCTCGGGAATGAATCCCTCCTATACCTTCGAGAGTTTCATTGTCGGTGCCAATAATCAGTTCGCTCATGCTGCCTCCCACGCCGTCGCGAATTCACCGGCACGAACTTACAACCCACTTTTCATCTACGGCGGCCCCGGACTTGGCAAAACCCACCTCCTTCAGGCAATCGGACACCGGGTGCTGGCAACCAAAAAAAACGCCAAGGTGGTCTATCTCCGCAGCGAGCAGTTCACCAATGAATTCATCGATGCGATTGCAACCAATGCCATCGTGGCGTTCCGCAAGCGGTATCGTCAGGCCGATATCCTGATGATCGATGATATTCAGTTTTTTGCAGGCAAGGAAAAAACCCAGGAGGAGTTCTTTCATACATTTGGAGCACTTCACGATGGCCACAAGCAGATCATTCTTTCCAGCGATCGCCCTCCGAGCGAAATTGCGAATCTGGAACAGCGACTTGTCTCCCGTTTTGAATGGGGAATGACCGCGGAGGTTCAACCTCCCGACATGGAGACCCGGATCGCCATTCTTCAAGGAAAGGCATCACGGATGCATATCGAGATCGAGCATTGGGTCATGGAATTCCTTGCCGATAAGATCCGCAGTGACATTCGCCGTCTTGAGGGGGCCCTCATGCGTGTGGCCGCTTACAAATCACTCAGCGGACAGTCGCTCAATATCGAGGCTTTGGAACATCTGCTCCGTGATGTCCTTCAGGAACAGGCACGCAAAGCGGTAACCATCGATCAGATCCAGAAAAAGGTGGCCGAGCACTTCGACATACGGTTGGCAGACATGACGAGCAAGCGAAGGCAGGCAAGCATCGCCTACCCGCGCCAGGTAGCCATGTATCTTTCCCGTGAAATGACTCCCTCCACCCTCATTGAAATCGGCGATGCATTCGGTGGCAAGGATCACGGCACTGTTATTCACGCCTGTAAGCTGGTTAAGAAACGCATGGAGGAGGATCCCAAGGCACGACATCTGGTGCGTCTGCTCGACCAACAACTCCAGCGGTAGTGCTTCCACTGAATGATTCTTCCGAGAATCAGTTGACACGCAGGCCCATAAGAAACTATCCAGAAGGCTCATTTTTAGGCTTCGTTATTTTTCATCTATGAAATTCACAGTTACCAAGCAGGCCCTCCTTGATGGACTGCAACGCATCCAGAACATTGTCTCCAACAGGGTCACCCTTCCCGTACTCTCCAATGTTCTATTGGAAACCACCGAATCAGGTCTCCAACTTACCGCCACGGACATGGAAGCAAGTGTGCGCACCGAGACTCCTGCCAATGTGGAAAGGCCGGGCTCAACAACCATCCCGGCGAGGAGACTCCTTTCCATCATCCGCGAACTTCCGGCGGAAGAGATCCAGATCGACACTGATGCAAAAAACATCACCTCGATCCGAAGCGGTCCGAGTTTTTTCAAGATTTACGGCCTCTCAAAGGATGAGTATCCGACCTTCCCTTCACTTGATGAAAAGCGGGGGTTCTCCATGAAGCAATCCGAGTTGAAGGAAGGGTTGCGCAAGACCTCCTATGCAATCTCCCTCGATGAGACGCGCTATGTGCTCAATGGCATTCTTTTCTCGTTTCGCGACGGGCGACTCACCCTGGTCGCCACCGATGGTCGCCGCCTGGCTCTCTGTGATGCGGAACTCGGTGAAATCAAATATCCTGAAGGTCATGAGAGGGATTTTATCGTGCCTACCAAGGCTATTGGAGAACTTCAGCGTCTGCTCACCGACGACAAGGATGTCCGGCTTCATGTCGGAGACAATCTTGTCGCCTTTGACCTTGGAACCACGGTTCTGGCCACAAAGCTCGTGGATGGTACTTATCCGAATTACCGTCAGGTCATCCCCGGAGAGGCTAAGGAGCGAGTCACCCTTGAACGGGAGACCCTCCTGCAGTCTGTTCGCCGTGTCTCCCTGCTCAGCAGTGACAAAAGCGGTTCCGTGAGACTTAATTTCTCCAAGAATACTCTCGATATCACTTCCAATACTCCTGAAGTGGGTGAAGCCAAGGAGTCGGTAACTGTCAACTATAAGGGCAGGGATCTCTCCATTGCCTTCAATCCTGAGTTTCTGATTGATCCCCTGAAGAACCTCCCCGATGACACCATTGCCTTGGAACTCATCGATGAAATGAGCCCAGGTGTCATCAAGATCAACTCCGCGCAACGGTTCCTCTATGTGCTGATGCCAATGCGCGTCTCTGTCTAGGGAAACGGCTGCCACTTCCCTCAGCATTGCATCCTGTGATGAAAATTTATGGAGTAGCCTTCGTTTTGGGTATTGCCCTTCTCTTGACCGGTTGTGAGACACCCCTCGTGACACAAACTCCTCAAGAGAGACAGGCCATCTCTTCGACCATTGCCTCCGAAGCTCCGGGGGATTATTTCATAGGTCGCCGTTTTTATAAGGTGGATTATAAAATGTGGGGTTGGATTAGGAAGCCGGGTGAACCGTGGAAAAAATCCCGAATGGTCATGCTGAACGAACAAAAGGTTCTGGCCCCTGACCGGACCCGCAATGTTATTGGATCGGACAATAACTATGAATATCGCCTCTCCGGATATTTTTCTGGAGAAAATGTCTATGAGCCGGCCAGCGACGCAGTCTATCCGGAGTTTGTCCTCACGGGAGCATCCGTGATATCCACCAACCCGCCCTTGATTTTCCCCGATCGTCGTTGGGTTGACCCGGCCATCCGACTGATTTCACCGCCACAGTATTAGACCGGTCTAAGCAATTCTATAGCCCTTCTTTGACGGCGGCATGGTACCGTTTGGCGGTGTTGCGTCGCTCCGTCAGTAGCTCATTGAATACAGCCTCTTTGCTTGCTCCTTGCCATCCGACCACATGGCGCTCGCAAATGATTTGGCCACACTATTACTTAAAACGATCTAGGACTCGTTCCTGGCCCTCTTCAACATGGATGTAGTGGACTTGCCAGGAACTAGGGAAAGCAGTTTAATCTCGGCACCAACCTCCTCCAAGACGGCGCGTTCCTGGGGATCCAGCGTCTCCAGGCTGTAATCCCCACCTTTCGCATAAACGGCTGGGCGAAGTTGACGGATGACTTCAGTGACACGCTTGCCCTCGAAGACGGAGACATGATCCACGCAACGCAGCGCAGCCAATACTTCTGCACGATCAGGTTCGCCGTTAAGAGGCCTCTCAGGCCCCTTGAGTTCACGGACAGATTGATCGCTATTGATGGCCACCACCAACGCATCTCCGAGCTTGCGGGCCTGCTCCAGATAACGCACATGACCGGTATGCAGAAGATCAAAACATCCGTTGGTCAGAACAAGCCTTTTTCCTTTGGCAGCGTACATCTCCCCAAGGGCTCTCAGTTCGTTAGGCATCACAATTCGCTCCATGCGGGTGACGATGTGAAATCGGCGCTACCGAGGAAAGAAGATTCTTCTTTTTTAGAACCAACCAACACCCTTTAATGTGCCCCTCTATGTCCATCAGCACATCACACCACCATGATGTCAGTGAAAATAGCGATGCGCATGAAAATGAAGAATGGGTTCTTCTGGCATGGCTTTCAGGTGCCTGCCTGATCTTTACTCTGCTCGGACTGCTCTTTGATTATCTTCATGCTTCCGATGTGGTGACGATCCCCCTTTATCTGCTGGCCTATCTTTCGGGCGGCTGGGATGCAGCGGGGGATGCATGGCAACGGGTGCGCAAAGGCCAGCTTGATGTTCATTTTCTAATGCTCTCGGTGGCTTTCGGTGCCGCCCTGATCGGCGCATGGAAGGAGGGTGCGCTCCTGCTCTTCCTTTTTTCAGCTTCGGGTGCGATGGAGCATTTTGCCATGGGACGCACAAAAAAGGCTATCAATGCCCTTTTTCACGGTGCTCCCAAGACTGCCAGAGTGCTGGCAGATGGTATTGAGAGCCAACTTCCCGTGGAGCAACTTGTCACCGGCATGGTCGTTCTGGTCACAACGGGTGAGCAGATCCCGGCAGACATGGAAGTGATTAAGGGGGAAAGCGCCTGCGACGAATCCAACCTTACAGGCGAGGCAATCCCCGTTCCAAAATCCATCGGAGATACTGCACTCTCAGGGACAATCAACCTTTGGGGCATTCTGGAAGGTCGAGTGATCAGGCCGGCCAGTGAGAGTTCCCTTCAGAAGATCATTCGCCTGATTCAGGACGCGCAGAACATGAAGGCTCCATCGCAGCGCTTCACCGATCGATTTGGCACCGGTTACACATGGTGTGTCCTCTCGCTCTGCCTGGTGATGTTCCTTGTCTGGTGGCTTATCCTGAAGCTGCCTCCCTTTGAGAGCAATGACGGATCGGCCAGTGCCTTTTACCGCACAATGACCCTACTCGTGGTCGCATCGCCCTGCGCACTTGTTCTCTCGGTTCCCTCAGCGATCCTTTCGGCCATCGCAAGCGGAGCGCGTCGTGGTATTCTCTATCGAGGAGGGGCAGCCATCGAGACTCTTGCCGATGTCGCTGTTGTGGCTCTCGACAAAACAGGGACGCTGACTTCCGGGAATCTGGCACTGTCACACATTGAGCTTTTTGAGGGGGAAGAATCCCATTTCCGATCTGTCGCTCACTCGCTGGCTCGACTCTCCGAACACCCTCTCTCCCGCGCCATCCGCAAACTCGCCCGATCCTGGGGCACCACCGCAATGGAGGTGGCCAATTTCCAAACCATCCTGGGCAAGGGGGTAAAGACCACTATCGATGGGGAAACCTTCGTCATGGGTAGCAGAGCTCTTGTCTGCGGACTTGCCAGATTCAACGATCGCGAGGTGCCTGAAACCTCCTCGGAGAGCTCAACCAATGCCGGAGCGGTTGTCTGGGTCGCGGGCGACCATCTCCTGGGATGCATGACATTCAGTGACGAAGTGAGGGCCGAGTCCCTTTTCACCCTCCGTGAGCTGCACCGTCAGGGCGTGCGCACCGTGATGCTCACAGGCGATCATGAAGCAGCCGCCAAAGCCATCGCCGATAAAGTGGGCATCGGGGAGACTCTCTATGAACTCTCCCCGGAGAAGAAGGTTCAGGCAATCGAACGGCTTAAGGAAAATGGTACAGTTCGCGTTGCCATGATCGGGGATGGCGTCAACGATGCACCCTGCATCGCCGCCGCAGATGTCGGCATTGCCATGGGTGCGCGAGGATCGGATGCAGCGCTGGAGCAGGCGGAAATTGTCCTTATGAACGACCGGTTGGAAAATTTCCTCCTCGCCCGAACCCTAAGCGTCCGGGCAAAATCGATCATCTTTCAGAATATCGTCATCTCGCTCGGAACCGTGCTGATCATGGTGACCACCGCTTTTCTGATGCCCATCCCCCTTACGCTGGGTGTGGCGGCCCATGAGGGCAGTACTTTCATTGTTGTGCTCAACAGCCTTCGGTTACTGGCCATCAAGCTTCATGTACCTGCGAGCGACAAAGGAAAAACGGAAGAGACTATTTCCATAAAATCGGTCAAATCCTGCCATCCCATCACCTGAGCACCGGATGCAATGACGGCATCGCCGTCTCCTTGGCCCAGGGAAGCTTGGAGTTGGGCCAGCGCGCGCCCTCCAGAGCACTCCAGTAGATGGTTGACACACCCAAATCCCGGGCCATTTGCTCCCAACCCGGTTCACCGTTCATGATCCAGTTAAGGGCAGCCAGCCGGGGCTTGTAATCCAAACCATGACTCCATAGATGCCCTTCATAACCACAGACAACCGGATGCCCCAGCAGGAGAACCGGATGATTGAATTCTGGCGCACAAGCGAGCACCTCTTCCGGGGGAGTGCTTTTTAGAACGGAAGCGGTTTCCTCAATCTGCATTGCCTTGATGAGCTCGTAGCCGTGCCTTCCGTCAAGCCCTGTTGCCAAAGTTGCCGCACCTGAACCGAACAATAAAATCAGTGTCACGGCACGAACCATGAAATTGCGCCGCACCAGCAAGACGCTCCAGAGATAAGGAACCATCACAATCCACGACCATAGCATCAGTTTCATATTATCCCACGGCCACGGCGCAAACCGGAAGGTCATACAACAAACAAAAACAAAAACAGCCGGCCAGACGAATGCACGCGCCTCAGAACTTTCACCATGTCTGAACAGGAGCAGGACAAGTATCAATGCCAGCGGTAGGGAAATGCCGAAATTCCAGAACCAAAATCGCACCGTACCGTCGCTCATCCACCCAGGACTCCATCCTACAGAATGCATTGCAGGGGAAGCACCCGCACCGGTGGTTACAAGCCATCCGGAAAAAGCCATCAGAGGCCAGGCAATCAGTGGAAGCTTGCAAAAGCGAGAGCGAGTTGCCGGGGCGAGGAAAAGAATGGCTAGCATCACCACACCGAAAAACAGAGCCGTATGGATACTGAAGAGAGGCATTGCGCCCAGAAGCAGCACCTGAACAGAAGTGGGTAGAATGATCTTCTGTGGATAGGCAAAATTTTCCTCCCTCCAGGCAGAGAGCAAGAGTAATCCTGCAGGCAGTACAAACAGAAATCCCCGTTGCGTCACGAACAGAGTCAGAAACAGATTTTTCCATTCGCTCACAGCATCGGGATCTTCGCCACGTAGCAGCACAAGGGCCGACATTCCTCCATTGAAAAGCAACGCAGCCAATGCCATCCCTCTCCCCCATTGCCAGAGGGCATACCCGGCAAGTGCGGCACCACCCAGTCCGCAAAGGATCAATCCCCTGTTCACGGGGACTCCGGCGATCAGCAACAGAGTGTTGAACAGATCACTCCCAAGCGGATAACGAAGAGGTTCGCCCAAGAGGATCGGACTAGCCGGCCACCAGTGTGTCGTCACAGCCATCCAATTGATGAAGGAGAGATGAAGCGAGAGATCACCAAGATTATTGGGAGATAATATTTTCCACTGATCCCCATCGAGATAGATCAACCAGACGAATGCCCGCACCGAAGCGCATGTAAAAATGCCTATCACAATCCATTCCCAGACTGATGGATGAGCCACAGGCAATCCTGAAGGAACGATTCTCAATACTAAAATAACCGTTCCAAGCCCAAGTAACAGGGCACACAGGGCACCCCATTGATTCAGACCGTGTCCGAAGTAGGAAAGCGGAAGGGCAGTTATCACCGAAGCTGCCACCCCGGAAAGTATTGCGGCGACCCATTTCATGGATGGGTCGGAACAGTCCGCTCGGATGTTCCGTGCAAGGGATTGGCAAACCAATTCCGGAAAATTCTTTCCTTGAACCACACCGTACACTCATCCATCGAGTCCCTTAGTTGAAATCGCCTTTTCAAATAGGGCTCCCTCAGGTGATCTTCAACGGCTTTCTGCTGTGAAGAAAGTGCCACAATGAAATCCCCGTCCAATACTTCGGGCATTTTGTCGTAATAGCCGATTCGAGTAAAATCACCGAAGATCCAAGGTAGAGGATAGTAACTGTCCAGAATGATCTGTCCCCCCATCGCATAATTGCGCGGATCAAGTCGAGCGATGGCAAGTACCGGTTCCGTCACCTTTACGATCTCCGGCATCGTCTGCACATAGACATAAGTTTCCCTGGGGTCGGTAAAATGACGAAAATTCAATCGCACGGTCATGAATAATGAGATCGCCAAAACGATGGCAGCAATGATTGACGCAAGGAAACGGGGAGAGGTTTTTTCCCATAGTTCTTGAACAGCACACCCAAAGAGCAAAAAAAACGGCCAGGTGATTGAAATCACACACCATGGTGTCTTGTAGGGTATAACAGAATAGGCCACGAGCACCCCGGTTGCATAGATGGCAAGATACCGCATCATCGCCGAGGATGGCCAGGCAAGCCGGACAGCGTAAAGAAAGCCCACGAACGCAGGCCATTCATAACGCAGCATCAGGGCAATCCAGTAGTAGTTTAATGGACCGGCCTGATAATCAGTCTTCACATGACCTCCCTCTCCCACGCCAGTGTGAAACCACTTTGAGTATGCCGTGAAAAATCCTGGAATACCCGACCAATTCAAAAATGTACCCGAATAGAAAAAGATGAGCAGAGCAAGGGATAGTAATAGATAAAAGCTCAAATCGTTGATCGACCAAATCCGTGCAACGGGGGGTAAGTTGGGTCGAGAGGGTAGTATTCTCTGCCAAAACATCAGAAAAAACGCCGCCATGACAAAACAGACAAAATGAATGAGCGCTGTCTCCTTCAACAAAAACATCAGGGTAAGACCGATCACCGTAATGAAGAGCTCCCGCCGTCCCCCTGATTGCCAGAGTCCCATGATACCCCATGTGGTGATCATGAGGGCAAGGACAAGCCAAGACTCATGAATGGCGTAGCGCCCAAAAAAAAGGGCTCCTGGGGAAAGGGCAAGAGCAAGAGCTCCAAACCGGGATGCCATGGATCCCAAATACCGGTCATACCTCAACGCCAGCCATACCGAAGCAGCACTTGCCAGCACAGAAGGAAGCCTCAGGGCCCAGAGATTCCTTCCAAGCAAAGCAAGCGATGCGAAGAGAAGATAAAAATAAAACGGCCCGTGATAGTTCTCGGGATCATAACGGTAGCATCCATTCAGGTGCATCTGATCGACAAACCATCCGTTGATGCCCTCGTCAAAGTGGGCGGGTTTGAGCTCAAGTGCCCAGAGCCGGAGAGCTAACGCCAGCAACAAGATGGCTCCTTCGATCAGAAGCCCCGAAATGAGAATTTTTTTGAGAGGGAGGAAAAATCGCACCCCAGCGGAAATATCCTTCATGGAGCAATGTATCAAGCAGAGCTGTAATTCACGATCTTACCGGGGATGTAAGAGCAACTGCTCCGCAGCAAAAACTCCCGAAAGCCATGCGCCCTCAATACGACCGCCATTGAGGCCATCACCAATAAGGTAAAGAGAAGGGACTGAAACCGATCTCATGAAACCTCCCTGAGCAGACGGCCCATCAAGACGGGAATAACGCCACCGATGTACGGTGAATGAAGTCGGCAAACCCATCCAATCCCCGGCGATCATGGTAGCCTCTTTAATGAGCTCTAATCCGGCCAGATTCAACTCGTCCAGGGATGACTCCAGATGCTGCATAGCAAATTTTTTGGAAGTGTGCAAAACCGCCACTTTGCCTCTGGAATCAGGCTTCCTGCGTGAGGAATCCCATGCCAACCATGCGAGTTTGGAAGCCCTATCCTGCACCTGAATACCATGCCATGGCGGTGTCTGGAGAGATTCCTCATAGGAGGTCATGACGGCAATGCATGGAGTAACCACCACGCGCTCAAGCATCGCGTGCTGATCTGCGGAAAAGTGATAACCGACGAGTTTCATCGCTTGAGGGATCGGAGCCGAAACCATGAGATGATGACATGCAATCAAAGGGGAACCCTTCGCGGGATCAGCCTCCAGATACCAGCACTCGCTTTTGCGATGAACCTTCTCCACCTGATATTCACGATGAATGGCTATCCCCTCGCTAAGATTTTTGCCCAACTGACTCATCCCATCACGACAGGCATAACGCGTTTCGCCGAGGTGCGGATCGGGCCCTGACAATTTCCCCTCGCTCCAGTGGTGCACTCCATCACACCATGGAAAGCAGACACCCTGTTCCTGCCACCGGGCAACCTGTTGCTGAAAGCGGGGATCCCGGGCCGTAAAAAATTGCGCACCATGATCGACAGGGACTTCTACCCCCGGGGCAGCTGATGTCCTCCGGGTAGCCGCCCGTCCTCCCACGCCGCGGCTCTTTTCCAGCACCACCACATTGAGACCCTTGGCACGGAGATGACTTGCTGCTGAGAGACCGCTCAGACCGGCGCCAATAATGGCAACATCATGGATTTCCGCACTCATGACGGATGTGACAGGGCGAGCACTTCCGAAGCGGTCTTGAAGTGCATCTTCGCAATCTTGGGGAGTATGTCTGTACCATACTGAGCGATGAGGCTTGCGGCCGCCGCCTTCACCTTTGGAGAGACACCCTTGCAAAGTGTAACTCCCAACTCTCTCCCGCTTCCATCGAGCCAATCGATGAACCCCTCTCTGGCAAGTATCGAGGCGGCGGCCACTGCGTAGTCGCTTTCTGCCTTGGTACGCTGGTCAAGCTGGATCTTGCGACCCTTTTCCAGAAGTGCCTTCTGCAGCACGCGAGCATCTGCAAATTTATCGGAGAGTGCACGGGGGCAATCTGGCACCCTGGCACAGAGATTCTCAATCACACGCGCGTGCCCCCATGCCAGAAGTCTGTTGAGATTGCCGATATTACCGTAAAGTTGGTTGTATTTCTCCGGCTTGATCACGATGACCTCCGAAGGTGCCCCCGATTTACGGATCACTCCGGCAAGGTCGCGGATTTTCTTATCACTGCCAATCGACTTGCTGTCCTGAATACCTGCATCGCGCAAATGCCTTGCCAGATCGCCATCAAGAAAGACCCCTGCTATCACCAAGGGCCCAAAAAGATCCCCCTTCCCACTCTCATCGATCCCGAAATGAGGCTCAAACTGCTCCGGTGAATGAATCTCATCATACCCCAGGCGCGCCTCTTCCAGTATTTCAGGCTCCAGCACAAAGGTGATGAAGTCTTCCAATCCATTTCCCTGCAGAACAGCCTTGGGGCCTTTCTCATACACAGCGATTGCCAATTTTTCCTTTCTAGCCGCATAGAGCATGTAGGGCTTTTGCTCAAAGCCAAATCCACGTTCTTCAAGAATGGCGCGTAGTTTTTCCGTCTGCGCGATGGTGAGTGAAACTGTCTGTGAGTGGAGAGGTGGCACGACCGTAATGCTTGCTGTTTTCCCAACGATGCCTTACCAGCCTTTCATGAACAAGGAGAAGAGCATCGGCATGGCCCAGCACGCATTGCTTGAGTGGCATGCGTTTTTTGGTCGCCATGATCTGCCTTGGCGTAAAGACATGTCACCCTATGCGGTGCTTGTCTCCGAGTTCATGCTTCAGCAGACCACGGTTGCAACAGTCGTATCCCGCTTTGGAGAATGGATGAAGATTTTCCCGATGCTTTCCGATCTTGCTGCTGCAAAGGAAGAAACCGTGCTCTCGGCATGGGAGGGACTTGGCTACTATGCACGGGCACGGAGATTGCATGCTGCTGCCAGAAAAATTATCGAACGGCACGACGGGGTCATTCCCAGGGAGGAGATTCATTTGCTGGCACTACCGGGTGTGGGCGCCTACACAGCGGCAGCGATCAGGGCCTTTGCTTACGATGAACACGCGCTGGTCCTTGATACAAATATCATTCGGGTGCTGGCTCGTCACGCCAACCTGACTACTCCAATCGATCGTGCCGAGGGAAAGAAACCACTCCTGCGTATTGCCGACTCATTCTACCCGGAACGCAACTGTCGAAAGTTAGCCTCGGCTCTGATGGATTTGGGAGCCACTCTCTGCACTTCAGGAATGCCGGCTTGCGCTTCCTGTCCTCTCAAGCCCACCTGTCTGGCGCTTGAGCCTGAACAGATTCCCAAAAAGGCTGCACGCGCAGTCACAACAAAACAGACTGAATTGCGAGCCTGGTATTTTTATAAAAATCGCCTGTATCTGGAGAAATCCCCAGGATCTCGCTGGCAGGGACTCTGGATTCTGCCCGAACTCAGCGACAACAAACCCCAAGGGCGGCCACTTGGAGAAATCACTTACCCGATCACCCGTTATCGGATAAGGATGAAAGCCTACCGGACAACTCTGAAACCCCAAGCGAATCTAAAGGGGTTCACGCCAGCCGAGTTAAAGAAAATTCCCATTCCTTCCCCGCATCGCCGAGTCATCGAAAATATTCTTAGAAAAGTGGCTGTTTAAGGGCGGTTGCAGCATGTGAACTTTCGAGACATAGTGTTCCAGATGGCCACAACGACAACCGACCTGAACAACCTGCCGGATCAGAACGGACACTTCGGCCCCTATGGGGGACGCTTTGTGCCGGAAACGCTCATGACAGCGCTTTTGGAGCTGGAGCGCGAATATGCCAACGCCCGAAAAGACCCCGCGTTCCGTAGCGAACTTTCACATCTTCTCCATGATTTTGTTGGCAGGCCAACACCTCTCTATCTTGCAGAACGCCTTACCCATAAACTAGGGGGTGCAAAGATCTATCTCAAACGGGAGGATCTGCTTCATACTGGAGCCCATAAGATCAATAATGCCCTTGGCCAGATTCTACTCGCCAGACGGATGGGAAAACGAAGGATTATTGCTGAAACTGGAGCCGGCCAACATGGGGTTGCCACGGCAACTGCGGCAGCCCGCTTCGGCTTTGAATGCCGCATTTACATGGGTGCGGTTGATATGAAACGCCAGGCCCTCAATGTAGCGAGAATGCGCTTTCTGGGCGCGGAAGTAATAGGCGTCACAGCTGGACAGGCGACGCTCAAAGAGGCAATCAATGAAGCCATGCGTGACTGGGTGACCAATGTTCGCAACACACACTACATCCTTGGTTCCGCCCTTGGCGCTCATCCGTATCCGATGATTGTCCGTGATTTTCACCGGATCATCGGCGACGAGGCCCGTCAACAAATCCTCCAGCGGGAAGAGAGGCTTCCTGATCTTCTCCTAGCCTGTGTGGGCGGCGGAAGTAATGCGATCGGTCTGTTCCATGCCTTTCTAAAAGATGAAGCTGTTCGGATGACAGGCGTTGAAGCTGGTGGAGGAGGGATCATACGTGGTCAGCATGCAGCCAGATTTCAGGGAGGACAGCTAGGCGTACTTCAAGGCACCAAGACATGGCTTCTTGCCGATGCTGACGGGCAGATTGAACTGACTCATTCCATCTCGGCCGGACTAGACTATGCTGCCGTTGGCCCAGAGCACAGTTTCCTGCGCGATGTCGGGCGTGTTCATTATGCCTACGCCACCGATACTGAAGCTCTCGCTGCCTTCCATGAACTTTCCTGCATAGAAGGGATTATTCCTGCACTGGAATCAGCACACGCCATCGCCGAGGTCATCAAGGTGGCACCCTCCATGAAACCGGATCAGATAATCATTGTGAATCTCTCCGGTCGCGGAGACAAAGATGTCCAGCAAGTGGCTGAAATGGAAGCCCCCGGCAAGGCCACCAGTTGAACTTAGCTAGATGTGGAGGCCTTCTGTCGGCTATCAACTCACCAAAAACTTCTAGCCACAGAAACTTTGTCTCCCGGCTGCAAAGCAGGATCTGGTTCGGCACTTTGCCGAACTTTCTTCAAATTCACAAAGGTGCGATTGCCATTTCTCAAAATGCTGACCTTCGCCTGATCTGCGTAATCTGTAAATCCTCCGCAGGCAGAAATAGCACCCAGCAAAGTAAGATCAGGAGTGTACCTGACTCGCTGTGGGGCTCGAACATCCCCCTCAACATCCACGAGGCGGTCGAACTGCACGGAGACCGTAACGATCGGGGCCGTATAAATGCCCTTTGCTCGGTAGGCCGATTCGATACTGCCCTGCACTTCCGCTTGCTTGAGTCCCGCTGCATGAATCTTACCAAGGTAGGGAAGATTAATATTCCCGCCACCATCAACTGTGTACATTCCAGAAACTTGGTTAATATCCTCCGAGGGAACCCCAGCAAGCCGTATCGTAAGCTGATCCCCGCCACGCAGAGGAACATCTTCCGCGTGGCAAGGAATGACAACCACGAATAGCTGAGCCAAGATGAATACCGATGTGAGTAATTTTTTCATAAAAATCCCAACAATGGCCTAATATTCGCCCATTGTTCTGTTATCCGCAACAGAAGGGCCGGATTTTTTTTCTTTTGAATCTTCTTTTGAGGGCTTTGATAATTTGTTAGTGGATTCCTGCGGGCTATAATATTGATAATAGCTCGTGTAGTACTCGTAATACTCATCATGCCTCGTGTCGGTATTATTGAGCACACAACCGATAATGTTGGCACCTACATTGGTAAGTCCTTTTTTGACTCGTTGAAGCATGGCTCGGGGGAATCTTCTGTGTTGGACAACCACAATGGTCATATCAACGTCACTTGCGACCACTGACGCATCACTCACTCCAAGAATCGGGGGGGAATCAAAAAAGACGATATCGAATGATTTCTTAACCTCATTGATCAGATCGATCATGCGTTGGGAGTTAAGGATACCAACAGCATCGATCGGAAGGCGTCCACTTGGCATAAAAAAGAGATTTTCCACCGTCGTCTTCATCACCAGGTCATCCAGCGGAATATCCGTGGTGAGGTAGTCAGTGAGGCCTTTTTCATTGGATACCCCAAAGAAACGATGCTGGGAAGGGCGACGCAAATCGGCATCCACAATCAGAGTGCGATACCCGCCCGAGGCAAAGGTGAAAGCCAGATTGTTGAGGGTGGTCGATTTTCCTTCACCCGCACCACCGCTGACCATCGTGATCGTTTTGGCATCCGGGGACTTGCGGTTGAACTCAATATTCGTCCGCATGATGCGATAGCCTTCGGCGTCGAGAGAATCCGTGGGAGCATCCTTGAGTACAGCCACATCACGGGGAATCACCGCGAGGACAGGAACCCCGAGAGCACCCTCTACATCCTGCATCGTTTTGACGCTTGTATCGAGATATTCGATCAGAAAGGCAAGGCCTACTCCTAGAGCAATGCCCACTGCCACGGCGATCAGCATGTTCTGACCAACCTTGGGCTTAGCAGGATAATCGGATATTTCGGCTTTTTCCCAAATCGTCGCCGGACTCTGAGGCATAGCTCGTTGCATCGCCTCGGTGGAGTAACGGGTTTCGGCTGATTCCAAGATCCGTTTTGCCTTCAGATACTCATTCTTAGCCTCCTGATAGCCCATTGCCTTGGTTTTTGATTCCTGCTGACCACCCTTGGCTTCCGTCAGCTTGATCTCCATTGCCTCTAAAGATTTCTGGGCGATCTCCAAGTTGGATGCCATGGACTTTCGGAGGTTGGTGATCTGATCCTTGAGTTGTTTTGCATAAACTTCCTTTCGGGCTCTCAAGGCTAAAATCGTCGGGTGGTTGGGGCCCAGTCCAGATGCAAGCATATGGGCCTCATCAGACATGGCGGTTTCGTAAAGTGGAAAAATTTGGGCGATCGTTGAATCATCCATCTCAAATGTCCTGAGACTCCGCATGATCTGATCATCCGTCATGGCTTGGATTTGTTCTTGTTTGGATCGGATGGTGGCAACCTTGATCCGCATGTCGTTCACCTGACTCTCAACATTGATGAGAACGTTGTCAGGAGCTTGGCGTGGATCCTCAACATTTTCAGGATTGAGGTCGTTCACATTGGCCGCCAGCCGAATCTTGGTCATCTCGTTGCGGAGCTCTTCCGTTTTATTGCGTTGCTTGATCACCTCGTCCTCAAGCTGCACCAGTGAGCGGGCCACCCAACTCTGCTGTTCATCAATCCTCTTTTTTTGATACTCAACAGCGATGGTATTGGCCAGATCTGCCGCTTCCTGACGGTCTTTATCCATGACGGAAATCTGTATGAGATCAGTATTCCGAATTTCTGAAACGTTCATCATCCCACGAAGCTTCAAAAAGGCGACCTCCTTGGAACGGAGATCCCACTTTTGCATGAGCTTCATTGCGTCAATCACCGGATAAAGAATTTCCTTGTGCTGAATGATCTGAAACTGCGTCGTGGAGAATCTGGGATCATACCGCTCCCCGGCATCTCCATTGAAAATATGCATCTTGTTATCCTCTTTGACCTGCATGGTCACAGAAGACATATACTGTCTTGGTGTCAGATAGGTTGCCACGCCAGCTGTGATCACAACCAAGAGGAAGACCAGAATAATCAACGGAAGCCGCACCCTAATTACCCGCCAATAATCAAGGAGGTGAAGTTTGATCTCCCCGGGAGCGACTTCTGAAAAGTTCTGCGTATTCTGCATGAATTTGTTGATGGGTGTGTGGGAATGTCTGGATTCCTGAAAAATAGGAGCCTCTTTCTTTCGTGCTTTAGGGTATGAGAAATTCCTCGGCTTAAGTCTCAATTAAAACCCTCCCTGCACCTGAATATAGGAGATGCCTCTATTATACTCTTGGGAGGGAACGGGAGGACTGTAACTGGTCATGTATTGATACCCCAAAGAAACACCGAAAATCCTGTTGATCTGGTAATTGAGATCCACATTCGCCTGAAGGGTCGTCTGATTGTAAGTGATAGGGGCTCCATTGACCCCGACCGGATTGTCCTGAAAATTGGTTAGCAGATAATTCAGTCCCAAATTGAGCTTTAGCTTGGTAAAGATTCCCTGAGTGTAATTCAATCCCGATCGCACGGCGGTTGCATAACTGACATTTTGCTGTCCGGAAGGTTGGGTTCCGACATGTGCTACCCAGCTCAGGCTTGAGGTCTTTCCAAAAGCCCAACTGAAGTTGCTGTCCACAGAGGGTCCGATGTAAAGCCCGCTTCCCCTGATGCTGTTCTGATAGGTTCTCAATTCTGCACCAGCGCGGAAGTTCCAAAAAAGTTTCGGGTTGAAGATATGATCGAATCCGGCAGCAAGCGTTTGCCCCCAACTGCTGTTATTGGCGGTTCCATACCCATAGAAATCGGTGTTGTAATCCGCGACGAGAGTCGTTGAGGGCTTATAGAGATAACGGAATGATTGGCTGAGCCCCGGTTGGCTGAATCCCTGGCTATTGTTCTGATTCTGCTGAAAATAATAATTCAATGTTCCATTGATGCGGGTCACAGATGTCCATATGTCAGAGATCTGGTAGGAGGCCGCCAAACTGTTGGCTGTATAGACATAGGGACTTGTGGAATTATTCCCCGAACCAACAAGACCGGCATTGGGTTGTGCTTGGTAGGAGGTTGAGCTGTCTAGGGTGAGGATGAGGCGTGGCTTGACTCGGTATTCCACATTTAACCCCAGCCCCAACTGCCCCTGCAGACTGTTGTTCGGAACATTCGGATATGAGGTAATGCCTGCTGTGAGGTTGGCGTTCACGACAAGGCGAGGATCACCAAAACGATAGTTCACACCTCCGTTCAGGTTGGCAAAAAAGCTACCGACTGCATTGGTGTGGAGGCTGTTGACATTACTGTCATAGCCGGTTCGGATGCCTGCCTGAAAACGGAGTTTTTTTGCCCATCCAAATAGTCCGCCCAAGGCACCAGATCCACCCCCTGATGGCCCTGCTGACATGTTGGGCAAAGGTGCGGATGCGGGTCCTGAACTTCCGGGTGACTGTGCACTCGGAAGATTCAGAGCCTGCGCTGTCGGTGGAGAAAAAACTGGCTCCTGCGTGACTGGCTGGGTTTGAACCTGTGGAGTGGCATCAGGAGTCGGTGCAGCAAATGGCGTTGGTTGCGGAAGTGGTGGGGTGGGGAGCGTGACCGAAGGTGGCTCAACCTGAACGGAAGCATCGCTTGGGGGCAGTGGTTGCGGTGAAGGAACAGAGATAGACCCCGCGGGACGGGCACCTCCGGAAGATGAAGGTGCTGGAGCCGCAGCCCCCCCCCCTCCGGAGGAAGCAGCCGTATCCTGAGCCACTAAAACAGCCTCCGAGTTTAGCAGTAAAACCAAGAGTAACAACGGACTGGTAAAAATTCGGTGATTTCTTTTCACAAACGGGGGTCTGAATCGCAAGGTTGACCACCAGATCACACTTATTCACAGCTTGGCAAGCCTTCCTTTGCAACGAAATCGTCACAAACTCAACACTTGTCAGGGTAATGCATCTCTCCATCCAGCAATTGGAGAAAGCCCCTTAATCCTGAGAACACTCCGACCATGTCCAAAAATGACGGAAAATCTTTCTTAAATCCTCTTTACCTTGAATGGGCACTACTATGCGGTTAACGATACCCGACTTCATTTATGAGCAAAAGCATCCTAGACCCTGCCCGCCTCTGCGGCATTGAACTCAGCAACGACGAGATCGCCCGTTACTCCCGCCATCTCATCATGCCCGAAGTCACGCTGGAGGGCCAGAAGCGACTCAAGGCTGCCAGCATCCTCTGCATCGGTACCGGCGGCCTCGGCTCCCCTATTGCCCTGTATCTGGCAGCTGCGGGCATCGGTAGAATCGGACTTGTCGATTTTGACACCGTGGATTTCTCAAACCTTCAACGCCAGATCCTCCATGGAACCCCTGATGTCGGCCGCAAAAAAATCAACAGCGCCAGGGATACCATCAAGAACATCAACCCCAATGTTCAGGTCGATCTCTACGATTGCTTCTTCACCTCGGAGAATGCCGCAGAGATCGTCGCTCCCTATGACATCGTCATCGATGGTACTGATAATTTTCCTACCCGTTATCTTTCGAACGATGTCTGTGTCTTTCAGAAAAAGCCAAACATCTACGGCTCCATCTTCCGCTTTGATGGGCAGTGCACGGTCTTTGCGCCCCATCTCGGAGGTCCCTGCTACCGCTGCCTCTATCCCGAACCCCCACCACCCGGAATGGTTCCAAGCTGTGCCGAAGGTGGCGTGCTGGGAGTTCTCCCCGGCATCATCGGAGTCATGCAGGCCATTGAGGCAATCAAGCTGATTGTCGGCATTGGCGATCCGCTCATCGGCAGACTCATGACCTTTGATGCTCTGAGCATGAAGTTCCGTGAATTCAAACCCCGCAAGGATCCCAAGTGCCCGGTCTGCGGCGATCACCCGACCGTCACAGAGCTGATTGACTACGAGGTCTTCTGCGGCATCCCTCAGGCTGCGGCAGCAGAGGAGGCTGAAATTCCCGTTCCTGAAATCACCGTCGAAGAACTGCATGTAAAACTCCAGAGCGATGAGAAAATCGTCCTGATTGATGTACGCGAACAGTTTGAGTGGGACATCGCGCATATCCCGGGCGCAAAGCTCATTCCTCTCGGTGATCTACACAGCCGCATGAGCGAACTCGATAGTGCCGACACCATCTATCTTCAGTGCAAATCCGGTGTGCGCTCGGCTAATGCCCTCCGGGAGTTGCAAAAAGCCGGCTTCTCGAAGCTCTTCAATGTGCAGGGAGGTATTCTTGCTTGGGCTGATCGCGTCGATCACTCGGTCGCAAAATATTAATCATGCCAGTCACCTCCGAGAACCTTACCGGATTGACCGATCTGCTCTGCTGTCCCGTCACCGGACAGAAACTCCATATCGCGACCCAAAAGGAGCTACACCAACTCTTGGCTCAGGATGCCAATAATTTTCTAGTCCGTGAAGATGGCACGGCAGCCTATCCCGTGCGCGGCGGCATTCCCTCACTCCTTCCTGAGTCCCTCATCCCTTTTAGTCTCTGACCTAATATCCCCAGCCCAATCACCTTCACCTCTTTCCTTCATGACCGAACTTGAAACCATCCGGCACTCCTGTGCCCATGTGCTGGCAAGTGCCATCCTCCGTATCTGGCCCGAGGCTCAATTCGCCGCAGGCCCGCCTGTGGAGAACGGCTTTTATTACGATGTCGAACTGCCTCACCGTATTTCACCCGAGAACTTCGAGCGTTTGGAGAAGGAAATGTCCTCCATTGTCTCCGAAGCACAACCCTTCCAACGGGAGGTCATCAGCCGTGATGAGGCTCTTGCCATGGGAGAGCGCGGCGAGTTGGCGGGGCTTTCTCCCCGTCCCGAGCCGAGCAAGTTCAAGCTCGACATCATCACCCGTATTCCCGAGGGAGAAGAGATCACGCTCTTCCGCAATGGAGCCTTCACCGATCTCTGTGCCGGTCCCCATGTGCCCGATACATCCAAGATTGGAGCCTTTAAACTGACCCATGTCGCCAGTGCCTTTTATCAAGGCGACGAGCGCAACCCCCAACTCCAGCGTATCTACGGAACAGCTTTTGCAACCGCAGGGGAATTGGAAAATTACTTTGCCCTTCTCGAGGAAGCCAAGAAGCGCGATCACCGGAAACTCGGCAAGGAACTTGGGCTTTTTCACATCGACGACGCTGTGGGACAGGGCCTCATTCTCTGGACACCCAAGGGAGCCGTCATTCGTCAGGAGTTGCAAAATTTCATCAGCGAAGAGCTTCGCAAACAGGGCTACTCACAGGTCTTCACACCGCATATCGGCAAGATCGGGCTCTACAAAACCTCGGGCCATTTCCCCTATTACAAGGAATCCCAGTTTCCCGCGATCCCCGAGCCGGATCAGCTTGAACGCATTGCCTCCGAAGGCTGCGGATGCGCCGAGATGACCGCCCGACTAGAGGCAGTCTCTGAAACATTCGCAGCCACTCTCAACGAACGCGCGGGCAAGGAGATCGTCGGTGCGGATCGGGTCATGGATCCCACACGACTGCTTGACGGCTTCATGCTCAAGCCGATGAACTGCCCTCATCACATCAAGATCTTTGCCTCGCAGCCGCACAGCTACCGCGATCTTCCGGTGCGTCTCGCTGAGTTCGGAACCGTCTATCGCTGGGAGCAATCAGGTGAACTCAACGGCATGACACGCGTGCGGGGATTCACCCAGGATGACGCCCATCTCTTTGTCACCGAAGAGCAGGTCAAATCTGAAATCCAAGGGTGTCTTGCCCTCGTCAAAAAGGTTCTCACCACTCTTGGCATGTCCAATTACCGCGTGCGCGTTGGCCTCCGTGATCCTGACAGCAGCAAATTCACAGGCGACGCTGCACAATGGGATCTCGCCGAAGCCGCATGTAGGGAAGCCGCCTCCACGCTGGGAGTGCCCTTCTCGGAAGAACCGGGAGAGGCTGCCTTCTACGGGCCTAAGATTGATTTCGTCGTCAAGGATGTCCTTGGTCGTGAATGGCAACTTGGCACCGTGCAGGTCGATTATGTCCTCCCAGTGCGATTCAATCTCTCCTACACGGGAGCTGATGGCAGCGATCATGTTCCTGTCATGATTCATCGGGCTCCCTTTGGATCGCTGGAGCGATTCACCGGAGTCCTCATTGAGCATTTCGCCGGAGACTTCCCCGTCTGGCTGGCTCCCGAGCAGGCCAGAGTCCTTCCGGTTTCCGAAAAAGTTGCCGATTATGCCCAGAAAATCGTCTCCCAAATGACCGAAAAGGGAATTCGCGCTACAGCTGATCTCTCACCGGAAAAACTCGGAGCTAAGATTCGACTTGCCCAGCTCGATAAGGTTCCCTACATGATCGTAGTAGGTCCTAAGGAGGAGGCCTCAAGCCAACTCTCCATTCGCAGCCGCAAACTCGGCGACGAAGGGGCTCTCGCATCAGATGCATTCATCCTACGCCTCGAATCCGAAATCCGCGACCGCACGCTCACCATATGAGCGGGCCACACTTCTTGTTGCTTGATTCCCTTGACGATTCCGACGGCAGTCATCACCCCACCGGCAGTTGCGCCCGCCAGCGCAACCGCCATTACCATTGCGCGCTTCTAGGCGCACGGAGGCACCATTAATCCAGCATTCATTCGTATCAACGACCGCATTCGCGCCCGCGAAGTGCGTGTCATCATCGGCTCCACCGGCCAGCAGCTCGGCATCTTAAAAACAGATGAGGCCGTCCGGCGCGCCAAATCATACGGCCTCGATCTGATTGAGGTTGCTCCGACAGCCAATCCTCCCGTTTGCCGCATTGCAGACTTTGGAAAGTTCAAATACGAACTGACCAAAAAAGAGAAAGAGAGCAAGCACAGTGCTACCAAGGTCAAGGAGATCAAGTTCCGGGTGAAGATCGGAACCCACGATTACGAAACTAAGCTGCGCCATGCCGAGGAGTTCCTCGAGAAGGGGAACAAGCTCAAGATCGTCCTCCAGTTCCGTGGCCGTGAAAATGCCCACAAGGATCTCGGCCTGTTGATGATGGAGAAAATCAAGAAAGACCTTGAGACGATGGCTCTGGTCGACATGCCCCCGAAGCTTGTGGGCCGTGCGGTCGGCATGACGATGAGCCCTCTGCCTGCCAACAAACGCAAAAGGAAGTTCGCCAAAATTGACACCGAATATGTCGAGGATGACGATCACGACGACGAGGATGAAGATGACGATGAGACGCCTGTTTCTGACAGTTCGGAAGTCAACACTGGCGAGACCGTCTCGGATAAAAAGGATTAATTTGTTCTGAATCCAGAACCCCTGTTCCCGAATCTTCACCCTTGAAGCTCTACCTCTTCGACATTGACGGCACCCTGATCACATCGGGAGGAGCCGGAGAGGCATCCCTTAAGGAAGCGGTGCGTGTGTTTTGTGGCAAGGAAGTCGATTTTTCACCTGTCACCATGAGTGGCAACACCGATACGGGGATTGCCCGACAGTTGCTTGGTCTCGCCGACATGGAGCCTACGGAACAAAACATCATGGGCCTGCTCGATTGCTATCTGGCCGAACTTTCCAGCCGCATCCATCAACATGATGGCCGACTGTTACCTGGCATCATTCCTCTGCTTGATCGGATGGAGGAACGCCCCGACTGCCTTCTGGCTCTCCTCACCGGCAACCTCATCCGTGGAGCGGAAGTCAAACTGGGACACTACGGAGTCTGGCATTACTTCGCTTTCGGGGCCTTCGCGGATGATCATCACATTCGCAACGAACTTGGCCCGATTGCCCAATCAAGGGCACTCACCATGCATGGCGAGATCATTCCTCCCGAGCAGATCTATGTGATCGGCGACACCCCAAGAGACATCGAGTGTGGGAAAGTCTTTGGTGCCATCACGGTCGCCGTAGCGACAGGCCATCATTCAAGGGAAGAACTGGCGAGCCACCATCCTGATTTCCTCTTTGACGATTTATCAGATGCTGATGCGGTGCTGGCGCTTTTAGCACCAAAGCAGTGATATTTGACCTAAACTAAAGTGTTGGTTTGTCCCTCGGAATATACTTCGTATTGTACCCCATGTTTTCACTGGGGCGAAGTGCATTGGGATAATTCCAATCAGTTTTTACATCTACTGAAACAGTCTTGAGCTGCTTATAGACTTCGTAGGGATTCTCAATCCCCATAAAAAAATCAAAAGTACGCACTCCGTTATTGCCTGTGGCGCCGCTGAACATCTTAACGCTTCCCACTCCGAGCAGGTTCTCAATTGGATTAACCGTTACATCAAGCTCTTGGATCCGGTCAAAATCGATACTCTTAAAACTGATGCCGAAAAATCCCGAACGAATCATCACACGCTTATTGGTGAAAGCATAGCAGGTGTTTCCGAAGACAAGGCATAACCGGATCATATTCCCTACTCCAAGCCAGAGCGGCAGGAGATGGAGCGTAAAAAATGGAATCATAAATCCAGCACCAGGGCCTTTCATTTCACCCATGTGCCTGATGAAACCGAAATAATCGATTGATCCCCAGATCAACCCAAGCATCAAAAAGGGAACACCTGAAAGCAGAAAAGGTACAATTGTGGGATTGCCAACCCAGATAATTTTTTCATTCTGATCAAGAACTGCATCAAATTGTGGAGGCAGCTTGTCGGTGGTGAATTTCACAAGACTTCTTTTAAAACGAAGCAGTCATTCCGTAAAGGAAGCCCTTCAGATATTCACTTTCGGGGAACCCTACAAGGATGGGATGATCAGGGCTTTGGCTGTAGGTCTGCAACTGCCGCGCCGTGCGCCGCGCATCGCCGAAGGCCTCCGCGACGCTTCCTCCGAATTCTTCCGCAGAGACATGGTGGGAGCAGGAGAATGTCGCCAGCAATCCATCCCTGGAGAGAAGTTGTGCCGCCTTGAGATGCAACTCGCGATAGCCGCGCAGAGCATCGGCGATTCCCTTGCGGGTGCGGGTGAAGGGGGGGGGATCAAGAATGATGAGATCGTACTCCTCCTCGCGGCGGGCAGCGGCGGAGAGGAACTCAAAGACATCGGCTCCGACTACCTTGAAACGATCGTCAGCGACTCCGTTCAACTCAGCATGAGCATGAATGCGGGGGATGTTTTCCTTTCCTGATTCGACCGCAGTGACATCCGTCGCTCCAGCCTTGGCGCAGGCGATGGCGAAGGCTCCCTGATTGGAGAAACAATCAAGAACACGCTTCCCCTTCGCCCAGGCAGCCACTTGGGCGTAGCTTGTCGTCTGATCCAGATAAAATCCGGTCTTCTGTCCATAGATCGGATCAACGAAAAATTTCATTCCTGCAACGATGATTTCAAAGGCTCCTGGCTCCGGCCCCAGCAGAGTGCCGGCGCGAACTTCCAGCCCCTCCAACTTGCGTGAAGAGGAGTCGTTTCGCTCCACCACACTCTCCACACCGAGCACTTCCTTGATGGCCGTGGCAATGAGGTCACGCCGTTGATCCATGGCCATGGTCAGGGTCTGGAGCGTGGCCACAGACCCGAATCGGTCGATGATCACTCCCGGCAATCCGTCGCTTTCGCTCCAGAGCACACGGCGTACGAGGGGATCAATCCCCAAAGTGTCACGGAATCCGTTGGCTCGCTCAATCCGGCGTCGAAAAAACTCGCTATCAAGATCCTGACGACGACGGGAAAAACGCCGGGCCACAATCTGCGACTTTGAGTTATAGATCGCACTGCCGAGCATCTTGTCCCGTCCATCCTTGATCGAGACGACATCTCCATCCTCCGGATTGCCAAAGGTCTTGAGCACCTCGGTTCCATAGACCCAGTCATGCCCATGCAGAATGCGCGCCCGAGGGCGAATGATGATGCCTCCCATAAATTTATCTCTTACTGTTCCCTAGAAAACAAACGCTTCTTCGCGAAGGGGTGTCGGCTTTGATATGAAATCAGGATCCTGAACTTCGGGATATTCAAAGACCTGCCCCTCAAAATTCCTGAAGACCACCTTCTCGGCATCATGAAAGAAAACATAGCCCGGATTGATCGGCACCTTCCCTCCCCCCCCGGGCGCATCAATCACAAACTGCGGCACAGCATAACCCGTTGTGTGACCGCGCAGCCCCTCGATGATTTCGATCCCCTTGCGCACCGGAGCGCGCAGGTGAGCTGATCCCTGAATGAGATCGCACTGGTAAAGGTAGTAAGGTCGCACGCGGCAACGGAGCAGCTTGTGAAGCAGTGACTTCATCACAGGCAGGGAGTCATTCACCCCTTTGAGAAGCACGCTCTGGTTGCCAAGCGGAACACCATGATTGGCCAGCATGGCGAGAGCATCGCGCACCTCGGTGGTCAGTTCACGGGGATGATTTGTATGGATGCTCATCCATACCGGCTGATGTTTTTGTAAAATACGGCAGAGTTCCGGCGTGATCCGCTGCGGCATGAAGATTGGAACGCGCGTGCCGATCCGCAGGAACTCGAGATGGGGAATCGCCCGTAGTCGGGTCAGCAGGCCATCCAGTTTCTCGTCGGAGAAGATCAGCGGATCCCCACCGGAGAGAAGCACATCCCGGATCTCGGTGTGCGTTTCCAGATAGGCTATCGCCTGATCAAAATCGGTATGGAGTTCCTGCTCCCCGGCTCCGCTCACCACCCGTGAGCGCGTGCAATAGCGGCAGTATGCCGCGCAGCGATCAGTAACCAGAAACAGCACCCGATCAGGATAGCGGTGCACCAGTCCGGGCACCGGCATATGGCTGTCTTCCCCGCAGGGATCAGCCATTTCGGAGGGAGAGATTGCTCCCTCTCCCACATTGGGAATCACCTGACGGCGAATCGGACATTCGGGATTATCCCGCTCGATGAGATTGAAGTAATGAGGGGTGACAGCGAGTGCGAGTTTGTTTCCAGAGAGAATGACTCCGGCTCGTTCCTCCGGGGTGAGGTTTAGATGTTTCTCCAGCCCTTCCAGTGTGGTGACACGATTCTTGAACTGCCATCGCCAATCATTCCATTGCTCCGGCGGAACATCACCCCAGTATCCGGTCGAGGACGGCATGAAATCTGCCTCGATCCGACTCTCTTCGAATGGGCGCGGTTCTAGAGTATGACTATCCATGGAACTGCGAAAGCCTACGAACGATAATGGAATTGTCAACGGCACTCATGAAATGGGCTGTGTCGGCACTTTCTTAAGGAAACGCTGATTTAAGGCAACTCCTTCAATACCTTGGCGCGCACTTTTGCCTGTAACTTTTCAGCCTGTTCGTAAATTTGCTGCATTTCCTTTCGTTCATCAACCTGATGAACCGCTTGTGAATGAGGCTGTTCCGCCGCCCTCATCCTCGCCTCGTTCTCCATTCGAAGCCTCGCATCTTCGGCAGACTCTGGAGTCGGAGCTGTTTTAGCCTCAATGGTGTTGGAATTCATCGGGGATAAATATGCGGTGACATTGGGATGAACACGGTAACCTCCAAGCAAGTTTAACTGGGGAATACGCGGATCATTGGTCATTTTGGCGCGCTCGTAGATTTCTTTTCCGGTAGCCCCCTGATCAATCGCTGTCATGATTTCATTGAGGGAGATGGTTTGAAGCCTGTTGGTCGGCTCGGGCGGCCTATGCATCGCCGTCAGCCTGTTAAGAATCGAGAGTTGTTGATTGGCCAGGGCTGCCTGAATAAGCTGTTGCTCGTCGGCTTGTAAATAGCCTGCAAAAATCTGCAGAATACACAGAAGGAAAAGAACAGGTTTCATCATCCATCTCTATGCACCAGACGGAGGGAAGGGCAAGCGGTGATTTACGGATAAGCAAACGGACTCCTTGGTCTTTCGCATGGATGGGAAGAGTTGAGAAACACCAAGATTTTTGATGCCCCGACACCTCCTGTCGCTTCACTTTTTGCAGGATTGATCGAAATGAGTTTCCACCCGTACAGTTTGTTTCTCTAATTTCACCATTCCCCATGCCATCGCTCATCTTTCTTGATCAAACTGACTATCTGCCGACTCAGGTGGTGGATTTTCTAACCAAGGATTGGAATGGAGATCTCCTTGATCTCTCCGAATGGATGATCGTACTGCCGACTCAGGAGGCGAGACGCAGGCTGCATGAGTCACTGGTTCGTAAGACCTTGGATCGCGGGGCGACCCTCCTTCCTCCTGCCTGGATATTGCCCATGCAGCTTCTGGAGGGGGGGCGATCTGATCTGGCTCCCGCATCGTTGGAGCAACTTCTCTGGATGCAGGCGGTGACACGAATGACTTCCGAAGAGGCACGACAACTTTTCCCCCGTAGGTCTCCAAGATTTGATCCGGCTGGGGCGATGGGGTTTGCCAACTCGATTAGGAAACTTCGCGGAGAACTCGCACAAGCAGGAATTAGCCTTGGAGAGATGGGGGCCGCAAGGGAGGAAGATCCACGCTGGAAAGCTCTTGTCTCGCTTGAGTCACGCTACCTGAAAGAGATGGCAGGGTATGGCTACACAGACCGGATCACCGCACAGCTTCAGGGAATAAAGCATCACGGGCTGCCAGCGCAAATAAGGCATCTCATGATCGCTGGAATTCCCGATCTGCCCGGAGTCTATGAGTCTGCTATTCCGGCTATTGAGCAACTCGGCATCCCGGTCACAATTCTCAGTTATGACCCCCTGCGCCGTGGGGCATCATTTTTTGATTCTCTCGGACGCCCCAACGACCGCTGGAGCAAGATACCTATTCCTATCGAACGGGAAGTAATCCATCTCTGCATTGATCAGGATGAAGCGGCGGAACAAGCCTCCCTGCTTGCACGGGCTTCAGGAGGAGAGGGCTTATTCTGTGCCGTCGCCGTCACCACGAACGAACTGGCGCGGCCTGTTGAAGATGCGCTCACGGCACTCAAACTCCCTGTCTTTAATCCTGCCGGAAAAACCTTGGATTCGCTCCGCATCGGATCTCTGCTGCGCCATTTCTCCCTACAGCTTCAAGAGGATACTTTCCAATCCTGCCTTCAACTGATCCGGCACCCCGACACTCTCCAATGGCTTGCTCTTGATCCGGTGCAGGACCTTAGAACCCTTGATGAGTTGCAGATTTACCTGATTCCCTCATCTCTCGATGACCTCCTGCATCGCTGGCCTGAAAATCAGATTCCCCGGATCAATATTTCGGAATCGCTGCAGCCGGCATTAATGTTACTCCGGCAGTTGCTCTCGACGATGCATTCCGGTCATGGATCGACGCCCCTTCTCCAGAGCCTCAGCACGATATACTCAGAAACTGATCTCGCACAGATTCAGGGAGGGAAAGAGAGCGTGGAAGCTATCAGAACCTGGGTGCAGGATGTCGGGGAAATACTCGTCACCATGCGTTCGGCTGATGTGCTCTCCCTTCTCCTATCCCATCTCCAATCAGGAATTTTCTCGCATGAGAAGCCGTCCAATGCCATCGAACTGCCCGGCTGGCTTGAGCTTCTCTGGGAAGATGCCCCTCACCTCCTGATCGTTGGAATGAATGACGGATTTGTGCCCGAGACCCGTCAGGAGGATCCCTTTCTCCACGAGAAGCTTCGCAAGGAATGGGGGCTTGCCAGTGATCATTCACGCTTGCGGCGCGATGGCTATCTGCTGCTCTCACTGATGGCTGCACGAGCAAAACAGGGACGGATCGATCTCCTTCTTTCAAGACAGGATGAGACTGGGTCCTTTTTGAAACCATCACGCCTCCTCTTGCGCCCTAAAAGTGAAGATGAATTACCTCTCTTGGTGGGGGAGCTTTTCCGCGAACTCCCCCTGCTTCCGGGTGAGCAATGGCATTCAGCCTGGGCATTGAAGCCTGAGCGCAAGCCTGCACCGATGACCCTCTCTGCATCTTCCGTCAGGGATTACCTTACCTGCCCCACGCGATTCTATCTCAAGCAGGTCTTGAAACTGCGCAAGGAATCCTTTGGGTCCGAAGAAGCGAACGGAGCGATTTTCGGCGTCCTGCTCCACGATGCATTGAGGAGGTTTGGAACAGATCCCCATTTAAAAAATCTGCGGGATGAACATCAAATCGAGAATGCCCTGGTGTCACTCTGGAAAGGGATCTTTGAGGATCGCTTTGGAACTGATCTCTCATTTCCACTTCTCTATCAGCTCGAAGCAGGCATCAGGCGACTCAGGGGAGCGGCCCGTGTGCAGTCCGAACTCCGCGCTCAGGAATGGGAAATCATCGCCTGCGAACGATTTTTCAACGCCTTTCCTGTTTCCATTGCTGGAGCCAACATGATGCTGAGAGGGCAGATTGACCGCATTGATCGCCGCCTGACCCCCCAAGGCATGGAATGGCGGATTCTTGATTACAAATCCAACGAACTGACCAAGCCCCCTTATCAGCAACACTTCCAAGCCCTGAAGAAAAGCGAGATTGCAACGCAGTTTGCTGCTTATGAGTGCCTGACGATCAACAATAAGCAGCACCGCTGGATTGATCTCCAACTTCCCCTCTACCAGATGGTGTTGAACGCAGAACTTGAGTCGGGATGTTCCTCTCATCTCCATCTGAATGAGATCACCCCAGGCCCTGTGGAGATAGGATATCTCTCGCTTCCTGCCAAGATCAGCGCGGCGGCATTCCTTCCCTTTGTGGAAATTGATGATCTCTCCTCAAGTGCCCGCACCTGTCTTCGGGGAGTATTGCAGTCGATCCACGACGGTATCTTCTGGCCACCGCGCCAGCCAAAATATGATGATTTTGAAGACCTCTTCTTCGACCATTTAGAAGCAGATAAACGCTCGGGCCAGCAGACACTTGACCCGGCAAACCTTACCCCTCATTCCATCGGGAAGGCTGAGTCATGATTGATATCAGCATTCCCAATCTTCAGATCCTTGCCAATGCGGGGTCTGGAAAAACGCACACGCTCGTCACCCGCATCATTCGTCTGCTTGCGATGGGCGTGAAACCACGGCAGATCATTGCCCTGACCTTCACGCGCAAGGCAGCGGGGGAGTTCCTGACGAAACTACTCCAGAGGCTCGCCACTGCCGTACTCGATCCCAGTGCAGCCGTGCAACTCTCGGAAGCGATCGGCAAGCACCTTGACTCCGCCGACTACCTCAAGCTTCTGGGTGAAGTTGTTCAACATCTTGGCAGACTCCAACTCACGACCCTCGACAGCTTCTTCCAGCGCATCGTTACCGCTTTTCCCCAAGAACTTGGACTCCCTGGAATTCCTTCCCTCCTCGACACGCACGCCAAAGAACTCGCGGCGAACTCGTCGCTTCGCCATGCCCTCGCCAGCCTTACTAGAGAGGAGAGGGACTTGTTGATTCAGTCACTCTTTGAACGCGACGAAGATACGGTCCGAAGCTCCGTATCCAAAGAGCTCAACTCAATGTGTCAGGAGGCTCATGAGTTTTTTCTCGATCATCATGAAACAGGAGCATGGGGGGATCCTTTCCGAGTTTGGGGAGGAGCCACCAACCCGTGGAAAGTTCTCTCCCATGCCGATCGTCTGAGCTGCATTAACATTGTGGAAAGGGAACGAGGAACCCCTGAGTTTTCAACGGAAGCCAGAAAGGCATGGTTGCAACTTCAGCATCTTTCCCGGGGAGTCGCTCCAAACTCAGGGGTTGCTAAAATCATGGCTTCATTTCCCGAGTGGAAATCAGGGGTAGGCAAATTTTTCCACAGAAAATCGTATGAAGTCAGTTTCGAGGCCTCCGTGGCAGCGGCGTCACTTGTCGCGCAGTATCTCCACGAATGCACCGAGTATCGATTGCGCGAAGCCTCGGCCATGCACCACCTTCTTTCACATTATGAGGAGGAATATGAAGCGCGTGTCCGCGGACAGGGGAAACTTTCCTTCTCCGATGTGACGCGACTCCTTCAACCGGTGGAGGACTTCGCCGGCATCGGCAGGGAGTTCCGGACAGACAGCTCCGATCTCCGATTGCAACTTGATGAGCGCATCGACGCCCTTTTTGATCATTGGTTGCTTGATGAATTTCAGGACACGAGCCGGAGCCAGTATCGCGCCCTAGAAAATATCCTGGATGAGGTGATCAGCGAGGCGGCAAGGGGCGGAGAGCGTTCTTTTTTCTGCGTGGGCGACATCAAACAGGCCATCTACGGATGGCGCCAGGGGGACTCGCGGCTCTTTGACGAATTGTATGATCGCTACAAGACCGGAGGAGGATTGGAGCGTGCCACGCTGAATACCTCGTGGAGATCATCAAGGGAGATTCTCTCCACGCTCAATGCCGTCTTTGGAGACCTCGACACCACGGCTGCATCGCTTCCCGAGTCGGTGCGTCAACGCTGGAATGCCGCATGGACACAACATCTTCTAGGCAGCGTATCCGAAACGATCCCGGGATTTTTCTCCTGGAAGAGTTATGACCCGAGTCAGGAGGAAAATCTTGAGGAGCAGGTTGTGGCACTACTGCGTCCGATGCAGAGACACCTTAGGGAAGGACTGACCATCGCCCTCCTTGTTCGCTCGGGGAAAGAAGCCAGGGAATGGCAGGAAACACTCCGCCATGCGGGGATAGAGGCTTTGAGCGAGATCACTCCTCCTGTTGGACGAGACAATTCGGTCGCTGCGGCCCTTCGTTCAGCTCTTTCTCTCTCCGTTCATCCGGGTGATCTCTTTGCTCTGAATCATCTCTCTATGGAGCCGTTGCGCGGATGTTTTTTCCCATCCGGGGATCGCGATGGCGATCTGACTCTTCTCGTGCGGCGGAGCGCCGAATTACTTGCAGAAGGAGGATTTACCGCAATCACAAAGTGGATTACAGAAAAACTCGCTCCCCTCATACATGATGAGTTCAGCAAAGAACGAACTGCTGCGCTACATCGTGCCGCAAGGAAGGCCGACAGCTCGGGCATCACGAGCGTGGATGATTTTTTAACCCTGCTGGAGAGCTACGAGGAGCAGGGACGATCTGCCCCTCACGCGGTGCAGATCATGACCATTCATAAATCCAAGGGGTTGGAATACGACATGGTGCTCATTCCCTTGGCGGGTTCACAAAAGGCTCTTGATTCGCTCACATCGAGTGTTTTGGAGGAGCACCGGAATGCTCAGGGAGAACCATTTCTCATGAAGCTCCCTTCTGAGGAGATTCGGAATGTCTCCGGCAATGAGGCATTGGCACTGGCGGCGCAGAACAAGCGATTTGACGGCGCATTCGAAGAACTCTGCGTCTGGTATGTCGCTCTCAGTCGTGCAAAACGAGCACTCTATGTGTTGAGTCCGGAGCCAAAAAAACTCGATGCCGGAAAATGCCCCAATTTCCCCCAATTGCTTAAAGCAGGGTTGGAGAAGATGCCTGAATTCAGCGAAGAATCGGGCGGGAACACGCTCATACAACTTGGTGAACCCGCGTGGCATGAAAAGTTTGAGACCAGACCAGCAGAGACTTTTCGTGATTTAAAGCCTCGTACAATTTCCATACCTCCACGCTATCCCTCTTTAAAAAAATCCACCCCCTCCAAGAGCGGTCATTGTGTGCTTCGAGGAGATCAGGCCTTTCTACCGAACAATGCCACCGCGCTTGGCTCGGAAATCCATGCCCTCTTTGAATCGATCGAATGGCTTCCTGCAAGCCTGCCGGATGCGGCTTCGCAGGAAGCCAGGGATCTGATTCTTCCCTGCCTCGAACATCCTTCCATTCAAGAACTTTTTTGCAGACCCTCTGGCCACTTTACCCTGTGGCGCGAACAATGCTTCGATCTCGTGCTCGGTGGAGAATGGATCTCTGGCTGCTTCGACCGTGTTGTGATCTTCCGGGACACACAGGGCCGCGCCATCTCCGCCGAACTGATCGACTTTAAAACAGATCAAGGCGGCAAGGACAAACTCATCGCCAACTACCGTCCGCAATTGGAAAAATACCGCCTCTCGCTCACCAAGATACTCAATCTCCCTGAAGAGAGGATCAGAATGATCCTCATCCATCTACGATCTGGCGAGCCGGTGATCGAATTATGATCTTCGCGACTTGACCGCAGGCTCAGCAACAGGCACATCTGCAAAGGCAACTTGGATTCATTTAACCCCCTTTGTTTCATTATGAATGTCCTCTCCATTGATGTCGGTGGTACGAATGTGAAGATTCTCCTCAGCGGTGAGAAGGAACCGCGCAAGATACCCTCGGGCCCTGATTTTACACCGCAGCAACTCGTCAAGGATGTAAAGGTGCTGGCCAAAGGTTGGAGCTATGATGTGGTCTCCATCGGGTTCCCTGCTCCGGTTCACAATAACGCCCCGGTTGCAGAACCCTTCAATATCGGCAAGGGCTGGGTTGATTTTAATTACGAAAGGGCTTTTGGCTGCCCCGTCAAGATGATCAACGATGCGGCAATGCAGGCTCTGGGGAGTTACAAGGGAGGCAAAATGCTCTTTCTCGGGTTTGGCACCGGCCTCGGAAGCGCCGTGGTGCTGGATGATGTCCTGCTTCCGCTGGAGTTAGGGCATCTCCCGTTCAAGAAGAAAACTTTCGAGGAATATGTCGGCGTTCATGGCATGGAAAAAAGCGGCAAGGCTCGCTGGAAGAAACATGTCTTTGAGACGGTAGAAATCCTCACCGCCGCCATTCTCCCCGACTATGTCGTTCTCGGAGGTGGTAACACGAAGAAACTAGGTGATCTTCCTCCTGCCTGTATTGCCGGGAATAATGCCAATGCTTTTCTGGGTGGATTCCGGATGTGGGAGGGCCCCGCCGATCGCAGGACCAAACCCGATCCCGAGGTAAAGAAGGTTGCCCGGGCGACTCAGAAGCGCGTTTCCGTCCGAAAAAATTAACTTTCCTAGTCGGAATAGTGGGCCGTGTTACCACTTGACCATTAAGTTGCAGACTGATTACTTAATGCCATTAAGTAATCATGAGTGAAGAATCTCCCAGCTATCAGAAGTCAATCACCCCGACACAGCCCGAGGTCATCACGCTGGCTGACGATCCCAAACCACCGAAACACCCGAAACTCATCCTGATCCTCTCGATCATCGGGATGGTGCTCTTGATTCTGTCACTCGGAGGAATAAAGTTTCTTCAGATCTCGCAGGCCATCGCCAAGGGCAAATCCTTCAAGATGCCCCCGGATGCCGTGACTTCTTTAACGGTGAAGGAGGAAATTGTGGCCCCCGTTCTCGAGGCTGTGGGATCATTAAGCTCGCCTCAGGGGGTGATGCTGAGCGCCGATTTGCCGGGTATCGTCAAATCCATCTCCTTTGAATCCGGCACAACAGCCACCAACGGCCAGTTGCTTGTTCAACTCGATACCCGACAGGAGGAAGCCCAACTCCGCACCGCCAAATCCAAGCTCGATCTTGCCCGGCAAAATTTGGAACGGGCCCAGGACCTGAACGACAAACGGGTCATTGCCAAATCCGCATTCGACGAGGCCAAAAGCCTCTACGATGGCGCCGTCTCCTCGGTCGAGGAAACGCAGGCGATCATTGATCGCAAAACGCTCCGCGCTCCCTTCGGTGGAGTCCTTGGTATCCGGCAGATCAATGTCGGTCAGTATCTCAAAAGCGGCGATCCGATCGTGCAGCTTGAATCACTTGATCCCATTTATGTGAATTTTGCCCTGCCCCAGCAATACATCGGCAAACTGACTGAAGGGCAGGCCATCCGGATCAAGGCCGACGGCCTTCCAGAAAAAGATTTCACGGGGGCAATCACGGCCATCAACTCAATTGTCGATACCTCGACACGCAACATTCAGATCCAGGGCACGGTTGCCAACCCCGACCATCTTCTGCGTTCGGGAATGTTCGCCGCCGTGCAGGCGCTTCTGCCGGATAAGAAAAATGTCGTCATGATTCCCTCAACGGCTGTGCAGTACGCCCCCTATGGGGATTCCGTATTTGTCATCGAGGAGATGAAAGGGCCTGATGGAGTCACGTTTCTCGGAGTAAGGGAGCAACCCGTTGTGCTGGGAAAAACGAGAGGTGATCAGGTCGAAGTGCTCAAGGGCCTGAAGCAGGGTGACCAGATCGCCACATCCGGACTCTTCAAGCTCAGGCAGGGGGGCGCGGTGAAGATCAATAACAGTGTGCAACCGGGCAATGATCCCTCCCCAAAACCCGCGCAGAGCTAGCGGGATACGCGATCAGATAAAACTCCGGATACCGATCATGCACTTCACCGATCTCTTCATTAAGCGTCCCGTGCTGGCCCTTGTGGTCAGCCTTGTCATTCTGCTGGCCGGTGTGCAATCCATCCGGGTGCTGAATGTCCGTCAGTATCCGCGCAGTGACATTGCAGTGATCCAGGTCACCACCAACTACATCGGAGCCAATGCCGATCTGGTGAGAGGATACATCACGACTCCCCTTGAACGGGTCATCGCTGCTGCGGAGGGTATCGATTATATCGAGAGCTCCAGTGCCCAGAGCGTCAGCACGATCACCGTTCACCTGAAGCTCAACTACGATCCCAATGCCGCCCTGACCCAGATTCAGGCGAAGCTTGCCCAAGTCCGCAACGATCTCCCACCCGAGTCGGAAAACCCCGTCATTACACTCCAGAATGCGGATGAGCTCAGGGCAGCCATGTATCTCGGCTTCTCCTCAAAGAATATGGAGCCCAATCAGCTCACCGATTTCCTTACCCGGGTGATCCAACCGAAGCTCACCGCCATCACCGGTGTGCAGCGTGCCGATGTGCTCGGAGCACGCACCTTGGCGATGCGTATCTGGCTGAAACCGGATCGGCTTGCCGCCCTCGGGGTCTCGGCCTCCGATGTCCGTAACGCACTTCAGTCCAATAACTATCTCGCCGCCATCGGCAAGACGAAAGGAACGATGACGGCCATCAACCTGATCGCCAATACCAACCTCACCTCCCCAGAGGAATTCCGTCAGCTCGTCGTCAAGGAAAAGAACGGCGTGCTTGTCCGCCTTCAGGATATTGCCGAGGTGGAAATGGGAGCTGAGGATTACGACTCGGATGTCCGCTTCGACGGCAAGAGTGCGAAGTTCCTCGGTATCTGGTGTCTGCCGACTGCCAACACGCTGGATGTCTGCAAGCTTGTCCGACAACAGGTGCCGGAGATACGCAAGCTCCTCCCTCCCGGCATGACCCTGGATATTCCCTATGACTCCAGTGACTACATTCGGGATGCCATTGCCGATGTCTTCAAGACCCTCTCAGAGACACTGGCCATCGTCATCATTGTCATTTTCCTCTTCTTGGGTTCATTCCGCTCAGTGCTCATCCCCGTCGTGGCGATTCCGATTTCCCTGATTGGAACAGCCTTCATTATGGTGCTCTTCGGCTTCACTGTGAATCTGCTTACCCTGCTTGCCGTGGTGCTGGCGGTAGGGCTTGTTGTGGATGATGCGATTGTCGTCGTGGAGAATGTCGAACGACACCTCCATGAGGGACTCACCCCCTGGCAAGCTGCCATGATCAGTGGACGGGAACTCCTTGGGCCGATCATTGCCATGACGATCACTCTGGCAGCTGTCTATACCCCCATTGGGATTCAAGGAGGACTCACAGGCGCACTCTTCCGGGAGTTTGCACTCACCCTGGCCGGGGCCGTCTTCATCTCGGGTATCGTGGCTCTCACTCTTTCACCCATGATGTGCTCGCGACTTCTGCGGCGCGGGGATGACACACAGGGCTACGCAGGCTGGGTGAACCGCCGCTTCACATCCCTGCAAAAAGGGTATGTCACGCTTCTTGCAGCGATGCTGCGTCATCGAGGCGCCGTGCTTACCGTCGCCGGGTTCTGGATCGCGCTGATTCCCATTTTTTATCTCTTCTCCCCCAAGGAACTCTCTCCAAAAGAGGATCAGGGCATTGTCTATTGCATTGTTCAGGCCTCCCCTTTCTCCACTATTGATCAGACGCTGCTCTACGCCGACCTGATTTATGATGCCTATAAGTCACTGCCGGAAACCTGGCATACTTTTCAGATCAACAACCCAAGCGGTGGATTCGGAGGAATTCGCACCGTCCCTCACAATCAGCGCCAACGAAGCTGTGATCAACTCGCCGCCATCCTGAGTAAGAAGTTTGCGGAGGTTCCGGGAGTCAGGGTTATCGCCACGACTCCTCCAGCATTGCCGGGAGGTAGCAATTTTCCAGTTGAGTTTGTCATCTCCTCAACGGTCGAACCACGTCAACTGCTCGAAATAGCCAACGACCTCGTCAAGACAGCCTTCAAAAGCGGCATCTTCATCTACGCCGATACCGATCTGAAGTATGACCAGCCTCAGGTCGAAATTGTCTTTGACCGGAACAAGGTTTCAGCACTAGGACTCGACCTCCAGAAAGTCGGCGCAGATCTCGGAACCCTACTCGGGGGCAACTATGTGAACCGTTTCAGCGTGCAGGGACGAAGCTACAAGGTGATACCCCAACTCTCTCGTGAAAACCGCCTTGATCCCGATGCGCTAGGAAAAATCTATGTCACGGGTCCGGACAAGCAACTGCTGCAGCTCTCCACCTTTGCCTCCCTCAAGCGCACAACCGAGCCTCGTCAGATCAACCGCTTTCAGCAGCTTAACTCTGCCAAAATCTCCGGACTCCTTCCCCCGGGTGTCACCGTCGATCAGGCACTTAAAGTACTTGAAAAGCGCGCCGCTGAGATCCTCCCCCGCGGATTTGTCATCGATTACTCAGGGGAATCCCGACAACTCCGTCAGGAGGGAAACACCCTTGTCGGAACCATGGTGGTCTCCTTCATCCTGATTTTTCTGGTACTGGCAGCTCAATTCGAGAGCTTCCGCGATCCCTTCATCATCATTTTCGGCTCCGTTCCGCTGGCACTCTCCGCTGCACTCCTTTTCACCTTCCTTGGGGCCACAAGCATCAATATCTACAGCCAGGTGGGGCTGATCACTCTCTTCGGACTTGTTGCCAAGAACGGCATCCTGATTGTGGAATTTGCCAACAAACTCCAAGAGGGAGGGATGGACAAATGGCATGCTATCCTAACCGCATCAGGCACCCGCCTGCGCCCCATCCTCATGACGACGGCTGCCACAGTCTTCGGACACACCCCACTGATCTTTGCCTCCGGCCCGGGAGCGGGAGCACGCAACAGCATCGGAATTGTCCTTGTTTCGGGGATGATCATCGGAACCATCTTCACCCTCTTTGTTGTTCCGTCCATCTACATGCTTGTCTCCAAACCCAAGCTGCGGAACCCATCAAAGCATCAGCCTTTTCTCGGAGCCGCCCCGCAAAAAATGGCGATCGCCTAAATTCTGAACTTCACAACGACTTTAACAATCGGTTCGGCTTGATCAAGCATGACACCCGGTTGGTGAGCGTCATCTGGCAAAAAGACTGCAAAGCAGCGCTTGGAGAGAACGAGACGGGATGATGAGCATGCGGGAGCTTCATAAAACTCCGCATCCTTTTCGGGGAGGTAGGGTGTCTTAACTATTAGTTCCCCCATCGCCGTATACCCGATGAATTCCTCTCCCGAATAGACCACCTGAATGTCACCATGCATGCGATGGGTCTCCCACTTTTTGACGGCGGATGGAGCGGTCTCGTAACGCTGAACGATGGCGAGAGTACCCGCCTCATCGATTTCATATTTCCCATCGGCCAGTGCCAGATCGAAAGCATGCAGCCACGCAAAGGCTTTGGGGAAGGAGGGATGAAATCCCTCGTAGAGATGGGAGTTGGCAAGAGAGTCGATGATCATGGTGATGAGGAGGTGAAAACTTGAAAGCTGAGACCGAAAAAAATTAGTTTCCCCGATAACTGCAGCGGGCCGAGGCGGTCTCGCAGATCACGATTTCGGCCAGTCCTGGCAGGACAGGTTTGAGGCGATTCCAGATCCATGCAGCAAGGACTTCAAAGGTCGGATTCTCAAGTCCGGGGATATCATTCAGGTAATTGTGATCGAGTTCTTCGATGATCGGCTTCACAGCAAGGCTAATCTCGGAGTGATCCATCAACCAACCCATGAGGGGATCAACCTCCCCTTCCACCGAAACCTCGATCTTGAAACTGTGCCCGTGCATTCGCCCACACTTGTGTCCCTCAGGTACATTCGGAAGGGTATGAGCGGATTCAACGCTGAAATCCTTTGTCAGACGAACATGCATAGGCTGAAGACTCTTACAGATCATCAATCCCAATGCAATTTCGACGATTTTCCTAAACACCAAGGCTCGCCTTATGCAGGGCAAAAAGATCGAGGGTCCGGTCGCGTTCCTCCGCATGATGAAGCATGGGAAGCGGATAACCCGGAGCAATCGGACGGCCATCAACCGGAGGATCGAGCAGGCTGGCCTTGGAAACATTTCGAAGCTCCGGAACCCATTTACGGATATAGCTCCCCTCCGGGTCGTAGCGTTTGGTCTGACTCCAGGGATTTTGAATGCGGAAATAAGGAGCGGCATCGGCACCCGTCCCCGCACTCCACTGCCAGCCTCCGTTATTGCTGGCAATCTCCCCGTCGATCAGCGAACGCATAAAAAAGGCCTCCCCTAACCTCCAATCAAGATGCAGATCCTTGGTCAGGAACATTGCCACGATCATCCTCACACGGTTGTGCATCCATCCTGTAGCCGTCAGTTGGCGCATTCCTGCATCGACAATGGGAAATCCGGTTTGTCCCTGGCACCAGCGGTCAAAGGCATCGGGATGTGCCTCCAGACCCGGCCATTCCAGGCCTCGCCAAGTGGTATTGAACTCCTGCCCCAACAGCTCGGGATAATGCCAGAGCAACTGCATGTAAAATTCCCTCCAGACGATCTCCGTCAGAAATTTCATCACGCTTTTGCGGCCTTCTGGAGCCAGCTCTGCCTCTTTCTTTTTGGCAGCAGAGTAAATCTGACGCGGTGAGATCAGTCCGAAACGCAGATCTTGTGACATTTGCGATGTCCCGGCAAGGGAGGGAATATCCCGCTGGTCGCCGTAGAGTCCTATCGCAGCGTCCAGAAATCGCTTCAGGCGATCTCGTGCCGCCCGTTCTCCAGCCTCAGGAGTCGATGGACCGCCGATCAGTCCCCAATCGGAAAGCCGAGGCACGGGCAATGAAGGAATTTCCTCTGGTGTTTTCATCCGCCTGATGGCAGTCGAAGGCGATGGCTTTGGCAGACCAAACCAGACCTTGGAGTACGGAGTGAAGACCCGGAAGACCGTCCCCTGCCCCGTCATCACCTCATCCCTTTCGTGAATGCAGATGTCTTTGTGAAGTGATAATGCAACGCCCTTGGCCTGGCAGAGGTTTGCCAGTCCGGCCTCCGTCGCACGACCGAAGGGATCGGGGTCACGATTGACAAAGATCGCCACAGCTCCGGTCTGCGCAACTAGCCTCTCCAACTCCGCCACAGCATCCCCCCGGCGAACAATCAACTGCCCGCCAATGGCTTCGAGATTTTTCCCCAAAGATGCCAGTGAATCACAGATAAATTCCTGCCGAGCCGCCCCCGTCCAGTCATGAGTTCCTTTCCAGTCACTCATGACATAAACGGGAATTACTTCTCCATCCGCACCGGCAGCTTCCACGGCAGCGGCCAGCGCCGTATTGTCAGTGATCCGAAAATCCCTACGAAACCAGTGAATGATGCGTTTCATGGAGTGACGATGACTGTTTGTTTTAGAACACGCACGGCTGGCACTCCCTTTTCCCAAGATCTTACATAGGAAAAGACCAGCTTGCTTACCCCAGGCTTTTCCCCGCGGAACTTCCAGATCTCCATTCCTCCCATTCCCACAAAATGACCGTTTGTCTGCCCGCACCCATAGCCCCGTTCCTTTTCCTGGCTCACTATACCCTTTGGCAGGGCACGAATGCTCCATGAATAGCCCGTAGTCGGATTTGAAGGGAGTTTGAGCGTTAAAACTTCCCCTTGGTACAGCGTAATCGCTTTGCCGGAGGTTGCCTCTGTCAGGGTAAGTTCGGAGGCGATCGAGGCCGTGTTTGGAAGGGCAATAAACAGGAATGAGATCAGCAAAATCTTCACACGTGACAGCATGACTCCTTCTTCAATATTTTTCTAGCTGCCTGTGAGCCGTGATTATCGTTAGACTTCGGACTCACCCAAGTTTCCCGTGCAGAAACCCGACACACTCTTCCTGATCGCCGGCAACGGCACTTATCCGAAGTTTGCCGTGCAGGGGGCACGGGAGGCAGGCGTAAAAAGGATAGTCGTGGCTGGCTTCGAGGGAGAAACCGACGCCTCCCTCATTGCCATTGTCGATGAAATTCACTGGATGAAAGTGGGGCAACTGGGCCGACTCCTTGAGGCGGCCAAAAAGAGCGGAGCCACCGCCTCCATGATGGCGGGACAAATCGCTCCTAAGCACCTCTTCGATCTCAGACCTGATTTCCGCGCTCTGATTTTACTGGCGAGTCTTCGCGAACGAAACGCTGAGACACTCTTTGGAGCGATTGCCGGAGAACTTGAAAAAATAGGCGTTCCGCTCCTTGTCGCCACCTCATTTCTGGAAAGACATCTGGCCACCGAAGGTCTTATCGCAGGGCCGAAGCCAAAATCCCGAGTCCTGGATGACATCTCATTCGGACTTAGCATCGCCAAGGAAGTCAGTCGCCTCGATATCGGTCAGACAGTCGTTGTCAAACGAGGAACCGTTCTTGCCGTCGAGGGATTCGACGGCACGGATGCCACCATCCAGCGCGGCGGAGAACTGGGACAAGGTGAAGCTGTCGTCGTCAAGGTCTCCAAACCCTGTCAGGACATGCGTTTTGATGTTCCGGTCATCGGCCCCAGAACACTTGAAACGGCGGCGGCGGCAGGCGTGAGCGCCATCGCCATGGAAGCCGGACGCACACTGCTCCTTCAGGAAGATCAACTCCACACACTCGCAGCCCAACACAAAATCACCCTCTGGGGTATCAAAACATGAATATAATCCGCGCCGGCGTTGTCGGTCCAGGCAGTATCGGCATCAACCACGCCCGCATCTACAGCGAGCTTCCAGATTGCGAGCTTACCGCCATATTCGACGCCAACAAAGCCCATGCAGATCGCGTGGCCGCCAAATACGGAGGCAAAGTCTGCAACACCTTGGAGGAATTTGCCTCCCTTGTGGATGTTGCCTCGGTCGCCACGCCAACCGAATCGCATCATGAAGTCGGCACCTATCTTTTGAAACAAGGGAAGCATCTCTTGATTGAGAAACCGATCGCCACCAACACCCCACAGGCACTTGATCTGGCTGCCACCGCCACCGCCAATAACCGCATCCTTCAGATCGGTCACATCGAGCGATTCAATCCCGGCCTCGAAGCCCTCGAACAGCAGCTTGCCAACCCCCGCTTTCTTGAGGTCACACGCCTCTCCCCTTACCCGAATCGGAGCATGGATATCGGTGTGGTGCTCGATGTCATGATCCATGATCTCGAAATCCTTCTTCACCTTGTCCGATCACCGGTCACGAGTGTTGATGCTGTCGGCATTGCGGTGCTAAGCAAGGGGGAGGATATTGCGAATGTCCGTATCCGGTTTGAGAATGGGTGCGTGGCCAATCTCACGGCCAGCCGCATCAGCCGTGACAAAGTGCGCAAGATCCGCATCTTCCAGGAGGATGCCTATCTCTCACTTAATTACCAGAAACAGAACGGCTACATTCTCCGCCTCAAAAATGGCACGATCAAACGGGAAAGGGTGAAAGTCATCAAGGGAGAGCCTCTCCAGCGGGAATTGGCCGCGTTCGTCACCTGCGCCCGTGAAGGACTCCAACCACGTGTCACAGGCCGTGAAGCGGCAGCCGCGCTCGACCTCGCCATCCGCATCACCAAGCAGATTGAGGATGCTGACCCGCGCAAGAAAGCAACGGCTGTTTAGCGTTTATGGCACCTGCACGCCATCTCGCCATTGTTGCGGGAGAGACAAGCGGAGACACGCATGGAGCTGCGCTGATACGCTCTCTCAAGCAAATCGATTCTCTCTTTCGTTTCAGTGGCAAAGGGGGTCCTAAGATGGCTCATGAAGCCGCGACTAACAGTGCCTTTCTGGATAACTGGATTGCAGATGCGGGAGTCCTTGGGCTCTGGGATGTCTTGAGGCACTACGGGTATTTTAAGAAAAAATTTGACGCACTCCTCGACGAACTAGCCGCCGATCCTCCCGAGGCGCTCATCCTGGTCGATTATCCCGGATTTAATCTCCGGCTTGCCAAGGCTGTTCGGAAGCAGCGCATCCCCACCAGAATCATCTATTACATCAGTCCCCAGGTCTGGGCATGGAATCGACGACGTATTCCGGAAATGGCCCGGGCACTTGATCTGATGATCTGCATTTTTCCCTTCGAGAAAAAGATCTACGAAGCCTCAGGTCTCCACACAGTCTTTGCAGGGCATCCGATGACGGGTAAGTTGCACGCCGTGCCAACAGACCAACGGGACGACACTCTCCTCGGTCTCTTCCCGGGAAGCCGGGAGCGGGAGGTCACAAAAATCTTTCCCTCCATGCTGGGGGCGGCGGAGCTTGTGCACCGTTCACGCCCCGACATCCGCTTTGAAGTCGCCGCGGCTACGGAGGATCATGCGGGGCTGATTCGAGCGATGGCTGCCGAGAGGAAAATTGATCTGACCATCTCGATTGGAAGTTCCCACGACCTCATGAGTCGCGCCGCCGCCGGGCTTGTCTGTTCCGGTACAGCCACTCTCGAAGCTGCCTGTCTCGGCCTACCCTATGCGCTCGTCTATCGTGTGGCCTGGCTCACATACGAGGTCGGCATCCGCGTCATCCGTGTCCCCTATCTCGGCATTGTCAATATCCTTGCCGAGCGGCCCGTCATCCGGGAGTTCATCCAGAACGATGCCACTCCGGCCGCACTTGCAGACGAGTCCCTCCGCTTGCTCAATAACAGGGATGCCCGGAAGCAGCTCTCAACCGAGTTATCAGAAGTTGTCGCCACACTCGGCAGCAAGGAAACGGCATCCGCCTCCGAAAGAGCTGCTCAGGCAGTGATTGAATGTCTGGCAAAGCCATTGGATTCTACCCCATAACAATCGCATGACATTTCCCAAGGAACATCTCGAATATCTCTGGTCTCCCTGGCGTGTGGAATATTTCCAGCGCGATCGCTCCAACGAGGAGGACTTTTTTGCTGAGGCCGCACGGACTTCCGACGATGCATCCCGCTTTGTCGTCGCCCGGAACAAGAACGCCTTCCTTATGATGAATAAATACCCCTATGCAGCGGGGCATCTCATGGCTGTTCCCTACCAACGCACCTCGCGCATGGAAGACCTGACACCCGAAGAGGTGATCGATCTCTGGAACCTCGCCCTCCACGCCCAGCTTCTGCTCCGACAGGTGGCGCAGGCCCAGGGATTCAATGTCGGTTTCAATATAGGGGCTGCCGGGGGGGCCGGGTATGAGGAGCACATCCATCTTCATATCGTTCCGCGATGGGCCGGAGATCAGAACTTTATGCCGATGATTGCCGGCACACGCCTCATCCCCGAGGCTCTTGTTCCCCTCTACGAAAAACTCGTAGCTGCCAATAAAGCCATCGAAATGGCCGCCTCTTGAGCTACTTGTTCCTAAATCCTCCATCCTGTTAAGATGTTCTTCTCCTTCGGAGCGTTAACTGCCGCCTTCCTCTATTCCCTAGGTTATCTGGAATTGAAGGCCTCCATGCACCATGGGGCCACGAGCAAAAGGGTCACGATTTTCTCAAATTACGCAATGGCCCTCTGGTCTTTGCCGCTTGTCTTCCTTGCCTTTTTCTTCCCCACCCATCCGAACTCGCAGGCGGCTGCCGCAGCCTGTGCTGCAGGACTTTGTCTCTTCCTCGGACGCATCTGCACCGTCGAGGCTCTAGCCAAGGCCGACCTGTCCATCAGTGCCCCCCTGCTCGGCACCAAGTCCGTCCTTGTTGCCATTTTCTCCATCCTTCTGCTCCACACCCCGATTGGCTGGAAGCTCATGACCGCCGCCGTGCTTACCGTGGCCGGACTTGCCCTGCTTCAAACCGGACCGGACCATAACAAGCATCACCGTCGATCCGCCGTGGGCTGGGCCATGGGTGCCAGCATCCTCTTTGCCCTTGTCGATGTGCTGACACAGGGCTATGCACGCACCTCGGGTGTCGCCTTTTACCAGCCGATGATGTTTGTCGTACTGGCGGCCATGACTCCACTACTCGGCAAGGCTCCACCCACACCTCCTGCTGCAAAAAAGGAACTCCTCCTCGGCAGCACCATCATCGGCTTTCAGGCACCACTGGTCATCATGCTGATTGGATTCTTCGGGGAAGCCACCCTGATCAATATCCTCTACGCCTCCCGCACCATCTGGTCGGTCATTGTCGATGCAGCGAAAGGTGAAGGAAATGCAAGGGAGTATTGGTCCGCCAGACTCGGCGGTGCAGCTCTGCTGCTTACAGCAATTATCCTCGCTGTCCTGAAATAGTTGGTAAGGGCATACCGCGAGCTAGAAGCAACAACTCAGCTATCCGCCAAAATCGCGGGCCCTTTAAGAGATACAACACGCGCCGTCGTTATACCCTTCTTTAAGGAAGGCTGCATACTCCGCACCTCCCCGGGCCTGGATCAGTTCGACGAATTTATTGCGTTCTTCCACTGTCATCGGAGTGGCGGTGAGCGCAGCAGCCACCGCTTGCTGAGCAAAGGCCATGGAGTCAATACCGATACATTGCGTGGTCACATCGGGATAACTGAGGGCGTAATTGATGACCTGATTGATGGTGACCATGCCATGGAGGGCGGCGCGCTTACTCCCGCCGAAGCCCTTCATACCGATGCATGCAATCCCCTTCTCCTTCAGGAGCGGCATGACAACCGTATCGAATTCCTTGGCATGGAGGGTGTTTCCAAGGACAGAGACAGGCATGAGCGAGGCATCGAAGGCCAATCCGCTGTTAATAAACTTCACATGGGCCTGAGGGCTGTCGTGTCCGGTGAATCCGACGTAGCGTACAAGCCCCTTCTGTTTTGCTTCGACGAGGGCCTCAATAACGCCCCCTTTGGCAAACGCAGGCTCCACATCCGCATCCTTGATCTCGTGAACCATCCAGAGATCGAGATGATCAGTTTTGAGGCGTTTTAACGATTGCTCAAGCATCTGGAGCGCAATTTCCTTATCTGTGCCGGTAAAGGGTTGCTTGAATGGCTTTCCGTGATGGACGCAGACCTTGGACATGATAAAGGCTTTGTCCCGCCATCCTCCCGCGAGGGCTTGTCCCATCCAGTCTTCGGCGCGTCCTCCATGGTATTCCCAGCAGTTGTCAAAGAAGTTCACCCCCTGATCGATCGCATAATGGGCGATATTGCTCGCCTCTTCAACAGTCGGTGCCATGGCCAGAGTGTGGCCGCCAAAGCCGATGCAGCTCAGCGTCTCCTGATGTCTACCAAAGATGCGTCTCGGCACCGTTCCTGTTGGAACCTGGGTGGCGACGGCTGAAGGAATGCGGAGTGCCTGCGCTGCGGGAAGCAGTCCGAGCATTCCAAGAAAGGAGCGGCGCGTGAGGGACATGAGAACGATGAGAAACCTGAAAGCTGAAACTTGAAAGCTGAAAATTGTAGAATCGGCTCATCACTACTCAGCTTTCAGTTTTCTCCGCTACTTCACTCTCGTACTTCCTGCTGTAGCGGATAAAGACGGAGAATGCCGTGGCGTAGGCGATCCAAAACCCCGCAAAACCATCGAGAAATCCGAGCCTCAGGATGTAGGCACGGAAAAATCTCCAGAGCGGACGCAGCAAATTGGCGGTCAGCGACCAACGACGGCCTTCCCTGATCTGTCGCTCCAGGAAGTCATCGGCATAAGGGGTGATCTTATCGAGGTAGCTTTTGATGGTCGGAAAGGAATCATGCAGGAGATCCCCCTTCAACTGTTTGAACCTCCCTTGAAGCTCGACCTTGTCATGAGGGTCTTTGCCGCCGATGCGAGCCCTGTCCCTCTGGATCAAACGAAGTTGTCGATCAGGATACCAGTCACCATGCGTGATCCAACGCCCTAGAAAAAATACTTTGCGGTTGAATCTCCCTCCCTGGAACCACGCAGCATCACCACTCCGGAAAAAATCCCGTATGGACTCCCTCAGTTCTTCGGATAGCTGCTCATCGCAATCAAGCATGAGCACCCAAGGCTGAGTGCAGGCCTCTAGAGCCATCTGCTTCTGCGCGCAATGGCCGAGCCATTGCTGATGAATCACCCTAGCACCCGCGGTCTCGGCTACGGCGACTGTGGCATCGATCGAGTTGCTATCAACGACCACGATTTCCCGCACGAGTCCCTTTGTGCTCTCAAAGCATTTACCGATTCTTGCCTCCTCATTGAAGGAGACGACCGCAAGGGAAAGCGGCAGAGGTTCCGTTGCACTCATGAATCACCTCCCCCGAACTTCTCCGCGCTCTTGGCCTGATCCCAGAGCCTATTCATCTCATCAAAAGAGAGTTCATTAAAATTCCTACCCTCGGCTAGAATCTTCTCCATCGCAAGGAACCGGCGGATGAATTTATCCGTGGCCGCCTGAAGTGCCGACTCTGCATCGACGGAAAGACTGCGTGTGAGATTCACCACGGCAAAAAGGAGATCGCCCAGTTCCTCGGTGAGCTTTTCCTTCCGGTCTATTTTGCCGACATCGGCAATCTCCGCCTCAACTTCGGCGATCTCCTCACGGACTTTCCCAACCACATCCTCGGGGCACGCCCAGTCAAAGCCGACTTTGGCCGCCTTTTTCTGAATTTTCTGCGCCCGGACAAGGGCTGGAAATGCCTTCGCGACTCCATCCAGCAGGGAGGCATGGATGCCGCCATCGCCTGACTTGGATGCTCTCTCGGTGCGTTTGATCTCCTCCCACTGGGTCAATACGGCGGCACTGGATTCGGCAGTCGAATCGCCAAAAACATGAGGATGGCGGCGTATGAGTTTCTCGGCGGCCACGGCAGCAAGCGAATCGAACGAAAATTCGTTTTGCTCCGAGGCAATTTCCGCCTGCATGAGAATATTGATCAGCAAGTCGCCGAGTTCCTCTTCGAGATCCGACGCATGATTCCTCTCGATGGCGTCAATCACCTCGTAGGCCTCTTCAATGATTGAGGGACGCATTGACTCCGCAGTCTGTTCACGATCCCAGGGACATCCCCCGGGAGCACGAAGCCGGGCAATGATCTCCCGGAGGTTTTCCACGGAGCTTGCCATCGGGGAAAGACCTCTACCGCCCACCCTCTCGTTGGAGGATTGCCTGACGGGCCTTCTCAAGAGCAGTGCGTTCGTCACGGCTCAGGCTGTCGATTCCCTTGCTGCTGATTTTTTCCAGTAGAAGATCCATCTCCATGAGTGGGTCCATCACTTTGTTTTTTGGGATACTCTTGGTCGAAGCAGAGGAGGAAGCCCCATCTCTCGGAACAACGGAAAAACGGGGCTTCGGTTTTTGGAAACCCGGTAGAGACCATTCAAAACCCCATCCGAAGAGTGGTTCCTCAAAACCGACCCGGCGCATGAGCATGATGGCCATCAGACTCGATGAGATAAGGACAAGAAGGCGGGGTGGTTGATGGGCAGCAAGGTATTGAAGTGAAGAGATCGTCAGCAGAGCCACAAAGACCCATCGCGCGGCCATGCCAAAGAAAAACTGAGCCCCCGGATGCATCGCCACAAAGGCGGCAAAGATGGCAAATCCCACATCCTGCACCCCGACAGCGGTCTGCGGGATACCTGCGTAACCGAACGCCTGCAACAGCAACGGGCCAATCAGGATGAGGCCGGCATAGAGGATGGCAAAGCGCTTCCAACCGAGACCGTTCTCAACCTCCTTGCCGAAGTAGTAGAGCATCAGCATCTGGAAGAGAAACCAGATGTCGGGCTGAGCCACAAAGGCGTATGTAAAAAGTCTCCAAATCTGGCCCTGAGCGACCTCGGAACTGTTATATGCAAAGGCATTGACCCAATCCCCATGCCCAGCGGAGAGCAGTAGGGCACATGCAATCATGGCGATGCTGTGCAATCCCACAAGGAGAGTAATCAGGCGGACGGGAAAATCGCCAAGTGTGAAGAGAGGCTCTTCTTCGCCATGTGTAATAGAAGCAGGCATGATGGGGATGGGAGGGGGATTAATATCTATCGACCTTGCAACGGTTGGACAGCTTTTTATCAACATTCAATACCGAATCAATGTTCCACCTTTTGAGGATAGACCAGGGTCGGAATGATCAGACCGATTCCGATAGCAACGAGGGTGAAGGTGACGATGATCAGATTCTCCATGGTACCGGTCAGCAGTACGGTATCCTCCGGCTTCGCGTGAATCAGCGCAAACAATCCCATGAGTCCTTTGGCAGCCATGCTTCCAGGCACCATAGCGATACATCCCACAACGGCAATGACAGAACCAAGCAGCGTCTGTGACTGATGCCATGCGCGATCTACCGTGGCCAGAGAGAGTGCGGCAATGAAGGAGGAGAGAGGCAGTCCGAGATCGAAAGACTGGCAGAAGGTGCGGATGGCCAATGCGAAGGCACCCGAGGCGAAACAAAGACCCAGAATGCGTGGTGGCGTATTGAAGAGCACGCCGAACCCGGCTGCGGCAACACCTCCGAAAAATGCCTGATGAAGAATGCGAACCCAGAGCTCAAGGTCTGGAGGATTGGGAACCATCACCGCCGGACTCTTCCAGAACACGATCCCCTGGGCCACGGAAAGCCCTAATGCCATAAAGAGCAGTAGGAAGGTGATGCGCAGTGCCCGTGCGGCGGCGAGATTGGGCTTGCCCTCGATGACATCAATCTGGGCATTCAGGACAGGGATGCCCGGCACCAGAAGCAGCACGGCAGCCACCATGGCAAGTGGCAGGTGGACACTGCCAAGGGCCTTGGCTCCAAATCCGGCAAGTGTGGCGGCGACGAAGCTCACGGTGCCGGCTGTCAGAAAGATGTTATATTTTTTGTGAAAGAGAGTATGCCTGACATACTGGCCCACTCCTGCCCCGATAAGGGTCGGAAGAAAGGAAACCCAGTCCGATTTGAACAGACGGCCAAAGGAGCTACAGGCGAGTCCCGTTGCCAGACAGATGAACCAGATCGGGTAGTGTTTCGTTCTGAGTGCGACTTTCTCCACTTCTTCCTGTGCCTGGGCGCAGGTCAGTTCTCCATGACTGACACGCTGGATGATCTGTTGAAGGTTCTGTGTCCGGCGGAGATTGACGATATGCTCGCCAACTTTTCCCATTTGGGTGTGAGATTCGGAACCACGGCGGATCACAGTGATGATGGCGGCGTGCTGACAGAACGCATCCGCCGAGTCACATCCGAGACCTCTGGCGGTGTTGGAAATCGCCTCATGCACGGTCCGGGCATTAGCACCCCACTCCAGCAGCAGGCGTCCGACAGTCAATACCAAATGAGCGATTTCAGGGAGTGGGGTTTCGTTGTTTTTCTCCTGAATGAGTCCTTGATCCACGATTTTTTGCATCTTCCCCAACTTGAAGTTTTAATTTTTCAACTCAAGAATATCTTTTCTCCATCTTGCCATCCCGATCCTTTTTTCTAAGGAAGCACAGCAAGGATACAGCGGAAGCAGAAAAAATATTTTCATGGACGCTTCACCCTGTCGAATTCCTTCAATGCCCTTCTACAGAGAGCAGAGGTGCCTTCCCATCAAGAGAAAAAAAGATCATTCTATCGTCTAATTATAAACTAGAAAAGAAATAAAATTTGGTGGTTTTTGGTGATAATAATCACTCTTGCAGAGTGTAAAAAAAATGGGCACACCAGAACAGTGAGCACATCAACTGACACTACAAAACTAGGCGCCCAAGCGCCGAACATCACCTCAGTGACCAACTGGGTTCGTGAAATCGCAGCCCTGACACAGCCCGATGCCATCTTCTGGTGCGACGGATCCGAGGCTGAAGACAAACTCATGAAAGAGAGCCTCGTGGCATCCGGTGCAGCACGCTGGCTGAATCCCGAAAAACGTCCTAATTCCCTGCTCGTCAACAGCGACCCCCGTGATGTCGCACGCGTCGAGGAACGCACTTTCATCTGCTCGAAATCGAAGAAGGATGCGGGTCCCACCAACAACTGGGAAGCACCTGATGTCATGAAGGCCAAGATTAACGGCCTTTTTTCCGGATGCATGAAAGGACGCACGATGTATGTCGTACCCTTCAGCATGGGCCCCATCGGATCGCCGATCGCCCAATACGGTGTTGAGATCTCCGATAGCCCCTATGTTGTGGCCAACATGCGCGTCATGACCCGCATGGGTTCGAAGGTCTATGATGAAATCGCCAAAACCGGCAATTTCGTCAAATGTCTGCACTCCGTCGGCAAGCCGCTGGCAGCTGGCGAGAAGGATGTTCCGTGGCCCTGCAACCCTGAGAACACCTATATCACCCACTTCCCGGAAGACCGTCTCATCATGAGTTTCGGTTCGGGATATGGCGGAAATGCCCTGCTCGGGAAAAAATGCTTTGCCCTGCGCATCGCTTCCGCCATGGCCCGCGACGAGGGATGGATGGCTGAGCACATGCTCATCCTTGGCGTCAAGGATCCAAGTGGAGCCAAGACTTATGTAACCGCCGCCTTCCCAAGCGCCTGCGGCAAAACCAACTTCGCCATGATCATTCCTCCTAAGGAGCTGAAGGCCGAGGGATGGGAGGTTTCCTGTATCGGCGATGATATCGCATGGATCAAGCCTGGTCCGGACGGATGGTTGCATGCCATCAATCCCGAGGCAGGCTTCTTCGGCGTCGCACCCGGCACCTCCTACGACAGCAATCCGATGGCGATGGACTCCATCAAGTGCAACACCATCTTCACGAATGTCGCCCTCACCGACGATGGTGATGTCTGGTGGGAAGGTATGACCAAGGATGCCCCGAAGCATCTCATCGACTGGAAAGGTAAGGACTGGACACCTGAAACCAAGGATGCCGAAGGCAAGCCCGTTCTCTCCAGTCATCCAAACAGCCGCTTCACGGCACCTGCCAAAAACTGTCCGATTATAGACCCTGATTGGGAAAATCCAGCCGGTGTCAAAATCAGCGCCATCGTCTTCGGCGGACGTCGTGCTACCACGATGCCGCTCATCTTCCAAGCCTTCAACTGGGTGCATGGAGTCTATCTTGGTGCCACCGTCGGTTCGGAGATGACCGCTGCAGCGGCGGGAACCATCGGACAGGTTCGCCGCGATCCGATGGCCATGCTTCCGTTTGCAGGATACAACATGGGAGATTACTTCTCCCACTGGCTGGAAATGCGCCACCTAGTCAAGCACCTCCCCCGTATCTTCCATGTAAACTGGTTCCGCAAGAGCCCGGAGGGCAAGTTCCTCTGGCCCGGATTCGGAGACAACATGCGCGTACTCAAGTGGATCGTGGAGCGTTCCAAGTTCGGAGCGCACGCCATCGAGACATCCATCGGCTGGGTGCCTGAATATCAGGATATCGACATGCGAGGCATGGAGAGCAAGATGACCAAGGAAAAATTCGACGAAGTTCAGAAAATCGACAAAGTCGAATGGCATCGCGAACTCGTCATGCAGGATGAGCTCTTCTTGAAGCTATACAGCCAGCTTCCCAAGGAACTCATCTTCCAGCGCGAACTTCTGATCTCGCGACTGTAAGCAAGGATTTCCCCCTCCTAAAAAAAACGCCGGGTCTGAATTCGGTGTTGTCGGGCTGTCTTTTTGCGGAGCCGGGCACAAGCGAGCGCGAGCGCAGCCATCCCGAGGAGGGCGTAGGTGGAGGGTTCGGGGACGGCGTTGTAGCTGATCGCCAGGCCG
>Ga0194052_1000038_pt1 | contig 96087 bp, 71 predicted proteins | sample SepL226m_MetaG_FD_160117 | JGI IMG/M metagenome (GOLD analysis project Ga0194052, IMG submission 160117) | Anoxic zone freshwater microbial communities from boreal shield lake in IISD Experimental Lakes Area, Ontario, Canada - Sep2016-L227-6m | ecosystem: Environmental > Aquatic > Freshwater >...
GATGTCGGTAAAATTGGCGGTGTAAATCAAACCCTTGAAGGCCTGCAGGCAAAGTATGGCGAAAACCGGGTCTTCGATACCGGCATCAGGGAATTGACCATCCTCGGCCAGGGCCTTGGGCTCGCTTTACGCGGATTGAGGCCGGTTACAGAAATTCAGTATTTTGATTACCTCTTGTATGGGTTACAGGTCCTGAGCGACGATATTGCCACAACCCAGTACCGTACCAAAGGAGGTCAGAAAGTACCGATGATCATTTCTACCCGTGGCCACAGGCTGGTCGGGATATGGCATTCGGGCTCGCCTCTCAGCATGGTGATCAACTCGATCAGGGGTGTTCATGTACTCGTCCCAAGGAATATGACACAGGCTGCAGGCTTCTATAATACCATGATCGCCTCGGATGACCCGGCCCTCATCATCGAACCCCTGAACGGTTACCGCCTTAAAGAGAGGTTGCCGGCTAATATAGGAAGGTTCCGCATCCCCCTCGGCGTGCCCGAAATACTTAACGAAGGAAGCGACCTTACCCTTGTTACCTATGGTTCATGTGTGAGAATTGCCCAGGAAGCCGTTAACCAGCTTAAAGATTTCAACATCTCGGTTGAACTCATCGACGTACAGTCACTGGTACCGTTTGATATACCGGGAACGATTGTACAGTCGCTGAAGAAAACAAGCAAGATAGTGTTCTTCGACGAGGACGTCCCCGGTGGCGCCACCGCTTATATGATGCAAAAAGTGCTGGAGGATCAGAAAGGATACAGGTATCTTGATATAGAACCGAGAACACTCACTTCGAAAGACCACCGCCCGGCATACAGCAACGACGGCGACTATTTCTCAAATCCTAATGCCGAAAATGTGTTTGAGACGATATATGCTTTAATGCACGAATATAACCCCAATAAATATGTAAGGTTATGGTAATATCCTGCATCCCGAATCCCGGATCAGGTTTACATAGATAATTTATTAAATTCGTATTAAATAAAAAGCCTATGTACAGGAAATCCTTATTACTCGCTTCAGTTATAATGGCCCTTTACCAGCCAATTGCCATTGCACAGCAGAAATCTTCAAATCAGCCAGAAATGGTCTTCGTTGAAGGGGGAACGTTTAACATGGGCTCAAATACCGGTGGGAGTGATGAAAAGCCCATGCACGAGGTATTTGTTGATAATTATTCTATTGGTAAATATGAAGTGACGATAAGCGAATTCCGGAGGTTTGTCAAGGATACAAAATATGTCACCGATGCTGAAAAACTGGCTGAATTGTATAAAACCGATCTCAGCCAGACAAAAGCAAGACCCGGAAAGAACTGGCATTCCATCTCCATCGGGGTGGAAATTCCGGAAAAGGATTCAATGCTCCCGGTCTCTTTTATCAGCTGGAATGATGCAAACGCATATTGTGACTGGTTATCAAAACAAACCAGTAAAACTTACCGCATCCCAACCGCTGCCGAATGGGAGTTTGCTGCTAGAGGCGGAACAAAATCGGGGCATTTTATTTACAGCGGCAGCAATATTGCCGAGGAAGTCGCCTGGTTCAGTAAAAATGCCGGGTTCAAGAGCCACAACATCGGAACGAAACGGGCTAATGAGCTGGGGATCTATGATATGAGCGGGAATATGCAGGAGTGGTGCTATGACTGGTACAATGCCTATTATTACACCGACAGCCCGAAAGAAAATCCCCGGGGACCCGACCAGGGCCGCAGAAAAGTAGTCAGGGGCGGCTCCTGGGGCAGCGCTGAGACATCACTGAGGACAACATACCGCAACAATGATTTTCCCAATTCTTCCCAGGCTGATTTCGGGTTCAGGCTTGCCCGTACCGAAACGCCTGCCCCTAAGGTTACCGCCCCGGTCAAAGACGAATCGGCCATGAAAAAAGAACTTGATTCCAAAGGTTTCATCAATATTTATGGTATATATTTCGACCCGGGATCAGCAAAAGTAAAGGCCGAAAGCACTCCGGTAATCCATGAACTTACCGAATTCCTCAATGAAGAAATAAAGGTGAGTATAGTCATTGAAGGGCATACCGATAATACAGGCACTGCCGAAGGGAATTTGAAACTTTCAATGAAAAGGGCGGAAGCCATAAGGGACGCCCTGGTTGAAAGAGGGATTGAAGATACACGTATCCAGTGCAAAGGTCTGGGCGACACACAGCCGATCGCCGAAAATAAAACAAGCGACGGGCGAAAGCAAAACCGGAGAGTAACAATTAAAAAACTCAGTGATACCAAGTAAATCATCCATCCTTTGAACCTGAGGATTGTATCCACCGGTGACCAGTCTGATACGATATTTGTTCCCGCACTGAACGAAAGTTACCATTCTTCTCATGGAGCTGTGCAGGAGTCAATGCATGTGTTCATCGAAGCCGGGCTCTCCCATCTTGACCCGGCAACAGGCACTATCAACGTTCTCGAGGTCGGTTTCGGCACAGGCCTGAACGCCCTGCTCACCTTGCTTGAGGCAGAACGACAGGGGAAAAAGTTCGAATATACTGCAATCGAAGCTTATCCCCTTGAAAGGGGTCTGTGGCGACAGCTGAATTATCCTGATATGCTTTGTACACCAGGTCACAAAGACATCTATGAAAAGTTGCACCTTGCCCCATGGGGAAAGCCGGAGGAGATCACAAACCTCTTCCGCCTTCATAAAATTCATAATAGACTCGAGGAATACTCTCCTCCCGTTGAAACCTTCGATCTTGTTTACTTTGATGCATTTTCCCCTTCGACCCAGCCGGAATTATGGACAAAAGAGATCTTCCTGAAGTTGTTCCTCTCAATGAAACCCGGGGCCATTCTCACAACCTATTCCGTGAAGGGCGATGTGATAAGGGCATTGAGAGCCTCCGGATTCATCGTGGAAAAGATCCCCGGCCCCCCGGGAAAAAGGCAGATCACAAGAGCTGTGAAACATACCTGAAAGAAAGAAATGCAGATGAATGAAAAACGCTTTAATATCAGGGTCTATGGCCTGTTCACTGCGGATGGCATGATCCTGGTTACCGACGAGTTCCGTCTGGGCATGTTCATGACCAAATTCCCCGGAGGTGCACTTGAATTCGGCGAAGGGACCATAGATTGCCTGAAAAGGGAATTCAGGGAAGAACTGGACTCGGGGATCCGTGATATCTCACATTTCTATACGACCGATTTTTACCAGCCCACTACCCTGCTGCCGACAGATATGCAGTTGTTTAACGTGTATTATACCCTGCAAATCGATAAACCTTATAGGTTCAAAACAACTGAAATTAAAAATGACATACCCGCAGTTGACGGGGCTCAAAGTTTCAGGTGGCTGAAAATTAGCGAACTAAAAGAGGAGGATTTTACGTTTCCTATCGACAGGTTTCTGGTTTCTAAGATCAAACTTGAATTAAAATGAAAAGGCTGATATTTTCCATGCTAATCCTGCTGATCATCGTCTCCTGCCAGACGGCAAGGGAAGGCAATACGAAGGTCGCCGGAAACATCAGGGGAGTCCCTGGTGAACTTATGAAACTGGTGGAAGTGGGGCCTTCAAATTCTGTCGTGATTGACTCTGTGATCATCGGCAAATCCGGAGATTTCTCTTTTCATTTAAATTTAAAAGAACCCGGGCTATACCTGCTAAGCCTTCCGCCGAACAACATATTGATCTTCGAACTCAGGCCTGGCGATACGGTTGGGATTAAGTCAGGGGGGATATCACATCTTGAGGATGTGATCATCACAGGATCGCCATCCAGCAGCGACATGAAAAAATTTTTTAATGCGACTTTCAGGAACCGCAGAGTATACGACTCCCTTCAAAGCAGCCTGTTATCACATCAGGGCGATCCTGATTTTGCCGGATTCTCGAAAAAACTGGATGAGTCCTTCAAGCCAGTCTGGGAAAATCAGCATACACTTGAAACTGAATATGTCAACAGGCATCTTAACAGCTTAACCTCCCTTCTGATCCTTAACCAGGGCATCGGGACAAGTCCTGTGCTTACGTTTCACAATGATTCTGTTTACTTTCTGAAGATTGACAGCTCCCTGGGAAGGTCATTTCCGGGAAACAAGCATGCAGTTTTCCATCATAACAGGATAATCAGGGAAAGGGAAATGGAAGCCGTGAAAAAACAAACCAGATAAATTTTCCGATATTTGTACTGAATATGAACGGTAAGATATACTTCGCATCGGATTTTCACCTGGGCATCCCCGATCGCCTGCAAAGCCTCGAGAGGGAGAAAAAGCTTGTACGCTGGCTTGATATGGCCCGTAAGGATGCAAGTGAAATATACCTGATGGGCGATCTTTTCGATTTCTGGTTTGAATACAAGACGACTGTTCCCCGGGGTTACACCCGTCTGCTGGGTATGCTTGCAGGGATAACCGATTCGGGGATCCCGGTTCACCTCTTCAGGGGGAACCATGATATGTGGGCGTTTTCGTACCTCCAGGAAGAGGTTGGGATATTGCTTCACAGGGAACCGGAGTTCCGGACCTTTAACGGGAAGAACTTTTACCTGGCTCATGGAGATGGCCTGGGCCCCGGCGACCATGGTTATAAGTTCATCAAAAAAGTCTTTGCCAGCAGGATCAACCAATGGCTTTTCAGCCTGATCCATCCTGACCTGGGTATCAGTATGGCTTTGTTCTGGTCAAGAAAAAGCCGGAATGCAGCAATGCAGAAAGAAAAAACAGAGGAAGAAAGAAACCTGAGGCTGATCAACGAAAGAATCCGCTTCCATTCTGAAGGGCTGATCAAACAGCATCCTGAACTCGATTACCTGGTATACGGACATTACCATTACCCGGTGGAAACCCAAATATCTGAAAAAGCAGTCCAGGTAGTCCTGGGTGACTGGCTAACCCATTTCACATATGCCGTCTTCGACGGGGAAACCCTGGCACTGAAAGTGGAAGGTGCCTGAACATTAATATTATGTATAAACAATACGGGCGGCTCATTGCATGAGCCGCCCGTACTTTTTAAATCCTGTGTGTCTTATTCAGGATGAATCGCTTCTACAGGGCATACATCAGCGCATGCTCCGCAATCGGTGCAGGTTTCGGGGTTAATCTTATAGATATCACCTTCGGAAATCGCTTCAACTGGGCACTCATCGATGCAGGTTCCACAAGCAGTGCAATCTTCATTAATCTTGTAAGCCATGACATGTTAAATTTATGCCTGCCGGAGGGCAGGCCTGGTTAGTAATTTCTTTTTCCGCTGCAAAGATAAACATTTTTGATAAACCGGAAAAACGCCGGATGTGAATTTTTTAACAGGGGGATGGGCGAGATATTTTTGTAACTTCGCACACTCTTAAAACACATAACGATGCCTAACACTAAAAGACAAATTGTTGAGAAGGAAAGCGTAGTTGTGAAGTTCGTCGGCGATTCCGGCGATGGCATGCAGCTTTCAGGTTCCGTATTTTCCGATTCGGCCGCCATGGCCGGGAATGACCTCGCCACCTTCCCTGATTTTCCAGCAGAAATACGGGCCCCGCATAATACCGTCGCAGGGGTTTCCGGCTTCCAGGTCCATATGGGCTCCGAAAAGATCTTTACAACCGGCGATATGGTCGACGTCCTTGTCTCCATGAACCCGGCTTCACTAAAGTCGAACCTCAAATGGGCCAAAAAAGGTGCAACCATCCTGGTCGACACCGATGCTTTTGATGAAAAAAGCATAGAAAAGGCAGGGTATAAAATAAACCCACTGGAAGACCACAGCCTCGATGCTTACCGCATGATCAAGGCTCCAATCACCGCCATGACCAAAGAGAGCCTGAAGGACTCGGGTATCGATACCAAAACGGCTGAACGTTCAAAAAACATGTTCGCACTTGGTATCCTGTATTTCATTTTCAACCGCGAAATCACACTGGCTTATAAATATTTCGAGGAAAGGTTTAAAAAGAATCCTAAAATCGTCGAGATCAATAAAATTGTAATCCAGGCCGGGTACAATTATGCCGAAACCATTGAAGCTCTCGAATCGGTAATCCAGGTCGGCCCGGCCAAAATGGCTAAAGGCCGTTACCGCAACATCACCGGGAACATTGCTACGGCATGGGGCCTGCTTGCAGCTTCCGAGAGATCGGGCCGCCCGCTTTTCCTTGGCTCTTACCCCATCACCCCCGCTACCGAGATCCTGATGGAACTTTCAAAACATAAATCACTCGGGGCAAAAGTTTTCCAGGCAGAGGATGAAATAGCCGGTATCTGTTCAGCCATTGGGGCTTCATATACAGGTTCCCTGGCCTGCACCACCACTTCTGGCCCCGGCCTCTCCCTGAAAAGTGAAGCTATCGGCCTCGCCCTTATCACCGAACTTCCCCTGGTCATCGTCGACGTTCAGCGTGGAGGCCCATCAACAGGGCTTCCCACAAAATCTGAACAATCTGACCTTATGCAGGCCCTTTTTGGAAGAAACGGCGAAGGCCCTATTATAATTATTGCGGCATCAACACCCGATGATTGTTTTTATATGGCTTATACTGCAGCCAAACTTTCGATGGAACATATGACCCCGGCAATACTTCTTACCGATGGTTACCTTGGCTTCGGATCTGCGCTTTTCCGCATTCCAAAAGTAAAAGACCTGCCTCCCATCAAACCTCCCATCGCCGAGGCTAATGATAAAAATTACAAGCCCTACAAACGGGATGCAGAAACACTGGTGCGCCAGTGGGCCCTTCCGGGAACCGAAGGTCTGCGCCACCGGATAGGCGGACTTGAAAAAGAAAATATCACCGGCGTGGTCTCAATGGACCCCATGAACCACCAGCTTATGGTCGACCTTCGTGCCGCCAAAGTTGAAAAAATCGCAGATTTTATCCCGGAACAGGAAATCGACGGCAATAAAAAAGGCGACCTCCTCGTAATCAGCTGGGGCGGCACCTTCGGAGCTGTTCATTCTGCAGTCAAGCTTGCACAGGCTGAAGGCAAAAGCATCAGCCATGCCCATTTCAAATATATAAGCCCGCTCCCGAAAAACACCGAAAAAGTCCTGAAAGGCTTTAAAAAGATCGTTGTTTGCGAGCTCAACAGCGGACAATTCGTGAACTACCTGAGGATGAAATTCCCGATGCCGAACATTTCACAGTTCAATAAGGTTCAGGGATTACCATTCATGATCAATGAGTTAACTGAAAAATTCAACCAAATCCTGGAGGAAAAATAATATGGATTTCGTAAATACAACCATCGAACGTTCCACCGTTCAGTTGTCCAAAACCGATTTTGAAAGCGACCAGATGGTAAAATGGTGCGCAGGTTGCGGCGCTCATGCCATTCTTGCCGCAGTGGAAAGAGTATTCCCGAAAATTGGTTACCGTAAAGAGAACTTTTGCATGGTGTCAGGTATCGGCTGCTCATCGCGATTCCCATACTATGTCAACACATATGGTATCCATGGTATCCATGGCCGGGCTGCGGCCATTTCTACCGGCGTTAAAATTGCAAACCCCAGGCTCAGCGTCTGGATGGCTACGGGCGACGGGGACTCGCTGGCAATCGGCGGGAACCATTTCATTCACGTCATCCGCCGTAACGTAGATATCAATATCCTTCTGTTCAATAACCAGATCTACGGGCTGACCAAGGGACAGTATTCCCCCACCACCCCCATGGGCAAGGTCACCAAGACCTCTCCCCAGGGAACCATTGAACATCCGTTCAACGTTGGCGAACTTGTCATGGGAGCACAGGGCACATTCTATGCCCGCGTTCCTGACAACAATATCACCATGATGACCGAAGCCATGTTCGAAGCTGCAAAACATGACGGCACTTCCATCATCGAGATCATGCAGAACTGCATCATCTTCGCCGATAAGGCGCACAATGATGTAATCGGCAAGGAAAGCAAGGATGAGAATATGCTGAACGTGAAGAACGGGCAGCCGATGACATGGGGCAAAAATAACGAGAAGGGTCTGATCCTGAAGGACACCATGCTTGAAGTTGTTGAAATAGGTAAAAACGGTGTGACTGCTGATGACATCCTAATTCACGATGCATACAACCAGGATCCCGGCATCCACCTGATGCTGGCGAAACTTGCCCCTCCCCACTTCCCGATGGTTTTTGGAGTGATCCGTTCAGCCATGTTCCCAACTTATGACGATATGGTGGAAGAGCAGATCAAATATGCAAAGGAAACCAGCCCGATTAAAAATGTTGACGACCTGCTGAACAGCGGGGATGTTTGGGATATTAAATAAATGGCATCCCCCTGCCATGAAAAACACAGAACAATGAAAAAAGTTTTAATTCTGCTGTCACTGCTCTTTGTTTTGCACCAGGCAGAAGCCCAGGACTGGCAATGGCTTAATCCAAAACCCCAGTCAAACACCCTGAATTCCGTCACGTTCACCAGCCCGGAGACGGGTTTTGCTGTCGGGAACGGAGGGGCGATTGTAAAAACCGTCAACGGAGGGGTCACATGGACCAGCCTGCCCGTAGTTACAGCCAATAACCTTCTGTCTGTTTCCTTTCCCGATGCAATGGAAGGGTTCGCGGTAGGATTATACGGAACAATGTTAAAAACTTCAAATGAAGGAGCCAGTTGGACAGCCCTTTCCACCGGCATCTATAAAAGCCTGTATTCAGTTTGCTTTCTTAATGCGGATACCGGTTTTGCAGCCGGGGATCTTGGCCTGATCATTAAAACGACCGACGGCGGTGCCCACTGGCAGGTACTTCCTTCAGGTACCGATGTGAACCTGAAATCGCTTTTTATCCTCGATGGAAACACAGCCTTCGCTGCCGGCGACAAGGGAGTGATCCTTAAAACCATTGACGGGGGCCAGAGCTGGGCCACCCAGATCAGCGGGAATGTGGCTAACCTGAAAACGGTTTATTTTACCGATGCCAATACAGGTTATGCTGCAGGCGGTAGTTATCCCCTCGCTGCCGACGGCATTATAATGAAAACCTTGAACGGGGGGGCTGACTGGAAACTTCAGAGCTGGGATCAGAGTTTCCTCCCGATGTCCATCAGTTTTACTGATGAAAACTCAGGCTACATCACCGGGTTCGGCGGCATCCTTAAAACTACCAATGCAGGTAACATCTGGACCCTGCTGAATACCGGGTCATCAAAACTTTTAACATCCACATGTTTCACAGGTCCCGATACGGGGTTCTCAGTTGGGAACCTTGGAACAATTATCCGGACTCCCGACGCAGGCGATACCTGGACAAACCTGGCTTCCGTGACCGGCCGGGATCTTTTAGCAGGAGAATACCTTGTCACCAATACCATCATACTTGCCGGGGCCAACGGCACTTTAATCAAATCGGTTGATGCCGGAACCACCTGGTCTGCTATGAATACGGGCACCGACAGGGACCTGGCATCTATTTTCTTTACCAGCGGGGATGTCGGCTATGCCGTCGGGCTTGAAGGAAAAATCTTAAAAACATACAATGGGGGCAGTTCCTGGGACACACTCAGCTCGGGAATAACCTATGACCTGAATTACGTGTACTTCCTGGATGCCAATAACGGATTTGCACTGGGTAAGGAAGGAACAATCCTGAAAACAACTAACGCAGGTGCGACCTGGGTAGCTGAATATACAGGCCTGACCGATTCCTTCTATTCCTGCTGTTTTACAGATGCCAATACGGGATATGCTGTAGGAGATGATGGCACCATAGTGCAAACCATTGACGGTGGTGCCAACTGGGAACTCCTTACCTCAGGAACATCCTTGCCACTCATGTCGGTATTCTTTATGAATGCCGATAGCGGGTTCGTGGCAGGATTCTCAGGAATGATTCTTTTCACCGACGATGCCGGGGTAACCTGGACCCAGGTCAACTCCAATACAACCAACAACCTGTTCTCGATATACTTCCCCGGTAAAACAATTGGTTTTGCTGCCGGATCAGGCGGTACTATCCTTAAGACAACCGACGGAGGGGAAAACTGGTTCAACATCATGCCGGTGACCAGCGCCGACTTGCATTTTATTTATTTCAGCGATACTCAAACCGGTTATGCTGCCGGTGAAAACGGGACAGTTCTGAAAACTATAAACGGAGGTGTCGGCATCGCAGAACAGCAGCCGGGAATCAGTTTCCGCATTTGCCCGGATCCTGCAAAAGATCATATTGTACTGGAAATCCCAACGGCAACTCCCCTTTCTTCGCAACCCGGATCATGCACCGTGTATAACCTGATAGGACAACCGGTTTTGAAGCAAGTGGTAAACAATAACAAAACCGATATCAACATCAGCTCCCTTGGGCCGGGCCTCTATATGGTGAAGATCATTCTGAACGGAACCGGCGGCTCGGGAAAATTCATTAAGGAATAAGTGATTATTACCTTAATTTTGCCTTATTCTCATCGATAATTTAAATCAGGATAGGCAATGATCGGCCTGCTTAAATCCTTTATTTCCCTGAACAGGCTGTTTTTACCGGCAGACCGTATCCTTCTTGCCGTTTCAGGAGGGATCGATTCGGTTGTAATGGCGGAGCTGTTCCACAGGTCGGGATTTTTTTTCGGGATAGCGCACTGCAATTTCAGCCTGAGGGGTCAGGAAAGCGATGCTGAAGAGGATTTTACACGTCAATTGGCCCGGATATATAAGGTCCCTTTTTTCTCCAGGCGGTTTGAAACCTCTGAATATGCAAAAGCGAACAGGATCTCGGTCCAGATGGCTGCACGGGAGTTGCGGTACAAATGGTTTGAGGAGATCAGAGAAACCCAAAAATTTACATTTATCGCAACTGCTCATCATCTCGACGACCAGGTGGAAACTTTTCTGATCAATATGGTCCGCGGGACAGGCATATCGGGCATGCATGGCATCCTGCCGAAACAGGGCTTAATCATCAGGCCCATGTTGTTTGCCTGCAGAAAGGATATTGCAGGTTATGCCTGTAAAAATCATATTGAATACATGGAAGACAGCTCCAACAGGGAGGAGAAATATATGCGGAATAAGATCCGCCTGAAAATAATCCCCATGCTGGAAGAAATTAATCCCGATTTCAGGGGAACACTTACTTCAGAGATAAGGATCCTTCGGGGATGGGAAGAGATAGGAAAAAAAGAAATAGGGAATAATCTTGCCCGCCTGGTGACCGCCCGGCCGGGTAAGGTTGTAATTGACCTGAAGGCATTGCAAAGTCTGGCACAGCCTGATCTGTATGCATGGGAGGCCCTCTCGCCATACGGCTTTAACCAGGATGTGATATCGGGTATTCTTTCAGTATCGGAAGGGACCAGCGGCAGAATTTTCCTTTCGCCGACCCACCGGGCTGTCAGGGACAGGGAAACTGTTATCATCCAGCCCCTGGTTCAGAATTCTTTAAAACCCGGCAGGATGATATCGGCCGGCACCAAAAGGATTTCAACCCCTTTGAAACTGAAATTCTCTGTAGTTGATCCCGCCAAAGATAAGATGATACCGGCCGGGAAGGAATTTGCCAGCCTTGATTTTGACAAGCTCAGCTTTCCCCTTGAGATCAGGAGGTGGCAGGCCGGCGACAGCTTTCATCCTTATGGCATGAAAGGAAAGAAAAAGGTCAGCGACCTGCTTATTGATGAAAAGGTTCCGCTCCCCGACAAGGAAAACACTTATGTTTTATGCAGCAGGGGGAAGATCGCCTGGGTTATAGGCCATCGTATTGACCAGAAGTTCAGGGTTACCGCCAACACGACCAGGATATTCAGGTCGTTGCTGTCAGCCTGATCACAAAACCGGTCAGGATTTTTCACTGTGGCACTTTTGCGTCATTCTTTTTATCATTCATCTTCTGCTTCAGTCCGTCAAGCTGGCCTTCAAGTTCTTTCATGGTGGCAGCCCAATCGTCAAGGACTTTGTTTTGCCAGTCTTCCTCTGCATGAATAAATGTAAAACGGGGTTCCTTGTCTGAAGGTTGGGGAGTATTGCTGACGAGCCAGAAATAGATTACCTGGGGTTTAAACAAAGCGGCATCCATGACAATGCTTGTATCGGAAACCAGTTTTGAATAAACCTGTGTTACCCCGTTCTCATAAATGAGCAGGTAGCGTTCCTCGCCAGGATTTCCAGGATGCCAGGCAAATGTCACCTGGCCGGAAGTCAGTACGGAGGAATCGGCGGGGAGGATCATTGAGGTTTTCTCGTATTCGGTGCGGCTACGGTATACTGCGCCTTTAATCACCATGGCTGTAAGTGGCTCCCCATTGTCTATGATAGACTTTGCAACATACTTCAGGTACTCGGTTGTAAGGGATGTCTGGTTATTCATACAGGTCGACCGGATCTGGGCATACGTGAAGTTTCCCTTTGATGTGAGGCGCAGGGCTTTGTCTTTCCCGCTAAGCAGTATCACACCGGCATCTTTGCCAAGTGAAAGACTTGAACTGACATTGAGTCTCATATTTTTCTGAGCCGGTTTAACAGTAGCTCCATAATGCACTTTCACTTCCCCTTTGGCAAGGTAAATGACGAATGCGTCGCACTGCGCCAGGGACCAGAACGGGAGGATGACAAAGGCAAGGAAAAGAAAAATTGCTGTTTTCATGGCTTCGGTTTTGGAGGTAAAAAATATCGATGCACTTTTATATGCCGGCTTACAAAAATGAAAGTTCGTTCATACCATGTAAGGAATATCTTGTAAAAAATGACCGGGACCAGGAAATACGTGGCGTGTATGCTATAGTTGCAGGTTTTGTATAGGATAAAGAAAGCATAGACCAGCAGGATATTTATTGCAAGCAGGATTGCCGGGAAGAGAAGGTCAAACAATTCGGGCGACCTGGCATTAAACCAGGTAAAGAAAAGAACATACAGGTAACAGATTATAAAAGAAAGTAGAACCTGCAGCCAAACAGGCATCACGTTGATATAATTGCCCGACAGTATCATGCTTGCGGCATTTGCATGTATCACCACCCCGTACATGTCGGGGTGTGACCGTCCGGCCAGTTCCGGGTTCATGGGGGTAAAATAAATATCCTCGAGATCAATGGGGTGCCTGAATGAATAGCCCAGGTATCCCATCAGGACGATCTTTCCCCTGATCATGCTGAGATCGGAGGCGGAGTCAAGAACTTCATCTGCATCATAGCTGATAAATGCATTGCGGTTGCCTATGTAGTTGATTATTTCACGCTGGTTATCACGCTCAGCCAGCCGGCGGAAGGCGGCCGGATCATACATTCTTACGACTGTGGCAGCCATTGCCCACAGGGTGTCCCCCCTGAATACCTGCATGGGGCTGAAGCTTCTGATTGTTGATGTCTCCGGGTTGGCTCCTCCCAGGTTAATAAAGGCCCTGATGCCGCTTTTAAAGTAAGGATCGGAGGTTTCCAGGCTTTCGAAATTCTTACCGGAATTATCCCGGTCTGAAAGGTAGCAGGCCATGGCGAGGTTTCGCCCCCGGCTCAACTGATCAGCAAGCATCGCATCGGAGGCTGAATCGCGCCGGAGCGAAAAAAACCCGTCGAACCCGATCACTTTCGGATGGTAGCTTCGTATCCGTCGTATTTGGGTTGCGATCTGCTTCCTGTCGAGATGGCCTATGTTAACAAGCACAATGTTCGTGTCGAGCAGCTCCTGTTTCGAACTGAGTTTCGAGTATAACAGGTCACTGAAATTGAAATCGGTCAGGGCTTTCTCAATGGGATCAAAGAAAGTAAGGTTCAACGCAATAATTTCTGTAAGGGCCACAGTAACGAATAAAAGAAAAGTGACCACAAAAAAGTCAGGCCGTACCCAACGGAATATCTTTAAACCCTTTGGTCTCATTTACAAAGCTTTAAAACAGGTTGTATGAGCATTAACAGCTTGCTTATGCCTCCAACTACTAAATTAATACTATTTTTCAGAACAATAAAAAAAATTGACCGGCAACTTAAGAGGGTATGTTTTCAGCATGAACAACTCAATCGTCAGGATCACCAAGCCATCGCGATTTTTATTTACCTTTGCACCCTAACAAACCGAACCCGGAAATCATGAGAAGCACACTTTTCTTCTTCCTGGCATTTGCCCTGATGCCTTTATTTATATTTTCACAGATCCTCGAGCCGGTTAAATGGTCGTTTAAAGTTGAACAGAACAAACCCGGCGAGGCTACCCTGCTTCTAATCTCAAATGCAGAGAGAGGATGGCATACTTATTCACAGGAAGTGATTCCCGACGGGCCTGTGCCAACTGAGTTCACTTTTACTAAAAGCGCTGATTATGAACTGAACGGGAAAGTAATCGAGCCGAAAGGTGTTAAGGAAAAAGACCCGCAGATGAACAATATGGTCGTGACTTTTTTCCCTGACAAAGCCATTTTCAAACAAAAAATAAAAATCCTTGGCAAGAAAGATTTCATCATCAGGGGCAATGTGTATTTCATGTGCTGCAATGACCGTTCCTGCATTGCCCCTACCGAGGCTGAATTCGAATTTGCTGTGAGGGGAAACCCTGGAGCCGCTGCTTCATCCCAGGCCGGGCCCGGGACAACAAACCCGGCACAACAGGCTGTGGCTGCCCCGGTAAACCAAACCCAGCCTGCGGCGAAAGCCGGCTCCGTCACCGACACATCCAAATCAGGAAAAGCCGGAAGCAACGTAAAACAGGACACTGCTAAAATCAGCCAGATCAGCACAACCCCTGCCGGGACGGAAGCCAATAAATCTTTGTTTGTGTTTTTCTTCATCAGTTTTCTAGCCGGCCTGGCTGCAATCGTAACACCTTGCGTATTCCCCATGATCCCGATGACTGTGACCTTTTTCATGAAAGGCAGTGAGAACAAAGGCAAAGGGCGTATGCAGGCCGTTGTTTACGGGCTTTCCATCATCGTTATTTATACCGTCATCGGAACAATTGTTGCAGTTACGCTGGGAGCCAACTTTGCCAATTTCCTGAGCACCCACTGGATACCCAATGTCTTTTTCTTCCTTATCTTCATGGTATTCGCAGCCTCATTCCTGGGGATGTTCGAGATCACACTTCCCGGCTGGCTGGTAAACAAGGCCGACAAGCAGGCCGATAAAGGCGGGTATACGGGCGCTTTTTTCATGGCCTTCACCCTGGTACTGGTTTCCTTCTCCTGCACAGGGCCCATAGTGGGCGCCATCCTCGTGCAATCGGCAAGCGGGGAGATTATTATGCCCATCATCGGGATGCTTGGATTCTCGCTGGCATTTGCCCTGCCCTTCGGATTATTCGCTTTCTTCCCCTCATGGCTTGCAGGCCTGCCTAAATCGGGCGGATGGCTGAATTCGGTCAAGGTCGTCCTGGGGTTCATTGAAATTGCCCTGGGCCTCAAATTCCTCAGTATTGCCGACCAGACATACCATTGGCATATCCTCGACAGGGAAGTCTATCTGGCATTGTGGATCATCACCTTCACCCTCATGGGGTTCTACCTGCTCGGAAAACTTAAATTCCATCATGATTCCGACCTTCCGTTCATCAGTGTGCCCAGGCTGCTGCTGGCGATCATTACCTTCTCTTTCGTGATCTATATGGTCCCCGGGATGTTTGGTGCGCCTCTTAAAGCCTTGTCAGGCTACCTCCCTCCCGAAACCTCTCTCGATTTCGACCTCACGCGGATCATACGGGAAGAAGTCAAAGCAGTTTCAGGCAGCGGGAACGGCGGTAACACCTCATCCGCCCTTTGTGAAAAACCGAGGTACGATGACTTCCTGAAACTCCCCCATGGGCTCGAAGGGTATTTCGATTACAAACAGGGCCTCGCCTGCGCTAAAAAAGCGAACAAGCCGTTGTTTATTGACTTCACCGGCCACGGTTGCGTAAACTGCCGCGAAATGGAAGCCAATGTCTGGTCGGCACCTGCGGTCCTTCAAAGGCTGCGTGAGAAGTTCATTGTGACTGCGCTGTATGTGGATGACAAAACCGAAGTCCCTGAAAAAGAATGGATTACAAGCAAATACGACGGCAAAGTGAAGAAATCGATAGGTAAGATCTACGCCGATCTCCAGATATCCAGGTTCAACATCAATTCCCAGCCATATTATGTGCTGCTCGACACCGCCGGCAACCTGCTGGCCCAGCCCCGTGCATATAACCTCAACGTGGATGAATTCGTGAAATGGCTCGACGGGGCCCTGGAGAATTTCGGGAAACAACAAAAAAAATAAAATGGACCAATTCTCATATCTCAATACGCCGGATAATGCCGTGATAGAGGAACTTTTCGAGAAATTCCGCAAAGATCCTGAATCGGTAGATGAATCATGGCAAAAATTCTTTGAAGGCTTCGAATTCTGCCAGAAGAATTATAAAGCCGAGGAAGGCGAAGCTTTCCTCTATCCTAACGAGTTCAAGGTCATGAACCTGATCGCCGCTTACCGGCAGAGGGGGCATTTGTTCACAAAGACCAACCCTGTGCGCACCAGGCGAAAGTACACGCCAACACTTGATATTGAGAATTTCGGATTGGGCAAGGATGACCTGATCAAGCATTTCCAGGCCGGGAAGGAACTTGGCCTTGGCAATGCAAAACTCAGCGATATCATTGAACATCTTCAAAAAACCTATTGTGAATCGGTCGGCATCGAATATTATTATATCCGCAGGCCCGAGGTCGTTCAATGGTTTATCTCTAAAATGGAACCGGCCAGGAACGCTGCTTCATTTTCAATTGAAGAGAAAAGCATTATCCTGCAGAAGCTTTCCGGGGCAGTACTGATGGAAAAGTTCATCCATAAGAAGTTCCCCGGCCACAAAAGCTTCTCACTCGAAGGTGTTGAATCCCTTATTCCCGCCCTGGATGCGGTTATCAGGAAGGGTTCAGGTCTCGGTGTGAAAGAATTCATACTGGGCATGGCACACAGGGGTAGGCTGAATGTTCTTGGCAACATCATGCAGAAACCATTTAAACAGATCTTTTCAGAATTTGAAGGGAAAGAATACAGCGATGACGAGCTCCTGGGTGATGTCAAGTACCATCTTGGCTATTCCACCATAGTTCCGGGCTCAGACGGCGAGCAGCTTAGCCTTACCCTTTGTCCGAACCCTTCCCACCTTGAAGCCGTTGACCCTGTTGCCGAAGGACTCGCACGCGGGCGCATCGACCATAATTATGAGGGCGATAATTCGAAGGTCGTCACTATACTAATCCACGGCGATGCTTCGATTTCAGGCCAGGGTATCGTTTATGAGATAACCCAGATGGCCGACCTTGAAGCCTATAAAACCGGCGGGACCATCCACCTTGTAATCAATAACCAGATCGGTTTCACCACGAATTATCTTGACGGGAGATCAAGTGTTTACTGCACCGATGTGGCAAAAGCCATACAGTCGCCCGTATTCCATGTAAATTCCGATGACGTTGAAGCGGTAGTTTATACGGTTCAGCTTGCCATGGAATTCCGTCAGCATTTTCACAAAGACGTGTTCATCGACCTCCTTGGATACCGCAAATACGGGCATAACGAAAGCGATGAACCCCGGTTTACCCAGCCTATACTGTATAAAATCATTGAGAAGCATCCCGACCCCCTCGAGATATACGTTGCAAAACTTGAAGAAGAAGGGCTTGCAACCAATTTTGACATAGAGGATCTGCGCACCGGGATCAACACCGCGCTTGAACTGGCATTCCAGTCCTCAAAAACGATTGAAAAAGCTGATATTACCCCATTCCTCGGCCCCTTATGGAAAGATATCCGCAGGGCTTTGCCCGAGGATTTCGCCAGGTCTCCCATTACTGCGATCGGCGAATCAACTCTCAGGGAAATCGGTAACAAGCTGACCTTACTTCCAGATGGGATTAATTTCTTCCGCAAAATAGTGAAACTCCAGGAAGACCGTAGAGCCATGCTTGAAGGCGAAGGCAGGCTTGACTGGGCGATGGGTGAGCTCCTTGCATACGGTAGCCTGCTCAGGGAAGGCCGACCAATACGCATCAGCGGGCAGGATTCCCAGCGGGGCACCTTTTCACACCGGCATGCCGTGCTGACGGTTGAGGACTCGGAGGACAAGTTCATTCCCCTTGATCATATCAGCGAGGAACAGGCCTCATTCAGGATCTACAATTCCCTGCTGTCGGAATACGGGGTGCTGGGTTTCGAATACGGGTTTGCATTCGCTACTCCCGGGGGACTTACTATATGGGAAGCCCAGTTCGGGGATTTCAATAACGGGACCCAGGTCATTATCGACCAGTATCTCAGCAGTGCTGAAGATAAGTGGAAAGTCATGAACGGGCTCGTCCTCTTCCTACCCCATGGCTATGAAGGCCAGGGGCCTGAACACTCCAGCGCCAGACTTGAACGCTTCCTGACCCTCTCGGGCCATTATAACTGGCAGATCGCTAACTGCACTACCCCCGCGAATTTCTTCCATCTTCTCAGGAGGCAACTTGTAAGGGAGTTCCGTAAACCACTTGTTGTATTCACTCCGAAAAGCCTGTTGAGGCACCCCCGCTGTGTTTCCCCCATCAGCGGGTTTACACATGGCGGATTCAGGGAAGTACTTGACGATACGGGAGTGGATAAAAACAAAGTCAGCAAGCTGGCATTCTGTTCGGGGAAGGTATTCTATGATATCATGGAGAAAAGGGAACAGCTCGGGGTCGATAACGTGGCCGTTATCAGGCTTGAACAGCTTTATCCCCTGCCCGAAGAGGAACTGAAACAAGTGGTTTCTTCCTATCCGAATGCCAAACATTTCGAATGGGTCCAGGAAGAACCCGCCAATATGGGCGCATTGAATTATATCGTCCACAATTTCCCGAAACTTAAACTGACCTATGTGGCCAGGCCGCCAAGCGGAAGCCCGGCCACAGGCTCATCACAACTTCACAAGGTACAGCAAAACCTCATTGTTGAAAAAGCCCTTGGAAAATGTACATGCGAATTTTCGTATGGTTCATGCAGGTTGCATTGTGCAGAAAAATGACACCTCAAATTTTGGAACGGGAACATTATTTAGTACCTTAGCATTTCCAAAACAAAAGACCATGAAAAAATTGTACCTGTTTTTATTGATCTGCCTGTTGCCTGCCGGTTTAACCATTGCACAGCAGTCTAAAGCCGACATGTCGGCCCTTGACAGAATGTATCATCCGACTACCGGTTCAAAAGCGCTTCATTTTTCCGTTCCATGCGCAGGTTTTGTAAACAACCCTTCGGCCGACCTGCAGTGGCGTGCAATCGTAAACCCGGCGCCAATAAGACATTCCACCGAGAAGAACGAAGAGGTTGAAAGGCTTAAAGCTGAGCGCCTCCGGATGAAACTTGCCAACCCTGGGCTTAAATCAGCAGCCTCTGAGAACTCAGGCAACGGGGCTACGCCCGAGATTGGTACTAATTTCGGAGGCAACCACTGCAATGGAAGCTCCCCCCTTGACAATACCATTGCCGTTTCCAACGACGGGAGGATTGTGAGTGTATCAAACACCACCATTTTCTATACCAATACTTCAGGAGCCAATTTGTATTATAATAACCTGATCTCCTTTATAGGCGACAGTGAGATTACCGGGGTTTGCGACCCTGTCGTTATCTATGATGGCACGGTTGACCGCTTTGTATTTTTCTGCCAGGTTTCACCCCTGAATTCAGTAAAATCAAAATTGCTGGTGTTCTTCTCCAAGTCGAATAACCCTGGCGACGGATGGCATTATTACAAACTCTCGGGCAACCCCCTGGGCGACGCAAGCGCTTTCGATTACCCGAAACTGGCCTACTCCAACAACGAGCTGTATATAACCGGCAACCTCTTCCGTGATTCCGACGGGAAGTTCAACCAGGCCGTACTTTACCAGATCACCAAAGGCCCTGCTTTCAGCGGGGGGACAATTAACTTCACGGTATGGCACGGCATCCAGGGCAACCCGTTCACATTATGCCCCCTTTCCTTTGGACAGCAGGGGAGTTACGGTCCGGGATGCTACCTGGTCGCCACTTCATCCTCAGATGACAATAAATTCAGCTTCTATGATCTTACAGATGATCTTTCAACCGGCCTGGCAGAATTAAAATACTATTCAATAAACACCAATGCTTACCAGGTTGCGCCGGATGCCCTCCAGCCAGGCACCGCTGTAAAGCTGAACACAAATGATGCCCGCACACTGAGTGGTTTTTACCTCAACAAGGTTGTTCATTTCGTATTCAATTCGGTTTATACGAACAATTATTGCGGTATCAATTACAACAGGTTTGACCTGACTGCATCACAGAACAGATCGATCGTTTTCGGGCTCGACGGAGCCGATTATTCCTATCCTTCGGTAGCCTCAAGCGGGGTGAACAACAGCGACCAGGCTGTCCTTATTGGATTTCAGAAGTCCACAACCACATCTTACCCCTCGATACGGGTTGTAGAATGTGACAATACAATGGCATGGTCGGGTTCGGTTGAAGTAAGGTCAGGCGACAATTATGTATATTATACCGGTGACCCCGAACGATGGGGCGATTATTCGGGGATCTACCGCAAATACAATGCCACCAGGCCTACCTGCTGGATAAGTGGGGCCTTCGGCGGTAGCGACAACCAATGGGATACATGGATTGCCGAAGTGTTCGATAATTCAAACGGAATTGAAACAGTTGCAAGCCAGACAGCTTCCCTCAGTGTGTACCCTAACCCGGTGGTCAATATCTTCTCTTTGGATTTCACTCTTGAGGAAGCCTCTCCTCTTACCATCGATATCATTGACAACAATGGTCAACTTGTTAAGAAACTATATGAAGGCAAAGGATATCAGGGTAAAAACATACTTACTTTTAATAAGGCAAACCTGAAACCCGGAATATATTTCATTATCCTGAAGTCGAATGAAACTGTGTTGAAAAATGAAAAACTCATTATCGGCGGTTAAAATCCTCGTCCTGCTTCCACTGCTGTTTTTCTGCAGCCCGAAAACCTCACAACAGGTGGCGGGCAAGGCAGATAAAGCGGGCGAGGTCAGGGTTGACACTTTGAACAAATCGGCTCCCACCCAAATAAATCAAAGGATCATACACAATTCTGCCGACCAGAAAACCGTTGATTCCTTAAAGAAAGTCAGGGAGAAAAGGAAATAATTATGGCTATTGAGATCAGGGTCCCCAGTCCGGGTGAATCTATAACACAGGTGCAGCTTGCAAAATGGCTTGTAAACGACGGGGAACAGGTTGAAAGAGACCAGGAAGTCGTCGAAATCGATTCCGACAAGGCATCTTTTCCTGTAGCATCACCCGAAGACGGGGTCATACGTTTCAAAGCGGCAGAAGGGGACACCATTGGCGTAGGTGCGGTTATTGCTGTTATTGAGCCTGGTTCCGGGGCCGGCCCGGCAGGTAAAAAGTCAGAAGTTCAAGGTTCTGCGACCAGAGCGGAAACACCGGAAAAGGCTGCTTCCTCCCTGCCGGCAGCCAGGGAGGACAGGAACAGGCCCGGCGGGCCTGGAGAAGACCTGGAGAAACTGCATGCTTCCCCTCTTGCAAAAAAAATCATTGAAGAAAAGGGGGTCAGGGTAAATGAGCTCGCCAGGGCTTACCCCGGGAAGAAAATTAACCGGAATGATGTTGAAACATTCATCAAAGACAGGAAGGCCGACGCTCCGTTATCCGCATTCGGCAATATAAGAAAAGAAGAGAGGAAGAAGCTTACGACCCTGAGGCTTAAACTTGCCGAGAGACTGGTTGCTGTTAAGAACCAGACTGCCATGCTTACGACTTTCAACGAGATCAACATGAGCTCGGCACTTAAGCTCAAAGACAGGTACAGCGAGGTATTCAAACAGAAATATGGTGTGGGTATCGGGCTGATGTCGCTGTTTGCCAAGGCTGTGACTATAGCCATCAGGGACTTCCCCCTGGTGAACAGTATGATTGACGGGGATGAACTTGTCAGCCCTACGTTTGTGGATATCGGTATTGCCGTGAGCGCCCCCAAAGGCCTCGTGGTTCCGGTGATCAGGAACGCGGAAACGCTGAGCCTTGCAGAACTGGAGATCAAAGTCAAGGAATATGCCGTAAAGGCCCGTGACGGCAAACTCAGTATAGATGACATGAAAGGCGGCACGTTTACCATTACGAATGGAGGCGTATTCGGATCCCTGATGTCAACCCCTATCCTTAACCCGCCCCAAAGTGCAATACTTGGGATGCATAAGATCATGGACAGGCCTATCGCAGTCGACAGGCAGGTCGTGGTTGCGCCTATGATGTATATTGCGCTTTCGTATGACCACCGCGTGATTGACGGCAAAGATTCGGTAGGGTTTCTCATCAAAGTAAAGGAACTGATTGAAGACCCGCTCAAAATGCTCACTATGGGCGAAGACCCGGTAACGCTTCTGCTCGACCTGTAAAGACTCATGGATCATGCAAAGAAAAGTTGATTTCCTGGTAATCGGTTCAGGCATAGCCGGTTTATCTTTCGCCTTAAAGGTTGCCAGGCATGGCAAGGTCTGTATTGTGACCAAATCCAAAATGGATGACACGGCTACCAGTTGGGCCCAGGGTGGGATTGCAGCAGTGATGCATACGCCTGACACTTTTGAAAAACATATACAGGATACGATCATTGCGGGCGACGGTCTTTGTGATGAACATATCGTGCGGCTTACTATCACCGAATCAACCGACCGAATACGCGAACTGATCAGGTGGGGGGCAAAGTTCGACAAGACAAAATCGGGTAAATTCGACCTGGCCAAGGAAGGAGGCCATTCCGAATACAGGGTGATGCACCATAAGGATAAAACAGGACGGGAGATCGAGGATACCCTGCTTGACCAGGTTAAACGTCATCCGAACATTGAAATCCTTGAGGACCATTTCACCGTAGATGTTATCACGCAGCATCACCTGGGTATTGAAGTAAACAAAAAAACCAGGGATATCACCTGCTATGGGGTGTATGTAATCAATCCCCGCACCCGGCTGGTCGATACCATACTTTCAAAAATCACCCTTATCGCAACCGGAGGGGCGGGCAACGTTTATACGAATACCACTAACCCTCTGATCTCCACCGGCGACGGCATTGCGATGGTATACAGGGCCAAGGGGGCTGTCGACAATATGGAATTCATACAGTTCCATCCGACTTCCCTGTATAATCCCGATGAAAAGCCTGCTTTTCTTATCTCTGAAGCAGTGAGGGGTTTCGGGGCCCACCTCGTGACCCGCGAAGGGAAGGAATTCATGTACAAATACGATTCAAGGCTCGCCCTGGCCCCAAGGGATATCGTAACCCGGGCCATCGACAACGAAATGAAGATCAGCGGGGATGATTATGTATGCCTTGATTGCCGCCACCTTCCAAAGAACGAAGTGATCAATCATTTTCCGACAATCTATGCAAAATGCCTCAGCATCGGGATAGACATTACCAGGGACCTTATCCCTGTTGTCCCTGCGGCACATTATACATGCGGGGGAATACGTACCGATGAATTTGGACGAAGCACGATCCAGAACCTGTATGCTTCAGGTGAATGTGCTTCCACCGGACTCCACGGGGCTAACCGGCTTGCATCAAACTCCCTTCTTGAATCACTGGTTTTCTCGCATCGTTCAAGTTTCGATGCAATCAGCAAATTTAAGTACATTCAGGTACGTGACGATGTCCCCGACTGGAATGCCGAGGGTACCGTGCTTAATGAGGAAATGGTGCTGATCACGCAAACGCTTAAAGAAGTGCAAAGCATCATGAGCAATTACGTGGGTATTGTCAGGTCAAACCTCCGCCTGAAACGTGCACAGGACCGTCTTGAAATTTTATACAGGGAAACGGAAGAATTGTATGACAGGTCTATACTTACGATGAAGATTTGTGAAGTGCGCAACCTGATCAATATAGGTTACCTTATTATAAAAGCTGCAAGGGCAAGGCATGAAAGCAGGGGGTTACATTATTCTCTTGATTATCCCAGTGTTTCTAAAAAGAAGTAAGGCTTAGTCTTTCAGTATTTTTAACAATAACCCCATCTGTTTATGGCTCTTATAAAAGCTGTTAAAGGAGTTGTCCCTGAATTCGGCTCAAACTGTTTCTTAGCCGATAATGCAACCATTACCGGGGAAGTAGTTATGGGCGATAACTGCAGTGTTTGGTTCAATGCCGTAATACGAGGTGATGTTCACTACATACATATAGGGAACAATGTCAACGTACAGGACGGGGCTGTAATCCATTGCACCTACCAGAAATGGCCGGTTGATATCGGCAATAATGTTTCTATCGCCCACAATGCCATTATCCACGGTTGCACAATCCAGGATAATGTCCTGATAGGAATGGGCGCCATCATTATGGACGGGGCCGTCATCAACTCAAACTCAATAATTGGAGCCGGGGCCCTTATCACCGAAGGGACTGTAGTGGAATCTGGCTCAGTATGGGCCGGTGTACCGGCAAAAAAAGTGAAGGATATTGACAGGGAACTTCTCGAAGGGCAGGTGAACAGGATCTCACGGAACTACAACCGGTATGCTTCCTGGTACGGCGATGACCCGTCTTCATGGAAATAAAAAAACCCGGCCTGTGAAAGGCCGGGTTTTTTATGTGATTAGTGATTGGTGAACCGTGATCAGTGATCAGTGAATAAAATCAACAAACTGTCACTGTTCTGTGTCCACTAGTTCGTAATTCCAAGTCTCTTCTTAACCAGGGGCATGACATCATCGCCGGGTTCGCTGTAAAGCACAACATCTTCAATGGAATTAAGGATATAGGTGTATTTGTTTTCTTTCGCAACTTCTTTAACAGCAGCTTTTGCCTTGTCAATAAAAGGCTGAACAAGTTCCTGCTGTTTTGCCTGCATGTCAGTTTGTGCTTTCTGCTGGAAAGCATCGATACGGGCCTGAAGGTCCTGGAGTTCCTTTTCCTTTGTCTGTTTGATCAGATCCGACATGGTTGCACTTTGTGACTGGTAATCCATGTATTTGTTTTCAAATTCCGATTTCATTGCATCCATCTGGTCTGTAAGGGTCTTCTGGTAAACCTGGAGTTTAATCTTTACGGAATCAATGCCAGGCATGGCCTGCAGGAGTGTGTTGAATTCAATGTGGCCTATTTTTATAGGATTCTGTGCCTGGGCTATTGCCGACATACAGAAAATAATTGCAACAACAGCTAAAGTCTTTACTAAATTTTTCATTTTGTGCTATTAAATGGTTTATACTTCTATTGGGTTTGCAAAATTATTAAAAATTCCTGAATGCCAAACAATCAGCAAGGGCCTTATTTTTTAGCGCCCTTGGGTTCCTGTCCGCCACTGCTGTTGTCAACGGGTTTTGCCCCGCCGGTATCACCGGGTTTGGTGGTTTTGCCCTTGCGGCCCGATAAACTGGCTCCAAGTTTGTCGAGAACCTCGTCACTGATATCATATTTGGGGTTGGCGAACAATATCGAAAGACTGCCGCCCTTATCAAAGATTACAGCATAATTGCTGGTGGTGGCTATATCCTGAATTGCATTGTATATTTTCTCCTGTATAGGTTTGACAAATTCCTGCCGTTTTTTGAACAGGTCCCCGTCTTTGCCGAATCTTGTCCTCTGCAGGTTCTTTGCATCTTTCTCGGCATCCACAATTTCCTGCTCCTTCTTCTTCTTCATGTCTTCAGGAAGAAGGACGGCCTGGGCCTGGAATTCCTTGTACATTTTGTCGACCTCGGCAAATTTCGCGTCAATCTCTTTCTGATACTGGTTGCTTAATTCATCAAGCTGAGCCTGCGCCTCGGCAAACTCGGGGATGTTATCCAGGATGTACTGGCTGTCGACATAGGCGAATTTCTGAGCCTGGCCGAGTGATGCCAGAAGGAAAAACGCAACGATTATTAATGCTAACTTTTTCATATCCTTGATGTTTACTTTGTTGCCAAATTTATTAATGTCTTTTTATCCTTCAATCCAGTTATCCAGTTATCCAGCTATCCAGCTATCCAGTTATCCATCTATCCATCTATCCATCTATCCATCTATCTTTTACGCTAATCAAGTGACGAATTGATAGAGAAATGGAACTGGCTTCCGTTGGCTCCCGGTGCATTCGGAACCGGATCCAGGCCGTAACCCCAGTCAAGCCCTAACAGCCCGAACATTGGCAGGAAAACCCGTATCCCCACTCCTACCGATCGGTATACATTGAATGGATTGAACTCCTTCCATGAGCCCCAGTCATTGCCCGCCTCCAGGAATGTAAGCCCATAAATGGTGGCAGATGGGTTCAAAGAAATAGGATATCTCAGCTCAAGGGTGTATTTGGTATAACATACCCCGCCAAGGATAGTATTGGGGTACCCCGGTGTAAGTGAGTTGTTAACATAGCCTCGCATCCCGATGAGTTCACGTCCGTCCATATTATTGTAACCGGTAAGACCGTCGCCGCCAAGGTAAAAACGCTGGAAAGGCGTGATCCCCAGGTCATAGTTGTAGGCACCCAGTATCCCAAACTGCACCCTTGGGGTCAGTACAAGTTTCTGAATAAGGTTGATATACCAGGCTCCCTTGAATTTGAATTTCCAGAATTCCACCCATTTGTACTTTTCATTCACCGACATCGTACTGTAGTTGACATTGCCGTTAAAGAGCGAATAGGGAGGTGTGACTTCACCCGTTATCGAGAACTCCGAACCACTCCTTGCAAAGATCGGGGCATCAACACAATTCCTTGAAAGGACAATAGAATAGCTGAGGGCATTGTATGTACCGTTACCCCCGCCGAAGGAGAAAATAGAAGAATAATTCTGGGTTGTATACTTATTATAATTGAGAGAATGGTATAAGGTGAAGTAGTTGTCGGGCCATTTCAACTGTGAACCGAGGCCGATAGATACCCCGTCGATCTTGAAAAACCCAAACAGAGGATCGTCATTGGCCAGGCCGTTGGTATAACGGGAATGCACATACGAAAGACTGAGTGCAAGAGGTTTCTTCCCGCCAACCCAAGGTTCGGTGAATGAGAACGAATAACTATAATAGCCTTTGCCGTATGTCTGGAACCTCACGCTGAGCTTCTGACCGTCCCCGGCAGGGATAGGCCTCCAGGCTTTAAAGTTGAGTATGTTCCTTAACGAAAAATTGTTGAATGACAATCCCAGGGTGCCAATGATCCTGCCATATCCCCAGCCGCCCGAAAGCTCCACCTGGTCGGCTGAAGTTTCTTCAACACCGTATTCGATATCAACCTGGCCCAGTTCCGGCTTGGGGTTCACGTTCGGCGTAAGCTTCTCAGCATCAAAATATTTCAGCTGTGCCAGCTGCCTCTGGGAGCGTATCAGGTTGTCGCGGCTGAAAAGCTGCCCCGGCCTGGTTTGCACTTCACGGAGGGCAACATGGTCATTGGTTTTTGTATTACCCTTTATTGAGACTTTGTTGATGGTTGCCTGCGGCCCTTCATGCATGCGGATCTCGAGGTCAATGGAGTCGTTCTCCACCTTCACTTCCACAGGCACCACGTCGAAAAACAGGTAGCCGTCATCCATATACAGGGAACGGATATCAGCACCGTTTGGATTATAGGATAAGGCCGTCTCCAGCGCCTCCTGGTCGTAAACGTCACCTTTTTTAAGTTTAAGGAAACGGTTAAGCACATCAGCGGTATACTTGGTGTTGCCCACCCAGCCTATGCTGTGAATATAGTATTTGGGGCCTTCCTCAACCCATATATCAATATTGATACTGCTTTCATCGAATTTGGAAATGGAATCCCTGATGATCCTGGCGTCACGAAATCCCAGGGAATTATACTTTTTAAGGAAATTCTGCTTGTCTTCCTCGTAATCTTCCGGGATGAATTTTGAGGATTTAAAGATCCTCATCCTCACATTTTCAGTACCCTGTTTCTCCACATCGTTGACGATCTCGGGGAAATCGAGTGTGGCTGCATGAAGGCCTGCATTCACTATCATTTCACTTGCCCCGTTCATGGGATTGAAAACGCTTTTTTCCTTGGTCTTCTTCATCGAAGCCATTACCATTTCACGGCTGATCTGGGTATTCCCGTGGATATTGATCTGGTATATTTTGACCCTCTCCTCTTTGTTTATATTGATGAACAGGATCACATCGTTGGCTGCCGCTGTGTCTTTCTTCTGCTGGACATTGATCTGCACATTCAGAAAACCCTTGTCGGTATAATATTTCCGAATGATATTTTTGGTCTTTAGGATCATGTTGTCGGTAACGTATTCACCCTTTACCAGCCTGATCTTCTCACGGATCTCATCGGCATCTGACTTTTTTATTCCGGTGAACTGGAATTTTGAAAGCCTCGCCCTTTCCTTCATCCAGATATCAAGGAAAACCTGGTTATCGACAATCTTTGTAACCGAGATCCGGATATCCTCAAACAGCCCCTGGTCCCAGAGCTTCCTGATAGCCGCTGTAATCCTGTCACTGGGAATCTTGACCTTTTCGCCAACGGTCAGTCCCGAAAGCATGATCAGGACATTTCCGTCAAGGTATTTCACTCCACTGACGGTAATACCGCCAATAATATATTCTTTCGGGTTGGAGTAATCCACTCCGGTCTGCTGGCCGATAGTGATCTGGGCCCTGGAGACAGGCACAAGAAGAACGAGAAGCAGGAAGAGTATCAGATATCGTTTAGCCATCCTATCGCCTATGCATTTTTTGTTCAAGTTTATTGATCTGTTCACTGGTCAGTCCGAACCTTCTTTCCCTATGCTGATAATCAACGATCGCAGCATAAAAATCATCCTTTGAGAAATCGGGCCATAATACGGGGGTAAAATACAATTCGGCGTAGGCAATCTGCCATAATAGAAAATTACTGATCCTGTATTCGCCGCTGGTCCTGATAAGCAACTCGGGTTCGGGAATATTATAAGTTGTCAGGAAACGGTTAAAACATTCTGTATCAATCTTATCAACCTCAAGTTTCCCATCCTGTACTTCATGGATTATAGATTTAACGGCTTCGATGATCTCCCACCTGGAGCTGTAACTGAGTGCAAGTACCAGCTTAAGGCCTGTATTGCCTGAAGTCGCCTGGATAGATTTCGTCAGCTCTTTCCGGCTCCCTGCAGGAAGGCTTTCAAGGTCCCCTATTGCTTCAAGGCGGATGTTATTCTTCATCAGCGTTTTCATTTCTTTGTGAAGGGACTTTACGAGTATCCTCATCAAAGCGTCGATCTCATACTTTGGCCGGCTCCAGTTTTCAGTCGAAAAAGCATACAGTGTGAGGTAGCCAATTCCAAGTTCGGCTGCAGCCTCAACCGTATTCCTTACCGAATCAACGCCCCTTTCGTGGCCAAGAGTGCGGGCAAAACCCTGCTTCCTGGCCCAGCGCCCGTTCCCATCCATGATAATGGCTACGTGCACGGGCAGCTTTTTGACGTCAATCCTGTCTTTTAAACTCTTTTCGGCCATGGATCCCATTAGTGTTCTAAATCCCTGCAGCGTTTACGCCCTACCAGGTTAAATTTATATGTCAGCGTTACTCCGCTGAAAGAATACCAGTCGTTGTTCCTCGAATTGCCTCTTTGCATGCCTGCACTGTAACTCCTGGTGGGATCTGAAAGAAGTTCCCCGGGAGTCGGGTTTGGGATATCAGGCATATTAAGATAATACGTCTTGCTCACGTCATCAATATAATCTGTAAAGGTCTTATGCATCTCCCAGAAAACTGCAAGGCCCAGCCTCCGGGCAAGGCTGATTTTAACTCCAAGCCCAAATGGTATCCCGAAAGAGTATGTCTTATAGGGAGTCCGCCCTTCATATCCTACCTGCTGCCCTTCAGTGCCAGCACTTTGCAGAGAAACGCCCCCGCTTTTCGGGTTAAACATAAAAAACGAGAATCCTGCGTAAATATAGGGAGTTATCCAGTTCTTGCGGCTACCCACGTAAAAATCAAAAAAATTAAATTCGGCAACAGCCGAGAAATCAGTGATCTGGTCGGTAAACGAAAGATCTCTTTCAGGCATGAATTTCGATTGGGTGGAAGATCCCAGCAGGTTACCCCGGCTGACGCTGAACTTTACTGCCCAACGGTCGTTAACGACATACCTGGCCAGGACACCATACGCAATATTGTAATTCATGAAATGTTTCCCGGGATTCAGGTCACCTAAGTAATAACATCCTCCACCGTATAAACCTGCTTCCAGACTCTGGGCAGAAAGGCTGCTGCCATATAACCAGAATATGCTTACGGCAAGAGCATGCACCAGTACTTTCGGATGAAAGGGCCTGCTTTTTTCAGTATGCATTCCGGTAAACATAAATTACTTGGTTTTGAACAATCTATTTAAACGTGAAAATCCTGATTTTATTGGATCGGCTTCAGCCAGGAAAATTATCTAGTTACGAACATCCAGTCCCCAGTTTAATTTATCCCTTAGTGTATTGAAAAAAGAGGCATCCACCAGCCTCAGCAGACTGATTTTGAAATCGGCCTTCCTGATCAGCAGTTCAAGAGGGTTGTGAACTTCCTGTATGCGCGAATCCATGCTCACAAAAAAAGAAGTGTTTCCTCCCCCGACAAGGATGCGTATCTCGACGTCATCCCTGAGGACAACAGGCCTTACCGTGAGATTATGGCTTGCAATGGGAGTGATCACAAACGACCCGGCGTCAGGCGCTATGATGGGGCCTGTACAACTCAATGAATAGGCCGTGGAACCTGTAGGGGTTGAAACGATAAGCCCATCCGCCCAATAGGAATTAAGGAAATCACCGTTGACCCAGGTTTGTATGGTAAGCATCGACATGGGTTTGGCTTTGTAAACGGTGATTTCATTCAGGGCAAAATTTACAGGCCGGAATAAACCGTTCGGTGTTTCAAGTTTAAGCAGGGTGCGCTGGTCCAATTTATAATCTGAAACAAGGATTGCATCGAGGGCGGGAATGATCTGCTCTGTTGAAATGCTTGACAAAAATCCAAGCCGGCCCAGGTTAATGCCAGTTATCAGTATACCGGAATTTCCCACCAGGGTAACTGCATCCAGCATGGTCCCGTCGCCTCCTATTGAAAATAATATATCGGCCTTGCCCTGAATCCCGGCCTGGCCGGTGAAAAGGACAGGTTCGGAAATGAATTTCAACTTTTCCCCGAACGACCTGAAAAAAGGCTCATAAAAATACAAAGGCCCCCCGGCGGGCTCAAGCTTATCCACCAGAGTCTGTAAAAGCGGCAAAACCGCCTCGGCCAGATGTTTTCCGTAAACGGCAAATTTCATCAGAAAGGCTTAATTTGAAACAGTTTGCAAAGATACCATAAAAAGGGATACAAAAAACCCTAAATAGGAGCTATGAAATGAATGTAGATTCCGGGTTTGCCCATAAGGTTCATTGATCCTTCAACACGGATCACCACGTCATAATAGGTTGTAAAATCAAGCCCAAGACCGTAACCCATCATAAACGTATTCTGAAGCGAATTAAAAGGGATATATACCTCGCCGGGTCCATAAGCAAGCTGCCTGTATGCATAAACGTATCCCATGTCGACAAACACATTTGCATAAAGGGCCAATGGGATAGTGTTGAACCTGGTTGTTCTGATGAAGTTGATCTTTTCAACCCTCTCGGGCAGGATGGCGAATTTAAGGTTGTTTTTAAACAGAAGATAATGCTGTCCGTCAACAACATAATATTCATACCCCCTTACAAATTCACGGCTGTAACCCAGCCCTTTCTGAAGGTAATAGGGCTGTTGTGATTCCAGGCTCAGCTTGCCCAGCACGGAAAAAGCATAATACCACCGCTCTCCCGCTTGAAAATACTTCCGGAACAATGACTTTATATAAGTGTTACGGGTAAACCAGAATGGCATGGAATGGTTGAACTCAAGATCGAAATACCATCCGTGCAAAGGATAATACTGCACATCCCTGTGATCGTTCTTATACTGGTACCATAGGGTCGCGAAATCCTGGTTGTTCCCGTATGTCATCGAAAACCCCGGCACATGAAGCACACTGTCCTTGAAATAATAGTGGCTGTAAGCCAGCCTGAAAGTATGCACCACGTAAATATTGGGCCTTAACAGGAGGTCTCCGAAAACATATGTGAGCTGTTTCGGGTATGCACCTGTAATATTGAAATAATTCGGCTGGTTGTTTACAGTGTTAACCGCAACCTGGTGGTTGAGGTCCATATCGGCCCCGAAACTTACTCCCAGCGTCTGTTTCCTGTTCACATACGGTATTTTGTACGTAAACCCGTATTTCTGGTTAAACCCGAAATGGGTGATGATCTTGAGTGTTTCATTCCTGCCCCTCACATTGAAAAACGTAAAATCGACCCCGTATGTGAGCTTGCTCCAGTCCCAGGTCTGAAGCCAGGCATTGATATTCTGGTCTGAAAGCTGAACATAGGGTATCGGCCAGACATACCATCTCTCGATGACTTCAATGCTCAGGTTCATCCTGTTTGACTGGCGGTCGAGCGTGGTATCGAGGGTCACAAAATTAAAAAGCCGGGTATTAAAAATGTTCTCTTTGGCGTGACTGAGTATCCCGGGCAGAAGGACTGTTTTTAATGTGTCGCCTTCCCGGAATTTCAATTCCCGGAGGATGATGTTCGGGTGGGTGATGCGGTTTCCCGAAATGCTGACACTTCCCGCGATCACGTATGGGTGCTGTGCACCTGCATTCAGGACACAGCAAAAAAGGACCAGGGCCAGGGCCGGTTTCAGCAAGCTGTTCACTGCTGCTGCCCGACTCACCATACCTCAGATGTTTAAATAATTCATCAGGGAATCGAAGCGGTCCTGCAAGCCGTCGGAAAAGGAATCCTCTTTTGACCAGCTTGCCTTTACAGTGTAATTGTAGCGGTAAAATGTCTGGAGTATGGCTCCTATATCCACACGGTTAACTTTAATGGTTAATTCCAGCTTGGTGGAATCGGGGTGGGAAGTAATATAAAGGCTGAGTATCTTGGCATCATTCGATTCCACAATGCCGGCAATCTCTGTTAAAAGGTAATCTTTCTGGTTGATCTCGAGCACGATAATACCACCCGGATTGATCAGGGAGGCAATGGCCGAGAGTTTCTGCACCAGTCCCGTAAGGGTGATCACCCCCATGTATTGGTTTTTGATATTCAGGACCGGCAGAAGTGAAAGCTTCTGCTCGGAGATAATTAGCATTGCATCGTAAAAATGCTGATTCTCATATATATACGGATTGATCAGCGTGATCTTGCCATCCCATACCGCCACTTCAAACTCACCCCGGTTATAAATATCCGAATCGGAAATAATGCCAATATATTCAAGTTCGCTGACTACAGGGAGATGTGAAACGCGAAGTTCATCCATAAGCCCTAGGGCATCCGAACCTATGTCGGAGGGCCTCAGGGCTATCACGGTATCATTTATGAGATCTTTAGCTATCATTGAGAATGCTAAGATAGCTATTATATCGCAATTGGCTGACCGCCCCGATCTCCAGGGCATTTTTCACGGCACAGCCCGGCTCATGTGTATGCGTGCAATCCTGATACTGGCAATAAGGCAGGAATTTTTCCATTTCAGGGAAGCACCTCGGGATCTCTGATTGCTCAAAGTGTATAAGTCCGAATTCCCTGATGCCGGGTGTATCAACAATAAACCCTCCCCCTGAAATTTCATGCATCTCGGCAAAGGTTGTGGTATGCATTCCTTTCAGATGGACGCCCATTTTGCCCGTCCGAATATCTAACCCCGGCTGGATGGCATTGATGAGGGCCGATTTCCCTGCCCCTGAATGGCCGGCAAACAAGTTGATTTTTCCCTTCAGTACCGATTTCAGGCCTTTCAGGTTTGTCCCCTTCAGGGCCGAAACCGCATAGCATGGATACCCGGCTGCCTCATAGATCTCTTTCAGCTCCTCAAACAGTGCTTTAAGCTCTTTTGTATAGATATCTATTTTATTGAAAACCAGGCTGGCCGGTATGTAATACCCTGCTGCCGTAACCAGGAAACGGTCTATAAACCCCGTAGAAGTGCGGGGTTCCGCCAGGGTGACAATAAGATACGCATGGTCAAGGTTGGCCGCGATGATATGCGATACCTTTGAAAGCTTGGTTGCTTTGCGGATGATGTAATTGTCGCGGGGGTGTATCTTCGTTATCAGCCCGTCGCCGTGACGGGGGTCGACCTCCAGCACCACCCTGTCGCCAATGGCAACGGGATTTGTGTGTTTGATATCCCTGATCCTGAATTGCCCTTTCAGACGGCAGTCCTGAATGCTGCCGTTTTCAAGGCGTACCGTGATCCGGCTGCCGGTCGATTTGATTACAAGTCCTTCCAAGGATCAATGATATTAACAGGTATCTTCATGGCTTTGCATGGGTATAATAACCTTGCCCGAGATTATTTTTTCTTGTAAAATTATAAAAAATAGTTATTTTTGACTGAATTAAAACGCCTCCTGCTATGAGACCAATCACTTATATAACTTTGGCTTTTGCGCCGGTAGTAGCACTTGCCATGTATTTTTACCTCGGGCGAAAATACGGGAAAGCTTTTCAGAAAGTGATGATCCAAAGCTTCCTGGCCGGGATCCTGGGATTATCAGTACTGGCTGTGGCCAAGGTCCTCTCAACACTTTTAGGGTTGAATGACCTCCGCAGTCTCAAGCGCCTGCTGTTTTACTCATTTATTACGATAGGGTTTGCTTCCGAATTCGGGAAATTCATACTTTTCCGCTTTTACATCATCCCCAAGAAAGCCGTCGACCGGCCAATTCACGGAATTACCATGTCGGTTATGACTACCCTGGGCTTTTGCACCCTGGCACTGCCATTATTCATGATGGATCCCTTCCATACCCAGGCCCTGTTTCCATACACCCTTTATACATTCGTATTTGTTCCCGCAAACATTATGTTTGCAGTGGTGATGGGGTTCTTTGTTGGAATGGGGAAGTTCATCAAGACCTTCTTCATGTTTACACTCACGGGTTTATTTGGTGCGGCATTTTTCCAGGGGCTCTTCATTTTCACACTGGTCACACAGGATTTCAAGCTTCTCAGCCTGTTCGCTTTCGGGTCGACGGTAATCGTTTTCATACTGGGCATTAAAGCAGCAGTCACTGAGCCTGAGGGGGACTGAGGGTATACAGCTTTCCCGGCTTGCATCTTATTACATTCTCAATTTCCAGATTCAGCAATGCCACCACGGTTTTATTTACCGGCAAACCGCTTTTACGTGAGATTTCGTCAACATTAAGGTCCCCTTCAGCAAATAAGAGGTCAACAACTTTCTGTTCATCCAAGGTCAACGGGATAAAAAGCTTAGGTTGTACGACCCTGGTTTTAATTTCAGCCTCCCCCCATCCCATCTGGGAGATCAGGTCCCCGGCATGTCTTACCACATCGGCTTTCTTGTACCTGAGCAGCATATTGCAGCCCCCCGAATATTTGTCGCCGATCCTTCCGGGCATTACAAATACATCTCGGTTATAAGTATGTGCAATATCGGCCGTGATCAAAGCCCCTCCTTCCTCGGCTGCCTCAACTACTATTATCGCGTCGCTTATTCCGGCAATGATCCTGTTACGCTGGGGGAAGTTCTCCCGGTCGGGCTCCGTACAGCTGAAGAATTCGGTGAGCAACCCTCCCTGTGATAACATTTTTTCGGCCGTACCCTTGTTATTGCTGGGGTAAATGCGGTCGAGGCCATGCCCAAGCACGCCTATGGTTTCAAGGCCATTGTCTAGAGCAGCCCTGTGTGCCTGGCTGTCAATACCGTATGCAAGCCCGCTGACGACCAGCGGATTAAGCTGCCTTAGTCCGTTTATCAGTTCCCGGGTTATAGTCTTGCCATAATCGGTTGCGCTCCTTGTCCCCACAACGGCAACAACCTTCCCGGCATTCAGGCTTGCGCTCCCTTTGTAAAAAAGAAAAACCGGGGAATCATAACAGTCGGCAAGACGGTAAGGATAATCTTCATCCTGGAAAAAAAGCACCTTCAGCCGGTACTTCTCGATGAACTTCATCTCTGCCTCCGCCCTTCTCCAGAACTCCTTATCCCTTAAAACCTGGCCAATTACAGGAACCAGGGCAGGTTTACCATTTGACAGCTCTTTAAAGCGCCTGAAAACAGACTCAGCATCGCCAAAATAAGTGATCAGCTGTTTCCCTATCACGCTGCCGATACCTGGCACCTGCGACAAAGCGAGTGTATATAATAAGGCATCCTTATCCATCTGGTTTTTCCTTATCTTTATCCGCCTCAAGCCTGAAAGTGACAGGTATTTTAAAACTTTTTTTATGACTGCGGATTGCATTGCCCTTGTTTGCCCCCTCGATTGGGGGCTAGGCCATGCCACGCGCTGTGTACCTGTGATCAGGGAGCTGCAGCAGCAAGGTTTTAAGGTAATCGTTGCTGCTGACTCACGGCCTTATGATTTCTACAGGAATGAATACCCCGAACTGGAGCTGAGGAGGTTCCAGGGAACCGGGATCCGCTACCCGGCCGGCTCGGGGATGGCCTTTGCCATGGCGGCAGCCATCCCCCGCCTGCTGCTTGGTATCAGGAAAGAACATCTGTTCCTGCAAGAACTGGTCAGGGAAACGGGGGCATGCCTGGTGATCTCCGACAACCGTTATGGCTGCTGGCATGAGGATGTGAGGTCAGTGTTTATGACGCACCAGCTGAACATACAGCTTCCCGCCTTCATCCGCGGGCTTGCCAATGTCGTCAGGAAGATCAACTATTCATTTATTAACAGGTACAGCGAATGCTGGGTCCCCGATGAGGAAGATGAAGGCGGGCTCAGCGGCCGCCTCTCCCACTGCATAAAACTCCCCGATAATTGCCATTTCATCGGCCTTCTTACCCGGTTCAGCAATCCACTTCCTGCACCTCGGGAACTCCCTTGTAAACCTGCAGAAATATTTGTAATGATTTCGGGTCCAGAACCCCAGCGGAGCATTTTCGAAACCCTGATCACCAGGCAACTGAGAAACTCCTCCCATACCGCCATTATAGCCGGAGGGCGAACGGAAGCAGCTAACGCCGAACTGCTCGACGGCCGGATCCATGTATTTCCCCACCTCACTTCACCCCAGATAAAGTACTATATAGAAAACGCGGGGCATGTGATTTGCCGCAGCGGTTATTCCACGCTCATGGATCTTGCCGCCCTGGGTAAATCTGCAATTCTCGTTCCAACCCCGGGTCAAACCGAACAGGAATACCTGGCAAAAAGAATGTCAGCAATGAATGTCCATTATGCAATGGCCCAGGGAAGTTTCTGTCTTGAGGAAGCCCTCCTGAATTGCAAAGGGAACAAACCCATTGTGATCCGCTATGACATGTCGGTGTTGAAACAAAGGGTCGCAAGGTTATTTGCTCAGGCAGCAAGTTTCCGGGCCCGGTAAACCAGGTAAATCCCAAGGATCACTAAAGGGATGCTAAGCAATTGCCCCATATTTAGAGGCATTCCCTGCTCAAACCCCACCTGGGGCTCTTTCAGGAACTCAATAACAAAGCGAACCCCGAAAATCCCGATCAGGAACAACCCGAAAAACAGTCCCGGTTCAGGCTTCCCGTTTTTAATATAATATAAACGCAGGAGTGCAAGGAAAATAATAAAATAACACAGGCCTTCATAGATCTCGGTCGGATGTCGGGGATCAAGCGCTTCAGCGGGATTTGCGGCACGAAGGAAATAAAACCCCCATGGCAGGCTTGTGACATGCCCGAATATCTCTGAATTCATAAGGTTCCCCGTCCTAATGAGGAGGCCTGCCAGGGCAGTCACAATCACAACGCGGTCCATGACCCAGAAGAATGTAAGCTTATTCCTGTGTCCGAATATCAGGATGGACAGGATGATGCCCAAAGCAGCACCATGGCTGGCCAGCCCGCCTTCCCATACTTCAAGTATCTTTAACGGATGCGAAAGATAATAAGCAGGTTCGTAAAAGAGGCAGTGCCCCAGCCTCGCACCGACCACCGTACCTATCACCATATAGGTGGTAAGGGTGTCAAGCTTGTCAACTTCAATGCCTTCCTTTTTGAAAAACTTCAGCATGATAAAATAGCCGAAGAAAAAAGAAGAAGCGAAAAGCAAACCGTACCAGCGGATCGCCAGGCCCCCGATATTGAATATTTCCGGATCCGGGTTCCAGTGAATAAATGTGAATATAAAACTCATATTACTTCTTTAAGTCACCATTAACCAGTCACTAGTCACTAGTCACTGTTATTGATATGATTTAATCCGTTTATTGAACAGAGCTTCCATTTCGGCAGCCAGCTTGGTTTGTTTATTGTCAGTCGCCATCATCGAGATCCTGCGTATCATCCCCATATTGGAATTTATATCGCTTTGGAAATACTGGCGGTACCCCGGGTCGTACGACATATAATAATCGAGGTTCTGCGTAAGGATCTGCGACACCCTCCTCATGATTTTATTAGCAGTTGCCGTATCCCCGGCCTTATAATAAATATCGGCATACGGCAGTATATACATATCGTAGGTGATCTTCGAATCGGGGAAATTATTCAGGTAAGAATTAAGCAGCATTACAGCTTCTTTTTTCTTTTCCATAGTAACCAGCGACTGGGCCACCCTCATGATGTTGGTCTTAGGGCGCACCGAATTATTAAGGCTCTCAGGGTCAATATATACTTTTGGGTCGCTGAGGTTGCCCCATTTGCATTTATTCATGAGAATATCGTAGGACGTTAGCGGGTCAACACCTCCCATTCCCTGTATATAATCGGCCGAATCGGCGCGAACAGGCATGAATTTATAGACAAAACCGGTCACATGGCAGAACTTTTCCATATTGAAAATTGAGCCGACGCTGTTAGGGGATGCGAAGTACAAGGCACGGGTCCATTTATTGCTGGCTACGAAATCAAGAAGCATGATATCGTTTTTATACAGCTGGTTTCCCCGTATTGTCCAGTAAAGGGTGTCAACCATCTTGTCTTTCATATGGGCTGGCACAATGCCGTTTTTGATACAGGCTTCCTTGTCCACTGTAAGCTTGACGTTCCTGGAGGGGATGAATTTGATCTTTTCCCCGTTTTGCAGGGTCAGGAAGGTTTGCGGATCATCGCTTTTAATGAAATCAATAATGTCTTTAAGCTCCACATAACCCTTCACCCCTATATCATAAAACGGGATGATGTCATTCCTCCCTGCCCCGTACATTTTCCGGTCCAGGGTAAAAGGAAGGGGTTTCGAATCATACATCTTCTGATAGAGCTGGTCGATATACCATCCGCCGGAGGCGAGCATAAAATTCACAACCCTGACATCGGTGCGTATCCCTTCAACCTCCTGGTCATACCAGAGGGGGAATGTATCATTATCGCCGTTTGTGATCAGAACGCCCTGGGGATCGCAGGAATTCAGGTAATTTGCCGCAAAGTCCCGGCAGGAGTATTTCCCACTGCGGTCATGGTCATTCCAGTTCTCTTTTGCCATATTCGCCGGAACAAGAAGGAAACAAAAGGCAAAAACAAGAATAATTGAAAGGTATTCTTTCCTGAGGTACTTTTTAGCGAGCTGTACCAGGTAGATCACCCCAAGTCCTATCCATATGGCAAACGCATAGGTGGATCCGCAATACGAATAATCACGTTCACGGGGTTCGAAAGGTTTCTGGTTGAGATACACCACAATAGCAAGCCCGGTCATCAGAAACAGCATGGTGATGACGATAGCTCCCCTCGACTCTTTTTTAGCCTGGAAGAAAATACCTATAAGGCCGAGAATGAGAGGAAGCATATAATACTTATTATTCCCCCAGTTCTTTTTATTATCGGGCAGGTTCAGCTGATCATGCCCAAGCCTTAGTTTGTCAAGGAACGGAATCCCTGTTATCCAGTTCCCGTCTTCAACACCTCCGAAACCCTGCACATCATTTTGCCGGCCGGAGTAGTTCCATAGGAAATACCTCAGGTACATCCAACCAACCTGGTATGTAAAGAAATATTTCAGGTTTTCGGCAAAAGTCGGTTTGTTGACGGTCTGTGTCTTGCCGTCTTCATCGGTAAACGTGACCGGGACTCCTTCACCTCCCCATTTCCTGTAAAAGTCAAGAGTGCCTTTGCGGTCCGACTCCCGGCTCCAGATCCTCGGAAAAATGGTCATAAACCGGGGATCAAATACGGGAATTGTCCCCTTCCTGTCATCCACGACAATATACTTATGGGTAGCCGAATCATGGGCATACACGGGGTTGCCGTCTTCATACCCTACAATAGGTGCATTATAATACTGGCCATAGAAGATCGGCCAGGTTCCGTATTGTTCCCTGTTCAGGTAGGAAACCAGTCCTACTATATCCTTTGGATCATTTTCATTGATGGGAGTATCGGCGTTGGCACGGATCACCAGGACCAGAAAAGTCGAGTATCCTATCAGCAGGAAAGCAAAGGCAAGTATAATTGAATTGATCAGTGGACGGTTTGTCTTTCGTGTATAATAAAGTCCCCATACGATTATTCCGATCAGCAGCAGGAAATAAAAGATTGTCCCGCTCTGGAATGGCAATCCGAAAGAGTTGACAAAGAGTATTTCAAACTTTCCGGCCAGGTTCGGGATCCATGGAATCACGAAATACATGATAAAAGCCAGCACCACGACGGCGATTGCGAAAGTCAGGAGCATTCCAAGCCTTGTAGGCTTGTATTTCTTAAAGTAGATGACATAGGCCAGGGCAGGGATGGTCAGGAGGTTCAGGAGGTGAACGCCGATTGCAAAACCAATCATCAGTGCGATGAAAATAAGCCAGCGGGAAGCATGTTTCTCATCGGCCACCGACTCCCATTTCATTATTGCCCAGAAGACCAGGGAAGTGAACATGGCCGACATGGCATAAACTTCGCCTTCCACAGCCGAAAACCAGAAGGAATCGGTGAAGGTGAATGTCATGGCACCGATAAATGCTGAAGAAAAGATGGTCCACATGCGGCCTTCGGTCATTTCGCCATCGGGCGCAACGATCTTGCGGGCAAACATAGTGATGGTCCAGAAGAGGAAAAGAATCGTAAACCCGCTGCATATGGCGCTCATGGCATTGATCATCATGGCCACTTTTGCAACGTTTCCAAAAGCCAGGAGGGAGATCACCCTGCCGATAAGCTGCATGGTTGGCGCCCCCGGCGGATGGCCGATCTGGAGTTTATATGTCGTCGAAATAAATTCACCCGGGTCCCACCAGCTTGCAGTGGGCTCAATGGTAAGCAAAAACACCACGGCTGCAATAGTAAAGGTAAGCCAGCCGAGGAGAGTGTTCAATCTCTTGTAATTATTCATTGATCGGTTTTGAATGGGCTGCGAAGGTACAAAAATTGCGCTTATGTGAAAAAATTGCTACTTTTGCAGCCGCATTTCAAACCCTGGACCAGGGTTTGAAATGCAGATTGTCCCGTGGTGTAATGGCAGCACTAGAGATTTTGGTTCTCTTGGTCTAGGTTCGAATCCTGGCGGGACAACAAGAACAAATAGCAAAAGACAGTTAATCAATGTATTGGCTGTCTTTTTTTTATTTACTGGTGCAATCAGGGTTAAAAATGAGGCTGCTAAATTTACAAGCACTCTTCATCGAAAGTATCTCATTCATTTCTACTGATTAAGAATTCTAACAAATTCCTGGTTGTATTTCGTTTTTTCTTTTTACCTGGTTCACAAGACTCGACCAGACAGCCGAAATTAAAAATAATCATACGCTTGCAACCTTTCCAGAAATACCTGGGTCTATATGGGGAAACTGCTATGATGAAAGCTCCCTTCCATATTCTGATCCTGGATGATCAGGAGACCTTCCTGCTATACAAGTCCATTGTAGAATCCATCCAATATAATGAAATCGAATTTGAAAACACAAAGGACCCTTTGGTGTTTGAAGAAATTAAACAACTGCGACAGCTAACAAGAAAAGTGTTTTTATTGATGAATCGGGGCTCAACGACAAACGTGGCCAATTGAGCTCAAAATGAAATCAGGTTATACTGCAATTCTCCCTTAAACCGGGAATTCCTGATATAACCGCATATTAAATAAATCGAAGGGACTCGCCGCATAAATTAAAAGTGACTAATTTTGAATGGCCTGAAAAACACTGACGCTTACAATGTATGATGTATTAACAGCCATTGCCATTATTGTTGGAATAGTCGGTGCCATACATATGATTACCACTTACTGGAAATTTCCCGGGAGAAGAAAAAAGTCGTAATGAGATTTAGGCCAAATTAGGATTGATTAGTCACCTCATAAATGAGGGTGCTGCACTTTGTTCCTTAATTGCAGAGCAGGTTACAATCAATTCCTAATATGAATTTATGCTCCATATTAATAAATATAAATCTCTTTGAAGCTGACCCAGGATGGTGATTTTGTGACGGTTATTTTAATCTGCCTTATGCCGTTTAAATCAATAAAAGTTGCTGAATTAGTCTGGCCATTTTTAGCATAAAAGGATTCACTCTTTGTAGAAACCAGATTTCCATATTCATTGTAAAAACTGAAATCCATGCTCACCTGTCCTTCCGGTGACATATTATTGAACCAGATTATTTTTGAAATGCTATGAGAACCATTTAATGTCAATTTAATCCATTGAGGCGCAAAACCACCCGCAATCCACTCTGTTTCAACATTTCCATCCACTGCATTTTCGCATTTCTTTTCTGGCTTGTATTGCTGGCTGCAGGAGCATTCTGTAATTTTTAGCGGACCTTGATTACCTGCCTGCTTATTTTCAGTTGGACTAGCAGAAACGCCTGAAATAATGTTTCTCAATTCAGTATAAATTAAGTCAGGTTCTACCATTCCTAATCGGTCCCATTTAATTACCCCATTCCCATCGCAGATCATGATTATAGGAACTGAGCTAAAATTAAATTTTAAGATATTATTAAAGTTTTGACAACCTGGATCCCATAAATTTACAAAGGGCCACTGGAAGGATCTAATACTTGTTCGAGTTGCCTGTAATTCATTTTCCTTATCAGCACAAATTGTAATTACCTTAACATTAGTTTGTGTCTTCCAGTTACCATATTGTGCAGAGATTTTATTCAGCATTTTTGGACCGAAACACCCCATATAAGTTATTACAATAAAAGGGTTGCCATTATTCATCACCTGAGAAGTAGTAAAATTGTTTCCATCAATGTCATGAATAGAAATCGCTGGAAATTTAAGATCTTTTAGGCATCCGTTAGAATATCCTTTTACCTCACAAATTTCCGTAAATGATAATTTTTTCATGGATTGATAGTCGACGATATAGTAACTATCATTACTATATTCTAATAAACAAAGCGTAACAAAATAATCCCCGGTTTTAAGAGAAGGAAGGTCATGCCATTCCTCATCATCAAATATATCATCAATATCTTTATTTCTCTTGACCGCCCAGTATTCATGTGGTCCCAATGGATTGTAATCTTTTTCATACAACACTATTCCGGAGGGCCGCACATTATTTGGATCAGTAGATGCTTTTATTTTTACTTTTAATTTACCTGTGCGGTGGTTTGAAGGATTGTTTATTTTCCCAAGAGTAACCATAATCGTCTTTCCCTCCACTTTATAATTCCAATCTCCACTCAAAGTTGGACTTTGTGCGGAAATGGTTTTATGAATTGCAATAGAAGATAGAAAAAGGATGAGAATTAACGTTGTTTTGCTTTTCATAAAGACATATGTTAAGTGATTAATACTGTTATATAGGCCAGGTCAGATTATTAATGAAAGAACCCAATTATTGACTTTTGTAAAGTGAAGGCAAATACCAATCATCTTGTTTAGGGGAGTCTTCCTATGGAACTACCCCAACATTCTTCGTATGCACATCTTTAATGAGCACTATGTATATCAAATCCATTAATTGAGTGTTGTGCAGTATCCTAGTTCTTCCCATTAAGTTCTTCCGTAGTCTTTGCTCCATACCCCCGGAAAATCTTATCATACTTCTGTAGTAATTCAAGGTCAGGCTTGGATTGTTCTTTTTTTAGCTCCTGTTGAATCCAGTCCATAATGGTCAGGCCGTCGAGGGGGTCTTTTACATTCATATCGAGGTGATAAACCTTAACCATTGTTCTCAAACCCATTTCAAAATCCCGCATTACAATAGATTTCAGTAAGCCCCCGTCAGGTACCTGATAAATATCACCGTCAGTACAGGAAATTTTACTGTAGTTGTCCTTCCACCACTTCTGAAATACTTCATCTCTGTTTGGATCTGTATACTTTATACCAGCCACTTTAAACATTAATGAAAAGACAGCATAGTTCTCTGGTCCTTTAGCAGGAGCATGTTCCCTGCAATATGCACACATGTCCTCTGTGCGAGGAATAGTATTAATTTGCGCCCTGGAAGTAATTGTCAGAAAAAGCAGACATTCAATGATTGCGATCGTTTTCATAATTAGTCTTTAATACACCTTACACTAAATCCTGTTTTCTCATCACTAAAATTGTTACTCTGTTGCAAGAATTATTCCTGCAACGGATAGCATGAATAAGAAAATGGTCTTTTTCATAAAGAGTTTTTTTATTAGTTAATTATTTCTCAAACAGCGAACACTTATTTGATACCCTGATTCTCCAGAAGAATCATTATCCCTATCCACTGTAATATCATTATAAACAATACCTCGATCCAAGGCATTGTCCTCATCAGCCTTTGTGGAACTCCACCAATAGGCTTCTTTGCCATAGCCACCAGACATGGGATATGCTCGAAAACCAGCCGGCAGAGCAGTAAAACCAGTTTCATTGGTTGCGCCTGTATTTGGGTCTTGCCAATGGGTTGTTCCTGTTTCTTTCAGTTTGCCTCCGGCGACTTTCTCCCCTCCCAAATAGTTTGTCAACATTGTCCATTCAGCATCAGCAGGTAAATGCCATCCTGAAGGACAGGCTTTAAGTGCTTCTTCATAAGAGTATAAACAGCCATAAGATTCGATTTTAAAGGATATTGTACTTTCAGAAAATTTATACCTAAGGTTTTCAGCCATCCAAACCTGGATGCCGATTTTTACTGTTTTGTAAGACTTACCATCTCTCGAATCAATGAATGAACCAGTAGTCTGCCCTACTGAAATAAATGCAATCATGAAAAAGATAATTACATTAAATAGTGAGCTGTGCTTCATAACGATACTTATATTAGGTTGTTTAATGTTATTACATTATCCCGGATCAATTGTTAATTAAATAACAAATATAATAACAAATAAAAAACTAACAACAACCAAACAAATATTTTCAACTGCCAGACCTTAAGGCTTCCGACGAAGAATATTAAGGAAAATTACTCTCCTTTCTTTCCTATTAATAAAGAAAAGAAGAGACGATTACCATTACAAAAATCAGCTTCCAGCAAAGATTTAATACTGGTACTTAAGAATGATTCATAATAATTCTTCTGCAGTATTCAGCCATATTTAACCCTATTCATTTTACTAACAATTAAGTTCGGGGTTTATCCCATAAAAATGATCTGAAAAAAAATTTGATCCGGCCCTGATTTAAATTACCTGATTTATATTATCTTTGTGAATATGATCACTTTCCCCTGTTTCTAACAACAGGGGTCGGGGCGGGTGGTTGACTTATGTAATTAAATTTTATCACACCCGTAAATTCCCCGCCTCTGAGGGACAGAACACGGGTCCAGGGTTCAGACCTGGGTATTATATCAGGTTAGTTGGTTTTATAACCTTTAAACATAATATTATGGATAATAGGATTTTTACACCAGTCAAATTGATTTTGCTATGCCTGATGACCTGCTCAGGCATTTTCATTTGTGCACAGCCTGTGGCGGGCCCTGCCGCGAATTTCGGGAAAGATCCTTCCATCCCCTCAGTAAGGACCCTGCTTGCCAGCGATACCGGCCGTGCCTGGCTGAACATAAACAACATCAATGCCCTGTTCTATGCAAGGGGCAGCCATTTCTTTGATCAAAATGCCGCCTTCGAAGTTCCTAAGGGCAGCGGGAAAACTTCAGCCTTTTCCAACACCATGTGGATAGGCGGAAAAGACAGTCGGGGTGTACTGCATTTTGCAGGGGAACGTTACCGCCAGGGACCGAATACGGGACCAGCTGGTTCCTGTCCCGATTTCTACTGCGGTCCGGTGGCCGATTCTATTTACTATTCAGCACGCCAGGACTCGATATGGAGCTATGTATGGAACCTGAAGAAAACCGATATAGAATATCATAAGGCACATTATGCTGATCCGGGTTATCAACCTCTTCACGATATCGTCACCTGGCCCGGGAACGGGAATACGGCCATGGGACAGGCATCACAGCTGGCTCCTTTTTATGATGTGAACGGCGACGGAATTTACAGCCCCATGGATGGCGACTATCCCCTGATCAGGGGAGACCAGGCATTGTTCTTCATTTTCAACGATGACAGGGGGCCCCACCTTGAAACCGCGGGAAACAAACTCGGAGTGGAATTCCATGGAATGGCCTACGCCTGGAACATGCCAAATGACTCGGCTTTCAATAACACCATCTTCCTGAACTACCAGATCTTCAACCGTTCCCAGAACACATACGACAGTGTATACCTTGGGTTTTTCACCGATATCGACCTCGGTTATCCCAACGATGATTATGTTGGTTGCGATGTGGCAAGGAACATGCATATAGGATATAACGGAACGCCTGTCGACGGGTTCGGGGAACCCTATGCGTACGGTGCAAATCCACCATCTCTTGGCGTTGTAATACTTGCCGGGCCCTATATGGATCCCGACGGTATCGACAATCCCAAATATGACAGCTACGGACACAGGCTTTGCGATTACAGCGTGAACGGGCAGTTTTTCGGTGATTCCATTGTCGACAACGAACGGCTGGGGATGTGCCGGTTTGTTTATATGAACAACTCGGGGGTCCCTTCGTACATGACCGATCCCAAATACGCCAGCCAATATTACAGTTACATGAAGGGACTCTGGCTCGACGGAACTCCCTTTTTATACGGCGGAAACGGAAATACAAGCACCGGCGCATACGGGCCTGCATGCAGGTTCATGTTCCCCGGGGAATCCGACTCCCTGAACTGGGGAACAGGAGGCATCCCGCCTTACGGTCCAAAGAACTGGACCGATTCCACAGCCGGTAATAATCCATTCGACCGCAGGGGAGTGCAGTTCTCTGGCCCTTTTACTTTCCATGCGGGAGCTGTACAGGAAATTGACCTTTCGTTCAACTGGGCCAGGGATTATAATTCAAAAAGCGCCTTGGGTTCGGTTTCAAAGCTGAGAGATATGACCGATTTAGTGACCCGGGCCTTTCTCACAAATACCCTTCCCTCAGGTGGCACATTCACCGGCATCCCTCAGTTAACCGGCCATGAAAACACAGGCCTGAATATTTATCCCAACCCGGCCAGGGACAAGATCAACATTGAGCTGATGAACAGGGATGCAAACCAGACTGAAACCATTGAACTGCTTAATATGAGAGGACAGCTGCTTAAATCCCTTACCATGGGCAGCTCACTTAATACAATTGCAATCGATATCTCCGATGTTCCCGGAGGGATCTGTTTTGTTCGCGTCAAAACCAGCAGCAGCGTAATTACCAGGAAAATTGTGATCCTGAAGTAATCCTCATTTTTTCAGGCGCTGGGGGATTGTGAATTTAACAGTAGCCGCAAGGTTCGCCAAAGTCGAAATTTTTTACTAAAAAAAGTTTCTACTGAATTAATCAGGAGTATGGTAATACTAAATCAAAAATTATGAAAAATAAGCGCAGCCTGATTCATCAAATGTTCTCCGGCGTTTTTTTGCTCCTATGCACAGGAGCCTTTATGTTCCATGGCTGCAAACAAAATGCACCCGTTTTACGTGTGGCTACAACCGTATGGCCGGGTTATGAGATACTTTATCTTGCAAAAAGCCTTGGATATTTTGATGAATCGGCTATCAGGCTGATCGAAGTACCTTCAACCAGCCAGGTAACGAGAAACCTGAGGAACGGGACCCTCGAAGCTGGCTGTATGACACTGGATGAATCATTGACTTTGCTTCAGGACCAAGTTGACCTTCGCGTAATCCTCGTAATGGATGAATCCTCCGGTGGGGATGTGCTTATGGCAAAACCCGATATCGAAAACCTCCAGGGGTTAAGGGGTAAGCGGATCGGTATCGAAAATTCAACCGTGAGTGCAGTGCTGCTCGATGCAGCACTCCTCGAAGCCGGACTGCAGGCCGGCGATATAACCCAGGTCCCGATGTCGGTTGATCAGGATTATCAAGAATACCTGGCAGGCAGGGTCGATGCGGTTGCAACATATGAGCCGGTTCGGAGCCAGCTTCTGAAGGAAGGGGCAAAAATTCTGTTCAGCAGCAAACAGATACCCGGAAGGATCATCGATATTCTTGTTGTACGGGCTGATGTCATCGATACCTATTCGAATTCGTTAACCGCTTTGCTCAATGGTTACTTTAAAGCGTTCAGCTACTTTGAGAAACATCCCACCGAATCGGCAGTGCTAATGAAAAAAAGGCTGGGAGAGGACCCTTTAACACAATTCGACGGATTACATATTCCGAACCTGGCCGAAAACAACATGTATCTTTCAGGCGGGCAGCCGGCGCTTTACAAATCGGCAGGATTTATAATGGATCTTATGCTTAAGCGTAAACTCCTTCAGAAACCTTGTGTGTATACGAAACTTGCCGACCCAAGATTTCTTCCTGTTATCAATAACTGAACATGAACAAAATAACCACCATACGCCTCAGGTTCTGGCTGCCATTTTCAATCTTTACTACCATCACGGGTTTGTTGATTTTTTTTAGCTTGCTCCAGTACGAGGATTCCAGGAGGCATCTTGAAGAAAGTACTATCACCTCCTTGAAGGAACGTCTTACCACAATGGGCAACCGCCTGGAAAGGTTCTCAATTTACAATCTCGATTACCTTGTCAGTTATGAAATCGCTGAACTGAACTTCTCCAATGAAGCACAGTCGATTGCACTGGTTGACGATAAAGGAATAATTCTCAACGGCTCCCTGCTGGAATGGAAGGATCAACCCGTTACAAAATGCATCCCTGACTTCAATACTGCCGTTTACCGTTCCACGCTCCTGAAGAATATTCAGAAAACAATTTTATCAGGCGACGGGAACCACATCTATGCATACGAACCGGTTATGCTGCCCTCACCCCAGGGTGAGATCAGGTCGGTGCATCTTGGTTTGCTTTTTGTCGATTACAACCTGTCCCGCTTACGGTCTGCCCAAAGGGCAAGCCTTTTTATCCGGATCTCCGTTGACTGGGGCATCGGGATGTTCCTGATGATAGTGCTTTACCTGGCTCTTCGTTTCTGGATGACAATACCTTTCTGGCACATGCGGTCGATTATTAACAGGTTCGGCAAAGGTTCCTATGATGCAAGGATAGATATTAAGGGGAACGGAGAACTGGCCGAACTCGGTAATGCGTTTAACCGTATGGCCGAGGATGTTTCCAGCCAAAGAAACAAGATGCATGAATTGCTTGATGAAAAAACACAGATTGAAAAAGACCTTCTGAGCGCAAAACACAAAGCGGAAGAAAGCGATAACCTTAAGTCGGCTTTCCTGGCCAATATGTCACATGAAATAAGGACCCCGATGAACGGGATCCTTGGATTTACCAGTATACTTGAAGATCCCTCTCTTTCGGAAAACGACAGGGAGAAATACATTGCCATTGTACATAAGAGCTCCCAACAGCTCCTCGACATCATTAACGGCCTCATTGACATCTCAAAAATTGAAGCCGGCCAGGAAACCCTGAACTTTAAGACGTTTAATCTGAATCAGCTTGCAAACGATTTGATTTCTTTTTTCCTGCCGCAGGCAGAAACCCTGGGTTTAAAACTTGTTCTTCATAAAGCAATGACCGACAGGGAATCACTTATCTGCAGCGATCCTGTAAAACTCCGGCAAATCCTTGTCAATCTCCTCGGGAATGCATTTAAATTCACTTCTGAAGGCAGCATCACACTAAGTTACCGGGTTGACGGCCCAAAACTGGTTTTCACGGTGGAAGACACCGGCATAGGCATAGCACCAGAACTGTTCCAGGTGATTTTTGACCGGTTCAGGCAGGCCGAGATTAAACCCTCCGGGAAATTCGGCGGGACTGGCCTGGGCCTCTCGATTTCAAAATCATATGCTGAGATGCTGGGAGGGTCTGCTTGGGTCGAATCCGAGCCCGGGAAAGGCAGCCGGTTCTTTGTTTCTGTCCCTTATGTTCCCGGATTCGCTGCCCGGGAGGAAGGTTCAGATCAGAAGGATGACGGCCGTATTGAGGCTGTGCAGTCTTTTCATGGCAAGACAATTTTACTGGTTGATGATCTTGACGATAATGCTTTGTTCATTAATCATATTCTAAGGAATACCCGGGTAATGGTAATGAGAGCAAAAAATGGAAAAGAATCCATAGAGTTTATTGCTCAGCATCCAGGTATTTCACTTGTGCTGATGGATATAAAAATGCCTGATATGGATGGATACGAGGCAACACGAAAAATCAAAAGCATCAGGCCGCTTCTCCCGGTTATTGCCACAACCGCTTATGCACTTGCCGGTGACCGTGAGAAATGCCTGGCTGCCGGATGCGACGATTATCTCTGCAAACCGATCAGCAAGGAAAAGCTGTTAGTGATTATAGAAAAATTTATACAATAACCAAAAGGCTTCGGTGCCGGTGCATCCCTTGAAGTCATTTCCCTGTTTATTTCAATCAGGTCTTGCCGGCCTTTCTGAACATTAGAAAAGTTTGAGATCTGCCGTACCCGGGGATTTTTTAAACAGGATTTTGATTTTTATTATCTCCAATTGTGGAGTGTTGGGAAAATGGTATTTTTGAAAAAAATTAACATTCTAACGGGAAACCATATGAAAAAACACTTATTCTTTTTCGCTGCAATGATATTTTTTTCCTGCCAGGCATTTGCCATCCTGCCACATGTAAATCCTGCTTTTCATGCAGGGACAGACCGTTTTACCAATCTGCAGGATCATCATAATACACCTCCCGGGAATGGTTTTTTCAGTAACTTTCAAAACAGGGCATTGATCAAACTTGCATCGGTCGTCTGCAATTGGGATACGATAATTTCATACGGCACGTCAGGCGAACTCGAAAGGCATACGGCTACCCTTGACAACCATGGCAATATGTTGAGCCATTTAACACAGAGAAGGCTGGGCGGGGCATGGGTAAACAGCTTCAGACAAACTTATTCCTATGATGCCAGCGGAAATGAGCTAACCGAATTGGATGAAAATTGGCAATCAGGGGCCTGGGTAAATTCCACGAGAATGACATATACCTATGATGCCGGCGGGAACCAGGTTTCCGAGTTGGACGAAGCCTTTCAATCCAACACCTGGGTCAATAATATGAGGTACACAAACACTTATGATGCATATGGAAATTTTCTGACCGAGCTCTCTGAACAATGGAATACCAGTACCTGGGAAAACTATATGCGCTGGACCGACACTTATGACATACATAATAATATAATCAGCACCCTTCAAGAATCCTGGCAGTCAGGGGCATGGGAGAATCAACTTAAGTATACCAATTCCTACGACACCTTCAATCATCTGCTTACCCAGCAATACCAGGAATGGCAGTCAGGAGCATGGGTAAACGGTTACCTGATTACTTTCACCAATGATCCTGACGGGAATATACTTACCGAATTGTTTCAAAACTGGCAATCTAATGCATGGGAGAACTCTACTTTTGAAACCTATATTTACAATACCGGCGGAAGGTGTACTTCTTCGCATTTACAAACGTGGGATGCAGGCGCATGGGTGGATAACCAGCAATGTGAATTTGCATATGATGCAAACGGGAATAAACTGACCGAAACCTGGCAGATTTGGCAAACGAATGTGTGGGAGAATTATACGCGGTATTCCTACACCTATGATGCCAATGGAAATTCAATTACAGGGAAATATGAAGAATCCATTGCCGGTGTTTGGACTCCCGCCCTTGGGATGCTATCCATTTATTCAAAACAAATCTGGATTTATTTCCTGTCAGGGGTGTATGAGTATAATGCACATTTTCAATGCTTTGATCATACCGGTATAGATAACAAACATGAAACATCCGGCAATCTCATTGTTTATCCTGATCCTTCAAGCGGGGCGATCACAGTTTCCATAATCGGTTTCAGCAAGGAAAGGAGCTACCGGATGTCGGTTTGTAATCTGAATGGAGAGGCAGTACTGCAAACCTCATTAACCAATGAAAATACTGAACTCGATATCAGCATGCTCCCAAAAGGTTTATATTTATTGAAAGTTGCTGATGGACAGAGCAATATTACCAAAAAAATCCTGAAGAAATAGTCCGCCTGGAAATCTCGTCAACGAGATCAGACCGTTTTTTCTTTCCTTTTCATCATCAACAAATTGGGAGTTTCCGGGAAAAGATGGTAAATTTGCACCGCTTTTCTGATAGCTGTCAGTTAGTGATGTCCTTATTCGGAAAAGCATTCCTCCACGAGAAATTTATCAGTAAACAATGAAAAAAATTTGTTTGGTACTAGTATCATTGGGCTTTATCGTGTCAGGATGGGCACAAACCTTAAATGAAAGTTTTAATGGAACAACTTTCCCCCCTGCAGGATGGCAGAACATCCAGGCTGCGGGAACCGGGTTGTGGAAGCGGGTAACCGCCGGTGTGACCCCCGCTTGCAGTCCTCATAGCGGGACAGGCATGGCAGAATATAATAGTTATGACTTCCTGCCCACAGTGAATGCGCTGCTGGTTTCCCCACCCCTGGACTTTACCGGCTCATCAGTACATGTGTTCAGTTTCTGGCAATATGGCGATTCGGGCTGGCCAATATATAATGACAGTATCGGCGTTTACTATAATTCTGCTGCCAGTTTGACCGGGGCAACCTGGTTAGCAACAATACCAAGATACAACCCGGTGGATGGATGGTATAAACACTCCTACCTTCTTCCGGCCGGCCTTACCGGGACCAACTACCTTATTTTGAGGGGATACAGCCAGTATGGCGACAATATGTTTGTGGATGATGTAAGCCTCACGGTTCCTCCTGCCGACGATCTGTCAACCATTTCAATCAATAATGAAAAGTATTTAACAAGCACGGCACCGATAATACCTTCAGCCACTATAAAAAATACCGGATTAACTACTGAAACAGGGTTTCAGGTGGTCTGCAAAATTTATAATTATGATAACAATGAAATATATTCCGACAGCCTGACAGTGACATCCATCGCTTTATGGGATACTGCCGTTGTGAACTTTACATCATTTACGCTTCCCGAATCCGAAGCGATATATAAAATGAAGATCTATACTTCCCTGGCCTCAGACATGGATCATTCCAATGACACCCTGGTGAAAACGGTTTATACATATACGCATGATAAACAATACGTTCTACTGGAGGTTGCGACCGGTACATGGTGCCAGTTTTGTCCGGGAGCTGCTATGGGGGCCGACGACCTTGTTCAGAACGGCCAGCAGGTAGCTGTGGTTGAAAATCATAACGGCGACACTTATGCTTATACCGCTTCGAATACGCGGAACAGTTATTATGTTATCCCCGGTTATCCAACTGCTATTTTTGACGGGATCAAACGGCTTGAGGGCGGTGATCATTCGGTTAGCCTGTATACATCGTATTTACCGATTTACGAATCAGAGTACGCCATAAAAACTGCTTTTGGCATCACCATAAGTGAAGGATACAGTTCAGGCAACATTTACAACGTGTCGGTCACTGTAGACAGGTTTGGCGAAACACCCTTTGCAAACAGTAACCTGGTTTTGCATTTAGCATTGACCCAATCGCATATCATGGTAAACTGGCAGGGGCAAAACCACCTGGAATTTGTGAACCGGGCCATGCCACCTGATGCCTCAGGAACCCCTGTTAATTTAAAAAATGTTAACCAGGTAACAGTTCCCTTGACATTTACCGTCAATCCTGCCTGGGGCGGAGACCTGACAACTGATTATGAACTGGTCGCCTGGGTTCAGGATTTAACAACCAGGCAGGTTATCGACGCCGAAAAGGTCAATCTGCAGTCAATTATGGTTGGGGTTAAAGAACAAAATAACAGCCGGGGCGTGATGAAAATTTACCCCAACCCGGTAAAAAACATCCTCACGGTTGAAACATTGCAATCAGCCGGTAATAGCACTTTGACAATTTTTGACGTCAGTGGGCAGGAACTGTTAACACGGCCTGTTGTTTCCGCCAAAACGCAACTGGACCTGAGTGGTTTTGCAAAGGGTGTTTATACCGTCAGGCTCCTGAATAATAACCAGGTTGAAGTAAGAAAGATCGTAAAGGAATAAACAGGATTAAGCCTGATACTGTTTTCACGGAACTATGCATTTTCTTGTGATACAATTCCTGCCGGTCCTGGGCCTGTAAAAATAAACTCCCGGGCAGGTATCCCCTGTATCCCGGATAACAAGGTAATGATCTGGTCCCCGGGGTTCATCTTCAAACGAGGCCGCAAGCTTCCCGCCGATATCATAAACGGATATTAAAACCCATGAATTTTGTTCAATAGCAAAGGCAATGACTGCGGATGACTTTAAGGGGTTGGGACACATTGGCTCAAGTACAAGGCCCGAACCGGCAATGTCCTTTTCTGTACCAGCTAATTTAAAATAAAACAGGCGAAATTCATACTTTTGGAGTTTCACGTGTTTTATTGTATTTTAGTCAGGCTATTCCAAAACCCCAAAACCATGAACCGGATTCTCTCTTTATCAATTCTGCTGCTGCTTTCATACAATGTTCTAAAGGCACAAAATGTCGAGTGTTTTGTGCTTACCGCTCCCGAAACCCGCCTTACGGAAGTTAAACGCCTCTCGGTCCTGGATTTTTCAGGTGAAAAAGGCCGTCAGCTTACCGATTACCTGATTGTTGAACTGATGAAGACCGACCGGGGTATCAAAAGCATTTCAGGGGGGTTGTTCTCCTCGGCTAAGGAAGGAAAAACCTTTCAGAAGGGAGCAAGGACCAATTTATACTCGGTTGTTGAACGCGACCAGATCGACAAGGTATTAAAGGAGCAGAATTTCAGCAATTCAGGAATAGTCGATGATGCCCAGGCGACGCAAATCGGGAAAGTACTGGGCATAGACGCGATCATTTCAGGATCGGTTAGTTACACATCCAAGGATGAGCAGAGCGAAACCACGACCTTTGACCTTAGTGGAAAATCGTCCACAGTCCCTTGTTTGAAGCGCACGGTCACAGCCGAGGCCAGGATCAGGATCATATCAGTAACCACCGGACTGGTTATCGGAGTAAGCAGTCCGAAAGCAGAATTTTATGAAAGGAAGTGCGGAAGTGAACGTTCCGGATTGCAGTCGGCCGCCGCCATTGCAAACGCATGTTATCAGGACCTCGCCTTTAAACTTGCAAATTCATTCAGCCCTTATTTTAAAAACGTGAAGTTTGAGTTTGAGAAGATCAAGACCAAAGAATTTAAGGACAAGTCCAAACAGGCTCTTGAATATATTGAGTCCAGCGATTTCGACAAGGCAGCAAACATTTACAAGGCAATACTTGAAGCTGATCCTTATACTGCCGCAGCTGCATACAACCTTGGTTGCCTGAACACCATCGTAGGGAACTATGACGAGGCTTACCAGTACTATAAAACTGCATCAGAAATTGACGAGGCTGCTTTCGGGCAATATGTTAAAAAAGCCGAAGCACAGGTAGAGATGAACAAGATCCTCCAGGCAATGGGTATCAGCATTGAGAAACAGGGTTTTGAATCTTCAACTTCCGCTCTTGCCGACAAAGTAAAAACCAGGGGCAATAAGAGCGACCGTTACGATGCAAGGGAAAAACCCGACGAAGGTTCCGCCTCCGTGGCGCGCATCCCGGGTGATACTGAATTCACGGTGATCAAACGCGAAGGGGATTGGTACCTGATAAAATTGCTCGGGGGGAAACAGGGATATATCAATCAATCGTTTGTAAAATAAGAAGTTCTGTTATGCAAAAAAATATCCTTTACCAGGGATTTCTCCTGTTTTTTCTGATCCTTGCCTTACAGCCCTGCTTCGCCCAGAAACGTGTGGCTGTTATTAAAATTGATCATAATACAGGCAACCCTGCCGGGCCAAATGCAATTGAATCTGCAATACATACCATGCTCCTCGGCAACGGGTATTCGGTGGTTGCCGATACGGTCGCTGCCGATTACAAGATCAGGTTCTCTGCAACCACCGTCAGTACAAATACTACGAACGACCTCACATTTATTTATATAAACGCCGAGGTTGCGATCATAGATCTGCCAAGCCGCAAAGAGACCTATCACCTGCAGCTTTCAGGGATTAAAGGCGGTGGTGTGAATATGGCCGTTGCTTATCAGAAAGCATACCGCTTTGCCGGCCGCAAAATCGCTGATTCTATCGGGCAACTCCTCAAAGGGAGTCCGCAGCTTGCCGCCCAGACCGGACCGGCCCAGGCTGCTGCTGTTACACCACCCTCCGATGTGGACCTTAACATCCCCGAAACTCCCATCCGTAATGACAAAACCTATGCCCTTGTCATCGGTAACGAAGATTACAAATCATATCAGCAGGACCTTAACGATGAAGTGAATGTCGATTTTGCCATCCATGATGCCAGCATTTTCAAGACATACCTGAACAAAACACTCGGTATTCCCGAGGAAAATATTAAGCTGTTACTCAATGCTAAATCTATAGAGATGCACCGTGAGGTCAGGAAACTAGTTTCTTACATTAAAGCCCTCAACGGGACCGCCGGGATTATTGTTTTTTATGCAGGCCATGGCCTGCCCGATGAGGTTACCCATGAGCCTTTCCTAATCCCTGTTGATGTAAGCGGGAGCGACCTCCAGTTTGCAGTTAAATTAAGCGACCTGTGTGCCGAGCTTACATCCTTCCCTGCCGGCAGGGTCACCCTGTTCATCGATGCCTGTTTTACCGGCGGAGCACGCAACCAGGCCCTTATTGCTGCCCGGGGAGTTAAGATCAAGCCCAAAACCGATGCGTTATCAGGGAATCTGGTGATATTCTCTGCCAGCAGCGGCGACCAGTCTTCCCTGGCATACAAACCCAAAAGCCACGGCATGTTCACCTATTACCTGCTGAAGAAGATCCAGGAAACAAAAGGGAATGTCAGCTATAAAAGCCTTGGAGACTTCCTCTCCCGCGAAGTGGCAATCCAGTCGGTCAGGATCAATAACAAAGACCAGAACCCCCAGGTTCGCGCAAGTGACGACCTCCGCGACCAATGGGAATCCTGGATGCTGAGGCCCTGAACTGTTAGGCAAATGTAATAATAAGAAAACTGGATTCAAACTTGCCTTGTGAAATCTTTCACACTATTTTAGCTGAAAGTATTTTGTTGATTTAAAAGTCACTGAACTATGACGGCAAAAGTCTCCTTCTCCGGGTTCCTTCCTACGTATTTATTTTTTCTGGTAGCACTCTTTGGAATTTCAAACAACACAGATGCACAATCAGACGCTTACCTCGAAGCCCAGTTTCAGCCCAGGCTGGGGAGTGAAACGTATTTTCATTCACTAATGACGAAAGATGGAAAGAAACTGATCAAACTATCATCCTGGGTAGGTTCAAAGGGCGGAAAGTTTCCTATAAACATCTATGATCTGAATCAGTTTAAGCTGATTTCTCAAATCGTCGATACTACTTCTGTTTATACAGCCATCGCCCTATTAAAAGATTCCAAACGCTTGTATGTGCAGTCTTATCGCAATGAAAGCTTTTTTAAGGGCTCAGCCTGGAGTAGCTTTTGGGATATCGAAAATTTAAAAAAAATCAACGAGCTTCCATTATTTTATATGAACAACTTCAGTGTAAATAACCGTGGAACCAAAATCCTGATATCTAAAAGAAAAGAAAAGACAATAGTCACTTCCACACTTACAGATACCATTCTACAATTTGAACAAAAGGGTGATGTGTATTTCTGTAAAAATGATTCGAACCTGCTGTGCAGAGAAATCTGGGACAACAAACTCATATTAAGGGATGTGAAAAACGCTGCAATCATTGATATGTGGACCCTCCAAAAGCCATTAAAGGATTTCATGGAACCATTGCAATTAGCTCCCGATACAAAGCATTTTATCGTTGGTGTTTATATCAATGACAATGAACATGCGCTTCTTTATGGAGTAATTGAAAATGATAAAATCAAAATAATCTCCAAATGGTATACTAAGAAAATTGGCCATCATTGTTTGATTGCTGAAGATTTGCAATCATGCTATATTATAAACTCAAATACCTTATCGAAATACAGTCTGCCAAATGGTGATTTAATATACGAGCAAGACCTTTTCCCCTTTGATAAAAGATTTGCCTCTTTATTTACAGGCATTGTTAACAAAGAGATTGCAGACATAATCAGCATTAAAAACGGGGACTACCTCTTCCTAACCGACAACTATAACGTAAGTTACATATTCTCGACAAAGAACAGGAAAGTTGAAGCCTATATGTATACATATGGCGCAAAGGATTATGCTTTTGTCACCCCTGACGGACGAATGGAAGGCACTGCCGGAGCCATTGAAAATCTCAGGTGGCGTAGTCCGGGCGGTGCAAAAATCCCTCTCGAAGCGACCTATGACCAGATGTATACGCCCAACTTAATGGCAAGTATTTTTGCAGGAACACTGGAAAAGAGCACAGTCAATCTAAATGATATAATGAAGTTTACACCTGAAATAAAGATTTCAAGTCCAACTTCCGAATCAAAAACCACATCATCATTGCTTCCGATTGTGTGTGAACTGAAAGCAAATGGTGATGAAATCGATAAGGTACGAATCTATGTAAATGATAAACTGGTCAGCGACGAAACCCGCGGAATGAAAGCGATTGGGAACAACGTCACATATAACGTGACACTGCTTCCCGGCGTCAATTCAGTGAAAGCCATTGCCATCACAAAAAATGGCTACCAGAGCGCTGCAGCAGAAGTAACTGTCAATTATAGCGGAACTGTTGCAGAAGCCAGGTTGTTTGTAATAGCAATTGGAATTGACAAATATAAAAACCCGGCTTATGCCCTGAATTTTGCCGTGGCGGATGCATCTTCCTTTGCTGAACGGATTAAAACCTCGGGCTCGGGAATATTCAAATCCATTAATATCTACAGTTATTTAAACGAGAAAGCAAAACGCGATTCCATTATTGAGGGATTTAACAAGATTGCAGCCCAGGCGCAGCCGCAAGATGCATTCATGCTATTCTATGCCGGACACGGCATAATGAGTGAGGGCAGCCCGGAAACGCCCAAAGACTTTTACCTCGTTCTTCAGAACATCACACAGTCCTATGGAAACGATGAAATGCTGAAAAACCTGGGTATTTCAGCCGCCGAACTCAGGGAACTCTCCAAGAAAATAACCGCCCAGAAGCAGGTGATCTTTATCGATGCCTGCCAGAGCGGGGCAGCGGTAGAAACTTTCGCGATGAGAGGTATGGCAGAAGAAAGAGCCATCCTCCAGCTGGCGAGGTCAACAGGTTCCTATATGATCGCCTCAACAGGCACCGAACAATATGCCACTGAATTCAAGGAATTAGGCCATGGTGTTTTCACCTATGCTATCCTCCAGGGCCTCGACTGCAATGCAGACGGCTTGGAAAAAGACAAAAAAATCACCATTAAAGAACTGGAAGCCTACCTCAACGACAAGATACAGGCACTTACCGAAAAATACCACGGAACAGTGCAGTACCCAAAGTCCTGGTCGAAAGGGATGGATTTCCCAATAGCAGTTTGTAAATAGAGATAGAAACAATTAAGAAATTTACTATGTCAAAAATTCTCTCAAATAACCTTTTCCTTAAAACAGCAACGGTTCTTTTCTTAATGCTGGGGATTCATCAATTCGCTGCAACTCAGAATAACATTTATCTCGAACCCAGCATCAAATTTGAAGAAGCATATCCCGGATTACAATTTACTTCAGATGGCAAATATCTTATCAAAGGCTTCACATGGTTTGCATTGGGGAAACATCATCCGCTTAATTTCTTCATTTTCGATGCTAAATCATACAAGTTAATAAGAACTACTTCAACTGTTGGACAAGGTTACTTTTTCTGGCTAAGTGATAATTCAAAAAACATCATCGCTATGACAGGTGAGAAGAGTGGTACTGCAGAATACATTAATATCGAATCCGGAAAAAAAGTAAGTGAAATTCCAAATGTATGGATAAGGGATGTCATACAAGATAGTACATTCCTTCGCCAGCCAGCCTTTAAAAGTCTGGTAATATCAGATAAAAATACCAAAAGAGAGATTGAATTCGAATCCAATACTGGGAAACCAGGGAAATTTTGTAATAATGGCGAGAATGTAATAACCATGAAAAATGGGACTATAATACTTTGGGATGCCAAAACCGGAAAAAAGATTGATGAATTTAAAGATAAGAAGGTTTGGCTCTGGAACGAAATTAATTACCAGTATATAAGTCCCGACACAAAGCATTTTACATTCTCGGGGTGGGCAGAAACATATTTCTTTTCAATGTCAAATAATAAAATTCAGCTTATCACAACATTTAAAAGTCCAAGTTCATATGTTTGGTTTGATCCCGGAATGGATTACGTATATTTAGTTGATGGATCGGATTTTAAAAAGTATAATGCTAGAACTGGAGTGCAAATATCAAGTAATAAGATCATTACGCCTGATGAAACTCATGATTCATTTGGGCGGCGTCAAAAGTTAGTATTAATTAATAAATTACCCAACAGTGATTATTTTCTGATTACCGATAACAGGAATGTAACTCATATTTTTTCCACAAAAACAAATAAAGTCGAAGCATATCTTTACACCTGGGGGGATAAGGATTATGCCTTTGTTACTCCAGATGGCAGAATGGAAGGAACCTCCGGGGCCATTGAGATGTTACAATGGGTAAGTGGAAACCAAAAAACACCACTCTCTGCAACATACGATCAAATGTACACTCCAAACCTGATGAGCCAGGTTTTTTCAAATACGCTTCAGGAAAATACAGTCAGCCTCGAAAGCATTGTCAAATTCACTCCTGAGATTAAGATCACAAGTCCTAAAACTGAATCGAAAACAAGTTCGCCTTCGATTTCTCTCACTTGCGAACTCAAAGAAAACGGGGATGAAATTAAACAGGTTCGCATTTTTGTCAATGACAAACTGGTGAGTGATGAAACCCGGGGAATGAAAGCAGCTGGAAATACTGCAACTTACAACGTCACACTTCTTCCCGGGCTCAACTCAGTAAAAGCCGTTGCTATAACGAAAAACGGCTACCAGAGCGGGGCTGGGGAGGTTACTGTCACTTATAGCGGAACTGTTGCTGAATCAAAATTGTTTGTACTTGCAATCGGCATCGATAAATACAGGAACACGGCCTACAATCTGAACTATGCAGCAGCTGATGCATCTTCCATTGTTGACCGTATCAAAAGCTCAGGAGCAGGAATATTCAAATCAATAAACGTATACAGCTACCAGAATGAATCGGCAAAGCGGGATTCAATCCTTGTGGGTTTCGATAAAATAGCAGCCCAGGCTCAACCCCAGGATGCATTCATTCTTTTCTATGCGGGTCATGGAGTGATGAGCGAGGGCACTGCTGATGTACCCAAGGATTTTTACCTGGTATTGCAGGACATTACCCAGCTATACGGAAACGACAAGAAACTAAAAGAAAGGGGAATATCTGCTGTCGAGTTAAGAGAGTTATCAAAGAAAATATCAGCCCAGAAACAGGTGGTCTTTCTCGATGCCTGCCAGAGCGGAGCGGCAGTTGAAACCTTTGCCATGCGGGGTGCAGCCGAAGAAAAGGCAATACTTCAGTTGGCCCGTTCAACAGGCTCCTACCTGATTGCATCCACAGGGACCGAACAATATGCAACGGAATTCAAAGAACTTGGGCATGGAGTTTTTACATATGCAATCCTCCAGGCTCTGAGCTGCACTGCTGAAGGTTCTGTCAAGGATAAAAAGATAACCATCCAGGAACTTTCAGCTTACCTCAACGACAACATCCCAACTCTCACCGAAAAATATCACGGTACAACCCAATATCCCAAAGCATGGTCGGTGGGAATGGATTTTCCGATCGCGGTATGTAAATAATCATCGGTATGGTTATTGCAGAAAACTGATCACCTAAAAGCGGGAATCTATTTCTCCACCGTCGTCAGATCAAGCCTGGTCTCGCTCTGCCTGAACTGCTGGCTTGCACTTTTCATCCCCCTGGTGTTGGCTAAAATGCCCTCTACATTATCGAGGATAAACCTGTAACCATCATCCATTTTAGTGCTCAAAGTTTTGAACGGCTCCGTTTGAGCACAAACCTGCAGGGCTTCCGAACCGAAGGGTGATGAACAAATGAAAACATCGGGGAACTGGAACACTTTCCCAACCTGGTCGGGAGTGATCTCCTTGTTATCGACAAGCAGGGTTTTCCGCCCGTCTGACAAATAATAGATCATCCGTATAAAACAGGGCCGGTTCACCTTCATATAAAGAAGCATGGTGTCTTTGTCTTTAAACACAGGATTCTCGGATCCCTTGTTGGTCCAAACATCGACCTGCAGCGCATTTAGTGGAAGCTCATTCTTGCTCAGAGCCTTCTCCCTCGCCAGGGCGATCTCGTAATTGTCGGGCAGGTACTTCACCCCGTTCGAGCTGAACCACGACATAGGCAGGTACTCCTGCCCGCTGGCAACGGTGCTCCCGGTTTGGCAATTCCTGACATTTGCGATGATCTTGATCCTGTTCCCTTCAACCCAGTAAGAACCTGTAAGCATGAACCTGCTGCTGTCCCCTGACTTCTTTGAATTTTTTATGTCTGCGGATGAGTAAGCGGGTATCTTAAGACTGGTAAGTTTCTGTTCAAGGATGGCAGATATCCTGGCTGAAAATTCACTGCCCATGCGGCTGTCCTGGTACAGGAACCCTCCTATCGCCAGCTCTTCTTTCACATCGAATTCACCTGATTCTGTGAGCCCCTTTAGCTGCTGCTTCAGCCCGTTGGCTATAAAAAAACAGGCCTGGTCCAGGTCAAGCTCCTTGCCTTTCCTCACCTCGCTGATGCCCTGTGTTACCCTCATCTCAGGATCTGTAGCAGTGGAAACGCCTTCATCAAGTCCCAGGGAAACCAGGATCGCCATGTCGTTGCTCAGGTCGCTGATCAGGGGGAAACATTCATAGTATGCGCTGATGGCCTTCTCGGTTTCACCTGATGCCGCAAGCTGTTTCGCAAGGTCCAGCTTCCTGTTGATCCTTCCCTGGAGATCGGTAATGCCTGTTTTGCATCCAGCTATGAGATCACTTTTCTTTATCACAGCGATCACGCAGACTTCTTTGTCTTTCTTCTTTTTATTGTAACAGGTCTCTGTTCTCAGGCCGGCCAGGCTGGCTTCGGAAGTGGCCGTACTTGCCTGCAGGAAGTTCTCTTTGGTGCGGGTGTTCACATTCTCGATTCGGGTTGAAACTGAATTTTTAATGCTAACCCTGATCTGCTCCACCAGCTGGGTTTTTGCCAGTTTCAACAGGATCTCAGCCATAGCCGCTGGATCCTCTCCTTTGGCTGCGATATCCGATTTGAAGCAGACAAGGTACTTTGCTTCAGGGTATATTGATGACCTTTCTTCTGGATCTACCCAGCCAGGTATTTCCTGCGACAGGGCAGAATGCGAGATCATAAGAAAAACAATAAAACTTGAAAAAGCTCTCATATACACAGGTTGCATAATAATAACATAAATTCGTTGGTCCCGGTGAAATCAGCGGATTTCCTCACCGAAGCAATCACCCTTGCACCCCCGGCGAGCAGGACTGCAGTAGAAATGACAATGATGACAGGTATTCCCATGACTCAAATTTAGTGGAATTAATGCATTCTGACAGCTTCAGGATAAAAAGAATTTTAGCTAACTTGCATCTCCAATCCTGCTTCAATGGTATTAAAGGTAATTTTCTGCCTGAGCCCGGTATTTCTGTTCCTGCTGCTTTTCCTTTTCCTCGACAGCCTGAGGCTGGTCAATAAAACAACCCTGCTGTCCTGCCTCGGTTGGGGCATACTGAGCGCCGCCCTGAGTTTTTATGCCAATACCTTCCTGATCAGGGAATACGGCCTCGACTTTAACCTGTTCTCGGGATATATCGCTCCCGTGGTGGAAGAGGTCCTGAAAATGCTGTTGATCCTGTGGCTTATCAGGGCGAGCAAGATCGGGTTTATGATTGACGGGGCCATTTACGGTTTCAGCATTGGCGCTGCCTTTTCCCTTGCCGAGAACATCTTTTACCTCATGAATTACGCTTCGGGTGAGGCTAACCTGATGGTATGGATAACCAGGGGATTCGGCACGGCTGTTATGCATGGCGGCACTACCGCCATCTTTACCATACTGGTCATCAGCAGCCTGAACCGCCAGGCCTATTTCGGGTTTGCCATATTTGCCGGGGCTGTCGCAGCCATCACAATTCACGCTGTTTTTAATGCCCTCACAGCCTGGCCAGTCATTGCAACAGTATTTATCTTGCTAGTGATACCCCTTGCACTGGTCTTAAGTTTCCAGTTCAACGAGAATGCCATCCGCAAATGGCTCGAAATGGAATTCGACACCGAGGTTTCCATGCTTACCATGATCAGGAAAGGGAAGTTCTCCGAAACACGTACGGGAAAATACCTACTGTCAATCCGCAGTCATTTTCCTGCCGAAGTAGTGTTCGACCTGTATTGTTTTATCAGCCTGTATACCGAACTCTCGATCAAAGCCAAAAGCGTGATGATGCTCAGGGAAAATGATTTTGTCATAACCCCTGATCCCGAGATCCCCTCCAAACTCCGGGAATTGAAAAGCCTCAGGAAACAAATTGGCAACTCGGGCTACCTGGCCATTTCGCCGGTCCTGAGGATGAACCGTAAAGACTTGTGGAAACTTTCATTGCTGGCATCAGGGAAATAGTATGAACAGCAATAAAAAAAATGCCCTGGCGGATTTTTTTCGTAAATTATCCAACTTTTAGCCAACGTCGTTGTATTTATGATACAGAAGGATGATAATGAACTTGTGTTTGAAGTGCTGCAGGGCAGCAGATCATCCTTCGAGATACTGATAGAACGTTATCAGAAAAAAATTTACGGCATGATACTCCAGATGACAGACGACCGGGAAATGGCAAAAGACCTCACACAGGATGTGTTTGTCAAAGCCTACCTGAGTCTGCCGAAATTTAATTTCAAGTTCAGGTTTTTCAGCTGGCTTTACCGTATTGCACTCAATGAAACCCTGAATGGTTTAAAAAGCCGCCGCCGGCACGAAAGTCTTGACAAAGCCCTGAATATAGCCGTTGAGGAAACAGATCAGTCAGCCACTTCAAACGAAAACCGCCATATTAAAATGGCCCTGAGGGATCTGAATAGTTCCTACCGTTCGCTTATCCTTCTTAAATATTATTTCGGGCTCTCTTACGAAGAGATCTCTGAGACCCTGGGAATAAGTGTAAACAAAGTAAAGGACAGGCTGTTCAACGCCCGTCTTTCACTGAGAAATGCCCTGGATGATAAAAAGTTTTTCGACCATGATTGAAAGGGAACTCATCGAACGTATCCACGAGGAACTTGATGGAAAACTCGGGGCATCTGAACAGCAGCAGCTGAAAGTCATACTTGAGGGGAACCCTGAAGCCGAAACTTATTACAGGGAATGGAAGAAGATCTCCGGCGCCTTCAAAAATTCAAGAGATCTTTCACCCGACGTACAATTCACAAAAGAAATCTTAAACCGTTTACCAATGGAACCTCAAACCGCTAAAAAACCTGAGCCTCTCATCAGGCCAAGCTTCTGGAACATGCCAGCTTTCAGGTATTCAATGATTTTTATCGCCGGCGCTTTTCTCGGCTTCCTTGCATTCGCATTCCTGATGCCGGCCAACAAAACTTCCAAAGCCCCTTCTTTTCAACTGAAAGGTTCTATGTACGACTCACGGAGTTTCGACCAGATGACCACTGCCGATAACCTGGTGTTCGAGAATGCAATGGTTAAAGCCTCCTTCGATGTAAGGTACAGTTCCAGCATTGTTGAGATCAGGGTCTCGGTTTCATCACTATACCCTGTACAGGGCATGATATTGTTCGACTATAACAGCCTCCAGGCGATGAATGTGGTGAATGTAAGCGTTAATGACCAGTCGAGTATCGGGGCTTCATCGAATTTCATCCAGATCAACAACTCGGGGAACAACCAGTATGTGATACAGCTGCTTAACAAAAACAGCCTGCCGCACCAGATCAGCTTCAAGATACTTCAGAATGATGTTCCGATTTACCAGAATGCTGTAACGGTGAATAAAGAGTAGCCAATCCCAGGTTTTAGAAAAAAAACAATAGCAATAGTAAAGGTTATGAAAAAGCAAAACAAAATTATCATAGGCGTGATCATCGGGGTAGCCGTTGTTATCCTGGTTGTTTCCCTTTTCTTCCCTTCAGTGTATAAGGGACTGACTTCCGGGTCATTCGGGAAAGCCGATAAATACCACCAGGAACAAATGACCCAGGCCGATATCCAGCTGCGCAGTGATTTCACAAAAGACACGGCACAACTGAGGCAGATGGTCACGGGGTTAATTTATTTTGCACTGTTTACCGACAATCTTTCGATGACCATCGATACCTGCCTGGTAAGTTATAAACTGCAGGGTTTTGACAAGGATCCTGCCAACGCCCAGGCCATTTCGATGCTGCAGGATTATAACAGCTTCCTGAAAAACAATACCAAAGCCCTTGCCGGCACAACACGCATGCTTGCCGGTTTTCTCCTGAGGGATACAGTTGACGAATCAGCCGACGTCGACAGGACTATCAGGGATTTCGCAAATTACGTGAACCAGGTAAACCAGAAGGATTCGGTGCTTATGCTTGCCCTCAATAAAGTCGACAGCTACCTTATCGGCAATAAATTGCTGCAGAAAAAAACTGACGAGATCAGGAACCTCAAAGCCATCCGCGACCAGCTGGTGATCAAGTCCACTCAGTTTATGGCCCTTACAGGCAACAAGCAGGGACTGGGGAACATGGTAGTGTATGCGGTTCAGACACAGGCTCGTTTTAACGGAATCGGTGCGCTCCAGATGATCACAGCAGGAAGCAAAGTGGGTCAGGCAGATCTCGGAATTGAGGAACTGGTTGGGAGAATAAATTCTTCAAGCATTTCTTCTGCCTTCAGCGCTAATGAGGTACAGGCAAAGTTTGGATCGAAGGTGAATGCCACCCATGACTTAAGTTATGTTGTTTATGATAAAGCCAGTCTGCAGATACTTTATGTTGCCTCGCAAGAAAAATTACAGTCGATGTGCGGTACCGGCAACCTGCAGGGTGTGATGGTCGGGAGTAATCCACAAATTGGGATTTTAGAATTACAGTCTAAAGATCATATTGGTGTTGTCATGAATGCCAACGTATTTGGGAGCATACTCCAGTCCAGTGTTTTCCAGGGATTCCTTACAGCCAATCAATTGAATGTAATTATTCCTGCCACTCAATTGTCAGCTGTAAATTCGGTTGGCATTTCTGCCATTGGCAGCGGCCCGATGCCAATTGGGTGTGCCGGCAATACAGCGCTTCAGAACCTGATATCAGGTAATGCAAGCCTCCAGAGGATTATCAGCAATGCCGGGGCAATTCAGGGATTTGGTGACATAAAGGGTATAGCCCTGGGTGTCGGCCCTATAGAACCCTGATCCTGATTTACAAATTAATCATTAAAACTCAGGGATTTTATCAGCTTATGACATAAATCCGGAAATATGAAAAAAAGCTATGGGTGGGCAACCACCCTTTTGCTGTTAATCCTGAACACAGTTGCCACAGGCCAGCAACATTTCACCGTCACTCAGTACCAGACCGGCCGGGTCAGGCTGGTTTACCTTGATAAAAACACATCTTATTTAGTCCCTCATACAGTGCGTTCCTTCGAGAACGCACTTCTGTTTCATAAGCATTTCTGGGACTACCAGCCTTCGGGGAAAACAAATATTCTCTTTAATGATTTTACGGATGTAGGGAATGGGGGAACAAGCGTTATCCCCTGGAATTTTCTGAACATTGCCGTCTCCCCCTTTGATTATACCTTCTCGGTAGTCCCTGCAAACGAACGCATGCAGTGGCTCATGAGCCATGAACTGACTCACCAGGTCATGTGCGATAAAGCCTCACGTAACGACCGGATCCTGAGAGGAATATTCGGGGGCAAGGTATATATTGACAACCGTGACCCCGAGACCTTGCTGTACAGCTATTTCACAACCCCGCGATGGTACTCCCCACGATGGTTCCATGAAGGGATTGCCGTATTCATGGAAACCTGGATGAGCGGGGGGGTTGGACGGGTATTGGGGGGGTATGACGAAATGGTATTCAGGACCATGGTCCGCGACAGCGCCTTTTTCTATAATGTCATCGGGCTTGAATCGGAAGGTACCACCGTCGATTTCCAGGTAGGGGTCAACTCATATCTTTACGGAACCCGCTTCGACAGTTACCTGGCATATACATACGGTGTTGACAAACTGAAGGAATTTTATTCCCGCACCGACACAAGCCGGCGTTTCTATGCAAACCAGTTCCGCCATGTTTACGGTCTCAGGATACAGGATGCCTGGAACCAGTGGATAAGTTGGGAACATGCCTTCCAGAAAACCAACATTGCAGAAATATCCAGATACCCATTAAGCACATACAGGCGTATCGGGAACAAACCCCTGGGCTCCGTTTCTGCACAATTTGTTGATCCTGAATCGGCCCGTATGTTCGTTGCTGTGAATTATCCCGGGAAGCTGGCCCATATTTCGAGTTTCGATATCAGGACAGGAGAAGAAAAAAAAATCGCCCCTGTGCCAAGCCCGTCATTGTATTATGTTACGGCCATGGCTTACGATGACTCCTCAAAAACCCTGTTTGTATCGACCCATAATAATGACTGGAGAGGGCTCAGGTCTGTCAACATCAATACCGGGCAAACCAAAGACCTGATAAAATATGACCGGACGGGGAACTTTACCTTCAACCCCCATGACCATTCCCTTTATGGTGTCCAGACAATGAGCGGCAGGACCACGCTTGTGAGATTTCTCCCACCCTATAAGAAATGGGAAGAGCTATATTCACTGCCTTTCGGGAAAGACCTTTGCGACCTTGACGTTTCCCCCGACGGTCTCACCGTCGCCGGCACCCTCTCTGATGTTCGCGGCAGGCAAAAGATCATCCTGTTTTCCATCCCTGATCTTCTGCAAGGCAAAAAGGAATACAAGGAGATTTATGAATTTGAAGATAACCCGGCGATGAATTTTGTTTTCTCCCCCGACGGCAAATACCTTTACGGAACCTCATATTATACAGGCGTTTCAAATGTATACAGGATAAACCTCGAAACCCGCAAAGCCCAGATCCTTACCAATGCCAGCAGCGGTTTCTTCCGCCCCCTTCCCGTTTCAGCCGATTCGATGCTGATTTTCGAATATACATACAAGGGCATGGTACCGGGTATGATGAAAATTGACACCCTGGCCGACGTGAACCCCATTACATACCTGGGGCAAATGGTATTTAAGAAAAATCCTGTTGTGAAGTCCTGGATCCTGCCACCCCCGTCAAAAGTGAACCTTGATACAATAAAAGTCAGTGAAACGAAGTACAGCCCGATCAAAGAAATGAAACTTGCCGGGGCCTATCCTATCCTGCAGGGATATAAAAATTATATTGGGTTTGGTTACCGCCTGAATTTCATGGACCCCATGATGTTGAACAACCTTGTGATCAAAGCCAGCTTCACTCCGTACGGCAACCTCCCGCTTAAACAAACCATTCATTTTGCCATTGATTATACCTATTGGAACTGGACATTCCAGGCACAGTATAACTATGCTGACTTTTACGACCTCTTCGGGCCTACCAAATTCAGCAGGGCCGGTTATATGTTTTCGGGCAAATACAGCCATGTGTTCATGCGGATGACCCCCTCCAAGACCGAGATGTATGTTAAACTTGCTGCCTACGGTGACCTCGAAACACTTCCCGGTTATCAGAATATCGAGTCATCATACAAAGAACTGTATATTGGAACCATTAACTTCCACCGTTCCTACCTGAGGAAATCCCTTGGGGCTATTGAACCCGAACAGGGTTACGACTGGTCGGTCTTTGCTTTCACAAGCCTGGCCAAACAGACTTTCTATCCGCAGCTGATTAATAATTTTGACTTCGGATTTCTTTTACCCATGAAAAATTCAGCCATCTGGTTCAGGACTTCACTTGGACAGTCGTTCGGGGAAACGAATAAAACCAACAGCTACTTTTATTTCGGCGGATTCGGAAATAACTGGGTTGATTACAGGTCGCCCCTGCAGTACCGCGAAATGCAAAGCTTCCCGGGAGTGCAGATCGACCAGCTTTCAGCCATGAATTATGCCAAACTCACAACAGAGATCAACTTCCCCCCTATCCGCTTCCGCAAAGTCGGATTGCTTGGTTTTTACAGCACGTATGCGCGCTTCTCGGTATTCGGCATGGGCAACTTCACAAACCTGGCCAACAGCCTGCCAAACATGAATTATTTTTCAACAGGGGCCCAACTGGACCTGGAACTGGTCCTTTTCTCCCTCATCAAATCCAACCTTTCGTTCGGCTATGCAAGGGCTTACGGCCCTATGCTCCCGGCCGACCAGTTCATGGTTTCACTGAAATTATAGAATGATCATTGATAAATTAACCGGTATTAACCCCCAGGGGCAAACCCCTGCCCCAGGTTTCCTGGCAAGCCGCAGGGAATTTACCAGGTGTGATTAAAACCTCAGCCCGGTCGTAATGGTATAACACTGCCGCATGTAATCGGGCCAGTAATGCATGGAAGGATTTATTGAAACGACTTCGTTAAAGGGTTTGACTTCGGGGTTCCCAGTGGTGAGCCAGCTGTACTGAACCCTGAAATAAGCATCCTTCCCGGGATTGAATTCCAGCCCGGCAGTCAAACCATAAATTATGAAATCGGAAGTCTTTCCGCTATACTGCCCGTGAACAAAAATATCATGGGGATCATAATATACTTCAGCCCTGAGGGCCATTGCAAATTTTTTAAGAAAGTAATATCTGCCTCCAAGCAACCCGGAAACCATGGTCCCGGTAAGAACCGAATCTTTGACCGTGCTTGAAATCCTTCCAAAGGCCAGGTCAACCTGACCGATAAAATTCCACTTTGGGAAAGGGTTGTATTCTGTGTAAAGATTATTATATGCCAGGTATTTGTAATAATTCACCCCGCTTTTTGCCATGTTGCCCATATAATTATTGAAGCTGATAGTGAGTTTCTCTGACGGATTATAGGAAACATCCAATCCATAAGTAACATGAATGTTTTTTCCGTCAACAAGTGAAAACTGGTTGCCTGCCCAGGCCCCCACCGTCCAGGTCTGGTCCTGTGTTGTGTAAGAGAAAAACCCTCCAAGTACAGAACTGGGTTCAAAGTAAGTTCCAACGGTACAGGTGCTCAGGAGATTGTTGATCGGCATTGAAGATTCCACACCGATCTGGCTGTCGAGGTACCCGAAGTCAATCCAGAACCCTTTTCCGAACGTAAACCCGAGGGAAGCCTGGTTCAAATAACTCGTCCACTGTGCCGTTGAATTCGTCATCAGCAAAGGCTGGTCCCCCAGCCTGAATTCTGCCATAAGCCTCGACCAGCTTGTATTGTAATTTATCTGGACGTCAAACATGTTCACCCTGGCTTCATTGATATATGGGCTGTTTGTCTGAAATTCATAAGTATGGGATGTAGGGATGGTCCCCCCGATATTCCCCACGTAATACGCATCAAGGTATACCTGGATGTCAAGACCTTTGATCAGGTGCTTCAGTTTCCATTGCTCGATTTTACTCAGAAGCGAATCGGGTTGCTGTGAATAGCCCTGACTGAATATTAATAATAACAAAACAGGCAGGACCAGGAGTTTCAGTTTCATGAAATTCAAATCAGGATTCCGGCATTAAATATACAAAATGGGATCAGATTCAACCAAACGGCGCAAAAAGAAAATTTCCGCCTGCATACACCGCGATAACATGACAAAATTTCAATGGCTCCCATGACTGGCACGAAAGTTGTCAATCTATTTAGACCGATTTAAAATAATTTATACTCATGACACGAAAGAAAGATCTGCTGCTGTTTATAAGTCTGGTTTTGATCCTTTTAAATTCAACTCAGGTCTTAGCCCAGTCGGGAGAAGTAAGGGGAAGGCTTTTTGACCATAAGGACAACCAGGGTATCCCGTTTGCCAATATTGTCATTGACGGCAAACCATCACAGGGAACAACCAGTGATTCGGCAGGTAATTATATATTGAGAAAAGTTGAGCCCGGTTATATCCGCCTGGTTGTTTCTGTACTCGGCTATGCAAAAAAAACCACGGAAGATTTCCTTGTCACCAAGTCCCACCCTGTGTTTTTCGATATCGCCCTTGAAGAAACCTCTGTAAACCTTCAAACTGTTGAGGTGAGGCCTTCATTGACCGAAAAAAAGGAAGACAGCCCATTGTCGGTCCAATCCCTGAGCATCCAGGAAATCGAAAAAAGCCCAGGGGCAAACCGTGATATTTCAAAAGTCATCCAGTCCCTTCCCGGTGTTGCCCAAACTGTCTCGTACAGAAACGATATCGTCGTGAGAGGAGGAGGCCCCAGTGAAAACAGGTTTTATCTTGACGGGGTTGAGATCCCCAATTTAAATCATTTTGCCACCCAGGGTTCATCAGGCGGGTCGGTCGGGATAATCAACGTGGATTTCATCCGCCAGGTAGACCTGTACACAAGCGCTTTCCAGGCCAGGAGGGGCAATACCATGAGTTCGGTTCTCGAGATGACACAGATCGAAGGCAACAAGGATAAATTCGGAGGCAGGTTCACCATTGGCTCCAGTGATATCGGGATCACGCTTAATGGTCCCATAGGGTCCAGGTCAACACTGATGCTGTCGGTACGAAGATCTTATCTACAGTTCCTTTTCGGTTTGCTCAAACTGCCATTCCTGCCAACCTATAACGACTACCAGGTTAAATACAAATGGAACATCACTGCGAAAGACCAGCTGTCGTTTATTTCAATAGGTTCGCTTGACAATTCAAAACTGAACACGGGTATAAAAAACCCTGACGAAACGCAGAAATACCTTCTTGGATATCTTCCTGAATATTCTCAATGGAGTTACACCGTTGGGCTTGTTTACCGGCATTTTCGACAAAAAGGGAACGATACCTGGGTGCTCAGCAGGAACATGCTGAACAATGAGGAGATTAAGTATTCAGGAAATATTGAGGTTCCCGACAGCCTCCTGCTGAGTGTCAAATCGCAGGAGATCGAAAATAAGTTCAGGTATGAGGGCGTCACCGATCTTCTAAACTGGAAAATCACCTACGGGGGGGGCCTTGAATATGCGAAATATAATAATCACACTTATCAGAAACTCTTTCTGAGGGATTCGGTGAGGACACTCGACTACAATTCCTCCCTCGACCTGTGGAAATATTCTGCATTTGGCCAGGTAAGCAGGGATCTCTTCAATGAGAAGCTGCAGCTGTCACTTGGTTTAAGGTTTGACGGCAACACCTATTCAAACCTCATGAGCAATCCGCTAACGCAGTTCTCCCCAAGGTTTGCGGCATCCTGGCAGTTTTCAAGGGGATGGTTCCTCAATTTCAATACAGGGAGGTATTACCAGCTTCCCGCATACACCACACTCGGATTCCGCGACAACCAGGGGCGCCTGGTAAATGATTCCCTGGGCATAAAATACATATCCTCCGATCATATAGTTTTGGGCATGGAATACCAGTACCGGCCCAATGCCAAAGTTTCCCTTGAAGGATTTTACAAGTACTATAAACATTACCCCCTGTCGTTATACGATTCGGTTTCCCTTGCCAGTAAAGGGAGTAATTTCGGGATTGCCGGGGATGAACCTGTAATCCCGACATCGAAAGGAAGGGCATACGGCCTAGAAGTTTTATTCAGGGACATCAACCTCTTCGGGTTCAATGTAATCCTTTCATACACTTTTGTCAGAAGTGAATTCACAAATTACGATGGGGTCTACATTCCTTCCGCCTGGGATAACCGCAACCTGCTGAACCTGACGATCAGCAGGAAATTCAAATATAACTGGCAGCTTGGCATTAAATACAGGTATGCCGGCGGAGCCCCGTATACCCCCTGGGATTATAATAAATCAAGCCTGGTCAGCGCCTGGAATGTCCAGGGCAGAGGGTACCTCGACTATGACCAGTACAATACCTTACGGCTCAACGACTTTAACCAGCTGGACCTGAGGGTCGACAAGGCGTTTTATTTTAAAAAATGGTCCCTTATGTTTTACATCGATATTCAGAATGCCCTTAATCTGAGAGCCCAGCAACCCGATATTCTTGTAAATACCCAGCCCGACGGCAGTGTCAAAACCTATGTTGATCCCCAGGGGAACCTGCGCTATGAGCTCAGGACCATTCCCAATTACGCCGGGACGATAGTCCCATCGGTAGGGATCATGGTAGATTGGTAATCAGTTTTTTTTGTATTCCGAATATTTTTTGTAGTTTGGCCTGTGAAATCAAATCGGTATACCATGAAAAACATCTTTATCATCTTATTGGTGCTGATGGCCTTTGCTGCAGAAGGTCAAACCGGGAATAAAAGCAAGGAAAAGGTTAAGCCCAAGGAAAAAACCAGCAGTCCTGCAGTTACACCTCAGGAAAAACCAGTAGAGGCTCCTCCTTTAAAGGAAAAATGCTGCAACTGGATCGCCTCAGTTAAAGTATTTAAAAGCTGGGGTTATATTGATACAAATGGCGTGTATCTTATCAATCTGCAGTTTGACGATGCTGAGAATTTCCACGAAGGCCTGGCCAGGGTAAAAAAACTGGGCGACTGGGGCTATATCGACACCAAAGGAACTTATGTGATCAATCCGCAGTTTGACCTGGCCGAAGATTTCAGTGAAGGCCTCGCCAGGGTGTATAAATTCAAAAAATGGGGATACATCGACAGTAAAGGTATGGTCACCATTGATTACCAATTCTTCGATGCCGATGATTTCCATAACGGCATTGCAAGGGTCAGGCAGGGAGTTTCCTGGGGATTTATCGACAATAAAGGCAAATTCATCATCAATCCCCAGTTTTCTTCACTCGGTGAATTCCACGATGGCCTCGCAAAGGCCCACTTTGGGAAAGCTTGGGGTTACATAGATCAAAGCGGAAGCTGGGTCATCAATCCCCAATTCAACGATGCCGAGGACTTTCATGACGGTCTTGCAAGGGTCAGGAGAGGGACCCAATGGGGATTTATTGACAAATCAGGAGCCTATGTCATCAATATTCAGTTTGAAGCTGTAGGGGATTTCAGTAACGGCCTTGCCCGGGCAAAGAAAATGCACCAATGGGGTTATATAGATGATAAAGGATCATGGAAGATAAATACGCAGTTCGACGATGCCTCGGATTTTGTGGAAGGCCTGGCCAAAGTGAGAAAAGGGAGATCATGGGGTTATATTGATCCCACTGGAGCTTATGCCATTAACCTGCAGTTCGAAGATGCTGAAGATTTTTGCGGGGGCACTGCAAGAATTAAAAAAGTAACCAAATGGGGGTATATCGACAAAACCGGGAGATATCTTACAAACCCCCAGTTTGATGCTGCAGAAGATTTCAGTCACGGCTTCGCCAAGGTGCGCAAAGGTGTCAAATGGGGCTATATTAACACCCAGGGAAACCTTTTCATCAATTATATGTATGATAACAGCGGGAGTTTTAACAAGTAACCCCTGGTACCACCTGCTGCCGGGGAAAAGGAAGATCTGCCTCATTGAATTTTGCCCGGCTTTAAAGCAATATTTTTGTTTTAATTAAATTCTGCGTATATTTGCAGCGGATTTTAGGTTGATTCAGTGACGAGGGGACGAGAGTCCCCTCGTTTGCTGAAACAAATCAGGGTAGTGTTCTGCCTTATACGCCGAATGCCGGTTAAACACTGAACCTCATCCGCAGACAAAACAATATATGATCACAGAGAAACAGGTCACAGGATTGATTAAGGAATTTCTCGAGGGCTCTGATAAATTCCTGATTGAAGTGCTGATTAAGCCTCTCAACCATATTATGGTTTTTATTGACGGCGATCACGGTGTTACTATTGACGACTGCAAGGGCCTTAGCCGGCACCTGGAGCAGAACCTCGACCGTGAAAAGGAGGATTTTGACCTTATGGTATCTTCAGCTGGCGCCGACCGGCCTTTAAAAGTGCTGAGGCAGTATAAAAAATATATCGGGAAGAACCTCGATGTGGTGACGGTGAGCGGCGCTAAAACAGAAGGAGTTCTTGTTTTTGCCGACCGGGATGGGATAAAACTTGAACAGGAAATAAAGAAGTCGAAAAAAGAATCGGAGAAAAAGGAAGTGGAACTGAAATTCAATGAAATAAAATCAGCAAAAATCGTTATCAGCTTTAAAAAATAAAAAGTAAAATTATAATACAGTACTGCAATGGAAACTTTAAATTTAGTCGAAACCTTTTCGGAATTCAAAGAATTCAAGAACATCGACCGCGAGACCATGATGCGTATCCTCGAGGAAGTATTCAAGCATATGCTTACCAAAAGGTTCGGATCGGCCGATAATTTCGACATCATTGTAAACATCGACAAAGGCGACCTGGAAATCTGGAGGTACCGTACCATTGTCGAAGACGGAACAGTCGAAGATGAGAACCTGCAGATCGCTTATTCAGATGCCATCAAGATCGAGCCCGATTTTGAAGTGGGGGAAGAACTTTCGGAAGAAATCAAACTCGTCGACTTCGGCAGGCGGGAGATCCTGGCCATCAGGCAGAACCTGATCTCCAAGATACAGGAATATGAAAAGAACAATATTTATCTTAAATACAAGGATAAGATCGGCGAGATTATTGCAGGCGAAGTTTACCAGGTTTGGAAAAAAGAGATCCTGGTGCTCGACGACGAAGGGATAGAGATAATCCTTCCCAAATCGGAGCAGATCCCGACCGACTTTTACCGTAAGGGGGATACCATCAGGGCTGTTGTCTCCAAAGTCGAGATGAAATCAAACAACCCGGTGATCATCCTTTCCCGCACCTCCGAGGCCTTCCTTGAGAGGTTGTTTGAAGCTGAAGTTCCCGAGGTTTTCGACGGCCTTATCCAGATCAAAAAGATCGTCAGGGTACCCGGTGAAAGAGCCAAGATCGCAGTGGAATCATACGATGACCGCATTGACCCCGTAGGCGCCTGTGTCGGGATGAAAGGTTCACGCATCCATGGCATAGTGAGGGAGCTTAAAAATGAAAACATCGACGTTATTAATTATACGACCAATCCGTCGCTTTATATCCAACGAGCACTGAGTCCTGCAAAAGTAACCTCCATCATCATCAATGAAGAAGAGAAAAAAGCTGACGTGTATATGAAACCCGACCAGGTTTCACTTGCCATCGGTAAAGGAGGTTTCAACATTCGCCTTGCCGGCAGGCTTACAGGCTATGAAATCGATGTTTACCGTGATACGGATGTCGACAATGAAGATGTGGATCTCATGGAATTTTCTGATGAAATCGAACAGTGGATCATCGACGAATTCAAGAACATTGGTTGCGATACTGCTAAAAGCGTTCTCGATCTGAATGTTGAAGAACTTGTAAAACGTACCGACCTTGAGGAAGAAACGATCAATGAGGTCATTCGCATATTAAAAGCTGAGTTCGAATAAAAATTTATAATTTTGCCGCATGAGTGAAGGCGCAGTAACGGTCAGGTTAAGCAAAGCCGCGAGAGAATTCAATATCGGGATTAGTACCGTCGTGGAATACCTTTCCAAGAAAGGGTTTACCGTAGACCGTGACCCTAATGGCAAGCTCAACGAGGAGATGTATACTCTTCTTAAAAAAGAGTTTGCCACGGAAAAACAGGTGAAGGAGGAGGCCAAGAAAATAGAACTGGCATTTACCTCCCACCAGACAATAACTATTGAAGACAAAAAAAGTGCGACCAAGGAAAGAGAGAAGGAACGTGAGGACCTTTTCATCAAGAATGTTTCGCTTGACTATGACAAAAGGCAAACAGAGGCTCCCAAGAAACCCAGGGAAGTCCATCTGAAGGAAGCTGTAAAAGAAGCGCCCCCGGCAGAAATCAAACCGGCAGAACTCGAAAAGCCTGTAGCTGAAAAAGCAAAACCGGTTGAAAAAGAAGAAAAGAAACCATCGAAGAAAGATGCGGTTGAATTAACTACCCAGGAAAAAGCTGAAGAAACACAAGCCAGGGAAGAGGAAGAGGAAACAAAGAAAACAGCTTCCAGGGCAAAAGAAACTTCCGGGGAACACACTGTAGAACCTAAGGAAGAGAAAGCTTCCAATGGGATGGGGGAATTGAAGATCGTTGGAAAAATGGATCTTGAATCCTTCGAGAAGAAACCTTCCAAAAAGGTTAAGGGTAAGGCAAAAACAGAGGAGGTTGTCGCCCCCCCCGTTGAGGAACCCTTGCCGATAGAGGTTGTTGAAGTGTTGCTGGAACCTGTGATTGAGGAGATCGAACCTGAAGTGATTTTACCTCCTGTTGCAGCTGAAATCGTAGACCTCAATTTCCTGCCTACCGAGAAGATAAAGCTTGAAGGGCCTACGATCCTGGGTTCAATGATATTGCCCGAACCGAAAAAATTCGAAAAGAAAAAACAGCTTGTTGCTTCTTCTTCCGATGATTCCATTAAATCAAAAAAGAAAAAGAGGAAACGTATCAAGCGTGCCGACGAAGGGCCGGAGGCTCCGAAGACTGAGAAACCGCATTTTGTCAAAGATAAAAAGTATACCCGGGAGATACAGAAACCCGAAGTAACCCAGGAAGATATCGAGCGCCAGATCAAGGAAACGCTTGCCAGGCTTAGCCCTACCGGCAAATCTAAGGCATCAAAATACCGCCGCCAGAAAAGGGAAGAGGTAAGCCAGAAACTTCAGCAGGAACAGGAAAGGATAGAAGAAGGCAAAAAAGTGATCAAGGTCACTGAATTTGTCACAGCGAACGAACTCGCAAATATGATGCACGTCGCTGTTACCGAGATCATCTCTACCTGTATGTCGTTGGGCCTTTTTGTATCTATCAACCAGAGGCTGGATGCTGAAACCCTTACACTCGTCGCCGATGAATTCGGTTATAAACTTGAATTCGTCAGTGTTGAGGTGCAGGAAGCCATCGATGGACATAATGTGGAAGATAACCCGGATGATATCCGTGACAGGGCTCCCATTGTTACAGTCATGGGCCATGTTGACCACGGTAAAACCAAGCTGCTTGACTTCATCCGCTCTACCAACGTGGTAGCAGGCGAAGCCGGTGGTATTACACAGCATATCGGCGCTTATGAAGTGGTACTTGAGAACGGGAAAGCAATAACTTTCCTTGACACACCGGGTCATGAGGCGTTTACCGCCATGCGTGCACGCGGCGCCAAAATAACCGACGTGGCCATTATAGTAATTGCTGCTGACGAAACGGTAATGCCCCAGACCAAGGAAGCTATAAACCATGCTATGGCTGCAGGTGTTCCCATTGTTTTTGCCATCAATAAAATCGATAAGCCGAATTCGAATCCGGAGAAGATCCGTGAAGAGCTTTCAAAAATGAACATCCTTGTTGAGGAATGGGGCGGGAAATACCAGACCCAGGAAATATCGGCCAAAACAGGTGTTGGTATAGGCGTTTTGCTTGACAAAGTGCTCCTCGAAGCTGAAATGCAAAACCTCAAGGCCAATCCTTCCCGGCTGGCCCTGGGCACAGTTATTGAATCCTCCCTTGACAAAGGCCGCGGTTATGTAGCTAAACTGCTTGTGCAGAACGGTACGCTTAAGATAGGTGATATCGTTTTGGCCGGTGCGACTTATGGAAGGGTGAAAGCGATGTACAATGAACGGAACCTTCCAATCAGGGAAGCAGGGCCATCGGCTCCTCTTCTGATGCTTGGCCTTAACGGGGCACCCCAGGCCGGCGATGGGTTCAATGTGATGACCGATGAAAAAGAAACCAAGAACATAGCGACGAAGCGGCTCCAGCTGCAGCGTGAACAGGGCCTGAGGACCCAGAAGCATATTACTCTTGATGAGATCGGGCGCCGTATTGCAATCGGGGAATTCAAGGAACTTAACATTATCGTCAAGGGTGACGTTGACGGCTCTGTGGAAGCTCTCTCCGACTCCCTGCTCAAACTGACCAACGAAGAGGTCGCCGTTAATGTGATCCACAAATCGGTTGGACAGATCACCGAATCTGACGTACTGCTCGCTTCGGCATCCAATGCTGTCATTGTAGGGTTCCAGGTGCGCCCCTCGGTAAGCGCACGCAAACTGGCTGAGGCTGAACAGATAGATATCCGTCTCTACTCCATTATTTACCAGGCCATTGAAGAGATTAAATCGGCTATTGAAGGGATGCTCGCACCCGAGATCGAGGAAAAGATCACATCCAATATCGAGATCAGGGAAGTGTTCAAGATCACCAAGGTTGGTACTGTTGCCGGTTGTATGGTGCTCGACGGAAAGATTACCCGTCAAACCACCATACGTGTAATCCGCGACGGTATCGTGGTTTATACCGGAAAACTCGGTTCCCTCAAGCGCTTTAAGGATGATGTAAGGGACGTAAGCTCAGGCTTTGAATGCGGACTGAACATTGACAACTTCAATGATATCAAAGTAGGCGACATCATCGAGGGTTACGAACAGATCGAAATCAAGAGAAAGCTGTAAGAAAAACCATGATTGATGAGTCATGAGCCATGAGCCATGAGTGATTTCTACCCTGCCTGGGAAGGTTTTACAGATTATTTTCTTTGCAGGGTCTGCAGCCTGTCGGGTCCAATGGATACCGTGTCAATAGGCAGTTCAACAAAATCTTCAATGAATTTAATGTAATCCTTCAGGGGAATGGGCAGGCTTGCCATGGAAGTATTTGAGCCCAGATCGGTATTCCACCCTTCCATTTCGGTGTATTGGGGTTCTAGGCTGTCGGATGTCAGTTCAAAAGGATATGATTCCAGGAGTTTTCCTGATTCCTTATATGCGGTACAAACACCGAGTTTCTCAAAAGGATTCAGCACATCGGCTTTCATCATGATAAGGCTGTCGACCCCGTTAAGCATTATAGAGTAACGCAAAGCGGGCAGGTCAAGCCATCCGCAACGCCTGGGCCTTCCGGTAGTCGAACCGAATTCTTTTCCCCCTGTCCTGAGTTTGTCGCCTGTTTCGTTTTCCAGCTCGGTAGGGAACGGGCCGCTTCCTACACGGGTGCAATAGGCCTTAAACACGCCGAATACTTTCCCGATATTATGCGGTGAAACCCCAAGTCCTGTGCAAACCCCTGCTGCAACAGTGCTTGAGGAGGTAACGAAAGGATATGATCCGAAATCCACATCAAGCATCGTTCCCTGGGCACCTTCGGCAAGTACCGAACGACCCTCAACAAGAGATTTGTTAATAAACACCTCAGCGTCGACGACCTTAAGGTCTTTCATTTTCTCAATAGATTCAAACCACTGGGTTTCGTATTCTCCAAATGGCAGCCCGTCAAGGGTAAAACTTGCCAGGTCAAAACCATAGGAACCCACGGTTTTCAGATGCAGCTCTTTCAGGCTTTCGTACATCTTCCTGAAGCCCGGATAACAAATATTGCCAACCCTGATGCCGTTCCTGGCATATTTATCGGTATAAGTGGGGCCGATACCTTTCAGTGTAGACCCTATCTTCGCATCTTTCTTGGCGCTCTCATAGCATGCGTCGAGCAAACGGTGAGTGGGCAGGATAAGGTGGGCCCGGTTTGCGATTAAAAGATTTTCCCAGGGTTTCATGCCGGCATCACTAAGCTTGCCGATCTCCCTGAACAAAATAACAGGGTCGATGATCACCCCGTTGCCAATGACATTCATTGAATTTCTATGAAAAATACCCGAGGGGATGGTATGCAGGATGAATTTCTTACCGTCAAACTCAATGGTGTGCCCTGCATTAGGGCCTCCCTGGAATCGGGCAATAACATCATACCTGGGTGAAAACACATCCACAATCTTTCCTTTGCCTTCGTCCCCCCACTGGAGTCCGAGGATTACATCAACCTTCATCTGAAATCAGTTTATTTTTTAACCCTGGCCTGACCGTAAAAAGTGAGAGAATAACTTGTAACTTCAACATTGAAAATCTTTTCAACCTGGTCCCTGATCTCCTCAACACGTGGATCATAGAATTCAAGCACTTCTCCGCTGTCGTTAAAAATAAAATGATCATGCTGCTTGAAAAGATTCGACTTCTCAAACTGAGCATAATTTGTCCCGAACTGGTGCCGGGTTACAAGCCCGCAGTCAAGCAATAATTCAATAGTATTGTACAATGTGGCACGGCTTACCCTGTATTTGTGGTTTTTCATCCGGATATAGAGAGTCTCGATATCGAAATGACCTTCGGTAGCATAAATCTCTTTCAGAATGGTATACCTTTCAGGCGTTTTTCGATGGCCGTGCTTTTCAAGATATTCCGTAAAGAGCTTACGAACATTTTCAAAGGTATCTTCGGATGGCTTCTTCATTATTCCTGGAAATTTCGAGTAAAGGTATAAAATTAAAATTATTTAGAACAAATAAAAACTAAAAATTAATCCACCCTCCTTACCGATGTAACCCCTTCAATGTCTTTAAGCTTTTCCAATACATTGTCAAGAGTATTCGCATCCCTCACGAAAAGTCTGATCTGTCCTTCAGTAACCCCGTTATCGGCCTGGATATTAAACGACTGGATGTTAAGATTAAGCTCATTGGAAATAATCCTCGTAATTTCGTTGATAAGCCCCTTTTTATCTATACCATTCACCCTCACACAGGTGAGGAACGATATGAACTCATTGTTGGTCCAGTTAAGCTTGACAAAACGGGTACCGTACTGGGAAATCATCTCCAGCGCTTTGGCACATTTTATCCGGTGAATCATCATCGGGCTTTGCCCTGATGCGACAAGGCCTATCACTTCATCCCCTGGGATAGGGTTGCAGCAGGTTGAAACCTGGTACCCGTACTGGGTCACATCGCCCTGCACCTCTTCTTCCGCATAGACCGTTTTTGGGTCCCCGGTGCCTCCCATCATGATTTCCGATTCCCGCGGCAGTAACTCATTATCTTTCCTGGCCGACCTTGAAACATAGTTTATCCAACCGTTTCTGTAATTGGAAGCCGCAAATATCTTTACATCCTTTATCCCTATTTTGTCTGTTGCTGCAGAGTAATAAAGATCAATGAGCGTCGGGAAATTATTGACTGTCTGGAATTGCCTGATCTGTTCCTGCTTGAACTCCACGCTTAACTGTTTGAACCATTTTTCCAGTTTTTCCCTGCCCTGTTTGCTGAAAAGCTTTTTTTCCTCCTTTACTGCTTGTTTGATGTTGGTCTTGGCCCTTGTAGTTACAACATAAGTAAGCCACTCCTCCTTTGGCGTTTGCTTGCTTGAGGTTATCACTTCAACCTGCTGTCCGTTTTTTAGCGGGTGGTTGATGGGCAGAAGTTTCTTGTCGACTTTAGCGCCTATGCAGTTATTTCCCAGTTCCGAATGAATTGCATACGCAAAATCCAGAACCGTTGAGTTGGCAGGGAGTATCCTCATCTCACCGGAAGGGGTAAACACCGAAATCTCATCCAGGAAGAAGAAACCTTTTACATCGTCGATAAAGGAAATTGCATCGGCATCAGGCGATTCGATCATCTCCTTAATCCGGTCGAGCCAGTTGTCGAGCTTACTGCTGATATTAAAGGACTCTTTGTATTTCCAATGGGCTGCATAACCCCTTTCGGCCACCTCATCCATTCTTTTCGACCTTATCTGTATCTCTACCCAGTGACCGGTATGCCCCATCACGGTTGTGTGAAGGGCTTCGTAACCGTTGGCTTTGGGAATGGAAATCCAGTCGCGTAACCTGTCCATGTTGGGGAGGTAATGATCGGTGACAATCGAATACACCTTCCAGCAGTCCGACTTCTCGCTCTCGATCATGGTATCGATAACGATACGGATGGCAAAAATATCGTAGATCTCCTCGAACGGGACCTCCTTCTTCTTCATTTTTTGCCAGATGGCGGCAATGGACTTCTCCCTGGCTTTAATATTAAATTTAAAGCCTTGCTGTATAAGGTCCTTTCGTATGGGATGTATGAATTTGCTGACAAACCGGCTGCGTTCCCTGGCCGAAGACCTGAGTTTGCCCGTGAGGCTTTCATAAACATCGGGCTCGGTATATTTCAATGCAAGGTCTTCAAACTCGCTTTTAATGGCATGAAGGCCAAGCCTGTGGGCCAGCGGGGAATACAGGATAATGGTCTCAGAAGAAATTTTAAGCTGTTTTTCAACGGGGAGGGCATCAAGGGTCCTCATATTATGAAGACGGTCGGCAAGTTTTATCAGGATAACCCTTACGTCGTCGGAAAGGGTCAGTAACAGCCGCTTGAAGTTCTCGGCATGGATTGCGGTGGTCCTCTGGTCAAAAATACCCTTGATCTTGGTCAGGGCATCGATAATGGAAGCGACCTTGTCACCGAATAATCCCCTTATATCCTCCAGGGTGTACTCAGTATCTTCAACCACATCGTGAAGAAGGGCGCATACCACCGAAGTGGCTCCAAGGCCGATCTCTTCAACACAGATAGTGGCTACCCCAAGGGGATGAAAAATATAGGGTTCCCCGCTTTTCCTCCGCATATCCTTATGGGCTTCAAGAGCCAGCCGGAATGCTTTGCGGACAATTTTCCGGTCTTCAGGGTTCCTTGGCTTCCACAACCTCAACAGGTTCCGGTAACGTTTTAGTATTTCCTGGTTCTCAGATTCCAGAATAGTTGTAGCCATCATAGGTATAGCACTCAATAGTCCTGCAAAAATAAAGTAAAATTTAGAATGATTTGAAATAAGATTTGGCCTGAAAGGCAGAACCCTGACCTTTAAAATTATTACTTTTGGAATTCCATTCTATTCTGCTCATGCCCCGAAACCTCATTCATACTTGCCGGAGTTTACTGCTGCTGACCCTGCTTTATCTTCCGGCCTGCGTTCTTGCAACGCATCAGAGGGCTGCAGAGATAACGTTCAGGCATGTGGGTGCAACGACCTATGAAATCACACTGATCTCCTATACCTATACCTTAAGCCCTGTAAACGCATCGAGGGATTACCTGCAGGTTAACTGGGGCGACGGCACCGCCGATCTGATCCCGAGGGTGCAGTCGGTATTTATGCCCGACACGATACGGTATAATAAATATGTTGGGCAGCATACATTTTCGGGACCGTCCACATACATGATTTCATGCGAAGACCCCAACCGGAACTTCGGTATAATGAACATCCCCAATTCGGTAAACATTCCCATGTTTATCTATTCGGAACTTACGATCAGCCCCTATATGCAATACGACAACTCCCCCGTGCTCCTTATCCCCCCGGTTGACAATGCCTGTGTTGGCCAGCCTTTCTACCATAACCCAGGGGCTTATGACCCCGACGGCGACAGCCTGTCTTATAAGCTGGTGACCTGCCTGGGCTTCCATGGAATGCCAATCCCGGGCTATACTCTTCCGCTCCCTGCAAATTCCTGCCATATAAACCCTCTTACCGGCGACTTTTCCTGGATAAGCCCTGAACAACAGGGCGAATATAATATTGCGATACTTGTTGAGGAGTGGAGAGACGGGACCAGGATTGGTTCTGTAGAACGGGATATGCAAATTCACGTTGTCACCTGCGACAACCGCCCCCCCGTCATTGATTCCATTGCAGATACCTGCGTTGAAGCGGGCCACAACCTACGCTTCCCGGTCAATGCGCATGATCCGGACACAACCGACATAGTAACACTTACCGCAACAGGGGGCCCTTTTGTGCTTACGCCCAGCCCTGCCTACATGGAACCCGATACGGCCCAGGGCAAGGGGCATGTTACAAGCATTTTCCACTGGCCCACAGTTTGCCAGCATGTCAGGAAAAACCCATACCAGGTGTATTTTAAGGCACAGGACGACGGCTCCCCTGTTCGCCTGGTCGATATTAAATCCATGAATATCCTGGTCATTGGCCCAAGACCGATAAACCTTGCAACAGCGCCTGCAGGGAATACCATAAACCTTACATGGAACCCATATTCCTGCACCAATGCAAAAGGCTTTTATATTTACCGTAAATCGGATTCCACCGGCTATGTCCCTGCCTATTGCCAGACCGGGGTTCCCGCTTACCTGGGCTATAAAAGGATTGCCGTGGTCAACGATATAAACGCAACGGGGTTTCTTGATGACAACCAGGGTTTGGGGCTGAACCGCGGGCTCAAATACTGCTACCTCGTGACCGCTTTTTACCAGGATGGTGCCGAAAGTTATGCTTCCAATGAAGCCTGCGCCGAATTAAAAAAAGACATACCCATTATAACCAATGTCAGCATTAACACTACGGATATCAACCAGGGTTCCCTTTACCTGGCCTGGTCAAAACCCAGCCAGCTTGATACCTCGCAGGCGCCGGGGCCTTATAAATACCTCATCTTCCGTTCAAGGTCAGACAATCCTGCACAATTCACTCTGATCGATTCCCTGTTTAACCTGAACGACACCCTGAGGACCGACACCATGCTGAACACGGTAGGTTTTTCATACCGATACAGGATCGACCTTTACAACCTTACCCCAGGGAACCATTTCTTTATTGGTTCTTCCCAACCTGCTTCTTCAATGTACCTGACCCTGTCACCTTCCGATAAAAAGATGAGGCTTTACTGGACTAACGATGTGCCCTGGAACAACAACAGCTTCGCGATATTCCGGAGCGGTAATTTTGACAGCGGCTACGATTCGGTTGGATTCTCCCTGCTCCCTTTCTATGTCGACCGCGGGCTGATGAACGGAAACACTTACTATTACAAGGTAAGAAGCAGGGGGAGTTATTCTTCGGGAGGGTTTGTAGATCCGATTTTAAATCTTTCCCAGAAAACAGGAGGTATCCCCATCGACAACGACCCTCCCTGTCCTCAGATACTGAACGATTCTGTTGTTTGCAAGGAATTTGCGAATTACCTGCACTGGAGAAACCCGAAGGACACCTGCGGCACCGACATTGCCAGGTATTATATCTATTTCAGCCCCTCATCGGGAGTAAAGCCGGCCCTGCTCGATTCAATCCTCAACCCCTTCGACACGGTATACATTCACAAGCAGCCTAACTCCGTTGTGGGGTGCTACACTATCATTGCTGTTGATTCGGCAGGAAACCGAAGTGATTTCAGCAATACCCTCTGTGTGGATTATACGGCATGCCCGCTGTATACCCTGCCAAACTTTTTCACTCCTAACGGAGACGGGTTCAACGACCTGTTTGTTCCTATCACAAATTCATCGGTTGATCACGTGGATATGAAGATCTTTAACCGCTGGGGAAGGGTGGTTTTCAAAACCTCCGATCCGGAGATCAACTGGGACGGCAACGATAGCAATACCAAATCGGCATGCGCCGACGGTACCTACCTGTTCATATGTGATGTTTACGAGATAACCCTTTCGGGGATACAGCAGAGGACCTTGCAGGGGAGCATAACTTTACTCAGATAGTGAACGGTGAACCGTGACTGATGACTGATGACTGCTGACTGGTGACTGCCGACTGCCAACTGCCGAACAGTCACATTAACCATTCACTTTTTTTCTTACCTTTGCACCCGTGAAAAACATCCGCAATTTCTGTATTATCGCCCATATTGATCATGGGAAATCAACTCTGGCCGACAGGCTTCTGGAGACAACTGGTACAATCTCCGAACGGGATTACCAGAACCAGGTGCTGGATGATATGGACCTTGAACGTGAACGTGGGATTACGATTAAAAGCCACGCCATCCAGATGGATTACAAGCATGAGGGGCAGGATTATACCCTGAACCTCATCGACACCCCCGGTCATGTGGATTTTTCCTATGAAGTTTCACGTGCAATTGCGGCCTGCGACGGAGCATTGCTTGTGGTTGACGCAACCCAGGGCATCCAGGCCCAGACCATCTCCAATCTTTACCTTGCCATCGATCATAACCTCACCATCATACCTGTTCTGAACAAGATCGACATGGAAGCGGCCATGGTTGAGGAAGTGAAGGACCAGATCGTTGACCTCCTCGGCTGTGAGCGTGAAGAAATCATTGAAGCAAGCGCCAAAGTAGGAATAGGCATCGACCGTATACTGGAAGAAATTGTGTTTAAGATACCGGCCCCCAAAGGCAGTCCTGATGCCCCGCTCCAGGCCCTGATATTTGATTCCCTTTACAATCCCTTCCGCGGGGTGATCGCCTATTTCAGGATTTTTAACGGCAGTATCCGCAAAGGCGACCATGTGAAGTTTGTTGCGACCGGACAGGAATATGATGCAGATGAAGTAGGCATCCTCCGCCTCAAACAGGAAGCCAGGGAAGAAGTTTTTACCGGCGATGTGGGGTATATCATTTCGGGCATCAAATCAAGCAAGGAAGTACAGGTAGGTGATACCATAACCCATGTTGGAGAACCCTGCGACAAGGCAGTTGAAGGTTTCCGCCCTGTAAAACCCATGGTCTTTGCAGGCATTTATCCCACCGACGCCGACGATTATGAAGAATTGCGTGATGCCCTTGAACGGCTTAAACTTAACGATGCCTCCCTTACTTTTGAACCTGAGGCTTCAGCAGCCCTGGGTTTTGGCTTCCGCTGCGGTTTCCTCGGGCTGCTGCATATGGAGATCGTCCAGGAACGCCTCGACCGTGAACATGATATGGATGTGATCAATACCGTGCCGAACGTATCCTACAAAGTATATACAAATAAAGGCGAAGTACTGGATGTGTATAATCCTTCGGGGCTCCCCGAACCGAATTACATCGAGCATATGGAAGAGCCGTATATCACGGCGAACATAATCACGAAAGCCGAATATATAGGGTCCATCATAAAACTCTGCATGGACAAACGGGGTACCCTCAGGAACCAGGTCTACCTCACCACCGACCGTATCGAGCTTACAGCCGATCTTCCCCTTGGTGAAATCGTGTTTGATTTTTATGACAAGCTTAAGAGTATTTCCAAAGGTTATGCTTCCTTTGATTATCATCCTATCGGATATCAGAATGCAGACCTGGTAAAACTTGACATCCTGCTGAACGGGGAGATCGTGGATGCGTTATCGGCCCTCATCACCCGGAACAACGCGTATGATTTCGGACGGAAATTCTGTGAGAAACTTAAGGAATTCATCCCCCGCCAGCAGTACGATGTAGCCATCCAGGCTGCCATAGGGGCTAAAATCATTGCCCGGGAAACCGTCAAAGCCCTAAGGAAAGATGTTACGGCAAAGTGTTACGGAGGCGATATCACACGTAAGAGGAAACTACTTGAGAAACAGAAAAAAGGCAAGAAACGCATGCGGCAGATCGGTAATGTGGAAGTGCCCCAAAAAGCGTTTCTCGCTGTATTGAAACTGGATTCCTGAGAAGGGATGGCGGGATCCGGGATACGAGATAGCGGGATATCCTAACTGATCACCGTTCACCATTCACCATTCACTGTTCACCATTCACCATCACCTTCACCTTCACTGCATTAAAATCCCAGCAGCGTTATCCCCACAGTCCATGGAAAAAGCTTAGGGCCCTGGTTATCCTGGAACATGGGAGTAAGGGAATAGGTGGCAAACAAATTAAGGAAAGACCAGCCGATCCTGAATGATGCATCAAGCTTAAACGGGCTCAGGTGATAGGCCCCATGTGAACGCACCACATTGTCCCCAACGTAATATGATGCCAGCCGGTTGCCTTTATCATCAACAAGGTAATAGGTCTGATCAATGCTGTTGTATTTCTGCTTCGAATAGGAACAAAGGCGCACCCCTCCTATCACACCGACTGAAACGTGGAAACTGTTCAGTTTGCGTTTTGCGTTTGTCTGGAACTCCAAAAGCAAAGGAATATTCAGATAGCTAACAAAAAGCTTGTCCTGCTTCAGCCCAACATAGTTATTGTTGCCATCCTTGACCTTGTATGCAACAAGTTGGGAGCTGTCGGGGATCATGACATAATTTCCCGTGAAATAATAATTGCTTAACTGGAAACCAAGGCCCGAGGTAAAGCCAAGCTTGTTTTTCACCAGGTTCACGTTGAATTCAAACGGGTTCAGGTTTACAACCATTGAGCGGGCGGTATTCATATTCATATAGGGATACTTCGGATCGAAGTTCATATTGAAGTTACTGTTCACATAGCCGTTGATGCCAAGTTCCACGCCTGCCCAGTGACCGTTGTATTTACCTTTACGCGCGAAAGGACATGGAGGAAATTCTCTCCAATTCGTCATTTCCTTTGTAAATTCTTTCGTCCTTACATAGACTACCATTGAATCTTTTCCGATTCTCTTTATGGTCACGCCCTGCATCTCAAACTTCGAAGAATCGCTGCAGGAATGATGTTTATGTTCTTTTTTGTCCTGGGCATAACCTGAAACAGAGATCAATCCGGCCAACATCAGGACCAATAAGTAAATACCTGGTCTTTTCATATAGTATAGTTTAGAATGATTTTACTTGAAACAATGTGGTATAGACGAAGCCTGAATGAAAATGTTACACTTTGGTGAGTGAACAGTGACTGGTGAACAGTGAATAGTGATAAGTCAGCAGTCGGCAGTCAGCAGTCACCAGTCACTGCTCACTATTCACTTTTATCGAAGAACCTGTTCTCAAAGTTTACGAGGTACAACTTTTTTGTCGCACGGGTGACCGCGGTATACAGCCAGCGTAAAAATTCGGTATTCAGCATGCGTTCGGTAACATATCCCTGGTCGATAAATACCGTATCCCATTGCCCGCCCTGGGTTTTATGACAGGTAAGCGCATAGGCAAACTTCACCTGCAGTGCGTTGAAATGCCCGCTGAGTTTAACTTTCTCAACCTTCTCTTTTCTTGTCGGCAGATCGGCATAATCTTCCATAACCGTTTGGAACAGCCTGTTGTTATCCTGCTGGGGAAGCGCAGGCGAATCGGCCATCAGGGTATCGAGGAGGATCTTCACATCCAGTTCCTTTTCATCGGGATAATCGAGAAAACGTATAGTGACATCGGCAAACCTGAAGCCATAAAGTTCTTCGGTTTTCCTGATCCTGATCAGTTCAACGATATCCCCGTTAGCGATGAACCCGGCGGAGGAGCCGGGGGGGAGCCAGAAATAATTGTTCTTGACAACCATCAGGTAGTCACCCGTCGATATCTCCCCATCGAAGAAAAGTATACGGTTCCTGATCTCCCGGTTGAAGATATTGGCCCGTTTATTGGACCTGCAGATCACGACGTTGTTATCCTTACCAGCACCCGAAAAAGCCCTGTTCAGCATCTCTTCAAGTTCAGAGCTGTTGATTCTGACCACATCGCTGAAGTTTTTCAGGCTAAAAAGCGGGAAAGTGACTTTTTTTTCAGGGATCTCATCCCTGATCAGGGTAGCATTCTGCAGTATGCCCGACTCCCTGCTCTGGCGTACCACCTCGGTAAGCTCATCCTCATCGATTTCGAGGCTGTATGCCTGTTTAAGGAACTCTGTGTCGAGGGCCGGGCTTTCATCCAGGCCAACCGGCGGAAGCTGTGCCGTGTCACCGATAAACAGTATCCTGCAGTTCTCGCCAGACTGCACATAGGCGAACAGGTCATCGAGAAGGTTACGGGTAGAGAACAGCTGGCCTTCCGCCTTTGTGACATGAGGTATCATGCTGGCCTCGTCAACTACGAACAAGGTGTGCTTATGATAGTTCTTCTGGAGCCTCATGACGATATTCCCTTCCTTAGAGGTCCATGCAAAATATATTTTACGGTGGATGGTGTGGGCGGGAAGGCCTGTATAACTCGAAAGGACCTTGGCTGCCCTCCCCGTTGGCGCCATCAGTACAATGCGCTTCCCCATTTTCGGCAGAACATTCACCAGGGCTTTTACAACCGTGGTCTTGCCTGTTCCCGCATACCCCTTTAATACAAACAGGGCATTCGTTTTTTTCCAGCCCAGGGTGAGAAAAACTGCCAGGTTGCCCATAAGCCTCCTCTGGCCGCCGGTAGGGTCATAAGGGAATTCCTGTACCAGGGTGGATATGACCGACTTCACATCCATATCAGAAATTATTCGTAGCGGAGAGATTCAATAGGGTCGAGGTTGGCAGCTTTCCTCGCAGGGATAATACCCGAAATAAGAGCCACAAAAAAACAAAGCACAACGCCTGTGAAGATCCACATCCAGGGAATTATGAAGGCGCTGCCGATCAGGAGCGAGATAATGTTGCCTATCATGATCCCGAGGGTTATCCCGAGGGCACCTCCCAATTGCCCGATGACAACGGCTTCTACAAGAAACTGGTTTCGTATCACCCGCCTTGTAGCACCGATAGCCTTGCGAATCCCGATTTCGCGGGTCCTCTCAGTTACCGAGACCAGCATAATGTTCATAAGGCCGATAGCTGCACCCATCAGGGTGATGAGGCCGATCAGGGTTGCTGCATAAGTCACATACTTGATGTTTTCAATAAGCATTTTCGCGATATTATCGCTTTTGGTGATCTCAAAGGTATTTTCTATGCCGACAGGGACCTTGCGTATGCTCCGGAATATTCCGCTGGCTTCGCCAACCGCCGGATCCACCAGGTCGGGCCTCTTGGCCATCACATTGATCGTAAATGAAAGGTTGGGCCTTGGAAACTCTTTCCTGCAATTATTTAAAGGTATCAGGGCATTCCTGTCGCCGCTGAACCCCATACTGGAACCCTTCGATTTCAGTAACCCGATGACCCTGTATTTCCCGGGGCCTATCGAGATTACCTTATCCAGGGGATTCTCATTGTTTTTAAAAAGGCTTTTTACTACATCCGCCCCGAGTATGCAAACCGAAAGGCCCTGCTCTATCTCATTGCCCGAGAAATTCCTGCCCTTCTCAATCTCGTCACCTGAGGTTATAATATAATCCTCATCGGTACCCATCACCCTGGTATTCGGATTGGTTTTATTCGAGCTGTATTTAAGTGTCACCCCGAAAGAGGCAAACATAAATACCGCCGTATTTGCCGGGAGGTCGAAGCGCTTTTTAAACTCCATGGCCTGGGCATAGGTAATGGGATCATACCGCTTCTGAACCTGGTTGTCGTTCCCCATATGAACATTCATGCTGCGGTTCCTGATGGTAAAAGTATTAGAACCCATCATCGAGAAGTTCTGGGTAAGATAGTATTTGATGGAATCAGTAGCCGTAAGAATACCAACCAGGGCCATGATCCCGAAAGCGATGATCAGAATGGTCAGAATGGTCCTTAGAAGATGGCTTTTAATAGAATCCAGCGAGATCTTAACATTTTCAAAAGCAAGTGAGTTTTTCATGTGTTGATGTCTTTTTTCCCGAATGCAAGGTCACCTGCATCACCCAGGCCGGGCACAATGAGTGATTGAGCAGTCAGTTCCTCGTCAACAACGCCAAGCCAGATGTCGAGGTTTTGCTGCGGTATATGTTTTTTTATAAAATCAATTCCTTCTTCGCTGGCAAGCACCGAAACAATATGGATATGCTTTGGCTTGCCTTTCAGCATAAGGTCCCTGTAAGTATTAACGATGGATGTCCCCGAAGCAAGCATGGCATCGCAAATGATAAGGATCTTTTCGTTCAGGTCGGGAACTTGGGAATATTCCACGTTGATGGTAAACGAACCATCCTTATGGGTTTTCCGGTGGGCCGAAATAAATGCATTGTCGGCATGGTCAAAATAATTTAGAAACCCCTGGTGAAAAGGCAATCCGGCCCTCAGGATAACGGCGAGGACAGGGTTCTCAACAAGCACAGGCACCATGGCGAAGCCAAGCTGGGTGGCGACTTCTTTTTCGAGATAAGCCATTTGCCTGCTTATTTCGTAAGCAAAGATCTCCCCTATCCGTTCAAGGTTGAACCTGAACCTCAGGCGGTCCTTCTGGATTTCTGAGTCACGGATCTCCGAAATGAAAACATTCAGTATCGAAGGGGAACTTGACAAAATATGGATCATGGCCTTTTGTTTGATGATTTTGACAAATGTACCTATTTTACTCTCTCCCTTATCATTCTGCCCAGCATTAATCCTGCCTTCATCAATCCCGGGAGACGGTTCCTGAGGACCCTGTGATACAATATCTCCCTTGCACCAAAACTTTTATAGAACCTCCCGAGATTCGGATCATCGCCGCCCTCAAAATCAAGGATAAGATTTGCTCCTGCGTTCTCTTTAATGAATTGTTCTATAAGCAGGAACATCGCACCATTCTCCCTTGCCTGCGGGGCTGAGGCGGCAAACAGGAAATATACCCTGGCTCCATCATTAAGGAAGAAAGCTGCAGAGGACAACAACCCTTCTTCGTCAAATGCACCTCTGACATGGCCGCTTCCCCTTTCCGCCGCCGTAGCCATCAGCTTCTCCATTCTTTGATAATGGATATCATTCAGCTTCCCCTCCCTCTTCCCGAAATTCTCACGGAATAATCTGACCAGCTCTTCAGGACGGAGATTTCGCCCGGTATTTACTCCCGAATCCATTGCTTTCCTGATGTTCCTCCTGGTATTCTGGGAAAAACCGGCAACGATCTCCTCATAAGTTCCACCCAGGTCAAGTTCATGGTTAGCCCTTGGAATAAGCATAGTATCCTCTCCCCCGGGGACGAACCCGGGTGTAACCTGGATATCGACATACCTGAAACGTGAGGGGATGCAATTCATAAACCTGTCTGCATCCTCCTTATCGATTGGGTTTAAGGAAAACAAACCGAGCTGCTGGGCGAAATAAGGTTGAAAGAGGTAGTTTATGCCTGCCTTGCGACCCGGGGTAAGCGGAAACACAGAGGAATAATTATCCGAAACCAGGGCTTCCCAGGCAGGGGAAACGATATCCAGGTACCACGAAAAAGCATAAACCCTGCGGTCCAGGGACTGACTTATACATCTGTCCCACCTGGCCTTGTCAATTTCGTAGTGCTTTAAATAGCTGATCATTTCCCTAATGTACTGCAAACCTCAGCAGTTCTTCATAAATGTTACGCCAACCCAGCCAACGGCCATATTCCGAGAAAGTCTCATTATGGCAAAGGCTTATAAACTCACCACCTACAGATCTTACCATCGAGATCATATGATGAATGGTTTCAATACTTTCTTCCGGCGTTAGACGTAAGTAATCCTTCATTGTTACATCCATCAGGGTGACAGGATGAATTTTTAAGGGAAGGGTCTCATTCTTGGAAAGGTCAAAGAAATAGTAGGGCCTTGCGATGCCACTCCTGAAGCCGGGATGGGAAGCGTATCCCATGGAGAAATCGTCGGTGATCCCTGCATTGATCAGGTTATGGTAGGTCCTGGGAAATGATATTTTCATGAAATGCTGCCGGCTGACAGTAATATCCCTCCCCAGCACCTGGCTTAGCCCCGAATATTCCCTGTCGAGTTTCCTCAGGTGTTTGTTGGATGAGAGAGAAGGGTGTATTCCAACTTTCTTATCATAGTCAAGACTAAGAATAAGTTTATGCAGCGCTTTGTGCGTTACCGGAACATTGTTGTCATCCCCCCCGTAATCGGCAAACAGCATAAAATAATAAGGGCTCAGGCCGTAACGTGAATGAACCTGGTGAATGTATTCGTATGTGTCATATGGGTCTGGTTCAGCACCGGCCAGCACTTTAAGCCTCAGCAGGACATCGTAAAAATCAAATTTCATGAGCGCCCTCGCAATTCCTCCCCCTGTCCTTGACAATCCCCTGCACCTGAATGCATATGCATGGTCTATATCTATGGTTGGGACAAACGAGTACTCAGGCCTCTTTATTTGTAATCCCGGGAAACGCTTCGTAATAACCTCGGCAAGCCTGTCGGCCCAGAAATGAACCACAGGCATCTCAAGAAACTTCCCTTTCATGGCGATAGAAGCATGGGCCGGAAACCGTCCGTACTTGTCATGCTTTTGCTTTTCATACTCCTCGTACCTTGTGACCATGTAA
>Ga0194052_1000039_pt1 | contig 95712 bp, 88 predicted proteins | sample SepL226m_MetaG_FD_160117 | JGI IMG/M metagenome (GOLD analysis project Ga0194052, IMG submission 160117) | Anoxic zone freshwater microbial communities from boreal shield lake in IISD Experimental Lakes Area, Ontario, Canada - Sep2016-L227-6m | ecosystem: Environmental > Aquatic > Freshwater >...
AATCATCCTTATAGAAACACTATCAAAAGGAAATACTCCCCTCTATATTTAAAATTTGTATTGTTGGAGAAGCTGATCAATTTGATTAAGGTCTGGTAAAATATTATCTCTAAATATTTCAAAATTTTTGGCTAATATTTCTTGTTTGGCAAAAAGCACATCATACTTCTTTTGGAGTAATCCCAGATAAAATACTAATTTTTCTGCTATACTTGCTTTTGCATTGTATTGGATTCTGTTTTCTGTTGCACAGTTTTCGTAGGTTATAGATTCTGCAAGTGATGCTTCCATAATTTTTTGATCATATCTATCTATAGCATCAAAATATGCTTTATCACTAATATTTTTTTCTGTTAAACATGATTGCATATCTCATTTGAGTACTACCATTTCTTGGTTCATATAGGTAGAAATACTGTCTCATTTTTGTAAATTTTGTTCACAATCATTGAGATATTTAGTCAATGCTTCTTCTTTGTTTGTTGCTATATTTAAAACCTCAATAATATCTGTTTTTGTGAGCTCTTCTAGTTTTTGTATAGTTGTCAGTATTTCTCCTTCATAATTAGTTACTTTAGTATCTTTTCCTGCTATAGTGATATGTAACTGTACCATATCATAACTTATTTCATTCATTACCAATCAATATCCTGTACTATTATTTGTTTCAAAAATTACATCGCCTAATCCTACTGATTGTTGTTGTATTCATTGTGCTTCTGAATGGTTTTGGAATAATAGTATACTGAATAATATACATACTATGACTATACTTTTTTTCATTCGTATCCAGAAAATATAAAACTATTTGATAACATTTACAAGATCAGCCATAGGCAAGAAAATCGATCCTACAATGATTCATATAATAACCGCAATCATTGCCATTAGTAGTGGTTCGATTAAACTCATGAGAATATCTATCTTGGTTTGTAACATATCACGATAAAAGTCGGCCATTTTTTTAAGTACTTCAGTAATGTTTCCTGTATCTTCTCCTACATGAATAATCTGTACTAAAATCGGATCAAACAATGACGATCATTCCATTGATTCTGCAAATGTAAATCCTGCATTGAGATTTTCTTTGATTTCTAATACTTTTTTTCTATAGAAAAAGTTGGTAAATATATTTGCTATAAGTTTCAATGAAAGTATTGGACTCACTCAAGCACTGTATAGTTGACTTAATAATTTAGAAAATCTATACATATAATATGTTTTCACGACTCATGCAACAGCTGGCATAGTTACCATTATTTTGTCAATAAATATTTTGAATGCTAAGATATATTTATATGAAAATCTATATAGCGCTATTGTTCATATAGCAATCATAAGTATAAGATATCGTGTTCTTTGTAGAAATACTGATGCTCACATCATAAATTTTGTTAAACTTGGTAGGCTTTCTTGGTTGGGAAACATCGTTACTATAGTTGGGATAACATATATCAATAGAATCGTTACTGCTATAAAAGCAAATACGATAAGTACAATCGGATAGGTCATCGCTTTTTTTATTTTTCCATTTATTCTTTGGGAATTTTCAAGTTCTATGGCGATTTCGTCCAATATTTCTGGAAGATTTCCCATAGCTTCCGCTGATTCTATTAATGCAACCTCTTCTTCTTGGAAAAAATAACTATGATTTCCCATAGCTTGTGAAAGTGTATATCCTTGTGTTAGTTGATCAATTAAATCTTGAATAATCATAATTAGTCCCTTATTTGTCTCAGATCTTCTTATAGAAAATAATGCATCTCTGAGTCATAATCATGATCTTTGAGCTAATGCTAATAATCTAAAAAAATTGGTCTTTTGTTTAAGCTTAGGTGCAAAAAACTTTTTGATGATTAACTTTTCAAAGAATCATAATCTATTATTTTCCATATTTTTCTCTATTGCTAAATGGTATATCATTTCTTAATAATTTATTTGTCAAATTTTGCTTTAACATATCTATATACTTCATCAAGTGTTGTCATTCCTTTGATAATTTTAAAAACACCATCTCTTTCTAGATTGATCATTCCCTTCTGAAGTGCTACGCTTTCTACTTCAAATGATGATTTTCCTTCCAAAAGAAGATTTTTTATTTCATCAGTATAATCCATCATTTCAAAAAGACCAACTCTACCTTTGTATCCACTTCATCCACATAGATGACATTTTTCTCCTGTTATGGGATCTTTTCCAGTTCCTGTAGATATCATTGCATTATTTATAAAATCATCTCGTTGTTGTTGAGTTATTCCTCTGCTAAGAATCTCTTTCTTAAGTGTATCTTTATCAAAATTTCTGAAACTTTCCTTTGCAAATTTGTATTTAGGATTGTCCTTTGCTGAGATTTGAATTTTACAATTAGTACATACTTTCCTTGTTAGTCTTTCTGCCATTACGAGATTGAATGTACCTACTAGCATATATGGTTTTGCTCATAGATTATATACTCTTGTGATTGTCTCTGATGATGAATTTGTATGTACAGTAGAGAATACCAAATGTCCTGTCATCGCTGATTCCATTGCCATATCTAGCGTTTCTCTATCACGAATTTCTCCTACCATCATAATGTCAGGATCTTGTCTAAGTCATCATCTGAGTCCATTAGCAAAACTAAATCCTATATCTGCTCTAATCTGTGCTTGATTGAGTCCTGCCATTTTGTTTTCTACTGGATCTTCATAGGTTATGATATTTACTTCTGTTGTGTTTACATAATCTAGACATGCATACAGTGTTGTTGTTTTACCTGAACCTGTAGGTCCTGTCATTAGTATAATTCCGTTTGGATATTTTAAATGTCTAAAAATAATATCTTTATTACTTCCTTCTATACCGAGTGTTTCCAATGGTGGAATCTTTATTGATTTATCTACGATACGCATTACAAGACATTCTCACCATACACTTGGAAGAGTATTTGCACGAAGATCTATTTCTTTATTTGTTAAGGTAACACTTGATACTCTAGCATCTTGTGGTACTCTTTTTTCATCTGGTCTCATTTGTCCAGATTCTATTTTGAATTTTGAAATGATACTCTCATGGAGGTTCTTAGGATATTGAACAAGCTCTTCAAGAATTCAATCGATTCTGATTCTGATTCTACAATAACTTTCTAATGGTTCAATATGGATATCTGATGCACCTACTTCAACCGCAACGGTCAAAAGATTATCAAAAATCTTCACAACATCTGATTGGAGAACTGCTTCGTCTAGTTTGGCTTTGTAATCAATATCGATCATCGTTTTTTAGTATTATGTGCTAAATGTCACTATACACTAATTATACCTACAAATGCTAAAAAATGCAAATTTCTTGGCATATATTCATAGATAAAAAGCATCCCAATATTTATATTTATTCTATATTTTCTTGGCTTATTTGTATATTGTATTGACTTATTTTTATTGATATATTTAATTATATATAACCGAGTTGTTTTTTATTTGTTTTTTTTTAGACTTTACTTACTTTTATTTGTTATTTCGTTTTATGAATCCCACGCTTTGATTGATTATTGTTTGAATAGTTATATGACTACTTGTTGGTTATTTGGTTGCAAAACTCTATTTTATGGGTAAGCTCAAAAAACAGAGAAGTAACGCGGTGAGTAGATCTCGTAATGTTGTTCTTGGGTATGTTCATGAAAAAATAGCTCCATTGTTGCCAAATTTTCCTTATTCATACAAAGATTTGGTGTTTTTGGGAAAATGAGTCGATTATCTTGTTCTCGATGGTCTCTCGAAAGGTGTTCTGAATAAAATAGTTTTTTTGGAAATCAAAAGTTGAACTTCTCAACTTAATAAAAATGAACAAATGGTTAGAGATTGTATTGTCCAAAAACGTCTTATTTATGAGGTATGGAGAAATGAATCATAATATAGTAAGGTTGTAGTTCTTGCGCGATAAACTACTCTTCTTAGGGTGATATTTCAATGGTAGAATGCTGGCCTCCGAAGCTAGCGATGTAGGTTCGATTCCTCCTCACCCTGTTTAATTACTTTTCTATTATGAGTAAAAATTTTGCTATCATATTTGCGTATCTCAAAGAGCTTTTCCCTAATCCACAAACTGAGCTTCACTACTCTACTCCTTTTCAGTTTGTTGTAGCTGTAATGTTGTCTGCTCAAGCGACTGATGTCCAAGTAAATAAAGTTACTGATAAAATATTTCCAAAAATATATACACCTGAAGATCTTTTGATGCTTTGATTTACATCATTTGAACGTAGTATCAATTCCGTTAATTATTATCATTCTAAGGCAAAACACATTTTTGCTACAGCAAAAATAATTCAGAATTTAGAATTCAAAATGCAGAATGAAAAAATAAAAACATACAAGAATTGAATACCTGATACGCTTGAAGAACTGATGAAACTTCCATGAGTAGGCATTAAAACTGCAAAATTAATTGCTCATGTTCTATATGATAAACCATTTATTGCTGTAGATACCCATATTCATAGGGTAAGTAATAGACTGGGACTTGTGAAAACTACAGCTCCAGAGAAAACTTCAGAACTTCTTGAAAAACGTATACCAGATGACTACAAAGACTTGGCACATCACGCTCTAGTATTGTTTGGGCGTTATTACTGTACTGCTAGAAATCCTAAGTGTGAAACGTGTAAATTACAACATATTTGTTTATACTATAGGAATTTAAAACATCCCTATAGATAAGATCGACGTTAAAATTCTTACAGAATTTTCGGCCTCTCATTTATATTATAAAAAAAACAATGTTTAAAATCGTAGAACCTCAGTGGTGAGTTACTTTATTAAAATCGTTATTTTCTTGGATGCAAGCTAGTGTTTTCTGGTCATACCGAATTCCTATTTTGGCTGATATATTTGTATTTACCTATCCTGTGTATTTACTTGCTTTATATGTTTACGGTATAGCTAAGAAAAAAATCTATTATAAAATAGGTGCACTATATATTACTGCTGGAGTCGCAGTAACTTTTGTCATAAATATAGGTATTCAATTTTTTGTAGATAAGATAAGACCCAATGTTGTTTTGGGATTGATTGATTTGAAACATGAAACTATTCTCAATAAATTTATGCCAACTAGTAGTTTCCCTTCTGATCATGCTGCAATAACTATGAGTATTGCTATGATGTCATTGTTTCGAGGAATAAAAAATAAAGATAAAAAATTCCTCCGATTTGGAGGAATCTTGATTATATTTTCATTGATTACGTGATTTGCGAGAGTGACTTCTGGAGTACATCGGCCAACAGATATTATTGCTGGAAGTGTGTTGTGAGTCATTATACCATTACTTCTTATGTGGACACCTATTTATAAGTTTTGAACATCAATAGCTGAGAGTATAGCGAAAATTATTTAGGCTTTTTTTATTGGTGTTTCTTCCCGTGTAACTGTTAATTTTCCCTTCTCGTCAGTTGCTAAAGTGATAGATCATTCTTTTGCTATGTTGTTCACATCAGTAGAATTTTTTGTTACCGTTATAGTTGTTTTTGTATCTGTAGCTTCTTTTAATGCAAAATTTTGTTTTGTGAGATCTATAGTTTTATCTGTATTTGAAGTTAATGCTTTTGCGGCTGTAAGATCTAGTTTATCTGTTTTAAAATTTTCATCAGTATTTTTCTTATCATTTTGTTTTAATGACATATATGTAAACATATTTTTGAATTCTGAAGTGTTGTCTTTTATGAGAGATTTAAATGTGGTTTGATTTGTTTCTGAAATGAGTCTTTTATAATCACTCGTGAATAAGTTAGATATTTTTCCTATTTGTGTCTGATATGTATTTTTATCATCCAATGTATATGTTGCTCATTCGAAATTAGTTTTAGCGGTTTTTGTTCATTCTTTGTTTAGTTCTGTTCTAATTGTCTTTCGTGTGTCAGCTATTTTTATTTCTGGCGTTTTTTCAGTAACTTCTTCTATTTTATCTCATTTTTTTATTACTATTCTTGTGTCTTTTCATTTTTCTGCATATGTAAGTATGTTATTAATCGTCTTTTGTTCAATATTTATTTCTACTGTACCACGAATTATTTGTAGCTTTTTAGGCGACTTAGCTACGTCTACCACTTCATGAATAGCTTTTTTATTTCATTCATTATTAAGTTTTCATTCTTTATCAAAATATTTATCTTTACCAATTAATGTTAATGTTTCTTTTGGTGTTTCTGGTGTTTGTGTGGCTTTTTCACCGTTTGGGGTTTGTGTGTTTGTCGTCTTACCGTTATGTAACTCATTTTCTGTCATTATATAAGAAAGGTCTTTATTTGAGAAAAGTGATGCAGTCAAATATCTGGCAATATCTTTTTGAGTTGATATCAAATATTTAGATGCTTCTTCTGTTTCTCCCAATTTTAAGCCCTGTTCGTTAAATCATGTTCCTACATTTTTTTCTTTTCTTTCGATTTGTATCTCTTGGTTTGCTGCTGCAATCCTTCATCGAGTATTCTCGGTTGCTAATATGCTTCCCATTACTGATTGAAACATACTTTTATCTTTGATTGTTGTTATCGTTTGTTTTTTTGTCGTTGTATCTGTGTCTATATTTAGTATGTCATTGATGTTTATCTCTTTTTTGTTGTCTTTATTGTAGGCATTTACTCAGTTCTGAAATACAGATACATTTATATATTTAACATTATCGGTTATTTTCGTTATATATGTATCATAACTATCGTTTTTATCTTTGAATCCTTTCTGTAGCTCTTTACTACTAGGAAGTTTATTTGTTCGTAAACTAACTTCTGCAAAATCTGTTTCAATGATAGTATTTATTCATTTTATTTGATCTTCAGATAAATTATATTCTTTTTTGTATATGTTATTTATTTTATCTTTTGCTCATGGAAACATATTCATCAATGATCATTTACCGAAGCCAAACATTTTCAATATGCTAAATAACATTGGTCCAAAAGCGTCAATAAGACTATCTAATCATTTAGAAAGTGTTTCTGTTGGAGATAATTTATCTTTATTTTCTATAGCATTTTTTAGATTTCCAATTTGAAGTAATAATGCTTTTTTTTCTGGTTCTGCCATTGCATTTATCATTGTGTTTACCTCTGGTCTTAGTATGTTATTTTTTGGATCTGAGAAAAATAATTTATTATAATTAGCTGTCCTTGTGTCTTTATCTACTCCAAGAATATTTAGATTGTCTGTCGTGAGATAAGTTATTGCTGTTGGTAGTAGTGTTGAATGATTTACAATATAATTTGTAAGTACGTTAGCATACCCATTTTTTAGGCCATTTATATCTTCATAGTGGTCTGTTGTTTCTGTTCCCTTGTTTGTATATGCGAGTATTGCATCTACAATATTTTTAAAATTTGTTGTTTTTATAAATTCATCAGGTTTGGTGTTTATATATTTTTCTAAAGCTCTATAATTTCCTTTCCCATCGAATTGTACTAATGGATTAGGTAGAGATAAATTTACTTGAGTTATATCAAATTTTTCTGATTTTTTGGTTTGCATATGATCTTGTGATCAGAAGATAATATCTTTTGATACTGTTTTATCTGCTTCAACTTTTCAGTCTTTGTTTTTTTCTCCTTTTATGATGCTATCGAATCTAATTATTCTTGTTCACTCAGGATATATTGGATTGTCTTTGTTAGCTGTTTGTATTGATATATTATTTATTCTTTGATCATTAGCATAATTTTTTATGAGACTCACAAAATTTGTTACTTTATTTTGTTGTTCTATATTTGTTGTGTTTGTATATGTTTCTATTTTTTCTCAAGTTATTTTTGCTATTTCATCAAATGTTGCGTTAAAGCTTTTTTCATTGTTTGCTGTTTCAAATAAGCTTTTTGCTGTTTCTGTTGTCCGATTTTTATTGAGTGTTTCTGTTGTTCTTGTTGTATTTTCTTCTGTTGCTTTTTTATCTATTGCTACTACTCTTTTGTCTATCGTCGCTATGATTAGATCCATTGCTCATACTTTTTTTTTCTCATCTAATGGGTCTTGTATCTGTATATTCATCTTTGGATTTTGAGCTATACCTTTGAGATGTAATAAATGATCTTTATCATCTATCTTGTCAATTTGTTTAAGATCAATGAAATCTTGTGTTTCTGCTAATATTTTTGTGATCTCTGGACTTATAATTTTTAATGTTTTCATATCATCTCCAAATGCCTTCATTGCATCGCTATAGGCTTGAATTTTTTTTTCATCAATTGTTATGAAATTTCTTGCTATATTATTTCCAATTTCCGTTAGTACTGCTGTTGCGTTTTTGCTAAATGCTTCTGATCTTTTTTCTATTTTTCATTTTTCTTCTTGTTTTTTTGCTTCATTCATTGTTTTTATAAAATTTTCTCATTTCGTTTGAATGGTTTCGTCTAATCATTTGAAAGTTTTCTTATCTACTTTGAGATCTATATCTCATTTTGGTCCCTCTACTGTCATTAAAATGAATTTGAAATAAATAAAAACTAAATTTCTTTAATCATCTGATTAAGCTTATCTATAGACTTTTCGTCGCGAGTATGTTGCTCTCGTTCTATCTTTTTGAGTTGTTCTAAGACATTTTTTGATTTTTGAAGTTTTTCTTTTGTTTCATTATCTTCGATTTCTTCTATGGTTTTTGATAACATACTTACTAAATTGTCTATGCTAATATCATCTAACGCATCACCATCTACGAGAATTTTTAATCCTCTAGCCAATGGCCAGTATCCTATCAATGCATCTAGAACCTTGAATATATAGTCTTTCTTACTCATGAGTAAACGACTAAACGATAAAACGATTTCACCTATCTTAATACTACTCAAAATTGCTTATAAATACAAAAAAATTCCGCTTTAACGGGATTAGCGTGTTGACATATTTATTTTTTATTTTACAATCAGTATTTTTCTTGCTACTTGTTGTCATTCTCTGCTATACAATTCAGAGATACTTTGTATTTTTATTCCTATTTTTGTTGCATATTTCGTTATTACTTGTTCTATGCCGTTATCTTGTCAAAGATACCATGGAATAGTGAAAACGGCTATTGCTCAAAGTTCTTTGATTCTGTCTAGAAAACTTTTATACAGATCAACAACCCGTTCTTGGAATTTTTGAATATCTTGATCTGAAGTGGATTTTTTAACGATTGGTCATAGTCGTCATTCAGTAACTACCAACACGTCTTTACCATCTAGCTGATTTCCCAATTTCTCTGTAATATTGTGGTTAAAAATAGTAAACTCTTTTTCTGGAGCACAAAGTTTGTTTGTTTTCCGCCAAACTGCATTTTTTTCTGCATAATTAATTTTAATATCTGATCCCATGAAGTCATATCCCATATAATTTGCCAACATTCCTGTTGTTCATGATCAGACAAACGGATCGTAGATACAGAGTTTTTCAGTATCAAGAGTTGATTCATGGATGAAATGAGTCAGTCAAATATTTATCATAATATGTGCTAATTTTGCTGGCATCATGCCCATCTCCATACTGCGTCCTGGTTTGCCAAAATCTATTGCTTCATATAATTCAATATTTTGATACTGCTCTACTATTCCGTACAAGCCATTTTCTAAATTTATAATTTCTTTTCCTTTTGTTTTGATTTCCTTATCGGTGTGAAAAATATCTACTAGCTTGTATCTTCTAATTCATACCGTTCTCTTGAGATGTTTCCCGTTCGCTTCATTTTGAATTCATATAATCTTCACGTCTGCTAATAGTTCTTGCAATTCCTTCTCTTTGACTACCGTTCCCATTTTAATGATTCCTCAAAGTTGTGGTAATAATTCTGCATATTTTGTATCAAAAATAACTATCCCCTTTTTTGGGTAGCTTATTTCTTTTGCTTGAACCAATGCTAGTTCAATCATACTTATTTCTGGATTTTTTCACAAGACTGCAAAATACATTCAAAATACCTAATAATTTAAAACCAATACCTTATAGTGCTAGATTTGTCTTACTATGGACTATAGTAAAAATCTGTTTAAAAACAAAAGAAAAAAATCTGACTGAGTTGGCCAGATTTCTTTTTCTTTTTATCTTGTCTCTATATTCGAAGTATTAAGCTGTCTGAAGCATTTTTTTGAGTTCAATGTCGGCGTTAATTTTTTCTAATTTAATTAAAGCTTTTTCTATTTCTTCAATACTTCATTCAGTTTTTAATCTTCTGATTTTTTCTTCGATATTTTTTTTGTTCTGAAGTAATGTATTTTCTGATTCTTCAGGCGCAAGTGTTGCTTCAGCACTCACAATACGAACATTTTTTCCATCGACGAATACCATTCCCTTTGATGTGCTTATATACATTTCATTTCCTACTTGCATATTATTTTTCATGGGCCATAATTTAATAATACCTGGTTTAACTGAGGTTACCATAGGAGGATGGCCGTCCATAACTTTTAGATTACCATTCTCTGTAGGAATTGATATTTTTTCAATTTCTCCTTGATAAATGACGTTTGCTGGGGTTGAAATTTTTAATTTCATCGCTTTTTATTATGGTATAAAGCTACAATAATTATATTCCTCTATGTCTAAAATACAAAAATTCTGGCTTCAAAATAGTATATTTGCTTGACAAATTCATTAAAATAATTTTTCTGGGTCTTAATTTAACTTATTTTCTTATTAAGTGATCTTCTAATAAACGCTGGAGTCTCTGTATCTTCTTCTGGACTTACTTCTTCTGTTCTTACTTCTTGAATTGGATCTTTTTTTATTCCTCTCATAATGAAATTTTCTGATTCTCTTCTTGTTGGTGCAGTTGGCCTTCCCAAAATATCTCTTTTTGGTTGCTTAAGAATATCCTCCTTGCTTTGTTCTTCAAATCCTGTAGCAATTATGGTTACTTTAACTTCATCATCCATGCTTTCATCCAGTGTCATTCACCAAAAGAAGTTTACATCTGGATCAATAATTTCTTCTACTACTGCTGCAGCTTCTCTTACTTCTGCTGGTGTCAAATCGTGACCTCATGATACTGCAAAAATAATATTTTTTGCTCCGTCTAAGTTTTCTTCTAATAATGGATTCTCGATAGCTTTTCTTGCAGCTTCTACTGCTCTCTTTTCTCCTGCTCCGTATCCAATTCCAAGTAATGCATTTCCAGAATCAGTCATTACTGCTTTTACATCTGCAAAATCGATATTTATGTCTCCTGGTTTGATAATCAAATCAGAGATTCCTTGTACTCCAAGGTAAAGGATTTTGTCTATCATAGTAAATGCCTGTTTAAATGTTGTTTTCTTGTCTATTACATTGAAGATTTTGTCGTTAGGAATGACAATAAGTGTGTCTACTGCTTCTTTGATTTTTTTGAGTCCTTCTTCAGCATTCATTCCTCTTTTGTTTCCTTCGAAACTAAATGGTTTCGTGATTATACCAACGGTAAGAATTCCCATTCCTCTTGCGATGTTTGCAATGACAGGAGCAGCACCAGTACCCGTTCATCCTCCCATTCCGCAAGTAATAAACACCATATCTGTATCTTGAAGCATAGCTTTGATTTCTGGTTCACTTTCTTCAGCAGCTTTTCTTCCTATTTCAGGATTAGCTCCTGCACCCAACCCTTTTGTAAGATTGAGACCTATATTGATTTTCTTTTCAGCTAAGTTTGTTGCAAGATCTTGTGCATCAGTATTGATAGCTACAAATCATACTCCGTCTAGTCATTCAGAGATCATTCTATTTAGTGCTTTGTTTCCACAGCCACCTATTCCCAACACTTTAATCTTAGCTCCTGGGATAAATTCTGGATTAATTTCGTGAATTACCATTTTTTAATGAATTTAGAATCTAAAATGTATACTGCAGAATTAAGATTTTTTCTGAATTCTGAACTTTGTATGATGAATTTATTTAGAAGAGATCTTTGAAAAAAGTTCATATTTTTCCAACGAAATCGAGGTTGAATTTTAATCACAATCATTTTCTTCCTTCTGTATATTTGTTTGACCATACATATGTCCCTAATACATTGATGAATTGAATGTTTGATGATATATCACCGAGATTGAGAATATTATCTTTACCATAAAATGTAGCTAATTTGAACACATCTTTTGCTAAAAGATCAAGATTTGGCATTCTTGCACCTCATCAGATCAATAATACTCATCAAGCTAATCTACCATCTCTTTCAAGATCTTTTAGATGATTGTTTATTTTCATAAATATTTCTTCGTATCTTGCATTTATGACATCTGAGAGAAATAAACTATCTATTGCACTGTCGTCTGATGCTCTTTCTTTTTGTACAATTGCTGATCAATGACTCCTTTTTATTTCTTCCGCTTCTTTGATGTCTACTTGCATTCCTATGGAGATATCTTTGGTTACATCTTCACTTCCCATAGCAAGTGTCCCGTATCCTAATGGATATCCATCTTCATAGATAACGTAACTTGTTTGATTTTTTCCTATATCGATAAGAATTGTTCCTAAGTCTTTGTGGTCATAATCCAAAGCTACTTCACTAGCAGCTATAATATTTGGGACAATGTCGACAATATTTAATCCTACCTTTTCAAAGGCATCGATAATGCCATTATAAATGTTTTTGGGCATCATAAAGACGTCTGCAATCAGTTCTAGTTTTTTTCCTTTCATTCAAATAGGATCTTTTTCTCTTTTGGTTTCATCAATAAGAAAATGTACAGGCACAATTTTGATAGTTTCAAAATTACTTTTTGTAGAAATTTCTGCAATAACTCTAGAAAGATGATCTATATCTTCTGGACCTATTTCATCGGTCATTATCCTTTTTTGTTCGATTATTCTATTTACGATCATTTCGGGATGTGATATTCCCACAAATACTTCTTCTATAAAATCTCCTCCAAGTTTTTTTATAAATGACTCTGTAATTTTGTTTATGGTGTTTACAAAATTTTCCGCATCGAGAATTTTTCATTTACGCATTCCTTGAGTAGGCTCCATTTGTTTGGCTAAAATGATCTCTTTTCCATCATCATTAGCAAAAACTACTCACTTAATGACATCATTTCCGATATCGAAGACTGCCTTGATGTCTTTCATACTCGTTTTTGTGTTAGTTAAATAAAAGAAAGGTATTAATTTGCTTACTAAGGATGTAGCAATACATAGATAAAAAACAAACCGATTTTAATTGATTATGATATACGATGGTTATCAGTAATTTTTTTAGTAAAAACACTATTGCTAACATATGGTTATCATATGAAATCTTAGGTCATATCTCGGAAATTTTATGTAAAAAAATACACTAGTTTCTGCTAGTGTACCTTCTACTTGTTCATATTTCGGATTATATTGTCTATCTATTTATTCATCTTTTTTTTGTACATTATATAGAGTAGATGAATTTTTTTCCTTATATCCATATGAAATTTTAGCATATTGTCATTCACTATAACACCCCAACCCTTCTCTTTCAACTGTTTTGTCTTATAGATAACTATAGGTAATCGAATGAGTTTAATTATGTATTCACAACCTTTTCCAATAATTCCTCCGAAGAGAAATTCAGTTGTTTTTTTGAATCTACTCTTACCTGATCCTGGTGTGAGTCAAATATTGATACAATGTCTTCCTGGAAAGTTTGGTAATGCACTTTCAAGCCACGTATTGCTTTTATAGATATTTTCTGGTATTTCTTGGTATAAGGGTACTAAATGTGCAAGCCAGTAGATAAAATAGATATCGTTTTGTGGTAACATAATATTGTAGAGGTTTTGATGGGTGTGTGTCACATAAAAACTCATACAAAATTTTTTCTTTTTTCCTCGTATTACTCCTCTCTTGAGCCCAAAGAGAAAAAATAAGATAGTACTCCATAATCTTGCACGCCAAAGTGCTCATTTTTTGGTTACGATAAGGATATCTATGTCAGAATCTGCTTGTAAGGCATTGAAGGTAATAGAATTACACAGGTATATTGACTGAATAAACGGTACTGACCTATATAATCGGCTGAATTTGTTGATATATTTCAAAAAATCGTCTATATAGGGGTTTTTTTTGTCCCAGCTGTACTTTTGTTCATCTGGAGGAAATTCTTGACCTCTCAGAATGTCTTCTTGCTTCTTCCATCATTTTTTTTCAAAAAGGAAATAGCTAGAATGATGAGGAACATCATAATTCATGATTTTGTAGAAAATGAGATGTTGTTGATCATCTAGAGTGTTTGTTAGTGAGTGCTCGTAATTATTCGTCATATACTCTATATATAGTAAAGTATCAGGAGTATATATAATACATCAATAAATTCTATGTATTTTTATTTATTTCCATTCTAAAAATAATTTTGACATTGGTTTGATAATATCTTCAATGTCTTCATATTCAATAATCCTATCACTTACTCCTCTTACGGTATCTTTACTTTGTGTTCATTTTTTTGTGATTACTACTATTTTTTTGTTCATAGCGTAAGCCATCCCTAGTTCTATCATACGACCGTGTGTTGGTCCATCATAATCGATTAATAATACATCACATTTTTCAATTTTTTCTTTTGCCCTTTTCATCATTTCATATTCATCAACAAATATTTTTTCATCACGAACAAAACAATAGTCCTCAAAGCCAGATTTTCTTATTATTGAACATAGGTATTCAATCTCATCTTTATTTTCTCAATCTCTAAATGGAGCTGTAATATATATTTTCATATACCCATGATTATGCGAATAAAAATCTAATTATACAATTATTTCCCTAACTGTATTATTTACTATGTGTTATTATACTTTAAATATAAAATTATTCCTGCTTCGGAACCATAATGGAGAATGCATATCTATAGGAGTAATTCCACTTCATTGTAAAATATCACGCCATTTTTGAGATAGCTCTTCTTTCGTTAATTTTTTTGATTCATCTTCTGTTATTACTCATAATTTTACAGAGCACTTCGTTACGTGAGTATCTGGAGCGATATCAATGTATTCAGAATTTTCTAGTATACTACCTCAGTATTCTTGGAGTATAAAAGACCGATAATTGAATATCTTTGGCCCAGAAAGGTAGGGAAATCCTTGTTTATAGTCTTTCTGAATTATTTTTTTAAGTTTTAAAAAATCATTATCTATATATTCTAAGAGATTTTTAATCGATCATCGGTTTGTAGCTATAGTTGTTGCAATTGTTTTTCGTGTTTTGATATGCTTATTTGGTTGTAAAGCGAGTTTATATTTTAATAATTTTTTTCTCAACTGTTCTTCTGACATGTTGCTCGATGCTTGTATCTCAAATACATTTTTTGTTTCCGGATCTTGATATGTTTGTAGTGCATTTTCTCGTAGTGTATAGCTATTTCTTTGATAATTTAATGCCATGGGTAATGTAAAATACGAAAGACGTAGTTCCTGTTGTGTTTTAGTAAATCATGGGTTTGTATCTTCTGGCATTTTCATATATCAGAGTTTTCACTCTTTATAAGCTTTTAAAAGTTTCTTGCAGTTTTTTATAATTTCTTTTTGATCCATATATATGATTAAGTGTACAAAAGGTTTGTTTTATATTTCTATTCAATAATTTTCTAGATCTTGTATAAATTCATCGACATTATGGAAAACGAAAGTTTGTATTCATAATTTTTTCGCTCATTCAAGTTTCTCTTCCTTGTCATCAGAATATATTATCTTAATTGCTTCTACACCTGATTTATCTATGAGCATTTGAAATATTTTTTGATCTGGTTTCATTACTCCTACCTGATAAGAAAAAATATGAACATCAAAATTATCAAGAAAGTGAAATTTTTTATCTAGTTCACGAACTCTTGTTGGAAAATTATTTGAACAAATTCAAATCTTGTATCATTTTCCTCTTAGTGTTTTTGCTAATTGCTCAACTTTTTTATTTACTTCATAGCTCTCACGAAGTATTGTATATATTTCTTCATTTGAATAAGATAGTCCCAACCTATCTTTTACTCGTTCTCGATATGACTCTTCAGATAGAGTCCCATTCTTAAACGCTTTCATTTCATCAGAGAGAGCAAGAACAAAATCTCTTTTTGATTTTTCACTATTTGGTGCAAGTTTTTCTTTGAATTTTTGAAAACTTTCATCTGTAAAATACAGTCCATCTAAGTCAAAACAAATTAATCATTTATCCATTTTTAAAAATTGTGAGTTATAATATAAATTATTTATATTTTAGTTGTCTCGTTCAAGATGGATTGTGAATGTAAATTTATTCATTTGTTATGTCATGTATTTTGATTGCCTTGAGATTATATTTATCAAATAGAATTTTTGTCTGTTTATTTTTGTCTGCACAAATAGTTGTTATCCCTATTATTTTACCACCTAATTTTTCGACTAGAATAATTGCTGATTTTATTTGAGAACCTGTTTCTATCCGTTCATCTACAAGTAATACTTTGTCTCCTTTTTTGATTGCAGACTTATTGATTTCAAATGATTTTACTGTTTTAGTATAATCTGTAAAAGAATTTTTAAGTAAAGTACTAGGTACTCCAGGAAGTTTCCCTCATTTTCTAATGGGTACAAATCCTACTTTTTCTTTTTGCGCTAATGCTCCTCAAATAATAAATCCTAAGGCATCAAGCCCCACAATCTTCTGTATTTTATTTTTTTTAAATGGCTTAATTAGATCTTTTAATAGATTTCAGAATACTATAGGATCTCCAAACAGAGGCGTTGCGTCCATTCTTCCTGTTGTTTTTTTATTGATATATTTATCGTAATATTCGTATTTCATTAGTCAGATAAACAAAATAAAATTCTAATTGTCTCGTTCGAGACAGTTCGTTCCAGTAAAATTTAGACACATTTGTTTTCTTATACTGATAGTTCTTGTGTCACTTTCAAAACGAGCCATAATTTTACATCAGGTTCATTGGTTATCACATTGTAAGAAAGTACTTCATCAGGTGCTTATCGAATGTGTTCCACTGAGATAGAAAAATTGTAGTGCAGCATTTTCTTGGAGTCCTTTATTGATATGGAGTTCATAAGCTTCTCATGTAAATTGTATCGTGTATGCATTACTACTACAATACATGGTACTAATATTTCCTGTAAATGTTATATTGTTGTATACATACGTATTGCCGTGTGTTTCGTATTTTAAAACTATAAGTTGCTGATTAGGGTTGAAACTAATAATATATTGATCAGGAAAAATAGTAGTCCCTGTAAACAGTGATTTACTACTCAATCCGGCGTGTAAAAAATTATTTATTTGTCCATAGACTGTTTCTATGCATGCCTGACCGTACATTATATCTTTGTTTTTTATTTGAAATGATGATCTGAATGCTACAAATAGAATACTAACGATCATTATTACAATCAGCATTTCGAGAAAACTAAATCATTTATAATAAGAAAATTTTGATATATGGAAAAATGGAAACATTGATTTTCTCGCTTTTCAATCTTTCAATCTTTCCATTTTTTAATTTTTTTTATGAGTTAATAAGTGGTCTTACAACATATCTATATGATGTATCATCTTTATCCATAAGGATAAGTGGTTTTTGATTGTCGATGACATTGAATGTTAATTCGTCGCCTTTGATGATTTTGATAAAATCAGTTATATATTTTCCATTGATTCCGAAACTCATTGCTGGTCAATCAATGATAGCAGGAATATTTGTTGTTCATGCACCTTTATCAGTTTTTCCTGATGAGATAACAATACTATCTTTTGTTGTTTCTATTTGGATATAATTGTTGATATCTCTGGTGAGAATTCAAATTTTTCTAATAGCTTTTTCACAAAGGTTTTTATCTACCAATATTTTAGTATTGAATGATCTTGGCATAATTTCTTCTCTATCATATTCAGGAAAATTTCCTTGAATAAGGAGTGATGTAGCCAATATTTTCATATCTTTTACTTGTACTTGGAATGCAATCAAATTCTCTGAATATTTGATGGTAAGATTTTCTGCTTCGTTGCTCATTGCATATTCAGATATTTTTTGAATATCTGTCATAGTTACTTTGGGTACAATCAGTGCAAAATCCGTATCCTTCATGCCAGAATGTGCTTTGAACTCTGATAATCTAAATGAATCTGTACCTACAAAAATCAGACTATCTGCTTTTGCTTTTAGTAATACTCCCGTCAATACTGGACTAAAATTCTTTTCAGTAACGGCATATTCCACTTTAGAAACCCCTTCTGCAAATAATTGTGTCTCTACAGAAAGCGTATTTTCATTTGGCACTTCTGGTAATGCGACATATTCACTTGCTGCAATACCATTGATTTCAAAATTATCTTTTGCTGATTTTAATGTCATAACTTGAGATTTCTGATCTACACTTATCTCAACTTCTTTTTCTTCTATAGTTTTGATAATATCAGAAAACATTCTTGCATTTACGGTAATAGCTCATTCCATAATCACTTTACATGGGATTTCTATTTCGATATATTTTTCCATATCAGTAGCTCTCAATAATAGCCCATCTATGGCAGCTTTGAAGTAAAAATTTTGTAAGATCGGCAATGTTGCATTTTTGGATACGAATCTCAATCCGAGGTCTATAACTTCCAAAAGTTTAGCTGTTTCAATAGTGATTTTCATCATACAAAGAGTAACGATGTAAAATAGTTATTTTCAATAATTGCGTAGATTGGCCATTTGATCAAACCAAACTAATGCTTTTTCGTATTCTTTTATATCAAATTCTGGGCATTTTTTTGCGGTAAAATATAATTCTGCGTATCCTATCCACCATGACATAAATCCTGACGTTCTTTGTGCCTGATCTCATTTTGTTCTTATGACTAATTCAATAGGTGGTACATTCCCTAGGTCTAAACTATTGCTAATATCTTCTTCTGTAATTATTTTCAAATCTTTTTTTTCTTCTGCTAATTTTTTTATTCCTCTAAGAATCTCATCTCTTCCTCCGTAATTTATAGCGAACACAAAATATCTGTCTGTGTTGTATGTATTTCTTTCTTGCTTATCTACTAAATATTCTCTAAAGTCATTGGTGATACCTCAAAGATTCCCTATAACCTTGAAGTTGACCTTATGTTCTTTTAAAAATTCATCGAGATCTTCTTCTACGATTTTATACATAGTCATTAGGAAATCAAACTCCTCTTTGGGTCTTTTTTGACCGTTTTCTGTACTTAATCATCGTAGGGTAAATACTTTTACGTCGGTTTGAGTAAAGGTATGTATAATAAGTTCTATCGCTTTTTCGTATGATATCATGTATGCTTCAGCAACTGTTTTGTCGTTGGCTTTGGCTCGTGTCCTATTTCCGTCGGGTATAATAGCTACATGTTTTGGATATTGCATCTGTTATAAATAAGAATGAAAAACAACAAAAAAAAGTATTCCATAGAATCTGAGTAAATTGATATGTATTTGTTTAGAATATTCAAGGTAAAAAAATCTCTTTATTTATTATATACCAATTAGTCTTTTTGTAAATACTACTGCTCTATAAATCAAGTTGACCTAATCATTTATATAATTATAAGACAAGTGTTCTTTATCTTTCTTATTACTGATTATGAAAGAAAAACTTCATATTATTTCAACTCAGGACACTAAACACCTAGTTGACTCTATACTAGCTATACTTCATACAGATTTGCAGGATATCGATAATATCACCTATGAATGTGTAGAATATAAGGAGTTTGCAAATGGAGAGACTAAAATTGTTTTGGAACATTCTGTGCGTGGAAAACATGTGTATGTAATTTGAGATGTTAATGGTGATAAACATATAGGTGATTATACCATAAAATATAATGATAGATTTATACAAATTATGCTCTTGTTGCAATGTGCAAAAAATCATTGAGCTAAAACCATAAATGTTCTTCCCACTTGTTTTCCTTATGCAAGACAGGATAAACCTATCCAATGATGACTCAAAGAGAGAGTTTCTAGAGAACCATCCTCTGCACAGTTAATAGTAGATATTTTTCAAGATCTTTTACATACAGACTATTGTGTTACTATAGATGTTCATAATCCCGCAATAATCAACAATTCGAGGAAAACAAATTTTGTAAATCTTTATACGTGACGGTTCGTTCAACAAGTCATTAATGATCTTAAAAAAGATAATATTGTGATCTCTCCTATGGACGAATGATGACTCAAAAAGATTTCTTCTATTTCCAAAGATCTTGAGCTGGATTATCTTACCGTTTTAAAGAAAAGAGATTATTCTAAACCAAATATGGTAGAAGAAATCTTTGTGCATGGCAATGTGACAGAAAAAAACATTATTATCCATGACGATATCCTTGATACTTGAGGTAGTTTGATAAAACTTATAGAAGAGCTTTATAAAAAAATCCCTCAAAGTATAAATATTGCTATTACTCATGGGATGTTTAATAGGGATGCTATTAGTAAACTTACCACACTTTATAAGGATAAAAAATTTGAAACTATTTATGTTACCAATACTATTTATAGAGAAAATTATCCTGAATTTGTCAAAATAATTGATGTAGCTCCTATCTTTGCAGATGCTATAAAAAAGATTTTCATATGATGAAGTATCAATTATAATTATTGAGTCACTTTACCTAAAAATTAAATAATTTCCCCATAGAGCTTAAACGGTACTGCTTTGGTTATTCTTACTTTGGTAAACTCCCCTATTTTATAATTAGCTCCAAGCTCTAAGTTTCAAGATTCAAATTCTTTTTTGCTTTTTTGTGTTTTTTGTTTTTTGTTTTTGATTTTTGGTTGAATGATTATTTGTTTCATATTGTCGGCATATCATTCAATTACTCCTTTATCTATTTTATTGATAAGTACTTCTTTCGTCATTCAAATTTCTTTTTCGTTATTTTGACGTGAAATGTCTTTTAAAAGTTCATTGAGTCTATTTCGTCTGTCTCGTTTTACTGCACGTGATATGTTGTCAAGATAATTTTTTGCTGCCAATGTTCCTGGTCTAGAAGAATATATTCCGATATATACCATATCAAATCATCCGTACGTTACCAGATCTAATGTCTCCTGAAAATCTTCTTCTGTTTCATCACAGAATCCTACGATAATGTCTGTTGTAATACTAATTTTTCTTGTAAGTTTTTTGATGCTATCGATAAATTCTTTGGCTTGTTGGACGGTATACCCTCTAAACATTTTTTTTAAAATAGTATTTGATCCTGACTGTAAGGGTATATGGATATGCGGACAGAGTTTTTCTTCTTTTTCATGTAAGGTAATCAATTCTTTGCTGTAATATGTGGGATATGGTGATGTGTATCTCAATCGTTTAAGTCATTTAAGCTTTAAAATTTTTTTTACGATAGTAATAAATTCTGGATGTTTGTTTACGATTTGTCCAAGTAATACTATCTCTTCTGCGCCATTTTGTAGATGAATTTTTGCTTCATTGATAATCTGTTCTACGGGAAAGTATTTTTCTAATCCTCTAGCATATGGTACTATACAGTAAGCACAAAATTGGTTGCATCAGGTAGCAATAGGAATATATGCGGTTTTTTGGTGGCTATTCATAGATGTACTAATGTTTTCGGGAATGATTTTTTCATATTCGTTAATCATTTCTTGATCGTAAGAAAATGTGTATTTTAATTTTTTGAGCATCAAAGGAAGAAATCCCGTGTCGTCTATTCTTCGTATAAGTTCTATGTTTTTTCGTTTCTGAGTAAGATTATGAAAGATCGGATTGAATGCATTATTGATTGGAATGATTGCAGATGATTTGTCAGAAGATTGTAAATGATTAATTTCATCGGTTGTTATTCAGAGTATTTTCGGATTCCTATCTGTTATAGTTCATAAGAAATTTCCTACCTTCATTTTTCATTTTTCATTTTTCATTTTTCATTGTCTCATATTGTGTTGGATCATACATCAGGTTATTCGTACCTTTTGGTCTGGTCTGATTGTTTTGAGTTTTCCGGTTATTTTGTCTTCTGATTTTTGTTTTATGGAACAAGTATCAAAAATTATTATATCTGCGTCTTTACTATTTTCTGTGTAAGAAAATCAGCAGTTGATGAGTACTGCTTTTATTCTTGCACTATCTGCATAGTTCATTTGGCATCCAAAAATAAGTATGTGGAATTTCATTTTTACTATCGTTTTTATATAAAGGAACTTTAGCCTAGCGATTTGATGTTTTTAGTCAATAAAAAATGAAAACGTCTTGCATTTTATTAGAAAATAATTATCAGTTTTCCACTGAAAAAAATATATCATCATAAAAATCTTTACCAATGGAACATGAAGAACAATTAAGTGGTACATCAGATGTTAACCAAAAAAAACGTGTAAAAGTTTGTCCAATTGCTGTTGTTCAGCAACCGTTTCGAAATCGTTTGGTAGAAACGCATCCCAAAAATTTCCAAAGGGTTGGAATGCATCAAGGATGGGGGCATTAACTCCATCACATTATTATGAGACTACGTGTGTATTTGCACGTAGTTTTTTTACAAAAACTGATGTTGAAATTTTGGTGTTGAATGCTACATTTATCTTGAATACTATGTCGTGCCTTTTGATTTTGTATTTTTAATTCTGAATTATTATCCATGATTACCCTTATATTTATTCTTGTGCTTATATTCCTCTTTCCTCTCTTTTTCCCTTGATATTATGCCAGTGAATTGCTTATCAGTTTTTTGCCTTATATAGCTGTAATTAGTGGCGTTTTTGTCTGAATAACTTTTGTGTATTTCAGAAAAAGAATGAAACCTGGATATCGTTTTCCTCTTCGTCGTTATTTTCGAGGGATATCGTTTTTGGTCTTCTGCTTTCTATTTTTTTGGTATAGTAAACAGTTTAATCGTTTTTATATCCATGAACCATTTCCTCAGACAATAGCACAATCATGAAGTCTTACAATATTATTTGCCAATATTCATAAAGATAATACTGATTATACGGGGATAAAAAAAACTATTTCTGATAATGATCCTGATATACTCATGTTTGTGGAATTTGCTGATCATCATTATGATAATCTTAAAACATTTTTACAAACTAGATATCCCTATACCAATAGTACAACTCGATCAAAAAAATTTGTAGGTAGTATGGTATTTAGTAAATATCCATTACATAATAAAGCAGATGATTTTCCTCAATGAGCATGGAGATATGGACATTTTTCTCTACCTTATCATAATCAGGAAATTTATTTTTATCTTGTACATACTAGTTCTCCCGATAGTTATAGCCACTTTATCATGAGAAATCAACAACTTACAACTTTGATACATGATTACAAAAGCCATGAGTCTAATTGAAAACAGACTACTATCGTTATTTGAGATTTCAATGTGACGCCGTGGTCTCCCTATTATACTGCTTTATCTGCTACATTTTCTGGTGAACTTGTAGATCTAACTAAACGTGTTCCCTTTCTTTTTACTCGAGGATTTAAACCATTGCCTATTTTTCGAGCACATATTGATCATGTATGGACTAGTCTATCCCTTGACGTGCAATCGTTTAGAGTTATATCTATGCCAGGTTCTGACCATAAAGCCTTTCTGTTTACTGTACAACTTTAGTAGCTATTATCGGTAGGTAAACTTATCTACTAGAATTTGCAAAATCATAAAAAAACAGTATAATTAGTCTATAATTTATCTTGTTTACTCTTTATATATAATGATAAACAAAAAAGAAAAACCAATGGAAGACTGACAACTCTGATCTATTAAAAAGGATTTCTTTTTTGATATGGAAGAGGGAAAATCGGCAGATGTTCAAAAAGATCCAAAAAAACCTTTATGTTTGTTTAGTACAGATTCTCTTTCTTGATATTGATTAGACCTCGTTTTTGAACTTGTAAAAGAAGCATGATTTGATGGTATAGATCTTGCAATTTGGAAAAACTTTGATTCTCGAAAAATAGATTATGTAAAAAAACTTTCTGAAAATTATGGACTCCCTGTCAAAGTTATACAAACCTCTGATAATCTTAATGATAAAGAAATCAATAGAGCTATAGATTTATGTTATGAACTAGGTGCTGATACTATCACTATCAATGCTCCAAAATTTTTCAATTTTAAGGCATTTAGCTTTATTACTGATAATATATTGAAACGAAGAAAAGAACATAAGGGCATACATTTTTCTATTATCAATCCAGAAGATTCAAGTCTTTTTGCTTTACCAATACCAAAGTATCGTTTTAGTAATATGGTGGAAATTGTAAAAAGATATCTTTGTTATATTGGTTTGGATATTGCTAATCTCGATTCTGATTCTTTTGAAAGTGATTTCTTGAGAAAAATAAGAGATTTTCTTCCTTATCTTTCAGTTATTTATTTCTCTGATAAAAGTAGAATTTGAGAATGACATATCCTGCCTGGTGACTGAGTTTTGAAATTATCTATCTTCCTCAAAAAACTTAAAGAATATTGATATAATCGTTACCTTAGCACGAGAATAAAAATCTCTAAATCAGATCTCGCTGATTCAGATAAGGTAAAAATTATTCTTAAAAAATCTAGAAAATATCTTCAAGAAAATTATGACGAAGCAGAACTTGATTAGTAACTCTTTGTATAATATATACTTAAAAAAAGTCCACGTAGGTGGACTTTTTTATGCTTATTGTTTATTTATTGTTGGTTTGCTTTTGAAAATATAATAAAGCATCAAAAACGGAAACGCAAGTATTTTTCTGATGTTTGGTTTAATCCATAGAAATGCTGGATAGTCTTTAAAAATCATTTTAAGAAAACCACCAAACTTATTTGTCTCTTTGTGAGTATCAAAAGGGTAAATAACTAGATCTCGAAGAAACTTAAACATACACTTTACTACTAAATATAAAATATTTTATTAAGCATTAAGCGCTTCGTTTATTAAGATTGCCTTTTGCGATTATTAAGAATTTATGTATGTTATTAATTTTAATCCTTAACTCTTAATTTTTACTCCTTAATTTAGTTTTTTAGTGCGTATGTGGATTCTTTGTTTTCTTTTCTGTACCATCATTTTTAACTAATTTATCATAGAGTTTTTGTTCTACTGCCATATGTGCTGATTCGTTTCGATCTACATCAAGATTAAGTAATTGGGTGAATTTTTGCAAGATAAAGAATTTCTCTAAACTTTCTTCAGCTGCTTTGGTAATGTCTTCGAAAAATGCTTTTGATTTTTCGTCTCCCATTTTTTTGAAATATTCATCCATTTTTTCTTTTCATCCCAATCTTTCTTCAAGACTTTTCATTCTTGTTTTGAGTTCTTCATTTATTAATGTCTGAGGTATCATTACTTTCATGGCTTTATTTCTCAAATTTTGTAGTACTGCTTCTATTTTTTTGATAAGTTCTTGATCATATTTTTGGTGTTCTATAGAATCTTTAATATATCCGATAAGATCGTCTTGGCTTTCTAGTTTTGTATCATCTCAAAAAAGCTTTTTGAGCATATCAGGGGTCATATCTGGAAGTACTATTTTTTTGATATCTTTGATGATAAGTTTTATCTTTTCTGCTTTGATATCACTTTTTTTGTTATGTAATACTGCAGGAAGTTTACTTTCGTCGTGAGTAAGTTCTATAACTTCGTCTTTTTTCTTGTTGATAAATGTTTTGGGGAAAAATGGATCTTCAGCAAATTCTTGTTCACCGATATAGGTGTGTCCTGTGTGTATTACTTTTCCTTCTTTATCCAGATATTCAAGCGCAATTTTGGAAATTGTATCAAGTTCTATAGTATCTGCGTCTTGATAATCAGCATATTGTTTTTTGATATTCATGAGTGTTCCTTCAATTTCTTCTTCAGTAGCAGTATTGTCTATAGGTGTACAAGATTGTTTCTCTCGGTCTGTATTTACTACCTCTACTTCTGGGAAGATATCAAGTTTGAGATTCATAATAGTATTACCATCCTTTTGTTCTTGTTTGAGGTCGTATGGTTCACCGATGAGTTTGATGTCTGGTTGCTCTTTTAATAGTTCTTGAAGTCCTATATTGATAAGTTTTTCGTATGCACCAATATCAATATATTCTGGTTTGATGTTTTTTTCTACCATATCAAGTGGTGCTGAACCCTTTCTAAATCCAGGTGCTTCATAGTCTTTTTGAAATTCTTTGAGCATAATGAGTTTTGCATCTTCAAATTCTTTTGCTGTAATGGTGAGTTGGATGTCGTAGTTTGCATGTGCTCATTTTTTTACTTGTTTTTCCATTGTATACGTGAAGGTATAAAAAAAATTGACGTATAGGTAATATGGAAAATGCGTAAGATTTCAAGATAAAGAAAACAATATACGTTATTTTGTATCTATATATCTATTTTTTTATATTCAAGAAAGTTGTCTTGAGATGGTTCACTATCTTTTCCAAATCTTGTTTTTTATGGTTTTGTGTTTACTACATTTAAATTGCTTCATGGAACCGTATAGAAATCTGCTAATAACCCACTACATCATTCTATTCATTGACCTACTTGTACAATAGAATCACAGCTTTGTGATGTTTCTCAGTAATTGTATCATGGACATACTCGATGTAAATAGTATAAATTTCACTCTGTGTTCCCATTTGGTATTACTTGGCATGCAGCGTTTCCACGTGGACTTGTTGCTGGTAATCATCGAGTATATTTATCTTCTGGATAAGTATCGACTGATGCTTGGTCAGATAAATAGCATTTTAATAGATATCCACTATTTTCATTTGCTGCCGCTATTTGGTCTGGAGTAAATCTTCGAGCTGAAATTCAAAAAGTGTTTGAACGTACGTCCATATCGTATGCACAAGCTCAATTTATTTTTTTGTGTGCATAACATGAAGACGCAATTATTTTATCGTTTTTTTCACAATCTCGTGTTCGATATCAGTATCATTGTTCTGGTAATAGTATAGTTAATTGTAAACTCATCAAATTTCTTAAAAACTTTATATACAGACCACTATTATACATTACCATATTTTTTCCACTATCTACCATTGTATACGGAAAAGGAGATTCTGTGCTTAAAGAATTCCATAAGAGTGCAGCATGTGTTCTTCCTTTTCATGGTCATACATCTACAATTGTTGAAGAATGACCACTAAAATTGATTGCCGTATATCATTGTGCACATAGTCATTGATCTAAGTTACTTATACTTGTTTCATCACTCTTATGTATTTTCCCACAAGCATATTCTCAGTTTTCATATACATTCACGTTTGTGGAACAACTAATTCATACTCAATCATTGGATGCTAATGTTATGATATATTCACCCGTCATGTCGTATTGATTGTTTATTTCAAATCCTGTTTGTAGTTTGAATTCTGAATATTGTTGTGTTGTTTCTGATCCATCTGGTAATGTTGTTTTTATTGTATAATTTGCTCGAGGACTAATTTGTCATGTAAGTTTTGCTGCTCAGTTTCATCATGTAAATATTGATGGAGACGCAAATATACTACAATCTGGTGTATTATAGGTACAAGCTATTCCACATTTTCCTGTTAAAGAATTTGATGATCAAAGATCACATTCTTCATAGTTTCCACTATCATTTGGGCTTTGTACTATTCAGTCACCACAGTATTTTGATTCTCTAGTCGCGTCTATTGTTGTTGTTCATTCTGCAGTACAAGTGGTAGTTAAATCTAGATTATATTTATTTTTTGCTACTAACGTAGGATGATAGGATCAAGCAATTGTGTATATTGTGGAGACTCATGAAAATGATGATTGATTATTTATTCCATATCCATTATCAAAGTTTAGTGTGTATACTACTCGACCTGTAGATGATCATCAAAAAGTTACCTGTAATGGTAAAGTTCATGATGTTGGTGTAAGTGTAAAAGTACACGCAGGAGGGGTTGCTCGTTGACAACTAAGACTACATCAATCTGCACCATCACATTGTTCTCAATTTTCTACGATTCAATTTCAACAATAGTGATTTACGGTAATACTTGTTGTTGTTCATCCTGCGTAACATCCTGTTTGTATACTTAGATTGTACTTATTTTTTACGAGTAATGTCGGTATAAAACTTCCTACTGATTGATAGGTATATTGTTGTCCTGAAAATGATGAAAGATCATATACACTATATCAGTTTCCGAAGATTAAAGTATATAGTGCTCGACCTGTAGATGATCAGCTAAACGTTACTTGTAGTGGCGTGGTTCATGATGTCGGTGTAAATGTGAAATTACATGTAGGTACTTCTCGTTGACAGGTAGAACTACATCAATCTCCATTATTAGTATTGGAATCATCACATTGTTCTGGAGTAGTAATTGTTCCATCTCCACATCTAGCTGGTAATCATATACATGTTCATCATAGAGTAATCCAATTGGATCCATCGCATCATTGAAAACAGTTGGGAATATATTTTATTGTGCCACTATTTGTTGAATCGCAAACTAATCATGATAGGTTTCCAACCTGTATCGTAGAAAATATCTGAGTTCTTCAGTCTGATAAAATATGTAATCATTGAGCAAATCAGTTATATGTTATTCGGTATCCGCTCATTATCAGGTTTTCTGTGGCTGTATGATTTCATAGGTTATCTCCTGTTCATGATCATACTCAAGCTGGTCCCGTTGCTCCTTGTGCTCAAGTAATTCCTTGTGCTCAAGTAACTCATTGTGCTCAAGTAATTCATTGTATTCATTGAGGTCATTCTGGTCATTGTGGTCAACTAAGTGCAAATCAACTAATATAATTATATACATTACCACTTGTTATAGGTATTATTGTACCTTTGGAATCAGTTCCTAGAACTACTTTATTGGGTAAATTATCTATCCTCACATTACCACCGTTTATTTCTAGTTTTTCTTGTGGATTATTTGTATTTATGCCAATATATCATGACGGACTTATACTAAAAAATTGAGGTAAACTTGGTATGCCAATATAAAAAACATCTGGATTAGAATCAGCTCACATAGTCCAAGTTCTTTCAGGGTTTTTAAGATAGAGATTCGCTGCCATTCCTGCCGCTTTTTCCTCTATATATACATCAGTAGAACCTGAATTTACGATATGTAATTTACCTATTGGAGTATCTGTTCCGATACCAACATTTCCATTTTGTTGGTCATAAATATTATTCCCTCTTATTGTCCAATCTTTATCTTCTGTTATTGTTGATCAACCTGCTCATGATACTACGAGATTATTACTATATACAGAAATAAGATTTCCATTATCATCTATTCATAATACCCTTCATGCAAAGGTGTCTAATGGTGTGAATAATGTAGGATTAATATATGTTTCTCAATTGCCGGAATAATTAAAATCAAAGAATTTGGTTCCATTTTCTGTTCATCCACTAGTAATACTTACTCTCCCTATCGTTTGCCATGCATTATTTATATCTGAAGAAATATTCACTTGTGCTAGCGTAATTACCGATATAAATCCTACCACTATCGTCAAAAACAAAAGCACCAAATTTCTTGCTGCTACTGCGTTTGATCTTGGTTTATGAATTTTAAACATTTTACTCATTTTAGAGACTAAATATTAAAGACATCAAGCCCTATTTTCTTTTACATGTTTTGGACTTCTAGTTTGTCGTCTAATTATACTCACAAACCCAAAAAAATGCAAATTTTTGAAAAGAAATGTATACGTAAATTTTGAGATAAAATTCAAATAAATTTACTGTATATAGTATTTTAGTATATTCTTTATTTTTTGGACGATGATAAAGCACATTGCACTTGATATTCGCCTATATATTTATACTATCATCTGCACGTTTTTACGTTATTTTTTAATCTATGCCAAAATCATCAACTAAACCACTTGGAAAAAAATCTGTACAAGCACCAGTAAAAAAACAAGCAATAAAAGCACATGCAGATCCAAAAATTAAATTGTCTAAAGTACAATCACCTTCTAAAATACAAGACGATAAAAATTTTGTTGTAAAAGAAAAAGATGTTACAACAAAAGTACTCAAAGCTGATGAACTTATGGGTGAATGAGGATGATTTTTATCATGATTATGATTTAAAAAAGAGGAAAAAACAATTAAACAAAAAGAAGAGGAACAACGTAAAGAGGAAGAACAACAAGAAAGCATTATTCTTGAAAAACCTAGACGTGCATCATTTTCATTTGATAAAGTTGAACAAACAACAACCCATATAGTTGGCAGAAGAGATGACTCATTTGTTGCTAGACCGGTTAGTAAACCAATAATTAGGCCAGTAAGTGCTCCTATAACGAGTTCACCAGCTAGGCCAAGAAATACAACTCCTCAGCATTGAGGTAAACAATTTCCGGCAAGACCATGATATCAATGATCTAAGCCTCAATATGGTACTAATCAACAACATAGGCCGTTCAATAGGCCATCTTTTCAACAGGTTAAACCACCTCTAGCTCAGCCTGTTAGACTTGCTCCGAAAATCCATAAAATTGCTACTACTTCTGCCAATCTTGTCAAAAAAATAGAAGTATATATCAACGATAAAATAACGGTAAAAGAATTCTCTGAAAAAATGTGAGTACCGTTACCAGAACTTATGAAAAAATTGATTCAAAATAAGATTATGACCTCTATTACGGCTTCCTTGGATTTTGATACTGCAGCATTGATTGCATCAGAATTTAATATTCTTGTGAAAAAACATGATAATAAAGTAGATGTTCAGACATTTATGAGCTGAGATCTACAAGCTATTCTCGATATGGATAAGGATGCTGAATATTTACTTCCAAGACCACCTATTGTTACGGTTATGGGACATGTAGATCATGGAAAAACATCTTTACTTGATTATCTCAGAAAGACTGTCGTGGCTGAAGGTGAAGCATGAGGAATAACCCAATCTATCTGAGCCTCTGTTGTGGAATATAATGGTAAAAAAATATGTTTCATAGATACTCCGGGACATGAACTCTTTACTAGTCTTAGAGCAAGATGAGCTAAACTCACTAATATAGCAATTATTGTTGTTGCTGCTGATGATAGTGTGATGCCACAAACTATTGAATCAATCTGACATGCAAAAGAATCTGGTGTGCCTATTATTATTGCTATTACCAAGATTGATAAACCAGGAAAAAATCTTGAAAATATTAAACAGGATCTTGCAAAATATGGACTTATTCCAGAAGATCGGTGAGGTGATACTCCTATTATTGGTATTTCATCAAAAACATGACAAGGGATACCAGAACTTCTCGAAGCGGTTCTTCTCCAGACAGAAATGCTTGATCTTAAATACAATCCCAATAGATCAGCAGTATGAGTTATTGTAGATGCTCACAAAGATCCAAAACAATGAGTAGTGTCTACTATTATCGTGATGACAGGAACACTTAAAATTTGAGATACTATTGTTGCCTATAATACTACGGGAAAAATAAGAAGAATGCAAAATCGAAAATGACAAACCATTACTACTGCTACGTGATGAGATCCTATACAAGTCCTTGGTATAACAGATTTACCTGATCCAGGACGTATTGTAGAAGTCGTAAAAAATGAAAAGGAGGCACATGAAAAAATATCACTTATTCAAGAACAAGTAAATAAAACTGCTGGTGATTCTGTGGTAAAACAATTTATATCACAAATACAGGCCAATGTTTTCTGAGCAGAACTTAAACTTATTTTGAAATCTGATGGCTCAAGTAGTTTGGAAGCACTCCAACAAGCAGTAGCTGCAATTCAGTTACCCAAAAATGTAACTATGAGGGTTATCCAAGCAAGTGTAGGACATTTTACTGAATCTGATCTTTCTCTTGCACAAGCATCATGAGCATTGCTTTTGTGATTCAATATTTCTATGAATGCAATCTTAAAAAAGAAAGCTGATTCTATGAAAATAGAAATGAAAAATTTTGATATTATCTATGAACTTGTTGATTACTTAGATAAATTGCTTCTTGGAATGGTCGAAATTGAACAACATGAGGTTATGTTTGCCAAACTTGAAGTACTTTGAATCTTCTTTACCAAAAACAAAGATATGACCGTTTGAGGGAAGGTTATCTTTGGAAAACTTCATGGTAAACCAAAATTCACAGTATTGAGGGGTGAAGATATTCTTTGTACCGGTAATGTAGTCTCTCTTCATAAAAACAAAGATGAAGTTAAAGAAGTCGGTGAAGGAGATCAATGTGGAATCAAAGTAACTACCGGTAAGAAAATAGAAATTTGAGATGTTATAGAATTCTTTGAAATGCAAGATAAACCAGATTAATTACCTTCTTATATATCCAATGAAATTAATCGTATGACTTGGTAATCCAGGTAAAGAATATGCTAAAACAAGACACAATATCTGATTTATGATTATTGATGATTTTGTTGATCGTGAAAAACTAGGAACACGAACATATGATAATAAACGAAAATGAGAAATGTTTGAATCGAATATTGACACTCAGAAACTATTCTTTTTAAAACCTTTGGAGTTTATGAATCTTTCATGATGAGCTGTTGGCGCATTAGCAACCTTCTATAAGATAGAACCCAAAGATATTTTAATCATTCACGATGATATCGATTTAGTCGTAGGAAAAATTCAGTTGAAATTATGATGAAGTAGCGCTGGTCATAACTGATTGAAAAGCATTATAGAAAAACTCTGAACCAAGGATTTTTGGAGACTTAGAATCGGTGTTGATAGACCAACTAATCAGAATCATGTTGCTGATTATGTCCTCACTTCTTTTAAAATGGAAGAAAAAAATCTTATCGATGATAAGATCAATGATATAGAACAATATATACATGATTTTCTGGAAAAATAATGTTGTGTATTATTGTGCTGCTTTATTGAGGAAGTCATTGAGTGGTTTAAGTACTTTGAATACTGATATACAATATTCTATAAATCCTTCTTGAAGGATTTTTTTGTCTGATACGTTGTGTCCTATAAAGAATGATTTCATTTTAAGAAACTTACCTGCTTTGTGTTCTTTATCAAATCATCTTGGTACTTTTTGTAATTCCTCTCATTGGAGTGAACCGAATATTTTCTTGAATTCTGGTGTACTGATTATTTTTTCTAGTTTTTTGTAATTTTTGGCAATATAGAACCTTACTCTTTGTAATGTTGGTGTCGGTGGCATATACATCCCTCATCCAATAAAAGATTCTCCTGGCTGTATATGTACGTAATAGCCTGCTCCGTTTCCGTGTTTACCTTCTTCACGGATAATGACTCAGAAATTTGTTTTGTAAGGTGACTTGTCTTTGGTAAAGCGAATATCTTTGTTGAAACGAAATGTTGCATCTTTTACGGGCAAATTTCAGATACTATTATCTATTTCACTTGATTTTTTTATTAGCTGCTTGGAAAAATCCAAAAAATTATCTCTGACCATATAATAGAGATCCCTGTTCTTATTCATCCATTCTAGATTGTTGTTTTCTTTGACTGCATTGAGAAATGCGAGCGTGATAGGAGTGATCATTATTTGATAAATTCATGTTGAGATAAAAACCATGCTGGAGTTGATGGTAACACTACTTTTAAATTATTTCCTTCTACCCGATATCGTTTTCCTTTGTTAAATAGAAAACAATCTCATGGTTTGACTTCATAATCTCCTGTCTCATCGTGAATGACTCATTCACCTGAAATTACATAATACATATCTTCACACTCATGATCGATTGCTTTTCCAGTTGTTGGATATCTTCCGTTAATATGTGCAATAGCCAATCATAAATCTTTATTGGAAAAATCATATTCCCATACTGTGCAAAATGGACTATTTTCTTCTTTACGGGAATTTTCTTCTTTTATAAGCATAAGCACTCTATTAATGTTTAAAAGATTACTCTTACCATTGAAATTTTGAATGAAATCAATATATACATTAAAAAATAAAAATCAATCATGAAAAATAAAAATAATATAATAACTCCAGAGGAAACGTTGGGTCAGATAGCTGTATATAGTGCTATGTTGACGACTAAAATTAGTCAGACCAATGGGGACACCGAAGAACAAAGATTCGTTAATTATTTCAAGGCGTTAAGTATACGTCTTCAGTACGATGATTCTATCGAGAAACGTATTCTAAGTATTATTCTTATGTATATGGATAAGGTTATACAAAATATCAACCAGAATGATCCATTACATCCAGAACAGCTTAGAATTTCTTTGCTTCCTCGTATTACCAAGAACACTTTAATCGTATTTGTTGTATGCAAAAAAAGTTTACGCAAATTTTCTGTGTATATTGCTGATGATACGTTACGTAAAATCGATTTGGATGAAGAACTTGAAGGTGGATATTTCTCTGAATTATTTACCATGGATAAGGAACAACTCCTGGATGAATATATCCGATTGATAGATGTATTATAACTGGGCGTTTTCGCCCTTTTTTTAAAATAAACTTTGTGTTTTTGGTTTGATTCATTCACTGAGAATTTTCTTTAGAAATGAAAATTCTTGGGTAATATTGTCCCATCATTCATAGATCGTAATTCAAAGTTCTTGTGCTTTAACTTTTTTGCTTCCTGCTTTGTTCCCAATGAGCATAAAATCTGTTGTTTTTCCTGGTTGTTCGTGAAATAAGTAGCCCTGTTGTTGAAAATATTCGGCGATTTTTTCTCTTGGAAGGTCAAATGATCAGGTGATTGAAAAGCTGCCCTTGGCATCGCTCGCTTTGAGAATATCTGAATATTTCTTTGGGTCCATATTTACTCCATAACCCTTTAATTGCTCAAGAAGGTCTAAATTATCCTTAGCCGTAAAAAATTTTGTTAGATTTTCTACTGTCTTTTCACCTATTCAGTAAATGGAACGAAGAAATTCTTCATTTGTCAATTCGCTCATGAAATCTTGGCTTTGTAATTGCTCAGAAATATCTTGGGCTATCTTTTTACCTATATGTGGTATTCATAGTCCATTTAATAATCTTCGTAAAGCTTTATGTTTTGAATCCTCTACTCCCTTTCCCATTTCAGCGACTTTTTTGTCTCCTATACCTGGAAATTTGGTTAATATTATTTGGATGTTGGTTTCACTAAGCTTATAAATATCAGCCACAGTTTCTATAATTTTATTATCTACCAAAAGATCAACCACACTTTCTCCTATACCCTGGATATCCATACAATTTTTACTTACGAAATGTTGTATTTGTTGTTTGGTTTTTTCGGGACAATGCGCATTGGTACAGTAATAATGCATATCGATATTGGTAACGGTTTCGTGACATGAAGGACATGTTTTTGGCGAATGGATCTTTGATTCTTTTCCTGTTCTGCGGTCAGTAATTACGCTTACAATATACGGAATAACTTCACCACTTCTTTGTAATCGAATCCAATCATATAGATGAATGTCTTTATCTTTGATAAAATCAAAATTATGTAAACTGACTCTTTGTAGTTTTGCTCCACTTAATTGTACGGGTTCGAGATTGGCAACTGGTGTAATGATTCCCGTTCTTCCAACTTGGAAATCTACTGAAAGTACTTGGGTTGCTGCAAGTTGTGCAGGAAATTTATACGCTACTGCTCGTCTTGGATGATGCTCTGTAGATCAAATAATCTTACGTTGGTGTTCGTCTTTTATTTTAATCACTAATCCGTCAAACTCAATATCTTGTTGTTCTAAATATTTTTTTGTTTCTGTATTTTCGCAAAGATCAATAACTTCTTGGATATTTTTTCTATCTTCTGCTCGTGGAAATACTGGAAATCATAATTTTTCCAAATTGTTTTGTCTTCAAGCTTCAAGCTTCAAGCTTCAGGCTAATACATCATATACATAACAGACCAATCCTCTTTTTGTTACCTCTTTGGGATCTAATAATTTAATACTTCCTGCAGCAGCATTTCTTGTATTGGAAAATGGAATTTCTCAATCATCTTCTCTTTCTTTATTGATATCTTTTAATACGGATTTTGGCATAAGTATTTCTCATCTTACCTGAATATCTAGGGGAAACTGTAATTTTCTAGGAATGTTTTTTATTGTTCTTACATTCTCTGTTACATCTTCTCACACTAGACCATCCCCACGAGTAATTGCTTGAGCGAATATTCATTTCTTATAAATAAGCTCTACACTTAATCCGTCAAATTTTGGCTCTATATGATAAGAAATTTCTCTTGTATATTTAAAATATTTTATGACTTCTTTTGTGAAATCTGTAACTTCTTTGCTTTTCTCCGCCTCATCTAAACTCATAATTTCCATAGATTGTCCTTCGTGAATAGTGAGTTTTGATGTATCTATATCTGTAATATAAAATATCTTAAAATACTTATCTTTTGTTATCAGACTTTCAATATTTCCTATTTCTGTTATGTTTTTTTCTTCTATTTTGTATTCTAATTCTTCTTGAAATTCTCTGATTATTGCTTCTTTGTGTGTTTCGTTCTCTTCTGTTCATCAGCCAAATAACGCTATTTTTCACGGTTGCTTTGGAGTATTGTTATCTCTTTTTTGAAAAAGATATTTCCCCACTTTAGTTTTTATAATAATGCCTGTACCACATACAAAATTATCCTTGTCAGAATTTTTAACTTTATTGTTTTTTTCCAGATTTTTCTGAACTCTTATCTCTCGTTCTTCTAGGTCTTTAGCATTATAGGTGTTTTCTAATGAGAGTAATTTGGTGTCATGGTTTGCTTGATTGAATCATTCGCTTATTTGTCCTATTAATGATTGTGTAGGACTATTTGATGTGATAATTTGAGGAAAATGTTCTTCTATCTTTTTTAGATAATCGAAGATCTCATCGTATTCTTTGTCAGATATAATGGATTTATTTTCAATATAATATAAATGATTATGATCTACAAGACAATCAATCAGTTGAATATAAAAGTTATGAATATCTCTTTCAGAAAGATTTTCTTGATTTGGATGTTGTTTGATAAATGATTGAATACCCTTTGTTTGTTCGCTTATATTCATTCGCTTATATTTTTTTAAAAGACTTAACTTTTGTATATAACTTATTGTATGCTTGTCGTTAGGGTTTACTTTGACTCAATTTGTATTCTGACGCATAAGATACTATTGATTATCAGACTTGGTTTTGGGCTTATCATTTGATTTTTTTATTTAGATTTATTTATTATTTTCCTTTAAATACTACTCAAAAGGTAGCTAAAACAATGTATATATCTAAGAAGAGTGATCGATTCTGAATATAATAGAGATCAAGTTTTGCTTCTTCTTCAAAGTCCAAACTATCTCTTCCAAATACTTGAGCATATCAGGTAATTCATGGCTTTATGGATAATAATCTCTTTTGTCGTGATTCATAATTTTTTACTTCGCTTGGTAAATGTGGTCTTGGTCATACCAGAGACATCGTTCATCGGAATATACAAAATAGCTGAGGAAGTTCATCGAGTGATGTTTTTCTCAAAAATCTTCCTACTCTCGTAACTCTTGGATCGTTGTGTATTTTTGGTAGTACTCATTGTCTCACATTAGCATCAGATGCGATAAGTTTTTGATATAATTCATCAGCTTCTTTGCCACCATATCATACACTCATGTGTGTATACATGCTACGAAATTTGAGAAAATTGAATAACTTACCATATCTTCCTACTCTTTGAGATCTATAGAGCATTGGTCCACGAGAATCTATTTTGATTATACACCCGATAATAATCATAAATGGTAATGCTATAATAATTAACAATCATGATACAAAAAGATCGGCCAGTTTCTTGAGTATAATTGATCGGCCATCAAGTTTAGAATGTTTATATTCTAATGCTATAATGTTATCAATATTTTCTGGTGAATACACCACATCTTCTAGGAAAAATCATTCACTTATATGATAGAATCTTGTATTATCACTAAATCTCACTTTTTCAAAAAGTTCTTGTAACACTTCTTTTTCAAAACTTCCTACAGCTACCACTATGAAATATGCAGCTATATTTATATCTTTAATTTCTTTGTGGGTTATGAATTCTGTTTTAAATGAAAATCAGTTTTTTATTTTTTCTATGGCTTTATAGCTTTCCAAGGTATCACTTCAGACAATAAGTATTTTATTGTCTCCATCTCTATGTCTTCTCGCTTCTAGATAATTTCGTATTTGATCGAATAGAAATAGTCCCATAAAACTTACGCAAGCACCCACAACGATGATAAATCTTGAAATTCAGAAGAAAAAGACAAATCACTGTCCGAAATATGATATGAATGTAATGATAATAACCCAGTAGATCCATGTTTTCGTAAACGTCTGAAAATACCTCTGAATGGGTTTGTGGAGTTCATATAGATTTTCTATAATACCTATAACCACGAAAGCAAATGCAGCAATAATACTAAAAGCCATATTTTCCTGATAATTGATTATTGGTATTCTGAGCTGTACGCCAGGTATTAAATCAGTAAATAGGCGGATTCTATACATAACATAAAATACTATGATAATTATCCCAATATGAATTATTGGTCTCAATAAACGTAATACTACATTATACTTTCTATTCATAGGACAAGATACAGAAAATAAAATTATTGTTCTGTTTTTGCTATTTTATTAATATATTTTACAATATCTTTTATTTGCTGTTCAAATTTCCCTTTTGCTGGTACACCAAATCCTGCTGCTAACTTATGACCACCACCTCAAAGATGTTTAGCTATTTTATTACAATCTATTTTGATTTTATTTTTTCCTTCTGGATTTTTTGCTCTGAGTGATCATTTGATATACTCCCCCATTTTTCTTATCAAAAGTACTATTTGTGGTCCATCAATATTTTGTATGATGTGTAAGCCATATGATGCCTCTTCTGGATCAATATTATATTTTTTAAGTTCTTCCTCATCATAATAAGTATAAAGTAATTCATCTTTTTGATCAATTCTATTGAGTAATAACTGAAGAAATTTTATTGAGTTGAGTGATTTTTTGCGAATGAGATTATCTACCACGAAATCTTTGTCAGCACCAAGTTTAAAAAGTTTTATTGCATTAGTAAATGTTCTTATGTGGTCGTCACCAAAAAGAAAGTTTCCTGAATCAGATGTTATGCCTAGATAAAAATAGGTAGCAATATCCTTATCATAAAGATGTGGCCACCATTTATATGTCTGTTCAAAAAGTATTTCACAAGTACTTATGCTTTTCGTGTCTTTTATAATTATACCTTGATCTATCCCATTGTCAATATGATGATCAAAAACTATAAGTGGATTTTCTTTAAAATAATTAGAATTTTGTATGTTTAAAGTCCCCATGCGATTGATTCATGTAAAATCGACGAAGATGAGAAGATCGTATTTTTTGTAGTCAAAACGTGATTTGAGTCTCTTTATGTTTTTTATGAAATTAAATACTTTGCTTGGCTTATTAGGTACAAAATATTTTATGGTTTTTTTTTGCTTTTCTAATAATCTTCATAAGCCTAGCATGGCGCCTATACAATCTCCATCAGGACTCATATGTCCAAAAAGTGCTATATTTTTCGCATTTTCTATCATGTGTTTTGCTATCAGAGTGTTTTTATGCATAATTATTATTTGTCAAGTAAAATGCGTATTTTATTAATTCCATCTTCGTTGAGTGAGAATATTCTATCATTTATTGTGATTTCTTGGTCCCCTATGTGTGTTTGTACTATAGTTATTATCTCGTTTATCTTCTGTGCACTATCGGGTAAGCTATATATTGTTTTTTGATGAGGTGATGTAGGCAGTATTTCTTCTCTAGCTGTTTCTCTTTTGTTTTCTAGAACAGTTGTTTTATCGTCTATTGGTACTGATTGTCATCTTAATGCTTTTGCTTTTACTACTGTTATTTCTTGATCGTATTTACTTCATGCTTGTCTAATCAATTGTTCACGAGATACTTTTACTATTTTTTCTATACTGATTGATCTTCCTTTGAATCCTGTAATTACTAAAATATCAAATTTTTTAAAATCCAAAACCTCTCTTACAAAAATTTCTGTAGTCCCTGATATATCTTCTATCTGAATAAAAAATCATTTCTTTTTCGCTCTTTGGATATTTTTTATGTATCCTACGATGACTAAACTTCAAAAATTCTCTTTTTCTTTGAATTGTGAAATGAAATTATATCTTTTGATGTACGTATATAATCAGTCTAATGGATTACCCGATACAAAAACCTTGAACACCTCATATTCCAACATCAATCTTTCCATCATGGTCGTTGTTGGTCATGGTTTGAATGTTATTTTTGTACTCATTTCCATCATACCAAAGAGTCCACCTCCTGCATCCTTAGATTTTTTTGCCCATTCTAAGATAGTTTCACTATTTGCTAATAATACTCCACGATCACCAAAATTGTCAAATGCTCATGATTTTATCAATCACTCTGTAGATTTTTTATTTATTATACTTGTACATCTTTTGATAAAATCTTCTAAAGTTTGGTATATACCGTTATTTTCTCTTTCTTTTTGTATTACCTCTCCTATTTCTAATCATAATCATTTAATACAAAAAAATCATAATCTGATTTCATTTCCTATTGCTGCTACATGATTGAATGAATGATTGATGTTAGGTGGTAATACTGGTATTCATTGATTCTGTGCTTCATAGATATATATACTCAATTCGTCTGTATCTTCTTCTACTGATCTTATCAAAGACGCATAAAATTCTACAGGATAATATGCTTTGAGATATGCAGTTTGATATGCAATCATTGCATAACAAACAGAATGTGATTTATTGAAAGAATAGGCTGCTGCTGGTTCTATCATTTTTTCATACACATAGATTGCTGTTTCCTTTTTGTAATTTCTATATTCTTTTGATTTTTTAACAAAATCTTTTTTTATTTGTTCAATTATTTCTTTCTTTTTTTTACCGACTCATCTTCTTAATAAATCAGCTTCTGCTAAAGAGAATCCTGCCATAGATTGTACCAAAAACATTAACTGTTCTTGATAAACAGCAATTCCATACGTAAGATTCATGATTGGAGAAAGATCTTCAACAAGTTTCATGTTTTCATTATCCATTTCTTCTTCGCTATATTTTTCTATGAGTAGGTTTTTTAGCTCATTACTCATATATTCTATCGGTTCTTCTCAGTTTTTTCTTGCGATGTAATTGGGAATAAATTCCATCGGTCATGGACGATACAATGCATTCATAGCTACCAAATCGTTTATTGAATCTGCTTTTAATTTTATCAAAAACTTTCTCATTCCACTTGATTCAAATTGGAATATCCCTGTTGTATTACCTACTTGGAATACTTTCTGGAAGGTAAACGGATCTTCTAATGGTGGTTGAAATGATGTATCTTCAAAAAAACGTGTAAACATTTCTGGAAGTGGTATATTTTCTTTTTCGTGTCTTTTTTGAATAATTTTGATACAGTTTTTGATGACTGATAGATTTCTAAGACCCAAAAAATCCATCTTTAATAATCATATAGTTTCTAGTGTCGGTCAGTCATATTGGCTCACAATAGTGGTATTATTTACATATTGTACTGGTGAATATTTAGTTATTTTGTCTGGTGCAATAATAATCCCACATGCATGCATACCAAGTTGTCTCATGTTTCCTTGGAGTTTCTCTGATAATTCTGCTGCTTGTTGTACTTTTACGTCTCATTCATAGAGTGCTTTGAGTTCTTCTGTGACGTCTGGTGATTGTACTGCTTGGAGTAAAGACATTTTATCTGGCATCAATCAAGAAATTTGATTAGATTTTTCAAATGGGACACCAAGCACTCTTGCAACATCTTTGAATGCTGCTTTACTTGCCATCTGCATATATGTTCATATAGAACTTACCTGATCTTGTCAGTATTTTTCTGTCACATATTGAATGACTTTTTCTCTCTGTACATCTTCAAAATCAATATCAAAATCTGGCATTGATATACGTGCAGGATTGAGAAATCTCTCAAACAATAATCCAAATTGTAATGGATCTATATCAGTAATTCTTATTACCCAAGCCAAAATTGATCATGCTCATGATCATCTTCATGGACCAACAACGATAGCATTTTTTTTTGCCCAACGAACAAAATCTGCTACGATAAGAAAATAAGAATTGAATCACATTTCTTTAATTACTTTGAGTTCATATTCTAAACGTTCAATATATTCTCCCAATGTTCAAAATCAGATTTGGCTTCCTATAGGTATCAGTTGTATATCTGTATTTGTTTGTAGAAAATCTTTTTTGTATGTAGTATATGTTTCTAAAGTTATTTCATGTAATTCTTCAGGTTTAATCTCTTGTACTGGTTTGGTTAGCGTCCCTTGATTTGAAATTTTTGTCATTTCTAAAATAATCTCTTGATTCCATCATAGATCAAATTTATGGTTTAATCATTTGTATGCACGATAACGTAGTTCAAATTCATGAATATGCATGTTTGCGAATGTAACATTAGGAATCAAAAAAACAACACTATATTAGATATAGGTATTTAGTACTGTTTTTCAAACTAAAATCTATTCTTTTTTATAACAGAAAACCCCACATTTCTGTGGGATTTCTCATATATTTATATCATAAAATTATATTATACTCCAACTACTCCTAACAGCCAAAAAATTACACTTACCAATAGCCAAGAGACACCTATAAATACCAATCCAATAGCTGCTTGTTGTAAAATTTTGAATCCTTTTTTATATTTAGCATCGTCTCCAGCTGCAGTAACCATTTGAAAACCACCTCGTAGTAAAATAACTAATGCAATCAATGCAAGCATTCCCAACATCCAGTTGATGAATGTTTTGATAACATCAATCAATTTACCTCCTTGAGCTGTTCCAGTTCCTGATACTCCAACATTGCTCGTAGCAGTTACATCACCAAATCCTGATGGTGTACTTTGTGCATTTACTAATCATACTAAACCTCATACACTAAGTATTCCAAATGTCATAAAAGTTAAAACCTTTAACGATAATTTTTTCATTTTTTCCATGTTTTAAACAAATTAAAAAGACTAAGTGGTTCAATAACTCCTCAATACTATCGTTCGGAATTATTTGATTACTGACTATAATAGATTTATAGAATACGAAATCAAGTTTTTTCTATAAACCATATTTTCCATGATACTATAAATTTTTACTGCTTTTGCAATATGTATTTTACCTTATAAGTAGTAATGATTATCTTGTCTTTTTTTTTCTCTTATTTTATTTGTATACATTTAAATACTTGTATTGAAAAAAAATGTTGGATGATTACCCTATACCCTGCATTTAAAATATTATGCCCTTTATGCTCAAATCAATGTCTCATTATAAAAGTTTTGATCAAAAATTAGAACACTGGTTACAAACCACAACATTTTTGAAGTATATAAAAGTAAGCAAGGATTTTTATTTGCTGTGTTTTTTTTGACTTTTATTTTTTATCTTAATATTAAGATTATTTTTTCTTCAAGTAATACAGCATAATTACTATGATACTCTACTTAATCAACAGCATGTAAGTGAAACATCGCTTCAGGCTAAGAGAGGAAATATTTTCGCTGATGATAAAGCAAGTAAACATATTCAACTTACGGATAATATTAGTATGTATAATATATTTGTGGATCCAAAATTTGTTTGGGACAAAGAAAAATTTATAGATCTTATTGTACCTGTAGTATATAAACACTTTTGTACACTCTATGGTATGAAAGAGGTTACTCCCATTGAATGTGTTCATAATATTGAACAATTTACCCAAACACAAATTCTTCCTATTAAACCTCAGTTTTTCTATTATGGTAGTGGTGTTATATCTTCGGGATTTTTTTTCTATGATCAAACATGATATGATACACAACTTCAACAAATTCTTAGTTGATTTACTCCGAGTACTGCAAGTAGTCTTATCAAAACCAGACTTGATGAAATGATTTATATAGGTGTTAAACCTAAGAATTATCTTGGATTTTTTGCAAATACAAATTTTTTAGCTGATTTAGCAAAACTCAATCTCAGTTATATAAATATTCAGAGTAAAAATTATGTATATATAGTGCCCAATGGTGTCACTAATCTCAATCAGGATGTTCTTGCCATCAAAAAAATTCTTGATAAATATTGATATCTTCCTAATTTTCCTAATATTGAAACCTTATTTACTCAACAAGAAAATAGATATGTAAAAATTATTTCTGATGCTAATCCGCTTATTGCTCAGGATATTAAAGACTTAAAACTTACTTATTATCAGACCCAATCAAAAGATAAAATTCCTCTTTTTCATGGTTTATGAATGGAATCTTACATTAAGAGATATTATGAATATGGATCTTTTCTTTCCAATGTTTTGTGATTCGTTGATAAAAGTAATAATGCATACTATGGTGTAGAACAATATTTTGATAATATACTTCGTGGAAAAGATGGAAAGATTGTGTGACGTGCTTCTGCATGGATGTGACCTGTAGGAGCAAATGAATTTGAATTGGATGCGGCACAGGATGGAAACGATGTCTATCTTACTGTTGATATAGGTATTCAAAAAGAAGCTGAAAGTATTATCAAAACATATCATGATATGCTCAAGGATGATTCCATTAGTGTATTGGTATATAATCCTTTCAATGGACAGGTTAAAGCGTCAGCAAGTTATCCTTCGTATAATCCGAATAATTATAATGATGCATTTACCTTAGAACCTCTTGGTCCCGAATATTCATATATGATTGATGACTTAAGTTATATAGAAAATCCCGTATATATACAAACATGATGAGAGTATAGGCCTGCTACTACTGATGAAAGGATAGATACCACTATTCCTAAATATATAGCTAAAAATGGCTATGGTCCACAAGTATTGGTAGATAGAAATACTGCTATGGCATATGAACCATGAAGTGTATTTAAAGCATTTACTGTAGCTATAGGACTTGATACTGATGAAATTAGATTTTATGACCCCTATAATGATCCTGGCCAAGTAAAAGTTGGACAGTTTACTATTAAAAATGCAGTAAGTACCTGTATGGGTGATTGGAACTTTTTACATGCATTTGTTTGGTCCTGTAATGTGTGAATGGTAAGAATAGCTCAAAAACTAGGAAAAGAAATATTTTATAATTATGTAGATAAACTTGCTTTTGGAAAGGCAACATGAATAGAAGTAGCAAATGAAGATCCCTGATTTGTAGAATGAGTAACCACAGTGTCTGATGCAAGATTTTTTAATAATGCGTTTGGGCAATGACTTCTTGTTACTCCTATCCAATTGGCTGCATGATATTGAGCCATTCTCAATGGTTGATATTACGTTAAACCCACTATTGTGAAATGAATATTTGATAGAAAGACCAATACGTATTACCCTACCACAACAAAAATTATTAAACAAATATTTAGACCAGAAACTGCCGATGCACTCAAAGTCTGACTTTTTGATGTTATGGATCAGAATCCAGAATTGAAATATGCAAAAGTAGAAGGTTTTCAACTTTGAGGGAAAACATGAACATCACAAATTTCCTATAAGGGAAAATATATGCAGGGTATTTGATGGACTGATGGATCGTTTGTCTGAGTTATTACCAAAGATAGTCCGCAGTATATTATTGTAATCCACGTACGTAGACCAAGACAAAATATTTGGTGATGAGCAACAGCAGGAAAAATTTTCTGAGACTTAGCAAAATTTATTATCAATTATTCATTGATTGAGAAATAACAAATAGCTATCTGTTTTTTCACACTTTCGCATGTTAATATGTAATTCTATGCAACAAAAAGAATTGTAGTTGAAAACGTGAATGGTTTATTTAAAGTCTTAGCAACATTTTACTTTATTATATAATCAGTATGTTTGGAAAATTGTGAGAAATGAAAAAAATGTATGATAAATACAAAACGCTTCAAAAGGCACTTAAAAACCTTGTTATTAGAGGTAAAGAAGGGAAATTTATCTGATCTGATGGTGTGGAACAAGATGCTATCGTTGTAGATATTAGTGGAGAAATGAAATTGAGAGAATTACATATTAATGATGACTCTTTATTGAATCCTATGAAAAAATCTCAACTGGAAAGCCTTATTACTTCTTGTTTTCAAAAAGCGCAAACCAAAGCTCAAGAGATTGTTGGTGAAAAAACAAAAGAAATCCTTGGGGTAGATCCTTCTGATATGGCTAGTATGCTTGGTGGTTGAGGATGAATACCTGGTATGAACTAATATTTACTCAAACATAATATTTCTTATTTAAGTTCTATCACCCTTGGTTCATACCCATGGTTTTTGTAATAATCAAAAACCGCTTTAATATCTTCTGTAGGGGTGGAGGCTCATCATGTGATAGCTACTGTTTTATTACCAAAAAGCTCTTCTTCTGAATTTTGAAGAATATCTTCTAACGATTCGCCATAAAAACTTTTCTTATTGTTTTCTACTCAAATACTATAGAGTTCTTTTGTATTATTGCTCTCTTTTCCTCCTATTACGATAAAAGTATCAAATTTATCTAAATTTTGAATAATCACCGTCTGTCTTTCGTAGGTTGCTTTACACACATCGGATAAGATTGGTAACAATGATTTGGGGTATTGTTGTTTGATTTCTTTGATGATATCTTGTACGTAATCAAAATTTAATGTCGTTTGGGAAAGCACGGCAAATGTCGTATTTTTATCAATCTGTGGAATATCCTTTTTATCATGGAGCACATAGGATATTCATCATTGTGATGTAATATACTCCAATATATTTCTTCCCTCTTGATGTTTTTCTTTTCCTATGTAGAAAAATGTATTTACTCCTTGCTGAATGAATGATACTACCTCAGTGTAAATTTTACTTACAAAGGGACATTCTAAATTATATACTGCAGTAAATTTTTTTTTTGCTTGATTGATTACTTCTCTGTTTGTTCCATGTGCAGAAAAAACTACGATAGCATTTTCTTGAAATACTTTATCTATTGTTTCTACGAAAATCACTCCCTGGTTTTCAAAATCTTTGGTTACTTCTGGGTTATGAACCAATGCATGAATGCAGAATATTTTTTCTCATGGATGATGAGCAATAATGTCGTTGAGTTGATCTATAGATCTTTTTACACCAAAACAAAAACTTGATGGAGTAAGATAATATACAATTTTACTCATATACTTTTTATAAGATAAAAATACTTTTATTCTCCCATAAAAGAAAAAATAATTTCTCTCTCTCTTGCATGATCAAGTTCAAATAGGAGCACTCTTTGCCATGTTCCAAACATAATTTCTCATTCTTGTATTGGAATAGTTTCACTTGTGTTTCCTATGATCATACCCCTAATGTGTGCATGTCCATTGAGACATTCTTCTTTGCTATCACACATGGTTTGGGGATCTCTATGTTCCAGATCGTTGTGTCTGTAGACTTCATCTATGGAAATATTTTTGTCACACCATTCCTTTAGATCATTTCGAAATCCATCTTCTGCTTCGTTGATTTTGAGTACTGCTGTTGTGTGACGAGTGAATACATTAACCAATCAATTCTTGCCTCATATATCAGTGATAAATTTTTTTATGTCGTCAGTAATGTCTATAATATCAAATGGTTTTTTTGTCTGATATATTTTACTTTGCGAATAATACATTTTTTTTGACTACAACAAAAATAAAAACGTTTTGTAAGTATATCAAAAGATATCTCCTTTTCAATAGTTTGCTTTTGTTTTTTATCTTATCCAGCTAGATATTTTTATTCATAGAAATATTTGCCAAACTTTGATTTTAGTCTTCTATATGATATTAATTCCATTTTTTTGACTCATAGGCTCTTTAAAGTTCGATCAACAGAGAATCAACAGGTTCCATATGGGAAAGACTTTTGTGAATCAGTTACTAATGATTCATATCTAAATCTCCCAACAACTCCTGGAGCAAATTCTATTTCACTATTATCTTCTGGTTTACAAAGATATTCTTTTATATCATGTGACATCTTTTCAGCAACTTTTTTGGTGGTTTCGTATGATCCCGTATATATAGTGAATATTTTCCCGTCTTCTATTTCTCATCAACTAATATATTTATGATTAATTCATTCTTTAGTCAAATAATTCGAGACAACTACTACATGTTCTGGAGCTACATTGATGTGCAGTTTCCATCATACATTATTTTTTTTATCATCATTAAGTTTTAATTCTTTTGATTTATCATGATTTATGGAATGATATGGTTCTAAAATATTTTCATATTTCTTACTAATTTTTTGCATTGTTAGGTAGGCATTTTGTTTTATATACGATTTTAGTGTTTTACACAATGTATTTACTGGTAATGATTGTGAGAGTGGATGTAGACATTTTGCTCTGAAATTTTTATCAAGCATATCCTGATCCCATGTATCGAAAATCTCTTCTGCGGCTATTTTTCAGATTTTTTCCCCTGTTTGTTTGGACTGAAAAACATCAAAAACAAACTCATTGATTGAAGGTTTAGTTGTTTGTGGATACTTTCAGGTTCACATTACTACATTGATATAAGTAAATTTATTTTTGCAACATCTCTATCATCAAATCTTGGTGTCTATTTTTGAGATCACGGACTAATGTCTTTTTGTTTTCCATAAATCTTTGAATATCAAATCCATATTCTTCTAACATCAATGATGTGTGGTCAACTCCTATGTAATGAGGAAGAATAACGTAATCAGCACCTTGTTCGTAGAGTTTTATTGCTTCGTGAATTTGACTGGATACGAGGATGATAATCAGATTAGGATTATGTTGTTTTATTGTTTTGAGTAATATTATATTTTCATCGAAGTTTTTTACTGTACTGATAATCATTTTACTTTTTTTGAGGTTGAGTTCTTCAAGAAAATCTATGTCACCCACATCACCATATATACATGGAATTTTACTTTTTTGTAAATGATTAATTATTCCAGGATGTTCATCGATAACTAGTATGTTTTTATAGTTTTTATGTACTGTAGTATATATGTTATTTCCAAATCTTCCGTATCAGAAGAGTATGATGTCATAATTTTTTTTGTTGATTCTTTTTGCTTCTTTGTTTCGCACTCACGGAAGTAAACTCAATATTGGTTTACATATGTGATAGATTTTTTCTCCATAAATTACTGAATAACTCGATCCTGCAATAGTGACTAACCCGACTATAGTAATCATGGAAAGTATCGTTGGATCTTTAATATATCATGAAGTAATTCCCATCGCTATTATAAGAAACGAAAATTCACTAATCTGTCCCAGCGTGATTCATGTAAGAAAATTGTTTTTTCTTGTGTGTCCAAGGAACCCAAGAACTATCATCGTGATAATTGGTTTTATAACTAGGACGAAAACAACAAAAATTACTAGTGGTACTATCATAGTTATATTTGTCGTGGCAAAGTTCACATGTGATCCGAGTAACACAAAGAAAATAACGATAAAAAAATCTCTTAGTGGTTTTATTCTACTAGTGATTTCAAATCTATATGAGGAATTAGCTAAAGTTATTCATGCAATCAATGTTCCTATCTCTATACCAAATCACATTCGATGAAATAATGCGCCGATAATAAAACATCGTCCTATAGAAAATAAAAACAAATATTCTTGAGATTCAGCAATTTTTTTTGTTATCATAGGAATAAAATATTTACCAATAAGAAACATTCCTATCCCTAACCCAATAATTTTTGCTAATAACCCAACCACCACCAATGCAGATGATGCATGATTGATATTTTTATATGTTGCCATTCATAAAATAAGTGCCATAACTATCAGATCCTGAACAATAAGTATGCCTATACTCAATCTTCCTGAGGTGGATTCCAATTCCTCTCTATCTCATAACAGTTTTAGTACAACGATTGTACTACTAAAAGCAAATCAAACCGCCAAAAGACTTGAGGTCATACCATCAAATCCTAATATTGTGGCCAAAAAATATCAAAGTCCACCTGTTATTACGACCTGAAATACTCATGCAATGAGTGATGTTTTCCCTAAATCTTTGATGATCGCTGGATTGAGTTCCATACCAACGATAAAAAGCAATAAAGCGATACCTAGATTTCAAAATGACTGAAATGCTATATTTGCTTGTAATAATCATGGTAAAAATAAGCTGATAGCGGTACCAGCGATAATATATCAAATAATCATGGGTTGTTTACATATCTTCATGAGACCAACGCCCAGAAGTACGATTCATATTACAATACTTAGTGATACAAACACTTGTTCTTCCATACTCATATGAGCTAAAAGACTAAAGACTAAAGCTTAAAGTTTAAAGAATTTTCTTCGGGCTTTTCGCTTATTCTTAATTATACTTGGAAATAGATATTTGTCAAATCTTGTTTTATATAATATATCTATTTGACTTATATTGATAAAATTTAATTAATCTGGAAAATAGTACAAGTAATTCTCTCGATTTTTCTTGTATTTCTCCTTTTTTTCTCTTTTTATTTAGACTCTCTCATAGGCTTAAAGGCTTATACGCTTTACTACCATAGATATTATAAAATCTATTTTTTCGTATTTGTCAATTGGTGATGCTCGGAAAGCGTTGAATTTTTGTTGGTTTTTGTTATATTTTTGCTGTCAAATACTCAATCGACATTACCTGTCTTTTGTAGTGCTCTTCCACCCAACATACATATTCACTATTGGTTGTTGAGCAGAACTTTGGGGGCATCTGCCTTAAAGTTTTTTTGTCTGGTAGGATTTTTGAAACTTTATATTATTATTATATTCTATGAGAGAAGACGATAAAAAAATCATTGCTACAGGAACTGTTCTTCCGCATTCTATTGAGGATGAGATTTCTAAATCGTATATCGAATATGCGATGTCTGTTATCGTTATGCGTGCATTGCCCGATACAAGAGACTGATTTAAACCGGTTTTGAGAAGAATCTTATTCGCGATGTCGCAGATGAATAATTTTTTCAATCAGAAACATAAAAAATCAGCCAGAATTGTCTGAGAAGTTATGGGAAAGTACCATCCTCATGGAGATAGTAGTATTTACGAAGCTATGGTACGTATGGCACAACCATGGGCGTTTAGATATCCATTGGTTGATGGACAAGGAAACTTTGGTTCTATCGATGGTGATGGGCCTGCAGCGATGAGGTATACCGAAGCTAGATTGACTAAAATAGCTGAAGAAATGCTTAATGATATAGAACAGGATACTATTGATCGAAGAGATAATTTTGATGGAAGTTTACAAGAACCTATTATGCTTCCTACTAAATTTCCTAATCATCTCTGCAATGGTACTATGGGTATCGCGGTTGGTATGGCAACGAATATGGCTCCCCACAATTTGAGTGAAGTTCTTGATGCTGCATTATTGCTTTTGGAAAAGGAAGGTATGAAAGATAAAAAATGAGAACCTATCGTAGTTTCTATCGATGATATTATGGAAATTATTAAGGGACCAGATTTCCCTACATGAGGTATTATCTATGATTCTAATAATATCAAAGAAGTGTATAAAAAAGGGAAATGAGGTATCGTTATGAGAGGGAAAACACATGTAGAAGAAGATAAACATGGAAATATTATCATTATTGATGAAATACCCTATTTAGTAAATAAATCTACTCTGGTATCAAAAATCGGTGAATTGGTTGTTGATAAAAAAATAGAGGGTATCTCAGATATGAGAGATGAATCCAGTAAAAATAAGATCAGAATAGCTATCTATCTCAAGTCTGGTATCGATGCTAATAAGATTTTAGTAGAACTCTATAAATACACAGAATTACAATGTTCGTTTAATATCAATAATGTCTCGCTTGTAGAAGCTGGTAAACAGCCAAGATTATTGAATATCAAAGATCTTTTGATGGAATTTGTGACGTTTAGAAGATCTGTGGTTTATCGTAGATCAATATTTCAACTCAATAAGGCAAAGGATAGATTACATATCTTAGAATGATTAAAAAAGGCTATAGATATTATCGATGCAGTTATTGATACAATCAAAAAATCTGATACTAAACAGAATGCAAAGGAGAATCTTATAAGTAAGTTTGACTTTTCTGAGCTGCAAGCGGAATATATATTGATGATGAGATTACAGTCATTAGTCGGTCTAGAAATACAGAAAGTCACTGATGAAATAGAAGAAAAGAAAAGACTTATCGAAGAACTTCAATCTATTGTTGATCATCCAGAAAAACTTGATGGTGTCATCAAAGATGAGTTTAAATATATGAAGAAACAATATGGAGATGAAAGAAAAACTGACCTTTCTCAGGATCTCAGTGTATATAATGTTTCTGGAAGTCTCAAAGCGTTTATGGATACTGCTGATAAGGTCAAAGAAGATGTTATTGTGTGGATCGGAAATGATTATAGTATCAGAATATTATATCAGTCTAGAATCCAAGCAATACCTGAAGAAACAATGGATCTTATCTATACGCACAATCAAGATAAACTTATTGTCATCACTGATATCGGTGAATTAGTTGTCCAAAGACTAAAAGATTTTGGAAGTTTTGCTATGAAACAAAATGCTATAAATCTCAATGAACATTTCTGACTCAAATGAAAGATTGTGTTTGCTAAGACGCTTCATTTCGACTATCATCACCTTGTATTTCTTACCAATCAAAATAATTGTAAAAAGATTAAAAAAGAATTGGTCATTTCATTCAAGAAATTTCCTACGGTTATTATGAAACTCGCAGACAAAGAAAAAATACTGAGTGTAGAAGCAGTAAATGATTCAGATAATATTGGTATCGTTACTAAACATGGATGGATGTTACTTTTCAAGAGTGGTGATCTTAGGCCTATGGGAAAGACTGCTGGAGGAGTTAAATCTATTGAGCTTCAAGAAGGTGATGAAGTAGCTAATATGTTTTTACATAAAGGCGAACCATTTATTCTTATCCATGCTAATAAAAATGGTAAATTACTCAATTTAGAAGATCTTAAAATACGGAAAAGAGCAAGAAAAGGTCAAGTAGTCATGACGGGTAAAGAAATCCTTGAAGGTGGAATAAGTATTATCGAATGAGCAATCAGACTTAGATTTAAAGATACAACTATAAAAACGCTACATTCAAATGATATTCATCTTGATGAAACGGATACTCCGTTAGCAAAAATGGTTGACAAAGATATTGATGTCATTTATAGACCACGAGAAGAAAAAGACGAAAATCTTAGATATAAAGAAGAAAGAAAAAAAGCCGAAAAAGAGGCTGAGAAAATGGAAAAATGACTACCTAATGATAGTGAAGATGATGACTCATCTCCTAGTGAAGTTGAAGAAGATACAACCGAATAAATTGGATTATCATTTATTTCTTTCCTTTTTCCATGCAAAAAAAACACATTAAATTTTTGTTTGTTTTTACTGTTTTTATTGTACTTTTAGGAAATATTATTGTGTGGAAAATAATCAATAATAGACTTGCCACGATATGAAACACTATAGAATCTCGTATGGGAACAGAGGTAAATGGCATCAAAAAATCTAACTTTTTAGCATTACAATCCTCTCTTGTAGATACTATTGCTACTGCACAAAAACCTGTGGTAAGTATAACTATAAGTAAAGATATAAAATTTTATGTAGAAGACCCTTCTCAGACTAATGGTCCAGGAACCGTTCAGCAACAAATTGCTAAAATATGATGAGGAAGTGGTATTATTGTCTCTAAACAGTGATATATTATTACTAATAAACATGTCGTGCAGGATTTAACAGCTAAATACTCGGTAACCTTGTATGACGGGAAAAGCTATAATGTAGATAAAATATGGATCGATGATCTCTTGGATTTAGCTATTTTAAAAATAGTAGATTCTGGATGAGCATCTCCTAGCAATCTTAGTCCTGCTTCTTTTCTTTCTTTGGATAATCAGGTAAATGTTGGCCAATTTGTTCTGGCTATGGGAAACTCACTTTCTACCTATGCAAATAATGTGACTATGGGTATCATTTGAGGTAAAAACAAACAACTCTTTATCAATAAAAATAATCTCTATATCTGACTTTATCAAACAGATGCACTAATAAATCCTGGAAATAGTGGTGGTCCTCTGTTTGATATTGAATGAAATGTTTTGGGTATAACTACTGCTATCACAGAATGAGAATGAATAGCATTTGCTTTGCCGATTAGTAAAGAATTTATATCAGGTACGATTGCATCTATAGAAAAGTTTGGAAAAATAGTGAGACCTATTATTGGTATTCAATATGTGAATATCACTCCTACACTCAAACAAGATAAAAATCTTATGGTAGATACTGGTATTTATATTGAAGATGTACTTAGTGATTTACCTGCATGGACAGCTGGACTCAAGGTATGAGATAGTATTGTTAGTATTAATGGGCAAGAAATAAATAATCAATTACCGTTTCTTTATCAGCTTTATACGTATATCCCTGGAGATCATATTACTTTAACTATCATAAGAAATACTGAAAAACTTACGTTTGCCGTTATTTTGGGCTGAATACCCCAATAAAATCCTTCATTTTCATTAGAATTTCCTAGTTATGTCATTATTTCTATGAATGTAAATCTAAATATCTTTGTTAAGTCGATAAAAATTGGAAATAGGCGCTTTTTGGAGTACACTTGATTATACGTATTTATTTTATGAATTGATAGTATGCCTACTTATATACCTGATTCACTTATCAGTGAAATAGAAGAGCTCAAAGAGTTATGAAAATTTGATGAAGCTATCAAAAAAGTTAATACTATCCTATTTAGGGATCCAAATAATGAAGATGCACTTTTACAGGTGACTGATATTCAGTATAGAAAAGGTGAAATAGGTAAAGCAACCAAAGCGATAGATTTTTTAAATGCGAGAAAAAATAATACTGATCCATTATGACTCTATATAAAATGAGTACTTGAAATGGAAAAAAATCATCGAATGGAAGCAAAAAAATATTTACAACAGGCATTAGAACTTACTAAAGCAGAAAATCATGAAATTCTCAGATGCTATGGACTCTGTGAATATCGATATGGTAATAGAGAAAAATGACTTAATTTGATCAAAGATGCTTTCCATATCAACAATAACGATGCTGAAGTTATCTATAATCTTATAGAACTGTATATCTTGGAACATAAATACAAGAAAGCAAAAGATATGATTAAATATTTTTATAAACATCGTGAAAAATTACAGACCATTGATAAAGCTTTGGATTTCTATGATCAAAAGATCTCTTTATTCGAAAAATTTATTACAACACAACATATGTTTAAACAATAGTATAAAGACTAAAGCTCAAAGACTAAAGCTCAAAGACTAAAGTTCAAAGACAAAAAACATTTATCATCTATATCTAAACAATGTTTCATAGCTCACTCTCAAAAATTTTCAAACATGATGTTTCTACACTCCTTAAAACCTCTTGGACAAATGTACTTTGAGTAAGTGTTTTTATTGGATTTCTCTTATTCCTCTTAAATATTTTTTTATGAATTTCACTCTATGCTAACCAATTTACTGGTCAGCTCAAAGATAGGCTTGGTATGTATTTTTATATCAAAGAAGATACCACACAAACTAATGAAATCTATAAAAAGGTTATTACCCTCAAAGACTCATTAGAAGCACAATGACTCAAAGTTATGTTCTCTTCAAAAGATGATGCGTTAGCATTTTTACAGAAAAAGATTCCTGATGTCGTAAGCAATTTTCAGAAATTTGGTATCAATAATCCCCTACCTGCTACTTTATACGTTATGTTTGATAGTGATACTAAATATGAAGCACTTAAAACGCTTATCATCCAAAATAAAGATATTATCCTCAATACCAAAGATATTGATGCATGATCAACACTGAAACAACAAGAAAATAGAGTCCTTACCATCATCAATCTCTGTAATTTTGTTGTTTGACTTTCTTATGTGATTATTGCTATATTATTACTCATTATCCTTTCATTTCTCTGATTTTTACTCAAAAACATTTTCCATACGTTTCATAGAGAACTTGAAGTTAAAAAAACATTATGAGCAACCTATACGCAGATTATTCAATGATTTATACTTCTTACCATGAATGTACTCTTATTCTCCTTTCTTATTTGTTTGGCATTACTTTTGATAAGCTGAATTACTATTAACTATTATATCTATGCTCTCTTTACCGTAACCATTTGGAGTGTTTTCAGTAATATGTTTTTGGTTCTCGGTGTCTTTATATGAGAAATTATTGTGGTTGCTACTGTATGATTTGGATTCTCTCAATTCTTTGCACGTGCACTTAATAAAAAACTTTAAGCCCAATATATAGGATTTAATTACATCAAAAAAAACAGACTTGCGTAGTAGCTTGTCTGTTTTTTGATAGAGATATATTGTAATGATTAAGCTACTATTCGAATTCCAGGTCCCATAGTTGGAGCGATAAATACTTTCTTGATTAATTTTCCTTTTACTCATGTCGGCTTATTATCTTCCAATGCTTTTAGAAACGCTTTTATATTCTCTTCTATTTGTGCTTCAGTAAATGATAATCTTCCTACTGCAGCATTGATGTTTCCTGTTTTATCAAGTTTAAATTCCATCTTTCCTTTCTTAAATTCTTCAACCGCTTGTGGTATATTTGCAACTACTGTACCAGCTTTTGGAGATGGCATAAGTCCCTTTGGTCCAAGTTGTTTAGCAACTGGTGCTAAATCTCTGATATGTTCAGGAGTAGTAAGCAATACATCAAAATCAAATTTTCCTGCTTTGATATCTGCAAGTAATGTCTCTGTCCCAGCTATATCTGCTCAAGCTTTTTTTGCTTCTGCTTCATCTGCTGTGAATACTGCAATTCTTTTGCTTTTTCCTGTCCCATGAGGAAGAATAGTCGTTCCTCTCATCATCTGATCGTTGTATTTTGCGTCTGCATTAGTTTTGACAGCAATCTCTACTGATCCATCAAATTTTGTGTATCCAGATTTTTTTAGCAAAGTTACTGCTTCAGCTATAGGATACGCTTTTGTAGAATCTACTGTTTTAGCAGATTCACGATACTTTTTTCCATGTTTTTTCATGTGTACATATATAATATAATAAAAGTGGTCCTATCGTACGCCTAGGCGTACTCCCACATAGCATTGAACTATTTTTCTATTTCTACTCCCATGTTTTTTGCCGTACCTGAGATAGATTTTATCATTGATTCAATGTCTTCGGAATTCATATCTCATTTTTTCAATTCTGCGATTTCTTCCAAATCTTTCCTAGTAAGTTTTCAGATTTTAGTTTTGTTTGGTTCTCCTGATCATGCTTTTACATTGAGTTTCCAAAGAATCAAATTTGATGTTACTGGTTTCCCTATTTTGAGATCAAATGTTCTATCTGCATAGATAGTGAGTTCTGCTTTAACCTTAACATCTGCACCACTAAATTGTTTCATAAGATCCATAGTTTTTTCGTTGAATTCTTTGATGAATTGTCCGATATTTACTCCATTTGCTCCGAGCATAGGCCCGAGTGGAGGTGATGGTTGTGCTTTTCCCGCTGGTATTTCGAGATTGAGAATATTAGTAATTTTTCCTGCCATTGTGTTGTTAATCAATAAATAAAGATTTAATATATGCTTTGGATTTGTGATATAATTTATAATCCATTTGAACTAGCCATATACCATCATTGAGGTAGATAAGCATAAGTACTTGTTTGTCTTTATATTCTGGAAGATTTATAAAGATTACTTTGTTTCCAAATAATTGGTTTTGGATGAGATCTTGCTCTGTAGCTACAGTATATAGACTTCCTTTGAGTGCTCTTGCTATACTTGCAAAATCATAACTTGGTGTGCCGAGATAGATATACCATATACCTTTTTCATCAGCTAATGCATATTGGTATTTTATTCATAATTTTTCTATAACCGCTATCGATCAGTAATAAATACTTGTTCCAGAAAGCAATTTTATTGTGGTATCTTTACTCATTGTTCCTGTTGTATTTACTGTTCCTGTAGTGGTTTTGGATATTTTAATATTACTTCATGTCTTGCCTTGTATTGTCATCCCTGTTGTAATTTTTACATTTCCTGATATGTTCTCTGTGCTTCCTGTAAATCAAGGTGTAGTATTTTCTAGTATCGAATCTATTGTGGGCATTACATCTCCGCTTTTATTAAGGATTTGTATTCCAGATCATGGGTTTTGTGATTGTATGCTTTTTTTTACTTCACTTCATTTTACTTGGTACCATACAATATACACAATCATCAGTGCCAAAAAGAGTAACATCATCGAGAATCTCAAGATTTTTTGCTCTTTACTATGCATCTTAACGATCAGCAAATAAAAGCCTTTTACAGAGAAGCGACAAATGTGTTCATTTGTCCTGTAAAGTATATTCTATTAACTCATGAGCTCAACCTTGTCTAAATCGATTACTACTGGAGTGAGTCTTCCTAACATTTCAATATTTACGACTGCTGTTCCCTTTTCTGCATCTATATTTCTTACACTACCTTTCATTCATTTAAAATCTCCCGTTTTGAGTAATACTACATCTCCTTCTTTGAATGGTATCTTGAGTTCTGATCTTTCTTGTGATTTTTTAATCTGTTCTACTATTGTGGTATATTCTTCTTCAGTCAATGGAATAGGGCGTGTTTCAGCTCATACAATCAATCTTACTCATGGAGTATTTCTGATTACATACCAAATCTTGTCGTTCATTTGAGATTTTATAAATACATATCCAGGATAAAGTTTTTTCTGTTTAATGATTTTTTCTCATTTTTTGAGTGAAGACTCATTTATCATAGGTGACATATAATCCTCTACGGTTTCCGTGAGTTCTTGTTTTTTTACTCTTTCTCTTAAGTTTTCTATTACGAGTTCTTCTTGACCAGATACTACACTCAAAACATACCATTTGAAACCATTATCTTCAATCTGTCTTTTTATCTCTCATACATTTGTTTCAGATTTTTGCATACTACGTACGATAAAACGATAAAACCTTTAAGTATTTACTTATTATTTCATGGTCATCAAACCATAGAATCGCTTGTATATACCATTGAATACAGTATCTGCAGCAATAAAATAAACTCCTGCTACTAAAATTGCAACAAAAATCGCAATCGTAAGATTGATAAAATCTTTTTGGGTAGGATGTTTTAATTTCTTGACAGTATCTAGACTATCATAGATAAATTTCATCATGTGCCTTTTTTTCAATAATAAAAAAAAAGTTTGGTGACACTATACTACTAAACTCTATTGGTTTTTCAAGGGAAAATTGACAAAACGACTAACAACTAATAACTAATAATTAATACTGATGGTATTTTTTATATTTTTCAATAATTATTGCTTATTACCTGTGAATTCTTATTTGAAAATTATCCTACAGCACAAATATATCTGGTAGTCAATGATGTGGGTTTACCAAAATCTCCAGGGTTTACATAAGCAATAATCTCTGGTTTTTTTTTCTGAACAGTAAGTATTTTCTGAAATATAGTAAGTAGTGGTGTCTTTGAGGAAACCGTTTGAATGATTCTCGCTATTTTATTTTGTTCGTCAATCTTTTTTGATTTAGCAGGGGTATTCACCTCAATATTGGTGAGTATTACGATACTATATTCTTCTCTATTGTTTTTTATCCAACCAGCTATTTTGTTTAGTATATTTTGTGGAGTTTTCTCACCTATACTTATATGTAAGAGTTCCTTATTTTCCATGATAGTCCTGATAAATGGTAACTGAGAACGTATCTGTTCGTAGAGTGATTTTTGTTCGGGTTGTCCTATTTGAGCTCCGATAGTATGAGCTATTTTATGTATTTTGCTAGGAGAATTTTTTCGCGTCTGACCAAATATCGGTCCATAGGTAGTGATATCTATAATACTATGATTAGTATCATCTGATTGTTGTGAAATTATGAGTAATTTCTTTTTTTTGTTATCGAGCAAAAGATATCCGGCCGCTTGGAGTAAACCGGTATAAAAATGTGGTCCTTGAGGAAGAATCGCTACAGAATATGATTTTTTTGGAGAGGGTTTTAATGTCGGTATAAGTTCTGATGCCCCCACGACATATCCCATAATCTGTTCTGCTACTACTTCTGGTGCTAACGTCATATATATATGTATTTATAATGGTAAACTACTCTCCCTATTGTTATTTTTTAGGGATTAAAGATTTTTTGATCTGGATAACAAATCTATCTGCTAACCTATCACGTTTTTGTCGTTCTTCATTGTGCATAAAGACTACAGAAACTGTTTCTATAAAATATTTCCTAAATATTTCATTGATATTTTCTTTTATCATATCTATCTGTGGTTTCTCACAGTTTTTATAAATCACCACAAGATCCATCTCCAAATCTATATTAAATCTCTTCCCAAAGTAATATTGATCAATCATCACCTCATAGGTCGTGAATAGGTTGATGAGTTCGCTTTTGAGTCAGAAATAAAATATGTTTTTTATGTTGTCATGAAACTCTGGTTTGATCGTGATTGCCCATCATTGGCCATCCTTATTTACATTGATAACTTCAGCTGCTAGGAGTGAATCTACTTGTTTTTTGATTGCAGGAAAAGTTCGTTCGATTTCACTTTCGAGCGCTCTCATCGAGACTCATTGTCTTCTAAACAAAAGATATTTGAGGATATCTACTTTTGTCTTGCTACCAAATAACTTCTCTAGATTCATAGAAAAAGAAGACCAAATAAAGTGATCTTCTTGAAGATAGGGATTTACGTGAAAATTACAAGAAGTTTACTCTATCGATAGCTAAGACTGTTTTTTATTCAGCAGTTACCCAACAATCAAGTCCATTTAAATAGTCCGTTATTGTGACAATTTCATCTCTATAATCTTCAGATCTTCCTTTATAGTTTTCTATTTGTCATAACTTTTTATTTGCATTGTCTTCAAAAAACGTCTCTGATCAAACAGGTTTGAAAGAAATATTTCATTTTGCTGAAATGGTGAATGGCTTTTCTTGTAATTTATATGCATAGGTATCAAGTAAAGAATTGACTCCTTCTATAAATAGCTTCCATTGATTTTTGTTGTCGAATGTAATACCTCTCAGCGATGAAAGCGCAAATGTGAGTTTTTTGTCAGCAGTTGCAACCAAATCTTTCTCTGTTGGTAGTCCCCTTTTTATCTCAGATATATTATTTAATCTTAGCTGTGTTTTTACCTCTTTTTTCTGTTTCATATAATCTGTTTTAGAATATATATTGATCTTTTTGTCCTTTATGACAAAATATATATTTCCAGATTCTCAATAATCTAAATCTGTTTTTTTTGTTAATATAATTTTTTTAACATTATCAAGCTCTGTTTCTGATAATTTATATTCTGATAGTTGTGTATCTATATCTGTGCTATCCCAGCTATTTTCTGTTGTTGCGCCACTCTGCGCAGCTTCTTTTTTATCTTTGTTCTTTTTGATTTTTTCCACTAATTTATGTAGTTTCATTCCATCAATATATTCTTCTATTGTAGCATATGCGACTCAATTTGTGTTTTTCTCTTTTTTCCATTCATCATTTTCAAAATCTTTTTTTATGGATTGTACGAAAGCGTATTTCAATGGAAAGTCTGTGAGTTCTCATCAGCCATCATCGAACCTATCTTTTATATCCCAAAATACCTTTTCAAATCCATAGGTATCTTTGAGATATTCGAGATCACTCCTTGTTGCTTCGTTTAATTGAAATATATAAGGTTTATTATACATAGTGATCGTATACTCTTTGAGTGTTTTCCTTTCGTCGATTTCTTTTGCTCCTGTTTTCGCGTTTCTCGTATCTTTTTGTACGATAATTTTCCCAGCCTCAAGATTGGTTAGTGTTCTTTTACCAAACTTTCCATCAGCTTTTTTATATAATTCAGTAGCGTCATTACTCATGCCCAATGCTTCTTGCACTCCTTTCACATCACCCGATGTAAGCAGTGGAATGATTTTTTGTGCTAATGTGGGGTCTGCTATTTTTAACTTTTCTCCTGCAGCTACTACTTGATCTGGTGTCACTCAGGAATACAAGGTAAATGTTATGTCCTTTGCTTCTAATGTTTCTGTAGTACTTACTTCTGCCGTTGTTGTTTTTTCTATTTCAGTTTTGAGATTTTTTAGTTGTTGAATCGTTTTCAATCCAAACGTTTCTTTCTCTAAATCTTTTTCTTCACCAACCTTTAATAGTACTGATATTTTATACATAAAATATACAAGATCGTTACTATCTTTGTCTGCTATGAGGTTTTTTAATCGCTGTGGAGCTTTATCGTCACATTTGGCTATTGTTTCGCTTTTTACCGTAGCAGTCCCTTCGGTTACTGAAAATTCAACCTTATATTGGGAAAATGCTGTAGCAATATCGAGAAACGATTGATCTACTCATCATATTTTTTCATTTTTAAGTGCAGTTTTGAATACTTCAGCGGTATTTTTGTCGTCAATTTTTAAATTATCTATAGCTGTTTTTTCTGCAGCTTCCAATGTATTATCAATTTTTAATGCTTCGAATACCATTTTGATGGTAGTAAATTAGATAAAACTATGTATTTTGCTGATATACTAAATTCATTACCATACCATACATTGCATCCAACGCATTTTCTTGGATGTCTTTTTGTTGATTGAAATGGTTTTGTAGATCTGCAAAAAATGATGATCTTTTACCAAGTAGATGTAAAATCTCTTTTACTTTCTTTACTTTTTTTGCGTGTGCCAAGGTTGTAAATTCTGTCTTGGCTTTTTGTGTATCAAGCATCTTTTAGTATAAAGATTAAAGATTGAAGCCTAATTTTTTTAGAACCTTTAGCTTATATAGTAATTATAATCGTAATGTGTGATTTTGTCAAATATTTGTTTATCAAATGTTTCATGAATCTCTCAATGGAAGATGAATCAAATGTTGTGGTATTTTTTATTATGCTCAAAAATTTGCATTTTTTTTGTTTCTATATACAATTATGATATATTTAATAATTTATATAGACAAGAATGCATATTATCAAGAAGTATCTTAATGAGTTTATTGCGAAGTATACAATACTTTTCTTCCTTTTTGGTGTTATTTGTGTTATTCTCGTGGGTACTCTTGCTTTCCATATTATAGAGGGACGATCATTTTTCAACTCGCTCTATTTTACTTCAGTCACTATGTCGACCATATGATATTGAGATATCGCTCCTATTACTCATGGAGGTAAATTAGTGGCTATGCTTTATGGATTTATGGGTGCGCCGTTATTTGTTGGACTTACCTGAATATTCTTCCAATCTAAACTTCAAAAAATGCTTAAAACAAGTATTCATGCATATCATAAAGAAGCTCACGAAGCTGAAGAATTAGCTCTTCAAATGCAAAAATCTAGCAATAAACAGAATAAAGAAATTAATAAAATAGAAAAGGAAGTAAGAAAACAGAGAAGAAAATAGAAATTAGAAACTATGAATTATATTATTATTTAGTTTTCATCCCTATATATGCTAGTGCTAGGGCATCAGCAGCATCATTAAATTCTGGAAATTCTTTGAGTCCATAAAGTTTCATAATACATTTTTGTACTAATATCTTTTCTGCTTTACCGTTTCCCGTAATAAATTTTTTGAGCTCAATAGGGGTATATTCTTTGATCTTTATATTATTTTTTAAACAGAGCGTAATAAGTATAGCTCTAATACCGTAGACAAATTCTGCGTTATTTTGGTTGAATCTCGTGAAAAAAAGTTTTTCCATACACATAGTCTGTATAGTATGTTTTTTACATAGTTTGGTAAAATACTCTTCTATTTCTCTCATTCTCTCAAATTGGTCAATTCTCGTGGGAGATTTTATCTCTGACAATAAAATACCCGAATCAATTATTTTCAGGTCTGATTTTATTACTGCGTATCATAATTTTCTAACGCCTGGATCTATTCAAAGAATCATGTATATAATTAAGGATTAAGAGCTTCGCTTATTAAGGATTAAGCATATTTTTCTTTGTGGTATTTACAATTCTTACCAATATTCAGATAATACTCTTAATTTCTTTTATATATTCACTATAATCTTTTTCTAACATTTTACTTTCTTGTAAAAATTGCAACCAATATAATGTTTCATTTGCTTCTTTAAGTGCAATAGTCATTTTATGAACAAAATCTTTTTTTGAAGCTTAAAACTTTGACTCAGTTATGTTTGCTCATATACTAGTTCAACTTCTTAATAATTGTTTAGAAATTACAAACTCATTGTTCTTTGTAAGAAACCTATATATTTCTATTATGTTTACACTGAATTTTAAGGATTTTTCCATAATCAAATTGGGCTTCCTTTCAACGCTTACAATCATTTTTTCTCTTACTTATAAATTTCTTCATCCTTAATTCTTCATCCTTAATATCTTTGTAGTAATTCTATATAATATCGTCAGTAATTCAAGATAAAATCTCGTATCCATCGTTAGTTATGAGAATTGTATATTCTCGTTGAGCTCATAAATCTTTGCCTTTGCAATAGAGGTTTCGATCATTTCCTGCTCTATTTACAAAATCGGTTGAGCTTACCGCAGTAATCGGTTCGAATGCTAATACCATCCCAGGTTGAAAAAATATTTTTTTCATTTCAGGGTTGGGAGTATTATAGATATGTGGTCCTTCATGTACTTTGTTTCCTACGCCATGTCCGGTAAGTTTTCCCAAAACCGAGAATCATGCATTAGTAATGATTTGGTACACACGATGAGAATATTCGTAGATAGCTTTTCCTGGTACAATATATTTGATAGCTTCATCGAGTGATTTTTTTGTCGCTTTGGCTAAATCATATCCCAAAGGATTAGCTGCTTCACCTCAGATAGGGATAGTGATAGCAGAATCGGTAATTCATCATTTGTAGGTTATCCCACAGTCTATCTTGAGTAAATCGCCGTTTTTGAGTACATAGTGGTCTGGTATCCCATGGACTACACAATCATTTACTGATAAACATAAATTTGCTGGAAATCATTGGTATCATTTAAATGCTCATTTGAGATTATTGGTTTTGATATAATGTTCTGCAATAAATTCTAGTTCTATCAAAGAAATTCCAGCCTTGGCCTTGGTGTGTAATATATATAATAATGCTGTCAGATGTTTCCCTGAAATTCTGATGTTGTCTATTTGTTGTTTAGTCTTTAGAATAATATCCTTCATTCGTACGTATTATAAATAAATGGTTTATTTGTTTCCTGTAGATCATCGTGCTCATTCCCCTCTCTGACTCTCAGGTAAGTCCTGAACTTCTTGTCGTTCGACATAATGACATTTTTCTATGATAAATTGAGCTATTTTATCTCCTTCGTTTACTGGAAAATCTTCTTGTCCAAAATTAATCAATATCACTCAAATATCACCTCTATATCCAGAATCTATAACTCCAGCAAGCACATCTATTCCATGTTTATATGCTAATCCTGAACGTGGTGCTATCCTTCCATAATAGCCATGAGGAATAGCTGTAGATATATTTGTTTTGTATAATTTTCTTTCTCCTGGTTTGAGTGTGTACGTATCTGTGGCGAATAAATCATATCCAGCATCAGAAAATGTTGCTTGTGAAGGTACCTTTGCCTTCTCTGAAAGTTTTTGGAATGGAATGATGATTTCTGACATTTTATCATAAGAAAAAAATAAAGTGTGTTGCTTAAGCTATAGCAAAGTATTGTACGTTTTCAATAACTAAATAGCTATACTGGATAATTCTTCTCGTCAAGAGACCTTGATAATGTTTGGATATATTCACTTCTCATACTTTTGATTCCATGGTTTATCTAGAAGATATGTTTTGATCCCTGCAGTAGCAAGATCTATCGCATACTCGAAATTATCTTCTACCATGATATGTATTCCATGTTGTTTGCATAATTCAGATTTACTTATTTCGTTTTGAGAGAAATGGTTTGCAAAAAGTATTTCATCCCATAGTCATAGAAAATGCTCGTTGAGTCGATGGATAGTAAAATCTTTAATCTCGATTCTCCTAGCAGTTACAATTATTATTTTCCATCATTCCTGTCTTAATTTTTCTAGTCACTCTTTGGCTCATTCTACCGGAAATATGTCTTCACTTCTCTGTGCTTCATCTAAAAATCTTCTGAAATATTTCATTCATTCTTCTTTTGTCATTCAGAATTTATCTACATCTCGCAGATAATATGCAGATATATCGTTTTTACTTGCTGGTATCCCATTTATGATATGGTTATGAAATTTCAGTACTCCATCGATGGTTTCACTCAATACCTCATCCAAATCTATTCCTATTATTTTTTCCATACTTTATTGTTCATATAAAACAATTGTCAGCTTACAGAATCATGGAGGTAATTCAAATAAAAAAAACTCTGTCCCGAATACGGGCAGAGAATATCTAATAACATCTTTTTCATTTGTGGTGGTCTATGCAAGTGAGCGGAGAATTATTGAGTATTGGCTCAAAGTATTTTCTGCCGATGGTATCCAACTCATAGGCCTCGTATAGTTCTCCATTATCAAGGAGGGCGAGATTGCACCTCAGGGCTTTCTGGGTTGTATCATAGAACGTAGTAGATTCTATACATACATACAAAAAACGAAGATTTTTCTTGGCCTTGTAGGTGACTCTTTTGATCATAGACTTATCGTCATATGTTTCAATTTCACTACGTACCAGACGAGCATTTTTAATAAAGGAATTGAGCTCTGTTACTGAAACATCAATTGAATCACCTTTCGGAAAATAGGTTGAAACTCCCGTTATTTTCTGGGCATACCCGGACAAGAAAATAACCATGCCGATTACTAGTACTATAAATTTTTTCATACTTAGAGGGTTTTGTTTTTGTTTATACAGATAATATGTATATATCGACAGAAGTCAATCTTTTTGAAGTCTATTTTTATATAGAGGGAGTTAGAGTGGTATATTTAGATTATTCTCATTATATTTTTTATCGTCTCGCCGGCTGGGCCTTACTTGTCCACGAATGTGGGCTTTTTTTCTTCCAGGTGCCCTCAGACTTCGCTGAGGACACAAAAAAAGTACCCTTTGACTTTGCAAAGGACAAGAGCAAAAAACCCCTCGTCGATTGTCCCTTCATATTTATTGTCCATTGATACTCTTTAAAAAAATACCTCATTCAGCGCTATCATACTCTGCCAAACAATTCATTCTGAAATATAGTGAGGAATTGATGATTTGGCAAGTATATATTCTTCAATCAAAAATAGAAAAACATTTTTGAAGGAGAATATACAATCGACCATTTTTCTTTCTTGTGCATATGTTATTATATGGTTTTCTATTTGTTTTATTGTCGTAAATGGGTATACAAAAAAAAATTTACTTTATGGCTATGATATATGAAATGGAATAAGTCATTTCGATTGGTCCCTCTTTATGTTGTATTCATAACAGTCTTGATAGGTATCAGATTCAAGTCGTATTTTTTTCTCCCTATTCCTTTGTGATATGATTGAGGTATGTATAGAGATTTTATGCTTGCGTCATTTAACTTTTTACCCAATATCCATCTAAGTAATTTCGCTCCATGGATACAACAAACCTATGAACCAGCATTGTGACTTCTGACCAATATTCCCCTGCTTTTCTGATATTCTGTGGATTGACTCTTGTTGTGGTGAGTAGGATTTCTGAGTGTCGTTACGTGAATTTTTGTGTATCTTGCGTTGAAGAAGTATGGTACATATACTGGATATTTAGGGATGTTGTTGTTCTGGATTTCTCTTATCCAATATCAGACATTTTGGCGGTGATACTTAAAACAAATTATAGGGATTATTCTGATGCTCAGTATTTTCACGCTCTTTGAACGTAAAAAATATTGGATACAATTCCCCTTGCTTATTATGCTCTTTGGTATTAATAGACCAGGAGGGATGTTCTTTTTACTTGTTTTTGCTCTTTGGCAACTGGTCTCTTGGTTACGTACCAGAACAATAGATAAAAATTTTATCTGGACAGTTTTGTGATCAGGACTCCTTGCCTTGGGTATTTATATTCCCGTATTTCGCGAACAAATCTTGGTGATGTTCAGTCCTCTCTTGAGTAGCATATTTATTGAAGGTACTAGTGGAACATTTTTTAGTCTCAAAGAATTTATATTCTATGATATCTTTTTTATTTTGTTTAGTCTTCGATGAGTATATAGAAAAATTATTAAGAAAGATCGAGATTGGATGTTTATATGATGGGTGGTCTGATGTGTTTGGGTATTTTTAGGATTATTTTTTTATAGCAGAGTCTCTATCTACTGGGATATCTTTATTATCCTCTTAGCTGCATATGGACTCAAAGATATCTATCACCATAAAAAACTCTTGTTTTATTGACTATTCGGTGGGTTTCTTGTTCTGCAATCTTCTCGATATCTTTATTATGTAAGCACTATGAGTTTTCCCTTGATTGACCAGAGTGAATTTATAAACATACAGCATATGGATACATTGGTTCCAGATAAGGCAATCATCATGGTAACAAATAAAAAATATTCTGCGTTTGTCCAATGACGGACACATCAAGATATCATCGCTCCCTGACTCTTTGATTTGGATAGACGAGACCAATCACGTTGGGATGCTCGACATCAATGAGATGGCAGTAAAAAATGTATGATGATGCAAGACTATTCTGATCTAAAAAGACCTATCTATCTTCGAATAGGCAAAAATCAACCCGTAGAAAATTTTGAAGGACAACATTGTTTTGAGAGCATAGAAAATTGATGATCTTATCTTATTCTCAAATGGATACCCTAGTAGATTTTTTATTATCTAATTATTCGTATGTTGAGTAGAAAAAACTTATGTCTAGGAACAGTAGCTATTGCCTTACTTATGTTGATTTTGATTCTCCTCCCTCGACAAGATGCACTACTTATCAAAACGTTACGTATCATTTTCTGATCTGTGTATGTATTATTTCTCCCATGATATTGGTTGACGCTTAGTTTCTTTGATGCCAAAGAAATTGATATCTTAGAGAGATTTGCTCTCAGTTTTGCATTATCTATTTCTATCGTTCCTTTACTTACGTTCTATATCAACTTGATTGGAGTAAAGATTACTCAGGTGAGTATACGATGAGTAGTTGTTGTCGTAATTGCCGCATGTATAGGATATTTATTTCGAAAAGCTAAAACATTCTGAAAAGCCAAGTCATCCTGAACGAAGTGAAGGATATTGTAATTATACTATACTCTTCGTTGCACTCAGAGTGACAGGTACTTACTCATGTTATTGAAGGATATAGTAATTATACTATACTCTTCGTTACACTCAGAGTGACAGGTACTTACTCATGTCATCCTGAACGAAGTGAAGGATATAATAATTATACTATACTCTTCGTTGCACTCAGAGTGACAGGTACTTACTCATGTCATCCTGAACGAAGTGAAGGATATAATAATTATACTATACTCTTCGTTGCACTCAGAGTGACAGGTACTTACTAGAAATGACATGTATATATTTTAACTAAAAATAACCATGAAAGAATATTACGTTTATATTCTGACCACAAAACTTAATAAACTTCTTTATGTGGGAGTTACTAATAACTTAGAAAGAAGAATTTTCGAGCATAAAAATAAATTAGTAGACTGATATACAAAAAGATACAATATTAATAAATTAGTATATTATGAAACATGTAATGATATAAAAGATGCTATTGCAAGAGAGAAACAACTTAAATGATGGTTAAGAAATAAAAAGGATCTTTTAATAAGTGGATTCAACCCTGAACGAATAGATTTATCGATATAATTTACTATACTCTTCGTTGCACTCAGAGTGACAGGTATTTACTCATGTCATCCTGAATGAAATGAAGGATATAGTAATCATACTATACTCTTCGTTACACTCAGAGTGACAGGTATTTACTCATGTCATCCTGAATGAAATGAAGGATATAGTAATCATACTATACTCTTCGTTACACTCAGAGTGACAAGTAAACAAGTATTTATACCCTACATCATCTATGAATAAAAAACTTTCTTCTACTATAGTTTTATATGCTATCTGGATAGCTATCGTTATTATGAGATTATCTCTCGGGACTTTCCAGTATATCGCTCTTTGGCTTATCCTAGCTTTTGTTGCTTTGGTTATCAAAGATATTCTTGTGTATTTCGTTGACTTGAAGCCAACAAGTAAAATAACATATATAGGCACTAGGAAACAAGAAACGGGAATAAGGGGAAAGTTATATTACTATTTATTAATGAATAGAGTGTATGTGTTTCCTGTAGTATTAGTTATGTATCTGACCTATCTCTTGATCAAACAGACCCATCTCTGGAATCTCCAGGATACTATTTTCTATCAGATTACTAACGAAAATGTCCTACTTGTTATTGTAATTATTTCATGAATATTTACGGTCTGGAAAGAAGATCAAGATAAAAAGTATCAGAAGATAGTTACCTCTATGAATTCTACCTATGTAAGTCTAGCGCTATCAATCGTATTGAGTCTCTTATGAACGTATATCATCTATGAGCAAACGATGTCGTTGTGATGGATTAGTTATTTCATTAGTAGTATTGCTGGGATATTAATCTTTCTCATAGGAGTGATGATTATTGAGGAAGAAGGAGAAATAAATTAAGGATTAAGGGCTTCGCCTATTAAAAATTAAGGATTAAGAGCTTCGCTTATTAAAAATTAAAAATTGAAAGATTAATAATTGAAAGGTGGAAAATTGAAAGATTAAGAATTATGTGGTTTTATTTTATTGTCGTTTAGTATGGTGAAATTAATTATTCAGATCCCTTGCAAGAATGAAGAAGCAACGCTTCCTCTTGTTGTCAGAGAATTACCCAAACACATTGATGGAATCGATAGCATAGAATATCAGGTCATCGATGATGGAAGTACCGATAGAACTTCTCAGGTAGCTAAAGAGCTCTGAATACATCATATTATTAGATTTAAAAAAAATAAATGATTATGATCTGCTTTCAGAGAATGAGTAAATAATGCTCTCAAACTTTGAGCTGATATCCTGGTCAATACTGATGCTGATAATCAATATCCTAGCAGATATATAGCGGATCTTGTACAACCTATACTAGAGCATAGAGCTGACATGGTAATCGGAAACCGTAATCCAACAAAGGAGGAAAAATTTAGTCCTCTCAAGAGATTTTTCCAGCGATTTGGGAATAAGGTGGTAAGCAATATGGTAGGAGAGACCTTACCTGATAGTGTAAGTGGATTTAGGGCATATAGTAAAGACGCTCTTATAGAACTCAATGTTACCTCAAAGTTTTCTTATGTGATAGATACTATCATACAGGCATATAAGAAATGAATCCATATAGAATGGGTTCCGATAACTACCAATCCTGTCACTCGTGAGTCAAGGTTATTCACCAGTATGTGGCAACATATGAAGAGATCAGCATCTACCATTATAAGAGTCTATATTATGTATGAACCATTCAAAATATGATTGAGAGCAAGCGTACCATTCCTTTTGGTTGGCTGAATAGAGATATTGAGGTTTGTATATTATTATTTTACAGTGACTTGAACTGGTAAGATACAGTCATTGATTATCAGTAGTTTGATTATGCAGGTATGATTTCTGTTGATTATACTTGGATTGATAGCTGATCTGACTGCAAAGAATAGGTTCCTTATAGAAGAAAACATGAAGACACTTAAAGAAATGAAGTATGAGAAGAAATAGTTTTATTTAAAAATTAATCTTATGTCCAAAAAAATACTTATAACCTGATGATTATGATATCTATGATCCCATACGGTTTTAGAATTTATCAAAAAAGATTGTGATATCGTTATCGTAGACAATTTATCAAATAGTTCTATTGATGTCTTGGAAAAATTAGAATCCATTGGCTGAAAAAAAATAAAGTTTTATAAGTGCGATATACAAGATTTGTCTTGAATCGAAAATATTTTTCAAGAAAATAATTTTGATGGGGTTGTTCATTTTGCCTGACTTAAGGCCGTTGGAGAAAGTTGTACAGAACCTTACCAATATTATGATAATAATATATACTGAAGTACTATCCTTTTTCGTATTATGGATAAATATCATGTTCAGAAAATAGTATTCTCATCAAGTGCAACCGTATATGATTCTTTAAAAAACGATATTCCTTTCCATGAAGATTGATATTTAAAAACGATAAATCCTTATGGGACTACTAAACTTGTATTGGAACATATTTTAGAAGATCTTGCATCTCACAGATGATGGGATGTCTTTTGTCTGAGATATTTCAATCCTATATGAGCACATCCTAGTCGTTTATTATGAGAAAGCCCAAAAGACGTACCAAACAATCTACTCCCCTTTATCTTTAGAGTTGTTGTCTGAGAACAAAATATTGTAAAGGTTTTTGGTGATACGTATCCTACTCCTGATGGTACTGGTGTAAGAGATTACATCCATGTCATGGATTTAGCAGAAGCTCACCTATTAGCTTATGAAAATATAGAGAAGGAATCTTTTCAAATATGTAATATATGAACTGGGAAAGGGACTAGTGTCATTGAAATGATACAAATGGTAAGTGATGTAATATGAAAAAAAATTCCCTATGAGGTTGTAGATAAAAGATCTTGAGATGTCGCATTTAGTATAGCTGATGTCACCAAAGTAAAAAAAATCTTGTGACGGGAATGTAAAAGAACTATTAAACAGGCTATAGAAGATACTTGGAACTTTATCCAAGAAACAAATAAAAGTCCTATAAGTAGTTTCAAAAGAGCTACAGATTTAATTCAAATATTAGATAAAAATTAGATGAAGAGAATATTTATATTAGAAAATACAGAAATTTGATGACATTTAGCTTTGTCTACTTTTTTAACAAACTTATTAAGTAAATATCTATGATGAAGTGATTTTTCTTTTAATCTTATTTGTTGAGGAATAGAAAACGAATCTGAAATATCTGATATAAAGACAAATATTCATAAAATATTTAGCACACAAACATGACTATATTCTATCAAAGATAATATATTGTTTTCCTGGAGGGCGTTTAAAATACTTTTAAGAGAAAATAAGAAGCAGAATATTGATATATTACATTGTTTTTATCCAAATTCATCGCTACTTGCGGGAGTATTATTTAAAATTTTTGTTAATCGGAAAACCAGACTGATATATGATGTTAGAAGTCCCTGGATTGAGATGAGTTTTGCAAATAAATGGATTTCGAATAAGAAGACTTTTATAAAGCACGTTATGCATTTAGAAGAAAGAATTTTGATAAGATTTGTTAATTATTTTGTGTTTATCACAGAATGAACCAAAGACTATTATGGAGAGAAATATCATATATTACTAAAAAATAATTATTCTATAATTCCGTCATGAGTTGATGTTACAAAATTCAATATAAAATTATCTCAACATGAGAAAAACAAATTAGAACAAAAACTATGAATCAATAAAGATGATATAATAATCTGATATATAGGTAATATGTCTAGTATGAGAGAGTTGCCTAAATTTATAAAAGACAATTTATATGGTATTGTAAACTTTACTTGAAAATTCCTATTTATTGGAGATGGAAATGATATTGGCAATATCAAAGATGTTATTGCAAAAAATAATATACAGAATAAATTCATTTTATTAGATAAAATGCCACAATCTGAGGTTATAAACCATATTCAACTTTTTGATTATGGACTGTGTCACTTGCCAGATATATTTGTTTTTAGAAATAGTTTTCCATTAAAGATTTTGGAATATCTTGCTGCTGGTAAAAAGGTCTTATGTTCAACAATAAAAACTCATTTAATATTAAAACAGAATTTTGAAAATGAAATTATTATTTATCAGAAATATATAAAATTTAATAAACTCATTAAATGAACAAGACAACAAAACAATAAAATTATAGATTATTCATGGAATAATTTAGTAAAACAATATAATATAATATATTCTAAATTATAAAAGAGATAATGATAAAATTCAATAAAAAAATATTACTTATACTGTTAAGTACCACACTGGTTATGCTATTTTTTCTAATACCAATCTCTAAAATAATTAATTTTAATTGACTTTTTGCTATAGATCCTTGGGTACATATGTCATTAACTAAAAATTTAGAACCAGAACAGTTATATTGAAATGAAATTAAATTATATGATAATACTTTTTCTACACAATATCCAAGCTTTATGAGAACCTATTTGTATGAATTCCATCTAATAACATGAGCCGATTATATTTCTATATTTAAATACTTTGGTTTTATTACAAGATTCTTCTTACTATTGGTAATTCTAATATTTATTAGAAAATTTATACTAACGAATAAAAAAAATATTTTTCATCTACCGCTTATTGTCTGTTTATTGCTTTGATATAGCTATTTTTGGTATAGAGCTTGGATTACGTTTCCAGAAAATTTTGTACTAATATTTCATTGATTACTACTTTTTTTCTCAACTTTGTATATTTATAAAAAGAATAATTTTTATTTATTTTTTATCGTTTTTTTTACTTCTATTTCTATCTACTATCACATTCCATCTTTCGTTATCGCTGCATTAATTATATTTTGATTCAGTTTGGTTATATTATATAAGGAAAGATTAAGATGATTTACTAAACTACTTATTATGCTGGTAGGTGTATTTATATTATCTTTCCCTGTTTTAAAAATATTAATATCCAATTATACTGCTCAACTAACCGAAAACATTGGCAGTAATATTCAGTCTTATTGAGATATTACTCGCTTCACTGCACCATCATTTACTGATTATATTTCATTCTCTTCATTATTAATCATAATTTTCTCTTTTTTATGATTGATATATTACGCTAAAAAACATACAACTCGAAAAAAATATATCTACATGATTCCTTTTTTTGTGCTATTCTTAGGTACATTTATATTAACCAATTGAACAAGATTTTATATAAATGTTCCAATGGATAGGATGCAATGATATTTTATATTTCCTTTGATAATCCTTGCTTCTTATGGATTTATACAAACACTCAAAAAATATAATCCATGGATTAAAATTATAATTGTGAATACTATTCTTATGTTTTCAATACTTACTGTAAATAGCTCTGAATGATGGTTTAAACTGCGAAAATGAGAAACAGAAATCACCGTATATCTTGCCAAAAATATATCAAACAATAAAAAATATTATTTTGATACTTGAATAAGTTTTTTTGAATTACAATTTGCTAATTATAAATCTATTGTTACGAATAAGGCAAATTTAACAACTGGAGATTGGATTATTACATATAATATATATAATACTGGCAATCTCATATACGAATCTAAACAAATGAGAATATATCAAAAATAAAACTATTATCTAACTTTGATAAAATCATAGATCTTACTAACTATATTTTCTCGTGTATATCTTTTTGCTAATAATTTTATTTCTCATTTATCAAAAGGAGTTTTGATTATTTTTTCTATTGCATTTCTTATAGATTCCGATGATTTGTATTTTTGTATTATAACTCAGTTTTTTTTGTTTATAAATTTCATATTTCCTTGTGTATTTGTTCATAATACTGGTAATCAAGCTCAAAGATATTCAATTGTTTTGAGTGGCGGTTGTAAATCATAGAACCCCTTTTCTGGAATGAATGAGACACCATAATCACAGTATTTCATATATCATATTACTTCTTCATATGGAACAGATCATAGAAAATATATGTTTTTTTGTGCTATATTTTTTAAATAATTTATATTATCTCAATCTCATAGAATATAAAGAGATGTGTTTGGAAAATCATTAAATCATTGTATCATATATTCTAATTCTCTTTTTTTCCCTAAGTTTCAAACATATAAAAATTTATAATTTTTATCCTCAATTAAATTACATAAGCATAATTTTTTTTCTTCTGTATAATTATCATTAGGCTCATATCATAATAGTGTTTGTAATATTTGTTTTTTTCCTAGTCCCCAGTATCATAATTTGTAATAAATATCTTTATTTATAAAAACAACTTTGTTTGATATCCAAATAATTATACTATCCAAAAAAATTTTTATTTTATAGATCAAATCTTTCTCTCTTACAGGCCCCGTTCTTAAATCAAATATAATTTTTTTTCCTAATAACCTTGATATAATTATTGGAAATATTCAGAAAAATATTGGATTAATATAGTATACAGTATTATATTTTTTTATGTTTTTAAAAATAAACCAGCTTGCTTTCAATGAAAATACGAAATCTTCTAAAATATCATTTTTTATCCTTACTCTATCACCAAAAATCCTCTTTCCATATCTGTCTAAACAATAAAGATCATTTATTCAATCATTATATTTCTCAAAATATTTAAGATATCAGTTTATGTCTGATTTACCTATTTCTGTTGGGTATCTACATTTATGAATAATTAATAATTTCATCTGTTTATTGATGGTTATCCAAATAAAATATCATTCTTGAATATATTATTCAAAAAATAAACAATATTTATCATCTAAATTATAGATTCAGATCTAAAAAACTTTTTTACAAATAAATGAGAAAATATGAAAATCAAAAAATAGGACCCAATAGTTGTTATTATTGCACCATAATAAGATAGTTTTGGTATTAATATAAGATTTCATATAACATTAAAAACGGCTGAAATAAAAAATATTAATGTTGTTGTTTTTTCTTTTCCTATGCTAATGAGGTGAAGATATGCTCGATATCCAAAAGGTTCTATATAACAATATATCATCAATATTGATAATACTTCCAGAGATTGAGAATATTCTCATAGACCAACATAATTTAATAGATTAAATTTATATGTTATAAATATAAGTATTTCAATAATTATAATTAATATTAAATTAATATTAGCTATCTTTTTTATTCACATATTATATTTTCTTATATTCACTGACTTAGATGTGTTGGGTCAGAGCGATTGAAATAACATTCACCACCCTAAAGCATACATTAATGTGAATTTATATGCAAATGCATAAATTCCCAAATCATGTGTTAAATTATAAAATCACAATATTATTTGATCTATACCTATATACATTGAGATAAATATCGTTCACATGCATATAAAAAATCAATTTTTAATACTAGAAATTAATATTGATCTTCTAATTGTTTTTAAACTACCTATTGTTTTTTTACCTATAACAAACAATAATGAAATTAATAAGCTTATTGATCAAGACAGTAAGTATGCATAAAATATCCCTTGTAATCCATATCACATCCATAAAGCTCATCATAGAATAGCTATTACAATTATACCATTAATTATCTTGAGTATTGCTTCATGTTGCATATCTTCACTGGGCCTAAAAAACGATCTAATAAATTCTCCTATATTATTTATAATTGAATAACCACAGTAAATTAAGATCAATGTAATATAAAAGTCTGGTTTTCCGATATATTGAGATATTCATCCTACGAGAAAAAAAGTTATTATCCCTAAAATTATCTTTAGAAAATTTCAATTTACAAAATATTCTGAGAGTTTACTCTCGTCTCTACTAACTTCTCTCACCATAAGTGTTGTTAGCCCAAAATCGGTTAATACAATAAAGAGAGAAACGAAACTTATCACGAAACTCATCACGCCAAATTGTTCTGGACCTAATTGTCTAGCAATCAGGATGGATATTAAAAAAAGACTTCCTTTACTTACTCCTTCTGCTATAAGGAGTCGAAAAGTATTTTTGATTATTGTTTGTTTGGCACTCGTATTATTGAAGAGGTATGACTTAATCTTTTGGAATAATGACATCTATATGAAATTTCATTATATAAATCTTTAGAAACACTATGTTTTCACTCCCCAAAAACAAGTTTATTCTTTTAGTGTTTTTTACATAAATTCCCTTGCATTTTCTATATAAATATATACCCATAATATAATTATGTCAAGCAACGTTTGGTATATTATCTACTTTGTAAAAATATACTAAATATTTGTGGAGGTATATGTTTTATATAGTTATATTTTTTATCATGCAAAAACTCACTTCAAGACGTTTTTCCCATGCTATGGTAGTGTCTATTATCGCACTCATAGGATGTTTTTTCTTAACTGGATGTACTAAACACTCATCCTCAGTATCTTCTACAGGAATCAAAGAAGCAGAAATTCTCTATGATATGGGGAAAAATCAGGAAGCCCTCGATTTTTATAATCAGAAACTTGCTGGCAATAGTACTGACTTTGCTTCCTACATTACGAGAGGAAAAATTTTGGTCAAACTCGGTCGCTATGATGATGCCATTAATGATTTCTACAAAGCATCTAAACTTGATACTTCACAAGACACCTATATGCTCTACAAGGGTTTAGTAACTATGCAATCTGCTCTAGATGCCAACGCTCTCGATGCACTCAACCTCAGTGGAACTATGAATCTAGATATGTTTACTTTCTACAAATGCGCACTTCTCTATAAACTTAACAAATTTGCTGATGCAAATACATGTTTAGATAAACTTCTTGCGATAGATAACAACAATCCTCAAGGAAACTTTCTCAAAGCAATGCTATTAAGTAAGAAAAATGATTATAAATGATCTATTAAGTATTTTGATAAAGCAGAACAAGGGTGATTGGCAACCGAAGAATTGCGAGCAAATAAATGAATAGCTCTTGCTAATTTAGAAAACACGTGAGCTATTGTATATCTTGATAAAGCATTAGCACTCAATGCTAATGATACTGGTTCATTGTATGCCAAAGCATTAACTTTCCTTACCACTGAACAGTATACGAATTGACTCACTGCTATTGATAAAGCAATATCGCTTGATGTTACAAATAAAGATTACTATATTTTAAAAGGGGATTTTCTTATGAAATTAGCAAATTATAGTCAGGCAATAGCAGCGTATGACAAGGTTCTTCTTATTGATAAAAAAGATTCTACAACTCTTGCTAAAAAAGCACTTGCTCAATATAAAGCAGGAGATATAAAAACTTCTGAAACCACATTAACGCAAGTAGAATCAACTATTATTAGTAATGTAAGTAGATATGTCGAATTTTCTATCATTCTCACAAGAATGTGAAAATATAACGATTCTATGGTTTATGTGGATAAGGCATTAGCTCTTAGCCCAAATAGTAATTCTGTTAAATTTAATAAGGCATTCGATTTCTATATGCTTGGTAAGCTTTCTGATGCAGATATTTGGTATAAGAATCTTCGAGGAAATAAAACCGTTGCCTATGAAGCTAAGATTGTCTTCGCTAATTATAAACTTGGTAACGCTGACTACGCAGGAGCTTCTACACTTATCGATGAAGTCCTCAAGGTTGATCCTACCAACGAAATGGCACTTGCTACAAAAGTAAAATTATATATAGAAATGACTAAGGCAGGTAAAGCAGTAACTGACAAGAAATTTGATTATACTACTCCAGCTGTTGTAACTGCAGCTATGAGTAAACTCAATAAATATTGGTTCTTGAAAAATTACAGATAATACATACTATACTCTTCGTTATACTCAGAGTGACAAGTATTTACTATGTCATCCTGAGCTAAGTCGAAGGATATCGTAAAGTATTACTTCATTATTATCTATGAAACAACAGAAACTTTTTGTTCTAATCTACTTCTTTGTAGTTCTTCAGCTTATTGTTCGGTGATTAGCCATCAGCAACAACTGAATGATTTTTTTGTGATGCATCAATATTCTTATTCTCTACTTCTTTTTCCCAAGCGTCAAACTCTGGATAGAAACCCAGACGAAAGCATTCTTCCGTACCGGACTACATCTCACGAGTGAACAATATACCTTACTCCACAATTGAACTTCCTATATATTCAGCCATTATCTCTTTATGTTTTCTATCATCTATTTGCTTGTAGGAGCTATAGATTATCTTTTTGCTAATATTCTTTTCCTCCATATGCGAGGAGGACTCTTTCTCCTTATTGTATCTTTCCTTGTGAGTTACCAAGATATCATCAAAGGAGATGTTCGACTCTGAACAAGAAAAATAAGGCTTGCAGACTGCATATTTCTACTCGCATGCATCGTCACGGTATGCCTGATGCTCAACTTCCAATCCCTCCCCTTTTATAAGAACTATCTATATAGCATCCTTGTAGGCTTCCTTACCTGGATCATCCTTATGCTTATACTCTGATTCTCATCTCTCCGTAAACTTATCACCCATGATATCTTCATCATCTGATCATCTATTACGATACTCTTTTTCTTTGTCTGGCTATGGAATATGTTCCCTGATATCAAACAAAGCCTGACCCATGAGGAAATCGTAACCCAAACCTGATATATGTATGTTAATTGTCCTACTGACGTATTGAAATAAGAGATTAAGGATTAAAAATTAAGGATTAAAGTAAAGCAACTTAAATATATTCGCCAGATGCACGCCACGAGATAGTGAGCGATATTTTGATGAAAGATTAGAATGGAACGAGCCGAAATGGGGACCCATGTAATGGGGTTTGAGGCGAGTTGGTAGGAAAATTATCAATGAAATATATGTTAAGAGTATTGCATTTGGCTTGATCTTTTTCGTTAGTTTTTCTATCAAGAGAAAAAGTGATCCTAGCGGAGCGTTTTTTTTAGTATAGATTCCCTCTTCCATCCTCTCTTTCAATCCTTAGCACCAGGACTTGGTAGGGGAATCACGTATAAGAGTATGATATATGTATTTCATTTACCAAAATAATCTACCATGTTGTTTATAATTTCTATCATTCTCCATTACCCATCATAAGCCATTTTTTCTGCTTTTGTCCAGTCAAAATCTCTTGCATTTTTTATAAAATATGCTAGTATGTAAGCGTGTAGTTTATATTTTTTTTCAAAATATTTTTGTTTAAAAAGTATCGTACCACTATTGCTGTACTTTCTGTTGCTCTCTTCATACTTTATGCAGGGGGTATTTTTGGTACTTTTGCCTGATTTCTTAGGACATGATGATTGGGAAATTTAACTCCTGCTTCTTCTTGAGGACAATTATTATATGGCTACGGATTATGAGATAATTGACGAGGATACTGAACATGATATGGATATGTATCTGGTGAAGTCACAAATAATAATGATTCTAGATATGCTCAAGGTACTCAAACAAATCTTAGTGTAACATTATCTGGATGATCAACTAATATGACGGGAGCATTTACCTGACAAGGCAATATACAGATAGTGATTCCTGTAGGAACGATAATTACTCCTGTAAATGGTTGAATCTGGACATGACTTATTAATATCCCTACTTCAGGTACCTATACAGTGATAGATTCTAGTACCATTCAATGAGTTGTTAATGTCGATTTTAGTTTTTTGGGAGGAGCACTATTTAGCAAACCTGTTAAAATAGTTATCCCAGTAAGTGGTATTGCTTCTGCAAAAGTTAGGGCTGATCATCATGATGGACATGGATTAGTCTTTAAATGATTAACACTTTATTCTACATGAACCTGTAGTTCTGGAATACCTAGTGATCAGTATGATGGTGCCGATATTCTCGTTAGTGATGGTGGTACTATCACCATATATACCTGTGCAGCTTCTACCTTTGTTGCGTATACACCGTACTCTCCTCCTCCATCATGAGGCGGCTGATGAGGTTGATGATGAGGAGGATGATGAGGAGGATGAGTTTCTACTCCAACAACAGATTATTGTCCAAAAGGTGATTTCTCTCCAAGTCGTTATGATGGTACCTGTGGAACAGCAAAAGTTAAAACTATTATTTCATCATGAGATATAACGAATAACTTATTGTCTGGAGGTACTACCTGAGACATTACGAGCACTACTTGAAGTATTACGAGCACTACTTGAAGTACTACGAGCACTACTTGAGATAGCGCTTATAGCCAAGAATATAATGATGCATTCCAATTTGCCTTGAGTAAAGGCATCACTACTATGCCAACTATCAAACAAGCTAATATGACGTGAGTACTTACTAGAGCTACCATGGCCAAGATGATAGTAAATTATGCTATCAATGTCCTTGGTAAGACGTTAAATACCTGAGCAGTTTGTACCTTTACTGATACGACTGGTCAGTCAACAGAGATGCAAGGCTATATCATCAAAGCCTGTCAGTTATGACTTATGGGAATAGGTAAAACCACCTTTACACCAAAAAATATAGTTACTAGAGCACAATTATGAACTGTACTCTCTAGACTATTGTATGCGACACCTGAAAGTGGAGCTCCTTATTATCTCGTACATCTCAATACCCTCAAAGATAAATGAGTCATCACCAATACCACTCCGACAAGCACAGAGAAAAGAGTCTATCTTATGCTCATGCTTATGAGAGCAGCGAAATAAATCATTACAAAAAACATATATTCAAAAAGCCTATTCATAGTACAGAAAATCATACGACTAGATTATTATAATATTATAATGACCCAGATTTTATTTTGTTGTAAAACTATGAAGAAAGCGCTAATGATATTTTTTCTAGCACTATTTTTATCATGATGCTCTCACAGAAGCAATATACTTCCCATTATAGAAAATACATGAAATGTGAATCCTATTGAACTAACAACACAAGAGGTCAAAACTTTTTGATTAATTCAAGATACTACCTATACTGAATATCCATCACATTTTAGTTGATGTATTCTTCTGTCACCTACACAATTAGCCACAGAACCTAATGATACTACCTGAATATCTGTTGGAATTTGAGATAATTTTTACAAATGCAAAGCAGTCTATGGGTACGATCATATCTATTCAGTTCCTTCTTTATGAATCAAAATTACCTATGATCAGAACTATTCTATCGATTTGTCTCTGTTCTTAAAAAAAGATATGCAACCGTTTTTAGCAACAAACGCTGACGCTCTATATTCTCTATCTGATCCTGATATATTCATAAAACTATTGAAAAAGGATGCTCTAGAAACCCCAGACCATATTATGCAAAATAGGTGAGGTACGGCTGATTGTGCGTATTCATTGAATACAGGACGAAAAGACCAAAATATACTGGTATATGATAGTCTTTGTTCTGATGCAAAATGAACATCTTCTCGTTATATCTTTAGCAAGATTAAGACTGATTATTATTACCAACAAACATATATTGAATCTTGTACTCCACCTCCATGTGATGTGCTTGATCTCAATACTATTGAACTTTTTCTAAAATAAACTTACGTATATATGTAAAAAATCTCTTTTTATCGGGAGATTTTTTATTTTCCTCTTATTTTGGGTAATAAGGTATCGAAATAACTAAATTTTTTGATGAGCATATTATCAGTATACGGTACTGCAGACATGTGAAGATCTCAACTATATACAGCCAATACTATTGGTGTCTCTCTATAATATGCAAGATATTGTTTGTTTTTATCTATCTTGGTAAGTGCCCATCTAGAAAACGTTTCTGCATAATCCTCTTCTGTACTTGTCTGAGCATATGCTGATACAAACTCATCACTAGTACAGACATTTTTTGTTGTTTTCCCATCACTACTTCGGCATAATGACTCAAATGTGTTTGTAGATTTGTCTTTGAAATAATATATATAATGACCTAATTCATGTAGTAAGAGCTTTTTGACCTGAGTATTTAGTTGGTCTATATATTGATACGAATCACATAAAGGGATATCCAATTTGATTTCTTCCAGTGTCGTATTTTGGAGTACATCATTATCACCATAATATTGATTGATCTTATGATATCATTTATTATCGCCACATGATTCTACAAACCTAAGTTCTAATTTCTCTTTGATTGTTTTTATTTCATCGTTCGTAAGTATATTCATAGTATGTAAGGTATTGAGTGCATCGTTGGCCGCACTGACACTAATGTTTTTTATGATATGTGCCATAGTGTTGGTTTTGGTATTTCCTAAGTCTTTTAATGTATACTTGATATCTGTGGTATCAATATCTTGTATTCGCTGAGCAAATCATGAGAGCACTAAGGTATCTGAGGCACTCGTTATTTTCTGTCAGAAACTCATAGGTACTGGAGTGAGTAATCATTCTTTTTTTACTTCTTTCAAAAACAAACTTTGACTCAGATCCAACATATCATATGCTAGATATTTCGCGTCACAAAACTCTTTTTCATTACCAAGATTATTCTCCAATGTTTTCTGTTTCCAGAGATTATGAGCCGTCTCTAGTGCATATATTTTTTCACTACTATTCTTTTGTTGGTCGATATCATTTATCTTTTTTGTTTCTGCAGTGATAGCATCTTTATCTATTTGTTTATCACAATAATTACCTAAGAGAGATTTTATAATTCCATAGTACTGAGCATTATATATAGTATCGGTTTCAGGATTTATTGTGCTTTCCAAATAGTTCACCGCATCTTGGATACTACCAAAATTCTTTTCACAGGTCTGTTGTGCTATAATTGAATGATTATTAACACAGATGTTTTCCATCTTTGCAAAAATATCAGTCAATGATGGATTCATAATACCTACTAATGCTAATCCAGCAGTTGCTAATTTCAATGCTAACAGCTTTAATGCTAGTACTTTCAATATAATAATATGAGAAACGCCATAAATTATTCCTCCAAAGATATATTTTTTGTGATGTCTCTTTATATGTGCTTTGAGTCTTTTTCCATGTTTTACAAAATGACGCTTCAATCTTACATGAAGCCTATTATCTACTTTATTTATTTCTTCCGTCATTTCTTATGCACCATAAATAAAACTGGTCCTTATAAGTATATCCAGAATTTTTTATTTTGCAAAAAACCAACTATAAGACATACGCCAGATGCACGCCACGAGAAAGTGAACGATATATAGATGAAGAATTAGAGTAAAACGAGCCGAAATGGGGACCCGCCTAGCGGGGTTTGAGGCGAGTTGGTAGATTATGTATATATAAAGTATTTATTCTGAGTTTTGCATCTGGCTAGAGTTTTTGATTACTTTTGGGTCAATGCCAAAAGTAATCCTAGCGGAGCGATTAAAAAAATAATGCTATCAGAACATTAAATACTTATATAAAAATCTTACTTACTTATTTCTCGATCTTTCTGAAATTGTGTAATAAAGGTTTTGATGATGGTCGGATCGAGAAGTATGATTCAGATTTCTCTATTTTTATCTAGAGAAGTCGCTGAGAGATTCATACTTCACAACAATAATGTTTTGTGATCTACGAGGATCATTTTGGTATGATTATAATATTGTTTAAATTTTCTTGCATACGTAGGGCCAAAAAAGCTCAAAAGCTCATCATTATCAATGGTATTGGCTACAAGAAGTTTACATTCAGGAAGCGATTTCTTGGTTTTGAGTATGGCTCGTAAGGCATCATCGGTGATATATTGTGTCTGGATAATAATAGACTCCTTAGCTGAACTTAATAATTGTTCTATGACTCCTCTGCAGTTGATATTACAGATTACGAGATTGGGATGAATATCTTTTATAGTGATTTTTTCTCCTTTCCAATCTTTATCAAAGAGTGTATGCAAACTTGCTAGGATTCACGTATCAAAGCTTTGGAAAAAGTGCTCACGATTGCTGGTAAATGAACTTTGTGTGAGATTTGCTGTCTGGATGATAAATCCACTATCTAGCAAATTGACTTTGGCGTGTACATATTCTGTTCCCATCTGCTTATCGGACTTGAGCTGAATATTTTTATATCAAGAATAATACTGACTCAATACTTTGAGTGTGTTTTGAAATTGTTGGAATTTATTATCTTCAACGATTATCCTTATATGTACACCACTTGCAGCCAATTTCTTTAAGGTGGTTTTGAAGTCTTTTTGGGTGAATTCGTAGGTTCGTAGATCTATAGTATGTTTAGTAGCTGAGAAGCTAGCTAATTCCCTACTAAAACTCTCTCCTGGTGAACGATAAAATAATCAGCTGATATTCTGTAATTTAGTCAATTGTGTATGAATACTTTTTGTGCTTGCTTGTGGTGAAGTTATGCCCATCTGAATTTGTACATCTCAGAGCACAAGTCCAATAATGACAATACATATCATAATTCCTCGAACTATTAATTTTTTTTTCATCAAAGTTTATATATGGCTAAAGTTTGATGTATCTAAAATCTAGTGAAGTAAATGTTAGATATGAATATTAAAATCGAAAGTAGTGAAATTTTGACAAACAAATAATTCTATATATAATTGTATATAATTCCTTTAGTTTTTCAATAAATATGTATGTGATCAAACAATTATCAAAACTACAAAAACAATACATGATCCAACGATACCAACAACAAAGACAATAAGGTAAAAGATTTTCTCAAAAAAAAATCTGTACAAGCAGCACTCGTATTGGCTTTGGCTGGTGCATGAACTTTTGTTGTACATGAGATATTTAAAGACAAAGATGCTATTAAAATAGAACAAGTAAAAGATCTTAAATGATATCCTTTTGAACATCACCATCTTGCTTTTTGGGATGACAATAAAGACTATTCTACCAAAAATCTTCCATTGAAAAAAGAGACCCTTGCCCCTGGCGTACGTATCATCCGTGATGCGGGATTGGTTTTCTATATCGTTCAATCTGAAGATATTACAGAACAAAAGAATACGATCTATACACGAAAAACCACCAAGGTAAAACATGGAAAGAAAACAAGTACCAAAAAAATAAAAATAGCTCATACAACAGTCACTCATGTAGGAGATTATAACAAGATGCGCAATAAACTGAGTAAAATTCCTGAATTTTCCTATCTCAATGGTGATGAATATGATCGTTCAAAACCTGGAAATAAAACTAAATCTTTTAACGTTCCCAAAGAAAGCATCAAACCAGGTATGTTTATCCCTATTCCTCTTGATAATAAAGTAAGAGAGATTTCTCCTCAAGACTTTGCTAACTATTGTTATGATGCACTCCATGAAATGATACAAGATAGTTCTCCTTATGCTAATGATATCAAGGGATTATTGCACCATACTGATGAAAAATCAATCGTTGCTAGTATGTTGGCGTTTGCAAGAAGTGAAACTGCAGAAGAATATACCAATTTTGTCCAACCACTTGGTGATGTAGAGCTTCATCGTCGAGAGCCAGCGTTCAAGGCATTTTCTTTCACCTATTTCCATATCTTAATGGAAAAAAACTCTGATAGAAAAACCGCAGGACCTGGATTGAAGGCAAGGTTAAAATTATGACTCACTGAATGACAATGTTATCATCCAAAAAATGCTGCTAAACTTTTCCTTGCCTATCGGATAGAAAAAACTAATGGACACATTAATAAAATATTCCCTCTTACTTCCAATAATATCAGAGATGTGGGGACTAGATATAACTGATCTTCTACTTATATTCAAAAACTGCAGCCAAATTTCACTTATGCTACTAAGCTTATGAATAAAGAAATCATTTATTATGATAACAAAAATCTAAATACCACATGATTTACCTATACCTGATTAAACAAAAAATATGAACACGTATATAAGTTTAGGACTCCAAAATGAGTCACTAGTAATAGAGAACTCAAAAAAATTGTTGTAGAAGAATTTAACAAAAACAAGGCATCCAACTGCCCTGCTATTCATGAAGATGATGTTGTTACCCAATGAGGAAAAACTATTTCTGGGAACATTATCCCTGATAGTATCTCTGTTCATATATCTTCTCACTAATATTTTATGATTGTATCCCTACTACAAACTCTCCTTTGATGGGGAGTTTTTTTGTTGTGATCATGTGCAAAGCCTCCTCTACTGTTCCGGTGAAATGTTGTTCGAACATCTTACTCACTTCTCTCGCGATAGAAATTTGTCCCGTGAATCCTGCCTGAGAAAGTTCTTTTAATAATTTTTCCATTCTATGCACAGATTCATATACGAATACGGGTATTTTTGATTGTAAAATTTCTTTGATTTTAGTTTGTCTTCCTTTCTTGGTAGGAAGAAATCCTAAGTAGATAAATTCTGACGTATCAAATCCCGCTGCAACCACTGCTGGGACAAGTGCATTAGCTCCTGGCAAAATCGTATAGGGAATATCGTGTTCGTTGCATAGTTGAATCATAGATTTTCCTGGATCGGAAAGTCCTGGCGTTCCTGCTTCAGAGACAAGACCTATATCGCTCGCCTTGAGAATATCGACATAACGAGCCAATTGATTATTTGAAGTGAAGCTTGTGAGGGAAAGAAATGTTTTATCTTTATACGGGATATCATACATCTTCATAAGTTTCATCGTCGTCCTCGTATCCTCACAGACAAAGAATTCAAGCGACTGAAAAAGCTTGATAGCACGAACGGTTATATCGTCTTTATTTCCAATAGGTGTCGGGATGAAATAGAGCATAATAACTTGCAAAGAAAAAATAAATATATATCTTCACTGAACGGTTATGAGCCACAATGACTATATTCAGATGTGGTTGGAACACCAATTGCTTTCGTCTCTAATGAGCGGAACCCCCGTCAGTCTTTTGGCTTGGACGGGTTTTTTTTAATCCGAAATTGATACTATTCATTTTTTTATCTGAATCAAACCTTCTTCCTGCAATTCCTTGACTATTTTTATTACTTCTTTGTGCGGGAACTCCTCTTCTATAGCTTTTATATCTAATATTCAATGTTTTACGAGTTGTTTCATAGTCCATCAACGAACTTGTCTATCAGATCATTCGAATTTAGATTGTTTGGAAAGTGGCTTTATCTTTGTTTTACGAGCAGTGAGAAGTAGTGCTCATTGATCCATGAGTGCATTATGCCAATCACGAGATTTTCATAATGGAATCACAGTTTCAGCAAATGTTTCAAGTGCTTTAGCAGTAATAGTTTCAGGTAGTTTAAACAAAAAGATTAGTACTCTTCTGATATTGGTGTCAATCACAGGAATCGATAGGTTTCGAGAAAATGCCATAATGGCTGCTGATGTATAGGGGCCTATTCCTGGCAATTTTTGTAATATTTCTCTATCTTTTGGTAATAGTCCATCTTTCCATTCTCTATCTTTCCATTTTTCAACTATGGTTTGTGCGCATGTTTGTAATCTAAGTACTCTACTATTGAATCCTAGTCCTGATCGATGACTGAGTAAATCTGTTTTCGAAGCTTGCGCCAAGGTTATATAGTCAGGAAAATCTTTCATTCGTTGATGAAAATATGGTATCACTCTATCTACTTGGGTTTGCTGTAACATAACTTCAGATATATGAATCGCATATGGATCCTTTGTTTCTCTTCGAGGTAAAGACCTTCCGTGTTTTTCATATCGATCTAAAATATTTCTTTGTGTTTCCTGAATATTTATCATAAATACCAAATATTATGTAAGTGAAAACAAATATATTAGAATTTTATATTAAATAACACTACTAGTACAATTACAATCCATACACCAGCAATCAATCGAAACTTGTTGAGAAATTTGCCTTTGATGGTTTTGTGGCGAAATGTTTGCATACCAAGTATTGCTCCCAATCGTCATCCAAGTCCTGTAAGTCGAAGTAAATTTTTCTCTGCAACTCTTCGTTTCTGCGCAGTAGCCTTATATTTATCTACTCATCGTACGATAAAGGTAATAAGGTTAATGATGATTATATATCGAAGTAGTATGGTTATTCGTGTCATGTATTTGGGAAAGGAATAAAGATAATCAGAATGTACTTTTCTTGCTTATCTTTTCAATGAAATTTATGTATGGATAATTATTTTACTTTAAAAAAACCCTACTTGCGTAGGGTAATTTCTTTTTTACTTATTTCTTCTTGTGATGTATCGGTTGCTCTTTGGTTTCTTTATTTTCTTTTTTCGTGTTTGTTTGTTCTTTTTTGTTTTTCTTACTTGTTTGAGCTATACTTATGATAAGCCAAACAGCAAGGATACCTATAAGAACTTTCAAAATCATTGATTTGTTACTAGCATATACATCTTTCATGTCATCTCGTCGTCAGAAGTAGTATACTGATCATAGTATGTTTATATATATATATCATACCTTACGTGGTACTATCAAAAACATATTCCCTTCTTTTATTGTTTCTGGTTGATTTATTTGATATCCAAAACATCCAAATATATTTCCACTAGCACTTCTAGGTGCTAAATATGTAAATTTTTCTATGACAGTTCCACTAGCAGAAATAGTAATCCCTGTTAGTGTATTATGTATAATATGTTTTGAAAAATCGTTTGTTGTACTCATATCAAGCAGACAATTTGGTCATTTTTCTCCGAATGTCCCTTCTGAAAATCAAAACGATATATTTACTGATTTATCTGATTTATTTGCAAATGCTATACAAATTTCTTTTCTTTGTCATGGTCTAATAACCATTTTCAAATCTTTAGTTACCTTGTTATCATCACAGAATCTAGATTGTATATTCTGCAAATCAGTCATATTGTCTGATCATAAATCCTGAGTAATTATTTTTATTTCTCCTGGTTTCACTATATTTTGTGCTACATTTCAAGAAATATTTGTATCCTGAGCAAAAGACATACCAAAAAATCCAATACACAGAATAGATAAAAAATATTTTTTCATGATATCTTTTAAATATTACTATATAAAAATATAATTATACTGTTGCTGTTTTTGATCTTCTAGGCACAAATAATTTGTAAAGTATCAATAATAGAACTATCAATACCACGATTCGTATTCGAGAAAATATAAATATATTAGCAGTATCAGACATATATCATGGTTGTTTAAGTTTTTCGTTGGTAATAGGAAACATAAATTGAGGATCGTTTTGTATATTAAAACTTATACTATATAATCATTTATATACTGGCAAAATACCCACATCTCCATTAAGTTCATTTGTACTTCCAGGAGCTACTTGTTTTGTAGTAATAGAAAAAGTCTTTTCAAATCCCAACATATTGTTTATCGTACCTGTGATAGTTATATTTTGACTAATATTTCCTGCGTTTTCTATAAGAAAGCTCACTTTCAATCTATTTTGAGCATCTACCTCTGCTTTCACCTTTTTATTTGTAGAAAAAACACCTCCTGTAGTATCTAATACTTTTATACTGCTTTTGACTGCAGATTCTCATCCTATCATAATATCTATATATCATACTTTACGTATTTTGAGAGCGAACATTCATCATACAAGTTTGTTTTCAGGCACTCATAGATTATATCATATACATCCTAATTGTAATCAGCTCATCCCTGGTGGTATTACTATTTTTTCCTCTATGATTTGTCCTGTCATAGGTCATATGGTTATTGTTCTTGGTTTTGTTGAAGGGATAAGTACACTAAATTTATTTCCCGTCCCATTATTAGCCTGACAATAACGACCATTTCAAATCCCTGACTCACTAAATCCATAATCAAATGACACTTCTTTGTCTCATGCATTAAAGACACACAAACGTATACTTGCATCTTTTCCTGGTTCTACTGAATAAACACCATCATGTGTTGATGCTCATGTTTCACTACAAAATCTTACCGTAACAGCACGCATATCAGCTTCAGTATACTGAGCATACGATGTGTTTACTACTAATCAAAAGATACCGGACAAAAAAACTAACGACAATAAAAGAACCTTTTTATTCATTTTTTATTTACCATTAATATATAAAAGGTATAAATCATCGACATTGATACTCATCTATATCTCCGATACAAGAACTATTGATATATTTCCTCTGGTTTTTTCTTTTTTTTACCATGTGATAGATATATAAAATAAATATTTTTATATATAATCAATTGACATATATTACTTTATTTTTAATATTTATTACTTTTTTTAAATTGCACTTACTAGTTGATTGTAACTAAACAAAAAAGTCCTCCAAAATTTGACAAAAAAAAAAATCTAAGTATACTTTAACCACACATGAAGAAATATATTGTTCATTAACATAGTCAAAATATGATATATTATATGGTCTAGGACTTTTTTGATGCTTGTAAGAGTTTCAGAAATTTTATATTTTATACTACAACACAAATGAAAAATGTTATGAAAATTGGTGCTTTAAGTCTTGCACTTATTGCTTCTTTACTATTATTATCTAATCAAACAAATGCTGCAGCAGCTCCAGTTGCTGGTAATGTATCATTAGATATTACTGTAACTTCTGGTCAATGTCGATATGGTACTTCATTATATATTGGTGCACATCAATCTCAATATGCTGCATATGATATGACTGGTGATACTTTCTCAGGAGCAGGCGCATCTACTTTGTTTTCATGTAAAGATACTGAAGGACTCTCTGATTGGACTATGACTATGCAAGCTAGTGGTACGCTTAAAGATGGTGTAAGTGCTTTGCATGATATTCCTGCAAATAACGTATCTATGGTAGCTGCAACAAATCAAGTAACTGCTGGTTCTTGTACAACTGGTACAAACCTAAATACTTGGGGAATAATTGGTACTACTCCTGGAACAATCCTTCACAAATCTTGAAACATTGGAGATATTTGTACAATAGATTCTACTTCAGTAAACTTGGCTGTTCATATCGATGCTCATCAAGCAGTTGGTACTTATACAGGAACACTTGTTTTGAATATGCCTTTCTAAGTTTTAATCAATAAAAAAATTAGTCTAGAACACAAAACTCCCCGTTTTGTACAGTCCTAGACTATATAATATATCAGCATATATGATATGTATATAAACAAACATATCACAAAAATCAAGACTAAATGTTTTGGTTTTTTTGTAATTTATTTTTTAATTTCCTCGACAGATTTGTGTTTTTGTATTTTATCTTTTTTTTTATTTTGTACATTACATTTTTTAGTTGTATTGAATATGTTTATAATGAGTAAAATACCTAATATACTAATTATAATCTTTAGTATACTTGGGTTTTTAATTGTATCGTTCTTCAAGTCATCTCGTCGTCAAAATTGATAGATAGGTCATCTAATATTAATACTTATAGGAGCACTTTTACGTACGATTATCAAAAACATTTTACCTGTTTCAATTGATTCTTTTTTATTGATTTTATATGCTGCACATCAAAACATTATACCACTTTTATATTTGGACGCAACATAATTAACTTTTTTTATAACATTTTTATGCGCAGCCACTATTATTCATGTGGTTGAATTTTGTGTTATATATTTGGAAAATGTATTATTATTACTCATATCTGCATCACACATTATAGTCCCATCTTTATTCAAGGTTCAATATGAAAATCAAAGCAATATATTCAATGTTTTATCTCAATTATTTGAAAGAACCATACAAATTTCTTTTTTTTGTCATGGTCTCATATTTAGTGATAAAGCAGGTGTGGTTACTTTTGAGACAGTATCATTACAGAAACTAAGTTGTATATCGTTTAAATCCTTCGTAGAATCTGATATTGGATTTATATTTTGAATAATGGTCTGTGTAGGGACTGATTTTGTATTAGTTTCTTCTATCTTTTCTGTATTATTTGCTAAAGAAATACCACAGAAACTAATTATTAAAATAAATCGACCATATTTTTTCATAGTAAAACAGCTTATTTATATATAAAATTATGATTGTACTATAACTTGTTTTGCTTTTCTACGAAACAAGGCTCTATATAAGATAAATACAACTACCAACACCACTATAACCAATATTCGTGAAAATATAAATATACTTGTCTTTTCTGTAATATATCATGGTTCTTTTAGTTTTTCATTTGAAATAGGAAACATAAATTGAGGTTCATTCTTTACAGTAAATTTTATTGTAAATGGTCATTTATATAGAGGCAACATACCTACATTACCATCAAATTCGTTTGTTGCTCCAGGAGCAATTTCTTTGCTTGATATACTAAAGTCATTCTGAAATCATAATACATTATATATTTTCCCTGTAATTGTTATGTTCTGAGATATATTTCATCAATTTTTCACATTAAATTTTACTGTTAAATTGTTGTCTGCGTCAACTTCTGCTTTTACTTTTTTATTTGTAGAGAAAACCCCTCAAACAGAATCTAATAATTGGATATTACTTTTTACATCAGATTCTCATCACACTACAATATTAAAATGTGTCGCTCTGTGTACCTCTAAAACGAACATTCCACCCACATTTTTATATTCTGGATTATGTAGTTTATATACCAAACAACCTAATTGCATACCACTCATTCCTGGTGGAATAATGATTGTTTCTTCCAGTGTCTGATATGACATAGGATCTATAACAATATTTCTCTCATGTGTTTGGGGTATAAGTTGGCTAAAATAATTGCCTGTGTTCATATTTGCATCACATGTAGGATCTCATGATTTAGAAAATCACCCCATAGCGAAGCCATATACAAATTCCATTTTTTTGTTTCACTCATTACTAACATATAAACATATTTTTTTTTCTTTATTTGCCTCTAGATATACAGTCTCCTCAGGTTTTAAATTACCAGTACCATCGTCACAAAAAGATATATTTACATTATTCATATCACTTTCTTTATATGTATCTCCTGTTTGTTGTCCGTATCAATAGTTTATACATATTCAAGAAAAAAATCACAGACAAATTATTCATAATAAATATACTTTTTTATGCGTCATTTTCTTTTCTATCATTAAAATATAAAAATAAATTCACCGAACTATAAATAGTTATTTATAAATTTTATGCAAGTATTATTTATATGTTTCTTTTTATTATGACTGTTTTAGTATTATATCAACATAATATCATTGACTTATTTACAATATTTTTTATTTTTATTATAAGATTTGACAGGAATATTTTTTTTAATATAATTGAGATATAGTTGTATTTGTGAATATTTAGAAGTCATATATTCTCTTATATTTTATTATCATTATAGAGATTAATGAATTTACATTATATCATATCTATGAAAAAAATTATAGGAACCTGTATTCTTGGTATTTCTTTAATTTTATCATTACTTATGTTAATTAATATTACTAAAGCAGATATTTGAACATTAACCTTAACGATTAATAGTGGCACTAATTCCTGTGAGTTCGGTACTTCATTAAATCTCTGATCACAAGCATGAAGTTTATCATTTCCATTAATATTTAGTGGTTACTTTACCGGTACTTCATCAACCTTTTCTTGTACATCTAATGATGGTCAAAATGTTTCCATATCTATTCAAATATCTTCAGATCTTACTAATGCTACTTCCCAAACCATATCAAGTGGAAGTGTTTTTCTACAAACAACAGCAAATCAAGTAACTGCTGGTGCTTGTTTTACAGGTGCGGGAACTGTTTCTCGAACACCTATAAGTGGTGCTCAAACCATCCTTTCCAAAATAAATAATCCTGGACAAGTTTGTACTGTCTCAGCTAGTGGAATACAGTTAAAAGTTGTAACCGCTACTGCTCAAGCTGTTGGACTATATACAGGAACACTTGTTTTCTCTGTCTATTATTAAATAAATTTCTCTATTTTTTTATAACTGACCTCGTTAACAAAAAATAAACATATTAATAACCTTTTCTGAATTCTTTTTATAAAACGCAACCCTAATTCCACTAATTATAACAGAATTTGACAAATAAAAAAAAATAAATATAATATACTACGCTATATATATGAAGCACATCTGATAATTAACAAACAAAAAAACAAATGGTAATGTTTATTATATATTTTAAATTTTTTTATTTATTTTTTACAAGCATACAAATGAAAACTTTTATGAAAATTGGTGCTCTTAGTTTAGCATTGGTTGCATCATTACTTATGTTAAGTAATACTACCAAAGCAGATGTTGGAGTTTTACAGCTAAAAATCAATACAGGAACTAATTCTTGTACCTTCGGTACTTCATTAGATCTTTGATCTCAATCATTGAATTTATCTTCTGCATTAACGTTTAGTGGTTACT
>Ga0194052_1000041_pt1 | contig 95192 bp, 91 predicted proteins | sample SepL226m_MetaG_FD_160117 | JGI IMG/M metagenome (GOLD analysis project Ga0194052, IMG submission 160117) | Anoxic zone freshwater microbial communities from boreal shield lake in IISD Experimental Lakes Area, Ontario, Canada - Sep2016-L227-6m | ecosystem: Environmental > Aquatic > Freshwater >...
AGGATGGCATCCGACAGCACCCCTCCCCTGATCATCTCGGGATAGGCCTGGTAATAAATGAAACCCGGCCTCCTGAAATGCAGGCGGTAGGCTGCCCTCCCTCCATCACTCACAAGGTAAAACCCAAGTTCGCCATTACCTCCTTCAACCGCATGGTACACCTCGCCAACCGGGGCATCAATCTCCCCCATCACGATCTTGAAATGATAGATCAGGGCTTCCATCTTACTGTAGACATCCTGCTTTTCGGGAAGGTAAACATGAGGCGCTTCCACATGATAATCCCCCTCAGGGAGGTTCTCAAGTGCATTCCTGATGAGTTTCAGGCTCTGCCAGATCTCTTCCTGGCGCACGCAGAAACGGTCGTAAGTATCGCCCTGGGTGCCAACAGGTATTGTAAATTCAAAATCATCATAGGAGCTGTAGGGTGTCATCACGCGAACATCGTAATCGACACCGGCCGCCCTCAGGTTCGGACCGGTGAACCCGTAATTCAGGGCCCTTTCGGAACTGATAGGCCCGACGCCGATAGTGCGGTCCATGAAAATACGGTTCCGCATCAGGAGTTTCTCAAACTGATGCAATACCCCGGGAAGATGGTCAAGGAATTCCCTGATCTTCCTGTAAACTGCGGTATTGAAATCCCGCTCAAACCCTCCAACCCGACCGAGGTTTGTCGTAAGCCTGGCACCGCTGATCTCTTCATAGATCTCGTACACCTTTTCCCTTTCCTGGAATACGTAAACAAAACCTGTGAGCGCCCCGCTGTCAACGCCAATCACGCTGTTGCATACCAGGTGATCGGTGATCCGTGCAAGCTCCATCACGATAAGCCGCATATAATCAATGCGTTTGGTAGTCTTAATCCCAAGCAGCTTCTCAACGGTCAGGTGCCATCCTATATTATTGATAGGCGATGAACAGTAATTCAGGCGGTCGGTCAGGGGAGTGACCTGGTAAAAGGGCCGGCGTTCGGCAATCTTTTCAAAAGCACGGTGGATATACCCTATCGTTTGTTCCGCATCGAGAATGATCTCCCCGTCCATCTTCAGCACGTTCTGGAATATCCCGTGCGTGGCCGGATGCGTCGGTCCCAGGTTAAGGGTGGTATATTGCTTCTCTTCTTTCATCCAGCTATCAAGATCATCCAGCTATCAGTTTGCTCTTCATCTTCCAAAGTATCGATTGTCCTTATCCTCCCTCGTCGGATCCTCCAAAGGATATTCCTTCCGCATCGGGAAATAATCAAGGTATTCAACATTCAAAATTCTTTTCAGGTTGGGATGCCCTTCAAAAATGATCCCGTAGAAATCATAGGTTTCCCTTTCCATCCAGTTGGCTGCCGAAAACAGGTCGCTGACTGTTCTTACATTCGGGGCATCGCCGCTTACAAAAGTTTTCACCCTCAGCCTTTTGTTTTCATAAAAGTTGTGCAGGTGATAGATCACTCCGAAAGCAAGGCCCCTGTCGGGATAATGTATCCCCGTGAGGTCAGTCAGAAAACGAAAGCCCAGGCTGGGATTGTCTTTTAAAAATTCAATCACCAGGTAAGAAACGGGGGAGGCAATGGTAATAGTAAGGATATCGAGGCTGTCGTCAACATCCAGGATATCCTCTCCGAACTGTTTGCGGAGCCTGTCGGTGATGAATGAATTTTCCATTTTATTTATCGGCGGATAAGATTCTCCCTTCTCCTTTCATCCAATATTCAATATTCGATATTCGACATTCTCTTTATGTTATTTTAAGTATCCCGTATTTGATCAGGAGTTCCCTGTATTCCTGCGAATACCGTCTTCTCAATGGCTCGCTGGCTACAAGATCCTGTATCCTCATGAAGCCGTCGATGATTTGTTCCGGCCTGGGCGGACAGCCAGGCACATACACATCCACCGGCACTATCCTGTCGATCCCCTGAAGCACGCTGTAAGTGTCGAATATGCCGCCGCTGGAAGCACAGGCGCCAACGGCAATGACCCAGCGGGGCTCGGCCATCTGCTCATATACCTGCTGGACCACGGGCCCCATCTTCTTGGCAATGGTGCCCATAACCATCAGCAGGTCGGCCTGGCGGGGACTGAAACTCAACCTCTCTGAGCCAAACCTCCCCAGGTCGTAATGCGCCCCCATAGTCGCCATGAACTCAATGCCGCAGCAGGAGGTGGCAAAAGGCAACGGCCATATGGAATTGCTCCGGGCCAGCCCGATCACCTTGTCGAAGGTGGTGGCAAATACCCCCGGCGCTGAATATCCTTCAGGCGGATCTGCTTTTGTATATATCGGTTTACCAGTCATTCCTTAATCGTAAATCGTAAATCGTAATTCCTCAATCCTTCTCAGTCCTCCCAGTTCAACGCCCCCTTCTTGTAGATGTAATAAAATCCGAAGAGCAAAAAGAAAAGGAACAACAGCATCTCGAAAAAGCCATCCCACCCAAATTCCTTGAAATTTATAGCCCAGGGATAAAAGAAAATAATTTCAACATCAAACAACACAAACAAAATGGCTATAAGGAAATATTTCACCGAAAACGGGAAGCGGGCATTGCCCTTTACTTCTATGCCGCATTCAAAATTTTCATCCTTCCTCAGGGTGCGGATCCTTTTGCGCTTCCCGCCGATAATATGGGTAAGCACCATCGTGACCACTACAAACCCAAGGGCGACAACCGATTGAATAACAATGGGAATATAATCGGATGGGATGAATGTTCTTTCCAAGTTTATTTAGATTAATTCTTTACAAAGATACGGTTTCCCGAAATTATTGTTACAAATTAAACAATTTTCTCCCAATAGCCGGAAAGAAAAAATCAGGGGGTCTTTTCCCCCCGTGATTTTTCAGGCTTTCAGAAACAATGGAAGAAGATCAGCAGTTTACCGATCCAAAGCAGGGAGATAACCGATAAAAGAGATGCAAGCACCCATTGCCTCTTCAGCAGGCGGTCGGCCAGGAGAAAAAATTTATAAAAACTTTCTTTCCCGAAAGCCAGGTCGGCGAGGATCCAGTAAGGAATGATTAAAACGATGAGGATCCCTAAATATCCAAGAGGGTTGTCGGCCAGGGCCTGGCGGAAATTTCCATGTACGATGGAAACAATGGAATGAACCGTTCCGCAGGAAGGGCAAGGCAGGCCGGTAAGCCTGTTAAAGATGCAGGTATTGAATGCTTCTTCCTGCTTTTCCAGTTTGATATAACTGTATGCAATCCATAGTTGACCGGCCAGGCCGAGAAAAAGGGCCAGGAAGTATAAATTCTTTCGGGTCATTTAGCCAAGAAGCATCCTCAGCTTCTCGAAATTCACTTCCCTGGTGCGTTCCATGATAAGGAACCAGTCAACGATAGTCCAGATCCCAAGCCCCCCGCAGGTCAGAAGTTTTGCAACTCCAAGTCCCATATCGCCTATAATGAACCTGTCGATCCCGAAATGGCCCCCGAGTATGGAAATGATGAGCATGAGAACCGGTTCCCTGTATGTCAGGGATTGAATCGTCATCCATTTTGATTCGTCGGTCTGCAATAATTTTTCCCGTATGGCGGGAATCAGGTGAGGTTCAAAAAACTTTGCATGGGTCATGATGAACATGTCGGCTTTCTGTGCATCCATAAGTGTTGATTTTTGGTTTATACCATGATTTGATACTGTTTCGGGTTTTAAGTTACAGCATCAGCAAGTAAATATACAAATTTTATACTTTTACAAACTCAAACTAATTCACCCCCGATGAATGCGATGCCCCTGGTGCTTGGCGCACTGGCGATTTTTGCCCTGGCTTACCGTTTCTATTTCAGCTTCATCACTGCAAAAGTCCTGACCCTCGATGATACCCGGGCCACACCGGCTACAGAATTTTATGATAAGCAGAATTATGTGCCGATGAGCAAATGGGTGCTTTTCGGGCATCATTTTGCCGCCATCGCAGGCGCCGGCCCCCTGGTCGGACCGGTCCTCGCATGCCAGTTCGGGTATTTCCCCGGCTTTTTATGGATGGTGCTGGGAGCCGTGTTTGCCGGAGCAGTGCATGATGTGGTGATACTTTCTGCTTCTGTCAGGCATGAAGGCAAATCCCTTGCCCTGATCGCCCGGGAAGAGATAGGCAAGGCCACCAGCGGGGTTACGGCATCTTTCGCAACGTTTATAATTATCATCATTTCACTTGCAGGGCTGGGCCTGGTCGTTGTGAATGCCCTCACCCGTTCTCCCTGGGGCACTTTCACCATCGCATCAACAATTCCCATCGCCCTTTTGATGGGCTTCTGGATGTTCGTCTTCCGCAAACACAAAACAGCAGAAGCTACCGTGATAGGCGTTATCCTGCTGACTCTTGCAGTTATTTTCGGGAAATATGTTCCTGGCTCTGCAATCTCCTCCTGGTTCAATTTTGATGCCAAAACCATGACACTGCTCCTGGCCGGCTATGGGTTTTTTGCTTCGGTCCTCCCTGTATGGCTCCTCCTCTCGCCCCGTGACTACCTGAGTTCAATAATGAAACTGGGCGTTGTAGCCATGCTGGCCGTCGGGATCATCATCGTTGCCCCGGTGCTCAGGATGCCGGCATTCACGCCCTTCGTGTATGGGGGCGGACCGGTTATCCCCGGGACCCTCTTCCCCTATCTTTTTATCACCATTGCCTGCGGGGCCATATCGGGCTTCCACTCACTCATCAGCTCGGGGACGACCCCAAAGATGATCATGACCGAATCCCATATCAAACCGATCGCCGTTGGCGCCATGCTCTCCGAAGGACTGGTCAGCATCATGGCCCTCATCGCCGCAGCAAGCCTGTTCCCTATGGATTATTTCATGATCAACGTGCCGGCCGAAAAACTGGCCCATTACCTGCCTATGCTGAAATCCATGGGGTTCACGGCCTCCGACCTCCCCCGCCTCCAGGCTGAAGTGGGTGAAAACGTGACAGGCCGAACCGGGGGCGCTGTCTCACTGGCCGTTGGAATGGCAAAAATATTTTCTTCAATCCCGGGTTTTAAATCCCTGATGAGCTACTGGTACCATTTCGCCATCATGTTCGAAGCCCTGTTCATCCTTACCACCATTGATGCCGGAACCCGTGTTGCAAGGTTCATCCTCCAGGAAATGCTGGGGAAAATTTATAAGCCTCTGGGGCGGAACGAATGGCTGCCTGCAAACCTTCTTGCCAGCGGGATCGTGGTCTTTTTCTGGGGGTATTTTATCTATACGGGAAGTATCTCAACCATCTGGCCTATGTTCGGCACGGCCAACCAGCTTCTGGCTACCATCGCACTTACGGTAGGCACTTCCTACCTCATCAATAACGGGAAAGTCCACTACGCCTGGGTTACCATAATACCACTTGTGTTTGTCGGGGTCACCACACTTACTGCCGGCACCATGAATATCATCGGGATCTATATCCCCCAGCTCAGCGTCGATAAATCGTATGTCAAGGGATTGATCAACCTGGTTATGACCGTTGTGATCATGGTATCGGTGATGATCATCCTTAAAGATGCAGTGCCCAACTGGATCAGGGCTTACAGGAAATACCGCATGGCGCCTGCAGTTTAGCGGCAACTTTTACTTCAGGCCTGCCTCTGTAAGCTTCAGGTCCAGTTCACCGGGGGTTCCGTGGTGGCAATAACGGTATCTTACAATGCCTATGCCGGGAACAACATCCATAGTTATATCGTCGGCAATTGTTTGATATTTCAGGGTGAAGCGGTCGAATGGGCCATGGATCTTCAATCCCCTTATTGATGAAGGCTCGAATGCATGTTTTTCAGTCACCTTCCAGAAATAGTTTCCATCGGCCCTCGTAAGCTGTGCCGCTTCTCCAAAAATCTGCCCGGTATCATACAATGCCTCCATGAAAAGATCCGCATCGCTTACCAGGGACGACTGAATACTTTTACCGTATGACAGGGAACCCTTAATTGAATCTATCCTTGTCCCTGTTACCTTATAATAGTATTGCCCGCTGCCAACGACCAGCAAGCCCCAGTCAGTACCTTCCCAATCCTGGCCTCCCAGTATGTCAGTCGGAAAGCCGTTCACCACAGCGAATGCCATGCCTCCATGTTTCACGACATCTTGCATTGTAATCCTGAACGAAACCGGTTTCCCGTTATAGCTCCCCCTGTATTTCCAGAAATTCCCCTTGTGAAGGGGCAGCAATGCCTGATTGTGTTTTGACCCGTTATTGCATGATGCTATGACGATCACTGCCAGCAATAACAACAGCTTGATCCTATGATTAATAAATCCCAGTCTCTCCATCGCACTAAAAGAATTATAAGCTAAAATAGGAGTTTTAATAATAAGATGCTAATTTTAACATCGGGTTTAAACCTTAAAAGCAACCCCGGGAACATATGTTTGTCTATAAATATATGTCGGCGTTGCTGACCCTGAATTAAAGAAAAGGATTATTGTGAAAAGGGCAAGATATTTCTGGTTCTGGCTGTTACTCTTTCTTCCATTGATTATGGATGGACAGGTCCGGCTGCTTGCTGGTCCCGGCATGAACCAGGGAATTCCGTTCAATACGGGGAACCAGGATGGGAGTTTAAACCCCGGAACCAACGACTGCACCTTTACACCGGTTATTATAGGACCAACGACTGCCTGTGCAGGAAGTGTTTCTAATGTGTATCAGACCGATCCGGGCGGTACATTTTATACCTGGACTATTTCTGCGGGGGGCATAATCACCTTAGGCCAATCAACAAACACCATTACCGTAACCTGGAACACTGCAGGCCCTCAGTTTGTCACAGTGGATTTTACTGATTTTATGGGCTGTACCACTACAGGCCCTAAGGTTTATGATGTAACTGTGAATCCCAATGTCCCTGTCAGCATCAGCATTGCCGTTTCCGCAAACCCGGTTTGTGAAAGCAACCCTGTGACCTTTACGGCAACACCCGTCAATGGCGGTTCATCTCCTTCCTATCAGTGGAAAGTCAATGGTATCAGCGTAGGCACGAACAGTCCAGTGTATTCATACATTCCCACAAACGGCCAGCAGGTAATTTGTATTCTTACTTCAAACGAAGCCTGCAAGACCGGGGACCCTGCGACATCCAACCAGATTGACATGACGGTGAACCCCGGCCTGCCTGTAAGTGTTTCGGTTGCCGCTTCAGCAAACCCGGTATGCCAGGGCGCCACGGTAAATTTTACTGCAACGCCCGTCAACGGGGGATTGGCTCCATCCTACCAATGGAAAGTCAACGGCCTGGCTGTGGGAACGAACATTCCTGCGTATTCCTATGCTCCGGCGAATAATGATATTGTCACCTGCGTGCTTACTTCCAGCGAGACCTGCGCAACAGGCAGCCCGGCGACTTCAAACCAGGTGGTCATGGCGGTGAGCCCGACCCTTCCGGTCAGTGTCTCCATCTCGGCCAATCCTTCGGGTGCAGTCTGCGAAGGGACCCCGGTAACCTATACGGCAGTTCCGGTAAACGGAGGCTCGGCTCCCTCTTACCAGTGGAAAGTGAACGGAGTCAGCTCCGGTCCTAATAATTTCAAGTATACTTATACCCCGGTAAACGGAGATGTGGTGAGTTGCGTGATGACATCCAACGCCCCCTGTTCAAGCGGCAGCCCGGCCACATCCAATGCAATAACCATGGCGGTCACCGCCAATGTCCCGGTAAGCGTCACAATCGCATCCTCGGCAAATCCGGTTTGTCAGACGGCCCTTGTCACTTTCACCGCCACCCCGGTAAACGAAGGCTCCTCCCCTACCTATCTCTGGTTTGTTAACGGCTTCAGTGTCGGCACAAACAGTCCTTTATATACCTATGCGCCTGCCAACAGTGATGTTATTGAATGCTACCTGATCTCAAGCATTACCTGTACTTCCAACAACCCTGCAGTTTCCAACCAGATCACGATGACGGTGAATCCCAACCTTCCGGTCAGTGTTTCAATCTCGCCTTCAGCCAATCCGGTTTGCCAGGGGACGGCAGTTACATTTACCGCCACACCAACCAACGGAGGTTCATTGCCTTCTTATCAATGGTGGGTAAACGGAACATCGGCGGGGATCAATGGTCCGACCTATTCCTATACCCCGGCGAACGGGGATGTGGTTTCCTGTGTGCTTACCTCCAATGCAACCTGTGCTACAGGCAATCCGGCTGCTTCCAACCCGGTCACTATGAGCGTAAGCCCCAATGTGGCCGTGAGCGTCAGCATCGCAGCTTCTTCAAATCCGGTATGCCAGGGCAGCTCGGTGACATTTACAGCCACACCGGTCAATGGAGGGGCTGTCCCCATCTACCAATGGAAAGTAAACGGAACAACAGTAGGTGGAATAGGTGGAACTTATTCTTATGTACCGGTGAACGGCGATGTGGTTACCTGCCGGCTTACATCGACGGTCAGCTGCGCCACAGGCAACCCGGCCATGTCGAACACCATAACCATGAATGTCAGCCCGGGCCTGCCGGTAAGCGTCACTATTGCGGCTTCGGCCAATCCTTTCTGCCAGGGGCAGGCTGTCACGTTTACTGCTACCCCCACAAACGGCGGCCCGGCTCCTTCTTACCAATGGTATGTCAACGGGATCAGTGTCGGGGTCAACAGCCCGACACACGTTTATGTCCCTTCAAATAACGATGTTATTATCTGTATTCTCACCTCGAGTTTTTCATGTGCCACAGGCAATCCGGCCACATCAAACCAGGTTACCATGGTTGCCGATCCGGTCCTGCCAGTCAGTGTCACAATCGTGGCTTCTTCCAATCCCTCATGCCCCGGCCAGTCAGTTACTTACACCGCCACTCCTGTTAACGGCGGACTTACCCCTTCTTACCAGTGGAAGGTGAACGGGGGCAATGTGGGCACCGACAGCCCCATATATACCTATGTCCCGAACAACGGTGACATCATCCGGTGCCAGCTTACATCCAGTGCTTCCTGTATAACGGGGAACCCGGCAAACTCAAACCAGATCATTGCTACAGTCAGCGCTGTCCTTCCTGTCAGTGTGACCATTGCAGCTTCAACAAACTTTATCTGCCTTGGAACCCCGGTAACCTTTACCGCAACACCGGTCAATGGGGGAACTGCACCTGTTTATCAATGGTTTGTAAACAGCCTGCCTGTTGGGACAAACAGTAATACATATACCTATTCCCCGGTAAACGGTGATGTCGTCACATGCCAGCTTACTTCCAGCCTGACCTGTGCCAGCGGGAACCCGGCCATGTCAAACGCCATCACGATGGTCGTTTATGCCTATGGGATCGTCAGCGTTATCATTACGCCATCTGCAAACCCTTCCTGCCAGGGTTTACCGGTCACATTCACGGCCACGCCTACCAACGGAGGCTCATCACCGTCTTACCAGTGGAAAGTGAACGGAACAAATGTTGGGACCAATAGCAATACCTATACATATACCCCGGCTAACGGGGATGTTATTATATGTATTCTGACTTCCAATTATCTTTGCCCTCTCGGCAATCCGGCAACCTCCAATACCATCATCATGACAGTTCTTCCCAATCTCACTGTCGGGGTGACCATCACAGCTTCAGCAAACCCGGTTTGCCCGGGGACACCTGTGACTTTTACGGCAACACCGGTAAATGGAGGCACGAGCCCGTCTTACCAGTGGTTTGTGAACGGGGCTCCGGTCGGGACCAACAGCAATACATATACCTATATCCCGCTCAACGGTGATGTTGTTACCTGCCAGCTTACCTCCAATACGACCTGTCCGATAACAAACCCTGTAACTTCCAACCAGATCATCATGACAGTCCTGCCGAACCTACCTGTCAGTGTTACAATAACCGCCTCGGCAAACCCTGTTTGCCTTGGTATCCCGGTAACTTTTACGGCAACACCCTTCAACGGAGGGACTGCACCGGTTTACCAGTGGTTTGTGAACGGGGCTCCGGTTGGCACCAACAGCAATACATATACCTATACCCCCGCCAATGGCGACCAGATTTATTGCATCCTGACCTCCAATGCGCCCTGCGCAACAGGAAGTCCGGCTACCTCCAACACTATCATTATAGTGGTAAACCCCAACCTGCCTGCAGGGGTAACAATAACAGCTTCAGCCAACCCGGTCTGCCAGGGCACCCAAGTAACGTTTACGGCAACGCCATCCAACGGTGGCCCTGCACCCACATATCAATGGAAAGTCAACGGGGCCAATGTCGGAACCGGCCCCACATATACATACACCCCGGCAAACGGGGATGTCATCGTATGCATAATGACTTCAAACTATTCCTGTCCGCTTGGCAACCCGGCTACTTCAAACACCATCACCATGTCGGTACAACCGAATATTCCTGCCGGAGTGACTATAACACCTTCCGCTAACCCTATCTGCCAGTCAAGCCCGGTTACTTTCACCGCAACGCCCTCAAACGGGGGGGCATCTCCTTCCTACCAGTGGTATGTGAACGGGGCCCCGGTGGGGACTAACAGCCCCGTCTATACATATTCTCCTGCCAATGGCGATGCAATCTACTGCCGGATGACTTCAACCGCAACTTGCGCCACCGGGAATCCGGCTTTATCAAACACCATCATCATGGTCGTTAACCCCAATCTGCCTGTAAGTGTTACGATAACCGCCACGGCCAACCCAATATGCCAGGGGACCACAGTCACATTTACTGCACACCCGATCAATGGTGGTAGTTCCCCGGGATACCAGTGGTTTGTGAACGGGGCGCCGGTAGGGACCAACAGCAATACCTATACTTATAACCCTGCAAACGGTGATTTAATTACCTGCATCCTCACTTCCAATGCCACCTGTGCAACCGGGAGCCCTGCCACTTCCAACACCATCGCAATGATGGTCAACCCCAACCTGCCTGTAAGTGTGACCATCGTCGCTTCGGCCAACCCGGTTTGCCAGGGAACCCTGGTCACATTCACCGCGACACCGGTTAACGGGGGATTGTCGCCAACCTTCATATGGAGGGTCAACGGTGTCGTTTCGGGAACCAACAGCTCAACCTATACCTTTGCACCTTCCAACGGCGATGTTATTAACTGTGAGCTGATCTCCAGCGTGCCATGCCCTACCGGATACCCTGCAATTTCCAATAGCATTACCATGTCGGTCATCTCAAGCCAGCCGGTCAGCGTAATTATTACGGCCTCGGCAAATCCGGTCTGTGCATTAACCCTGGTGACTTTTACCGCAACACCCACCAATGGAGGGGCTGCTCCTGTATATACCTGGAGGGTGAATGGCATTATCGTCGGTGCAAACAGCCCGACTTACTCATATTTTCCAGCTAACGGGGATATTGTTACCTGCAACTTAAACTCAAATGCCCTTTGCCCAACCGGGAACCCGGCATCCTCCAATACAATTACCATGGCCGTACTCCCATATCTTGCAGCCAGCGTTTCCATCACCGCTTCGTCAAACCCGGTTTGCCAGGGTACACTGGTTACTTTTACGGCAACTCCTGTAAACGGTGGAACTTCGCCATCCTATCAATGGAAAGTGAATGGGGGCAATTCAGGCACGAACAGTCCGGTATTTGCAATTACTCCTGCCAACGGGGATGTCATCCTCTGTGTGATGACCTCAAATTATTCATGCCTGCTGGCCAATCCGGTTACGTCCAACAGTATTATTATGGCAGTTAATCCAAACCTGCCTGCAAGTGTAAGCATTACAGCTTCGGCAAATCCCGTTTGCCAGGCAATCCCTGTAACATTCACTGCAAACCCCGTAAACGGTGGCCTGTCTCCGTCCTATCAATGGCAAGTCAATGGAACAAATGCCGGGACAAATACTTCAACATATACGTATACGCCGGCAAACGGCGATCTGGTCCGCTGCATCATGACCTCCAATCTGGCCTGCCCGACAGGAAACCCTGCTGCTTCCAATACTATAACCATGACCGTAAACCCGAATTTACCGGTCAGCGTGTCCATCTCAGCCTCTGCAAACCCTGCCTGCACAGGGGCTTCAGTTACCTTCACTGCCACCCCTGTGAACGGTGGGAGCTCGCCGGCCTATCAATGGTTTAAAAACGGGCTGTTGGTACCTGGCGAAGTATTAAACACTTACACCCCGGCTTCTATTGCGAACGGTGACCAGTTTTATTGCATACTTACCAGCAATGCGGTTTGTCCAACCGGAAGCCCCGCCACATCCGCTGTTATAACAATGACGGTCGACTCCTTCCTGCCGGTCAGTGTTTCCATTTCAGTAAGCCCTACCGGTCCGGTCTGTGCCAATGTTCCCCTGACCTTCATTGCTGCTCCGGTTAACGGAGGGGCAAGTCCTTCCTACCAGTGGTTTGTTAACGGTGTTCTTGTTTCGGGAGTTACTTCCGGCACATATACCCCGGCAGCCCTCGCCACCGGGGATGTGGTCCGATGCATTCTTAACAGCAGCCTGCTATGTACAACAGGAAACCCGGCAACATCCAATAACATCGCCATGACGATTCTCCCAATACCAGTGGTTAGCTTTACTCTTTGTAACCCGGTCACAACCCATGACGCCCCGCCATTCACTCTCAACCAGGGCATTCCGCTGGGAGGTGTTTATTCAGGAACCGGGGTTGTGGGCAATACCTTTAACCCTTCCCTGGTCCCGCCCGCGCAGAATACCGTTACGATAACCTATTCATATACTAATGTTGCCACCTGCACCGTTTCCGCCTCCCAGGTTATAACACTTTACCCGCCGGCAGGAAGTTTTGTTTGCGGACAAACTCTTACCGATGTCAGGGATGTTCAACCATATACAACCATTTTGATCGGTTCGCAATGCTGGCTGTCCCGGAATCTGAATTTCGGAACCTATATATCGTCTTCATCTTACCAGACCGACAACTGCCTGGCCGAAAAATATTGTTACTCAGATGATCCTGCAAATTGTGCAACAAACGGCGGCCTTTACCAGTGGGACGAATTGATGCAGTACCATACAAACCCGGGCATACAGGGCCTCTGCCCCCCGGGCTGGCATATCCCTTCACAGGCCGAGTGGTCTGTTTTGGAGACAGCACTGAACGGCGCGGGCAATGCAGGGGATTCCCTTAAAACAACCGGTACTTCAGGTTTTAACGCACTCCTGTCAGGCGTGCTTTACTCCAAAACCTCCTGGACATTTATCAACTTCGCTTCGCTCTTCTGGACCTCCACCACCGCAACCCCTGTTCAGGCAATCTCCCACGGACTGAATATCAAAGACAACAGTGTTTCTGATTACCAATCGGGGCGCCATAATGCCTTCCCGGTGAGGTGCATCAAAAATTAATTATTGTTTTACCTTCTGTTTTATAAAGGCAATGACGAGCAGGACCTCCCCTTCTCCCCGGTTTGTCACAGTGTAACTCCCCGCAGCAGCAGGAATGGCAAATGTTTCGGCATAATTGAACTTCATTCTCATCCCATTCTGTGTTTCAACAAGTATGCTTTCACCTTCAACCAGGTTCAGCACATGGCATTTATTCTTTGTCTCAATGCATGCGGATGAGTTTATATGGTACCTCCACACATCATAATAATGCAAGGCATGGGTAGGCAGGTGGAATTTTTTCCAGCCAGGCCCTTCTTCAAGCAGGTATGGCTTTGAAATGAAATCACGCCGTATGATATCCCCCTTCCTGCTGAAATCAAGGTTTTCCATGGCCCTTGCAATATTCAGGTCCCTTGGTTTCCCCTCCAGGTCCATCCTCAGCCAGTCATATATTTTAAATGTAAAAATGTATGGAGTTGTGCTTATCTCGAGCACCAGGTTGTTGGAACCAGAGCCGTGAACAGTCCCTTCGGGGATGAGGAAAAAATCGTGCTTTGAGGCGGGATGCTGCTGCACGAATTTCGGGATGTCGACAGGAGTTTTTTCTATAGCGCTTTTTTCCAGATTTTTTTTAAATAGTCCAGGGTCGATATTTTCATCGAAACCAATATTTACCAAGGCTTTATCCTTAGTGTCAAGAATATAATATGCCTCCTGCTGAGTGAAGTTTTCTCCGAATATTTTTTGAATATATTCTTCCTGCGGATGGCATTGTATTGATAAATTCCCGCCATCGAAAGTGTCGAGGAAATCAAAACGGATCGGGAACTCTTTTCCAAAGCGCTCATGGCAATCACCCAGCACGGAAGCCGGTTCATTGAACATCAGCCAGTCGAAGCTCACCTCAAGCCTGTTGCCGCTGCTTTCCAGTGTAAGACCGTTTTCAGGCACAATCATTTCAAATGACCAGGCATAATTGGGGACGTCTTTTCTTAAACCGGGGATATGGTTTTTTATCCAGGTGCCGCCCCAGGCGCCGGGCTCAAACCAGGGTTTCACTCGGAATACATTCCGGCTCATGGTGTACAAAGCCATCCGCAGGTCATCGCCTTCCATCCACCTGATCTGGTCTGCTTCTTTTTCGTCAATAACGATATCCACCCGGCCCGAAAGTTCATCTTTATGCTTATTCAGCAAAATCCAGTCGGCGAAATAAAATCGTTTGTACATCGACTTCTGGTTCCCGGGCCGCCCGGCCCCGAGGTTGGTGATAAGGCCTTTTCGGGCCCTGTATTGCATTTCGTTTTTTGGAAGGTCAATATACAGGAGGCATCCATTCCATCCTGCCAGCGATGCCCCCGCTCCGTATACAATATTCAACCCTGCCTGCAAATCCGGTTGTATGCCGCCCAGCTTTTCCTTATCGAAAAGATCCTTAAGGCCAAGGGTGCATCTTGTTCCGAATAAGGGATCGTCTCCGCCGAGGAAAGGTTCGATCAGTTTATCAATTTCGGCGGATGGCAGCATGGCAGATCCTGCATCCTGCCATCTTGCTTCTATCCCGGCATTCTCCAGCTGCTGCGACAGCTCCTTCCTTACGGCATTAAAGTAAACACCATGATAGCCGTCGATGATCACTGTCTTCTCACTCCCTATGCGCCTTGCAAGGCTTTCAAACCCCGGATGGATCTTGCCATCCCCTATTGGAAAAACAGGATCGGTATTGTACATTATTTCCCCGAAATAAATGGCAGCCGTGAATAAAATGCATCGTCGCAAAGCCTTGCAGCTCCGGCAATACCGGTCAATTCGCCAAGTTCTGAAAGAAAAACAGGGATGATGCAGCCGTGTTGTACAAGAGCCAGCCTGAACGGTTTCTCAAAAAGCGAATATGAATTTGCAATATTACCTCCAATGACAAGGCATTCAGCACCGAATCTGAGCAGCCAGGGAGCTAGAAAATTTCCCATGCCAGTCCCAAACTCAGAGAAGATGCGGGATGCAGGATGCAAGATGTTTTTTTCAGGATCACGGATCACGATTTCAGGATCACGGTTTAGGATTCCTGCATCCTGCATCTTGCATCCTGCATCCAGTTCCGCAATTTCCTTCACCCCTGCAATATCTTTCCCTGTCACTTCCTTGTACCTGCTTACAAACCATCTTGTCGAAAAATGATCGTCGGCAATGCTGCCACCGTATGGCAGGTGGTATACGCAGCCCGATTCGGGGACCTCAGGGCCGGACTCCACGGGGATGCCATCCGCAATAAAGGCAGAACCGAATCCTGTGCCTAATGTAATGGCCATGCTTCTTCTGAAACCCGATGACCTGCCAATCCATGCCTCCCCGATGGCAAAACTGGTTGCGTCGTTTAAAAACCTCACCGGCACGGAAGCGTCCAGCTCCAGCCGTTGACGGATTTCCTCACGTACATTGATCCCATATAGGCTGTCGTATTTCTGAACCCCTTTAAACCAGGCGATGCCCCCGGGGTAATCGAAAGGCCCGGGCATGGCAAAACCGATCCCGCCGAGATTCTCTTTTCCGACCAGGCTGATGAGTTGCGAAAGCGCTTCAGCCCAGCCCGCCAGGATGAAATCTGCAGAAGCCCTGCTGTCGACTACCTTCCTGGCCTTAAACACATCCGAAATACTGTGCCCGTCGGGATCTACAGCCATGCAGGTAATATGGCTGCCGCCGATATCAGAGCCGATCAGCATTTTTGTCATGTAAGATTGATTTTAAATAAAGGCATAATTTTTGACGCTTAAAATTAGCAAGTATATGCTTACCTTTATTTCACTAAATCTGAGAAAATGGAAAATTTGAACATGCTGCGTCCGCTGGGTAAGACCAATATGATGGTAACCCCAATAGGATTGGGCTGCTGGCAATTCAGCAAACAAAATAATATGGCCGGGAAATTCTGGCCCACCCTCGAAGATGACCTCATTACCAAAGTGGTGGCCCTTTCCCTTGAAGGCGGACTGAACTGGTTCGATACGGCCGAAATATACGGCAACGGGGCTTCCGAAAAAGCCCTTTCAAAAGCCTTGAAGGCAGCAGGGAAAAAACCGGGAGATGTGCTTATCGCAACAAAATGGTGGCCCATATTCAGGTTTGCTTCAAACATTGCCAAAACCATTGATGAACGTATAGAAGCTTTGTCGCCCTATCCCATCGACCTTTACCAGGTGCACCAACCCTGGGGATTTTCGAGCGAGAAAAGCGAAGTGGCGGCCATGGCCGAACTCTATAAGCAGAAAAAGATAAAATATATAGGCGTGAGCAACTTCTCAGCCGAAAAAATGAAAAGCGCCTGGGAAGTCCTCGATAAAAAAGGGATCCCGCTTGCATCGAACCAGGTTCCTTACAGCTTGCTCAACCGCAAGATAGAAACCAACGGGACCCTGGCCATGGCGAAGCAGCTGGGAGTTTCAATCATTGCCTATTCACCCCTGGCCCAGGGACTGGTCACGGGTAAGTTCCACGACAATCCCGAATTGCTTAAAAATATCGGCTTTAGAAAGCACACCTCCCTGTTCAAACCTGCCGGTCTCGAAAAAAGCCGTAAACTCATCACGTTGGTGAAAGAGCTTGCTGCCAAATATAACGTAAGCCCGTCACAGGTTGGATTAAACTGGCTTATAAATTATAACGGGAATACGGTGGTGGCAATCCCGGGCGCAACTAAGGAATCCCATGTAAAGGAAAATACAGGTGCGCTTTCATTCAGGCTGTCCGATGAGGATATGCTGAAGCTGGATAAGGGAAGTGAAATGTTTAAATAACTTCAAGAATTTAAGTTGAGATCCTGATCCTATAAAGATTTCAGCGCCTCTTCAACTTTAATCAGCATGCTGTCGGTAAAATCGAGGTGGGTGACAAATCGCACCACCTGCGGTCCGAGGGGCATGGCATGGATATCCTTTTCTTTCAGCCTGGCAAGGAAGTCTTTTTCGGAATATTTGCCGCCCAGCCTGAATATAAGGATGTTCGTTTCACAGGGCATCACGTTCTCAACGTACGGCAGGCTTTCAAGTACTTCGCCGATATGCCGGGCTTTATCATGGTCTTCCTTAAGGCGGACGATATTTTGGTCGAGTGCATAAATGCCGGCGGCGGCGAGATATCCCACCTGCCTCATGGCCCCGCCGAAAGCTTTCCTGACCCTCCTCGCCCTCCTGATAAAGGCCTTGTCGCCAATGATGAGCGACCCTATGGGCGCACCCAGTCCTTTTGAAAGGCATATCGAAACCGAATCAAAGAGTTTCGCATATTTCTCAGGGCTTTCGCCGGTTTCGGCCAGCGCATTGAACAGCCTGGCCCCGTCGAGATGGTATTTCAGGTTGTTCTCCCTGCAAACCCCGGCGATCTCTTCAAGGGTTTCATACTTGTAGACCGACCCTCCTCCTTTGTTCATCGTATCCTCAACCTCGACAAGGCTGGTGACCGGGCGGTGGATGTCGGATTCGGGATTTATATGGGCCCGTACATCCCCTGCATTGATCTGTCCGCGCTCCCCCTCCAGCAGGCAGACCGATACGCCTGAATTGCGCATCATCGCCCCGCCTTCATAATAATACACATGGGAGTGCTTATGGCAGATCACCTCGTCGCCGGGCCGGGTATGCACATTCACGGCTATCTGGTTGGTCATAGTGCCCGACGGACAGAACAGGGCCGCTTCTTTTCCCAGCATGGCTGCCGCTTTTTCCTCGAGCATGATCACGGTGGGATCATCATGAAAAACATCGTCGCCCACCCTGGCCGAGACCATGGCCTCAAGCATCTCCTTTGACGGGCGTGTAACGGTATCGCTTCTTAAATCAATCATACCCAAAATTACGAATTTCCCGGTTTGTATATCCGCCTTAAAAGAAAAGAAAAAGAGCGGACCTTTTGGATCCGCCCTGGAGATATGAAGAGCAACATTACCATGTAAAGAGTTTAGTCATTAAAATCGGCACAGGAAATAGTAACAGGAGCAAGGGAGGTAATGTCGGTATGTACGAGTTCGGCATCGCTGAAGTCAGCCTCGGAAGGGGTAAGTGGGGCAAGACCTCCAATGTTAGCATCATTATCAGGAGTATCGGTAAAATCGGCTTCTGAAGGAACTGCCGGAGCAAGATTTGAAAAATTCATGAGGTTCAGCTCGGCATCATTGAAATCGCAGGTTTCAGGGCTTACCGGGGCCAGGCTGGCAAAATCGGTTGCATTCAGTTCTGCATCGCTGAAGTCGGTTGATAAAGGGGCAGCAGGGGCAAGTATGGTTATAAGGTTATTCATGTTAAAAGAAGGTGAAGGAACAATATTATTTCTTTCTGCTTTTGCTGAAAGAACCTGGAAGAAAAAGATGGCTGCGATTAAGATCAGGCTTTTCAGAATATTGTTGGTGATGGTATTTGTTGCTTTCATGTCGTTTGGTTTTGTTGTTGTTGATGAAGCAAAATTAATGCGCCACGAAGGCAGGGGAAAGCTGTTTTCGGCCTGGAACCTTCACTGCCCGTTAAACTGATGGATTCTCCCGATGAACAAACCGGGAAATTGTTTCACCGGATTCGTCGGGAAAAACAGGAAATCTATTGTCGATAAAGGATAACATGCTGAAATATAATAACTTCAGAATCTACAAAACATAAAAAAGGCAGGCATTGATGAAATGCCTGCCGGGGAAATGAAAAAGATAATTTTACTTTTCGTTGTCAAACCCGAACTTCCAGACCAGGGCAGCAATAACAGCACCTAAAATTGGAGCCACAAAAAAGAGCCATAGCTGCGAAAGGGCATTTCCTCCAGCGAACAATGCAGGACCGAGGCTGCGTGCAGGGTTTACAGAAGTACCTGTTACGGGGATTGTAACAAGGTGGATAAGCATCAAAGTAACACCGATAGCCAGTCCGGCCATGGCTCCGTTCCCGAATTTAGAGGTTGTCGCAAGGATCACGAAAACAAACAAGGCGGTCATTACTGTCTCTATCAGGAAGGCACTGCCTGTTCCGAATGCGCCAAGGTAACCTTCCCCCCAGCCGTTGGAACCAAGACCCCATTCTCCTATCTGCCAGCCTGGTTTCCCGCTCATGATGGCATACAGAACAAAGGCACCGAGGATTGCACCCACACATTGTGAAATAATATAGCCGGCTGCATCCTTAACACTCATTTTACCTGCCGTTAACACACCAATGGTAACTGCTGGATTTATATGGCAACCCGAAATTCCGCCTATGGCATAAGCCATTGCGACAACTGCAAATCCAAAAGCTATGGCAATCCCCAATAGCCCGATCCCGCTGGGCCCGGTCTGGGAAATGCCGGCAATCACTGCTGAGCCGCATCCGAAAAGGACCAGGCTGAATGTTCCGATCAATTCTGCAATGTACTTTTTCATGTTTTTTGGTTTTTGGTTGATACTGTTAAAGGTCACTAAGTTATTCAATTCTTTTGCATTGCCGGATTTCCTTCGATAAGACGTATTGTCCAGAAATCGTCTGAAAGGTTCTCGTTGAGCAGGTAATCGTATGGCATGGTAAAATACCCTTTAATGCCCCATTGATTGCCCCAGCTGTTGCGCACCAGGAAGCGGCGGCTTGTATCGTCGTAACCAACTGCAAGCACTGCATGCCCGCCTGCAACATGTTCCCCTGGAGCCGGCAGTTCAACAATTCCTGTGCCTGCCACCTCGGCACTTTCAAAACTCTCATACACCGTAAAACCGAATACCATGGGAAAGCCTTCGGCCAGGCTTCCTTTGATCTGGCTGAGTACCCGCGGTACGCGATGATACGACAGCACCTGGTGCTCCAGGGCCTTTGAATAGCAATCCGGCCCGGGCTTCTGTGCAAACCTGGAAATGATATAAGGCCAGTCTTTCTCCGGGCAAACCCCTTCATGGTTCACTGTCTTGATGCCGTCGCGTATCATGGCCCCGCTGTCGTTGCCGACCGAGTGCTCGATCACCCTCTCGTTATAATAAATGAACAAACGTGAAGGCATGAAAGCAGGTGCATCCTGTTTTATCAGTCCGAATTCAAAGGCTGCGCCTATTGCATTGGCGGTGCAGCTTCCGAGTTCACCCTGGTCGTAAACCGGCGGACAGCCCGGCCTGAGGTCGGTCTTTTCGGGTAATTCTGATAATACTTTAGGAGAAGCAGCATAACGGTAATCCCTTTGATCGGGAAGGTCGGGCTGCCAGCCGTAATGGGATACTTTGAAGCTCATATTCCCTGTAATTTGGTTTTATACTGGTCTGCGGATGGCATGAGGGAAAACCTCATCCGCAGTCAAAAAATTCAATTATACTACCACCGCTTTATCCTGTGACCAGCTGGAAAAGCGGGTGAATATAAGAGCAAGGACCAGGAATAATACTCCTATGATAAAAGCATTTCTCACGCCCCCGATGTTCTGCTGAATTGTAGGATTGGCATTGTCACCTCCGGTGGTAATCGAAAAAGCCAGCTGGAACACCGAAACGCCGATCACTGCTGCAACCGAGGTGAAGGTGTTCGAGGTGGCGGAAACGATGCCGTGTTTGCCTTCGGTAGCCATGTTCATGATCATAGTGTTGTTGGGAGAGAGGAACAGTCCAAGAAAGGTGCCCGACAATAAGAGGAAAACTATAGGGACCCATACCTGCAGGGTCCCCAAGGCCGTGGAAAAGAAGGAATAGTCAATTATTCCTACGACCAGGGCGATGGAACAGATTTTCACAGGATGTATTTTATCTGACATTTTACCTGCTATTGGGGCAAGCACCATGACGACCAGGGAAGAGATCAGCAGGAGCATCCCTACGATATTCGAAGTAAGCCCGAGGTCCTTTTCAAGGTAAAACGGCATGATGTAGGCATACCCGAAGTTGGCGCTGCTGGCAAGAAGGCTGGCAATAAGGGCAAAGGTCAGGGGTTTGATGCTGAACAGGCTGAGATCAAGGATTGGATGCAGGGCTTTCTTTTCCCTCATGATAAAGAAGTAAAACAAAAGTGCTGATATAAGCAGAGCTCCGTAAGGCATCGCAACCTCAAGCCCCCTGTTGTCAAAGGAATTGAAGGCCAGGATAAGGAAGGTGAAGGCAAACAGGGCCAGGAGGGCGCCGCTGATATCGAACCCGCTGAATAAAAATTTCTCCTTCTTTTCTCCGGGGATATATTTTGCCGAAAGCCAGATCGCGGCAATCCCGATAGGTACATTGATGAGGAAGATCCAGTGCCAGCTTGCATAATAGGTGATGAAGCCGCCGAGCGGGGCGCCAAGGCTGACTCCTATCGACGAAATGGTTGTAAGAATGCCATAGGAAGAACCCACCTTGTCGTGGGGCATGAACCTGCCGATGATGGCCAGGCAATTGGCAACGAGCATGGAGCCGCCAAGTCCCTGTATGAAACGGGAAATGACAAGTGTGACTATCCCGGGAGAGAGTCCGCAAAGCAGGGATCCCAGGGTGAACAGTATGAAACCTGAGATGTAGATCTTTTTCAGCCCGATGCGGTCGCCCAGCATCCCGAACAGCAAGAGTGTGGCTGTGCTGGCCACCAGGTAGGCCAAAAGGACCAGGGCGACGACGTCGCGGGAGCAGCCGAAATTCTGGGCTATCGTGGGCAGGGAAATGTTTACGATAAAGGCATCCAGCTTGACCATCAACATGGCAAGGGAGGCGCTGATGAGGATGAGGGTGTAGGATCTTTTTTCGGTCATGCCTGTTTCACTTTTTCTTCTTGCTTGATTTCGCCCTGGGGTTGTATTCGAGGGCAAGCCTGATCCAGTACTCCAGGTCATTCTCCATATCGGTGCCTTCAGGATCGACAAATAAAAAACCTTTCATTGTCTTGCCGGTAAAATCCATCAGCCTGCAGCCATTTTTCTTAAGGGCTTCTGTTGTGCCTTCGGGATCAATGCGTACCATAAGTTCATTCTTCACAACCCCTGTGCACATTTTGTCGTCCACCAGATGGCATACACCGCCCATCATGAACTTTTCCTCAAGGGATATCCCAAGGGATTTGTAAATCCTGTTTACTCTTTCAGCGAGATATTTGTCGAAAGCCATTGTCTTAAGATTTAATTATACTTCCGTTTCAAGGTCCAGGTTTTTTGCTTTCTCCAGGTTGAACTCCCCTTCCCAGCGGGCGATCACTACCGTGGCCAGGCAGTTGCCGATAACGTTTGTGGCCGTTCTCGCCATATCCATCAGCTCATCAATTCCAAGAATAATGAAAATCGGCCAGGTTGGCAAACCGAAACTGGCTGCCGTCCCAAGCAAAATCACAAGCGATGCACGCGGCACTCCTGCCACGCCTTTGCTGGTAAGCATAAGTGTGACCATCATGATGATCTGGGTTTCAAAACTCAGGTGGATGCCGGCCATATTCGCCACGAAAATGGAGGCCATGGCCAGGTACAACGTGGTGCCGTCGAGGTTGAAGCTGTAACCGGTCGGGATCACAAAGGCGACAATCTTCCCGGGTACCCCGAATTTTTCCATATTCTCTATTGCACGGGGGAGAGCCGATTCACTGCTGGTTGTGGCAAAGGCTATGGTTGCAGGTTCTGAAACGGCCCTGATGAAATTCCTTATCGGTATTTTCAGGAAAACCAGGATAGGAAGGAACACCAGTATCATAAAAGCGATAAGCGACACATACAAAGTCGCAAGCAGTTGAAACAGGTTTAAAAGCACTTCAAGCCCCATATGCCCTACGCTGTATGCAATGGCCGAAAACACTGCGAATGGTGCAAACAGCATGATCATGTTGGTGAACTTGAACATGACGGCCGTAAGGGATCCTGTGAAACGGAGCATGGGTGCGCGGTACTGCTCTTTGACCATGGCCACAGCGATGCCGAAGAGTATGCTGAAGACCACGATCTGAAGCACCTGTCCCTCGGCAATTGATTTGGCTATGTTTTCGGGGAATACATGCAGGATGATATCCCGCCAGCTCTGGCTGTGGACTTCAGGCAGGGTTCCCTGGGTCATCGCTGCAGGGACAACCACACCATGACCGGCCCCGCTGATATTGATTGCCAGGAGACCAATGAAAAGTGCTATAGTTGAAACGATTTCAAAATAAAGAAGCGACTTCCATCCCATCCTGCCAACCTGTTTGAGATCGGCATGCCCGGCAATGCCGGTGACTAGTGTCCCGAACAGGAGGGGGGCGATGATGGTCTTCACAAGGTGTATGAAGATCTGGCTTACCAGGTTCATTTCTTTGGCGACAACCGGAAGGTCGTATCCGAATTCAACACCGGCAAGCATGGAAAAGAATATCCAGGTGGTAAGGCTTTTCTTCTTCGCGGCATACAGCATGAAGATAGCGATCGGCAGCCAGCGAAGGGGTATGAGAAGGGCTTCAGGTGCATTTAATCCGGTGTAATGGTTTATCAGGAGGAAAACAATAACGAGTGTGAAACTAATAAGGAATCCCAGTAACAGTCGTCTTTGCGAGGGCATAGGATAGGGGTTGGACAGGTAAATTTAATAAATAAATTAACTTTGCTCCATAAAGCCATGATTATGTTCGCATTTCATTCAAAATATCTCGCCCCTCTCGAAGAGGTTGACAAACACCTCGAAGCACACAGGGCATTTATAAAAACACTGATCGCTAAAAACATCCTCGTTTGTTCCGGCCCCAAGGTACCCCGCAACGGTGGCTTTCTCCTGCTTAATGCCGCAAACAGGGTTGAAGCTGAACTCATCATGGCCGGTGACCCATATGTGATCAACGGCATTGCGAAATATGAAATCATAGAGTTTGAACTGAAAAGCTGTGCTGAAGGCTTAAGGGACATTCTGAAATAATCTTATCACAACCTTACCCAAACCCATGGACCTTCTTCTGACAGGTATATTTATTTTTTTCGTTTTCCTGATAGGGCTGCTACCTTTCCCCCTGCTCTACCTTCTTTCTGATTTCGGGCAGTTCTTCCTCCGAAGGGTAATGGGTTACCGTAAAAAAGTGATACTCTCAAACCTTAAAGGAAGCTTTCCCCGGCTGACCGACAAAGAACTTGATGTCGTGGTTGGAAACGTATATAAGAACCTGGCGGATATCCTGGCGGAAGGGATCAAGGGTTTTACCATGCTTCCGGCAACCGTAAGGAAGCGCCATTTTATTACAAACCCTGAGATCATAGAACCATGGCTGGCAAAGGGAAGGAGCGTTATCGCCCTGCCGGCCCATTACAACAACTTTGAATGGGGGAGCATGTCGCCGGGATTATTCACAAAACACCCCATCATTGCCTTTTACAAACCCCTCAGCAATAAATATATCAACCGCTTCATGAAATGGAGCCGGGTTAAATTCGGAACAACCCTTGCCTCGATTTATGAGACATTCCTGGTATTCGAAAGGAATGCACAAACCCCTTCGGTCTACATCATGGCTGCCGACCAGAGTCCCAGCAATGCTGAAAAATCGTATTGGGTCGAATTCCTGGGCCGGCAAACTGCCTTTCTTCATGGTCCGGAGAAATATGCCCGAATGTATAATTACCCTGTGGTCTATGTAGATGTGCAGCGCGTAAAAAGAGGGTATTATACAGTTGAAGTTACACTGCTTGCCGATGAACCTGCAGCCCTCCCCGAAGGCGAGGTCACAAGAAGGTATGCCAAAAAACTGGAGGAAGCCATACTGAAAAGCCCGGGAAACTGGCTTTGGTCACATAAACGCTGGAAACTGGCCCTATAGGTACATCACCTCGATCTGCTCTTCATACAGGGCTGAGATCACTTTACGCTTTAGCTTCAGGGTACTTGTCAATGCCTCATTCTCAATGCTGAACTGTTCATGCAGTAAGGTGAATTTTACAACCCTTTCATACGGAACGAGATCTTCCTGGATAAGTTCAAGGCGTTTTCTGAAGAAATCAACGACAGAGCCATCTGATATCAACAAGGCATCCTCATTGTGTTTCCTGCTGATCTCAGGAAACTGTGACCTGAGAGCGGCAAAGGAGGGCACAATGAGCGCCGAGATGAATTTACGGTTGTCGCCCAGGACAACTACCTGTTCGATGAAGTGATCATCGCCCAGCAGCAGTTCGACTTTCTGGGGAGAGACGAATTTTCCGCCCGAGGTTTTAAAAATATCATTGATCCTGTCGAGCATGATCAGGTTACCGGCTTCGCTGAATGTTCCCTGGTCGCCGCTGTAATACCATCCCTCTTTCAACACCTTGGCGGTTTCTCCGGGCTTTTTGTAATAGCCTTTGAAAACAGTCGGTCCTGAAATAAGGATCTCCCCTTCATTGCTTATTTTAACTGTAGTGCCCGGCATCACCGTTCCGCAGGATTCAAACTCATATATATCATCCCTGAAGCAAGAAACTGTAGCGGTTGCCTCGGTTGAACCGTAGCCGTAATTCACAAAAAGTCCGGCGGCATGGAAAAACTTAAGCAGTTCCGGCCTGATGGCCGCGCCTGCACAAGGCATGAAGCGGATATTTCCTCCGAAAATTGACCTGAGTTTTTTCAGTACCAGTATGTCGGCTATCCCTCTCCTCAGCCTGACGCCTAAGGGAGGTCTTTTATTGTTTTTAAGGTAGGCCGAATATTCATGACCGGTTAACACCGCCCATTCGAATATTTTTCTTTTTCCCGGGGCCCACCTGGCTTCCTCGCTCCTGATCCCTTCGTAGGTCTTTTCAAAAAACCTGGGGACTGTGCACATCACGCTGGGCCTGACTTTTGGGAGCTCCTCTATAACAGTTTTCGGATTCTCCAGGTAAACATTTACTGCACCTTTGTATAGCATGTAATAGGTCCATCCCCGTTCAAAGATATGACTGAGGGGTAAAAAGCAGAATGATACATCCTCTTCGGTAACGATGAGACGCTCGTCATGGTTTTTAAAACAGCTGAAGAAATTATCATGGTCCAGCATGACACCCTTGGGCTCTCCTGTTGTACCGGAAGTATAAATGATAGTTGCCAGATCTCCAGGTTCTGCCGATTTCAATATCTGTTCCAGGCCAGGTCCTGACGTATAAGTTTCACCTGTTTTGAGAAAAGCATTCCAGCTTAAACAACGGGGATCCTCATCCGCAGTCAGTTCATTATTAAAACAAACCACCAATTTCATGGAAGCAGAATGGCTGAAAAGCCACAACGCCTTGTCCATCTGTTCCCGGTTACCGACAAAGATCAGTTCCATCAGGGTCTCATCTGCAATGTATTTCAGCTGCAGCTTTGAAGCAGTCGCGAAAAAGGGAACTGTAACGCCCCTGACAGCGAGGATCCCCAGATCGGCAAAGGTCCACTGCGGCTTGTTATCGCTGAAAATTCCAATGTTTGATCCGGGCCCGAAACCCAGGGCCAGCAATGATTTTGCAACCCGGTCGGTGATGGAAACAAGTTCCTGCCAGTTATAGCTCTTATATTCTTTCGCACCAGGTTCCTTATACCGGAATACCTCGCGTGCGCCATAACGAGCTGCTCTGTTACGCATCATCTCTACCAGGTGTTTTTCCATCAAATGTTATGTTTTGATCTGCAAAGCTGCGACATTTCACCGGAGTTACAAAATGACATATGTTATATATGTTTAATTGTTGGTCACAGGCAGGTTGTATTTTGCGGTCCCTGATTTTGTTTCAGAAGGTTTTTGAAGTATTTTTGAAGTTCTTTAATACTGGTTCTGAAACAACTCCTGTGCCGGAAAATATAATTGAAATCAGGAATCTTTCAAAGTACTACGGTCATTCCCGGGGTATAGAGGATGTGAGCCTTGAGGTCAAACAGGGAGAATTTTTCGGGTTTATCGGTCCTAATGGTGCCGGGAAGTCCACTACCATCCGCATTCTGTTAAACCTTATATTCCCGAGCTCGGGAAGCGCAAAGATTTTCGGCATGGATGTGGTCAGGAGTTCAAAACAGATACGCAGCCGTCTCGGTTATGTGCCGTCCGATGCCAGCCTTTACGATAAAATGAAGGTTCATGAATTCCTGAGGTTCGGAGCTGCATTCTATGGAGGGACCGGGAGCGAAGACAGGATACGGGAACTGGCAGGCATCCTCGACCTGAACCTGGAGCGCAGGATCACTGAGCTGTCAACAGGCAATAAAAAGAAAGTGAACATCATCCAGGCCCTGGCCCACCGGCCCGACCTGCTGATCCTTGATGAACCCACCACCGGGCTGGATCCGTTAATTCAGTCAAAGTTGTTCGGCCTGCTGACCGAAGAAAACAAAAGGGGCGCCACGGTTTTTTTCTCTTCCCATATCCTGAGCGATGTTCAGGTACTCTGCCGGAGGGTTGCAATTGTAAAGGATGGCAGGATAATCAGATCGGATGAGATTGCAGTTCTAAGGGAGAAACAGCTGAAAAAAGTCAGGATCCTGTTTACGGAAAACGGAATTCAGGATAATATTGAGATCACAGGTATGGAATCATTCCACAGGGAAAGTCCGAGAAGTATCGTCTTTATGTTTTCGGGCGATATCAATGAACTGATAAAACGTTTATCGGTCTGCTCTGTGGAAAGCCTGAGCATTGAAGAACCACCGCTGGAGGAGATCTTCCTGCATTATTACCAGTAACCCGGGGCAGTATGATAAACACCATCTTGTTTCGTATGGAATTCCGCAGGAACGTAAGGAGCCTGGTCCTCTGGTCGGCGGTCATTTGCGCCCTTATCTTTTTTACCATGTCGTTATTCCGCAGCGTACTCGAGTACCAGCAGCAGATTATGGGAATGGTGAAGATAGTTCCTATGGCAGCTATGAAAGCCCGGGGCTTCGGAAATATCACCGATATCTTTTCAGGGCTTGGTTTTTACGCGGCAAACAACATCGTGTACATGATGCTCCTGGGCAGCATTTATTCAATGGTGCTTACATCAAACATCCTGTTAAAGGAAGAATACGGGAAGACCGCCGAATACCTGATGTCGAGACCGATAAGCCGGGATGAGATCTTCACCACGAAATCTGCTCTTGCATGCCTTAACGTGGTGCTTTTAAATATCATTGCCTGCCTCGTCAGCTATATTTCACTGGAGGTTTTTAAATCGGGGGATTTCAGGATACAGCCATTCATGGTACTTACACTGTATACCTTTCTGCTTAACCTGTTATTCGGGGCCCTGGGGCTTTTGGTTGCATGCCTTATAAGAAGAGCAAGGCCGGTGACATTCTTTTGCGTGGGGCTGGTTCTTGTGCTTTATTTCCTTTTTACCATTTCGCGCCTTAGCGGCGTTAAGGGATATTTTGGATATATGAGTCCTTTCAAATGGGTGAATGTTGAAGTGCTAAATCCTTCATACGGTGCGGAATTCTGGAGAATTTTTCTTTTCCTGGGACTCACGGTCCTTCTTGTTATTCTTTCAGGGTTCCTCTACCGTAAAAAAGATATTCTTACCTGATAAAAATTTGGCCGGCAGGGGCAATGCCCCTGCCGGCCAAAAATAAAACGGTTGAATCAGTTGATACTTCTTATTGAATAATTGACCTGATCTCCGAATCGTAACTTTTTATCATATCCATCCATTCGTCCATGGCTGCCTGCCATGAGCCCGCACCGTATATTTTTTCATAGTTTCCTTTGAGTCCCGGGTCTTTCTGCCATTCATCGAAGGAATTGAAACTCCAAATCAGCCCGACATCTGCACCGTCCCTGGAATGAAGGTTGTTCTCGAGGACAATAAATGAAGTTGTTCCAAGAGATTCATACCCCTTCTTCAGCTTCTCACATAAAGCCTTGAACCTGTAATACTGCTTTGGTTTCAGTTCAACGCTCCAGATCTCATAATGCTTCGACTTCTTAAAGATATCCCAGCCATATGAAAGCTCTGAATTGTAATTCCACAGACCGGTCCCGCCATATTCCTGGACCAGGGGATCAATCGTTGCACTCCAGTCTGCATCATGTCCGCTCTCCTTTGAAGGCCGTGTATCAAGGGAAGTATAAGCAACCGGACCCATAACCCATACATACCATCCTGCCTGGGGGCCGTAATCAATCTTCCGCAACCCTGCAACATAAGGGCCGTCCTGGTGAAACTTTTTATTATGGGCAAGCACTGCTGCTTCAAACTTATCCTCCATCCCTCTCTTGGGAAGCATCGCCTGGCTTTCAATAACCAAAGGGGTGCTGGCTGTACCTGTCTGGGCATAGGCACCAATTGCACAACTTAATGTCAACAGCGCCATTAATATATATCTTCTCATGTTAATGTTGTTAAATTGATACTTGATTAATTGCAAATAATGGCGCAATATACAATAATTCTTTTGTTTATTTAATCTAAATTAATTTTTAATGCGTTCGCAATCAAGTCGGTTGGGAAGTCTTTCATTTTGACCTCCCGATAAAGCCCCCTTTCGTTGAACCCTTAGAGACAGAGTAAGCGGGAGAAAATTCAGGAATAAACAGGTTTTACTATAAAAAAGTTTCGCATTTTTGCTCTTAGTCACTGTGTGTCATATGAATAAATGAAAAGGCTGATCATTTTCCTGTTTTTTCTACCTGTGGTCAGCGCCGGGTTGAACGCCCAGGTACTCAAAACCGGCCTCTCGTACCAGGTTCCTCCAATGTATTTTAATCACCTGAATAAGGAAAATGGCTTGCCTTCCAATACGGTGTTCTGTGCTATCCAGGATTTCCAGGGGTACATCTGGATTGGGACGACCAACGGGCTCGCACGGTATGACGGGCATGACGTGAAAATCTTCCGTTCCCTTCCGGGGGACAGCACTTCCATTGTTGATAATAGAATATATGGTCTTTACCAGACGTCCGACTCCCTGATATGGATTGGGACAGATAATGGCCTGAGCATCTATGACCCACTTACACGGACACTTAAGAATTTTCCTTTCGATGTAACCAAAAAAGGAGGATTTCCCTGCAGGGTTATTATCTCATTTTATGAAGATAAAAACGGGGCTGTGTGGATTGCTACGGATCACGGGCTTCTTTATACAGACAGGCGTGGGAACCATTTCGATCAGTTTTTACTCACAAACTGCACCAATCCAAGGGAACATGAGTATTATTACAATATTGTACTGAGTATCATACATGATCCAAGGAATCCCGGCGCTTTATTGCTGGGCACCAATGCCGGCCTGGTCAGGTTTAATCTGAAGAAAAAAACCATAGACCGGAAGTATGATTGTCCTCCCAAACTTGATATGTACGTCAAGGAAATGTACCTGGACTCGAACATGCAAATCTGGGCCTGTGGATGGGGAGTCGGTGTTGGTTGTTTTGATCTCAGGACAGAACGATGGAAAATTTATACCCCCTTTGACCGGGTTATCACGAGCCTGAAAATCACTCCGAAAAACGAGAATGAATTCTGGGTTGCCACCGATGTCATGGGCCTCGGCGTATTTAACAAACAAACCCATACTTTTTCCTTCTACAGGGCTGATGCCGGAAATCCCAGGTCACTTTCGTCCGACCATCTTTTAGGGGTCAGCTATTTCAATAATGGTCAGGATTTGTGGGTATGGGGTGACGGCATCGATATCGAGAATAAGGAATTTTGCTCTTTTAAACAGCAGAAGGTTCCTTATAAGATTGCAGGGATCAATGACTTTTTCCTGGACCCTGACTCGGGCAACTTGTTCCTGGGGGGATCCCAGTGCAAGGGAATGCCGGTATATGAGACCAGGACAAAGACCTGGCGATTGGTCAGGTGTGATCAGCCTTTATCCCAGGATGGGCTGTCTATAAACCAGTTTTATCTTGATTCGCAGAAAAGGCTTTGGGTAAGCACAAGGAACAACCTTTGTTATTATGATCCGGTCGCAGACATCCTGAAGATATTCAGGACTCCTGACGGGAATCCTTTGAAATTATCGGAAACCAAAGTCGTATATGCATTGCAGGAAGACGCTGATAAAAACTTATGGGTGGGAACACGTTATGACGGGGTTATCAGGATTGATAAAACCAGGAAAAATGTCACCTACTCTAAGAATATTCCGGGTAATAAGAATTCCCTGATCGAAGGGACTCATTTTTTATCCATACAAACAGATCAGCTCAAAAGGGTTTGGTTTGGATGCAGGTTCGGTGTTAGCATTTATGATCCGGTTAAAAATATTTTTGACAATACCCTGATCGACACCCTTAGGAAATATGGAATAAATAAAAAGTGGGTCAATGGTATGGAAAAGGATTCCCTTGGAAGAATCTGGCTTGCAATTGACGGGACGGGTCTTGTGAGGGTTAATGTCAGCCCGAATGGTTCATTCGGGATAAAATTGTTTCATACGGGAAATGGCATGAACGACCAGCTTACCGCAGGTATCTTCAAGGATAATGATGCCAATTTCTGGGTGATCAATAACGGCCTGCTTTACGTTGACCCTTACCGTGAGCAATTCCGGGTTGTAGATAATCAGAACGGCCTTCATGAGATCCCGGGAAATTCATGCAGGATCTATTTTGATAAATCAGGAAATATCTATTCCGGTGATTCTGCAGGGTATGAGACAAAAAACATCAGGGATTTTCGTGAGACAAGGAAAAACCTGATGAACCTTGTTCTGGAGTCTCTTGAGATCAACAGCAAAGTGAGTAAAGTAAAGATTTCCGAGAAGCATCCAGGCAAATTAGAACTTTCGGCTGATCAGAATAATCTCACATTCCGTTATACGCTTATTTGTTTTAATCATACAGGCCAGACCCATTACCGTTACAGGCTTAAAGGTTACGACAGGGACTGGATCAATGGGGAAACGTCAAGGGAGGCCCGTTACACAAATCTTCCGCCGGGGAAATATGAATTTATTATCAGCGCCACACTCGGCCAGGGCTGGCTTGACGGTCACGAATCAATACAATTCATGATCACCCCGTTTTTCTGGCAAACCTGGTGGTTCATTGCGGTTTGCCTTATCGCATCTGCGGTTGTTATTACCCTTATATACAGGTACAGGCTTAACCAGCTCCTTAAAGTTGAACGTCTCCGTACCCATATAGCAACCGACCTGCATGATGACGTCAGTTCAACCCTGAGCAGCATCTCCATACTTAGCTCCATCCTTTCAAAGCGGGCCACCGACCCCAAATCCACTGAAATGCTCTGGGAAATCGGGACCAATTCCAGGAACATGCTTGAACGTATTGACGATATTATCTGGGTGGTAAACCCGAAAAACGACAGGTTCCAGGATCTGAACCTTCGTATCCAGGAATATGCCATCCCTCTCTTTGAGTCGAAAGGGATCGTGTTTCAGATCGACATACCCGAGTCGCTTTCAAAAGTAAAAATATCCATGGAGGTCAGAAGGAACATTTACCTTATAGCAAAGGAAGCCGTCAACAACCTCGTAAAATATGCCGAATGTACAGAGGCTTCCATTGTATTCAAGGAGGAACAACCCTGGCTTACCATGGAAATTGCAGATAACGGAAAAGGATTTGACACAAAAACAGGGAGTTCCAGGAACGGCATCAGGAACATGCACCTGAGGGCAGAAAAGATCAATGCCCTACTTAATGTTTTTTCTGCTGCCGGAAAAGGAACAAGGATAAGCCTTAAAATAAAAATCATGTAAATATCTGATTGCGGAATGCAGGAATTGCGCCTACTTTTACATATTCAAGTCAATGCTCACTATGTCCATTAAAGTAGCAATTTACGAAGATAACGACCCCCTGCGTAAAAGCCTTTCCCACCTGATCATGGGGACGGAATCCATGGAATTTTACGGAGCCTGGCCCGACTGCAGCTCGATACTTGAAAACTGCTCCGATCAAACCCCTGAGGTAATCATAATGGATATTGATATGCCGGGTATCACAGGGATTGAAGCCACAGCCATGGTGAAAGCCAGGTTCCCGGAAGTTAATGTGCTTATATTTACTGTTTTCGAAGACCGCGATAAAGTTTTCAATGCGCTTTGCGCTGGTGCAACAGGCTACCTCCTGAAAAAGGCAAATGCTGTCCAGATCATTGAAGCTATTATCGAATTGCAGAAAGGGGGATCGCCAATGACCGGTGAGATCGCCCGGATGGTAATGCAGTTCTTCTCAAAGACTTCCGCCCCGCTTGTAAATGATTATGCCCTGTCGGCGAGGGAAATGGATATCCTGAAATGCATCGTAAAGGGAAACAGTTACAAGATGATTGCCGATTCATGCTGCATCTCCGAAGGCACTGTACGTACCCATATTAACAATATTTACAAGAAGCTTCATGTCAATTCCAAATCCGAAGCTGTGATCAAGGCAATGAAGGAACGCCTCGTTTAAGAATAAGCCCTTTCCCAAAATCATACTTTTATCTGATTGCATAGCCCAGGCCATGGGAATAACTTTGCTTTGATGCTTATAATGAACATTGAAGCGATGAAAAAAATTCATGCAATTCCCGGTCTGGTTGTCCTGATTGCCTGCCTTTGTTTATTTCAGGCTTGCAAGAAAAAAAATGATGAGACCTCAGGTTCCGGAAATATCCCTGTAGTCCAAACTTCCGGTTTTAACAACCCTTTACTCAATACTATCGATTTTAACGGGGTTGTGACTGATGACGGCGGTTCATTTGTAACGGTCCGCGGTTTTTGCTACAGCAGCACCGCGCAGAATCCAACAATCCAGGATTCAAGGGTTGAAAATGGAGTTGGTGCCGGCACATTTACTGCCACGTTAACAGGGATGAAAGGTCAAACCATGTACCATGTCAGGGCCTTCGCAACGAACAGTAACGGAACCGGCTATGGAAGTTCGTTTGCTGTTCAAACAATTGACAGCATCCTTCTTGATGTGACAGGACGAAGCTACCCGGTCATCCAGATAGGAAGCCAGGTATGGATGGGTTCAAACCTGAAAACCTGGAAATTCAATGACGGTACATTGATACCTTCCTGGAGTAACCCCAATATCTGGGATACCCTCGTAATCCCTGCAATGATCTGGTATGACAACAATGCCTGGATGGATACCACCTTCGGCTGCCTTTACAATTGGTATGCAGCCAATACGGGCAAACTCGCACCGGCTGGCTGGCATGTGCCGACAGATTTTGAGTGGACGACCCTGGTCAACTACCTGGGAGGCAGCGATGTCGCAGGAGGATTAATGAAATCGACAGGTATTCTGGGAACAGGAAACGGATTATGGACTACTCCCAACTTAGGGGCAACGAACTCAAGTGGTTTTACCGGGTTGCCGGGAGGCGACCGCGGACATGACGGAAACTACTATGACCTTAATGGGTTCGGATCGTTCTGGACATCAACGGAAAATGATGCAAATACGGCCTGGTACAGGCTTCTTAGTTATAACAATACAGCGGCAAGAAGGATAAATGAAAGCAAGAAATTCGGCTTTAGCGTGAGATGCATAAAAGATTAATGTACACCTAACTTTAATAATTCATACGACATGAAAAAAACTACTTTGTTCATTACGTTGGCTCTGCTGGGATTATGTTCAAGCCTCAGTGCCCAGGATCCAAAACCGGCCCGGGAACCTGGCAAGAGCTATTTCAAATTTCAGCCCCGTATTAAAATAGGTATAGGCAAGAACTTTACTGCCCTGCCAATGAAATTTGACGACTTTACAATGACTTACATGGGAAAGGTCACTCAACCCGTGCAGGGCGCAACCAATGATTTCCTTAAAACCAAATGGGGGATCTACGGGGGAGCCAATCTTGATTTTTACCTGCATCCGAATTTTGGTTTTGGCCTGGACTTCGATTATTTCAACAATAAAATCAAATTTATCACTCCACAGGCTCTTGTGGATTATACAAATTCACATCCGGTGACACATCTCATAGAAAGCGACCGAAAGAACCAGAGCCTGATCTTTGTTGGTATCGGCCCTAGCTTTAAAATTCTGACCACTCCAAAGTGGGACCTGGATGCAAACCTCCGCGTAGGGTTAAGCCATCTTGATATGGGATCCCTAAGCGTTTCCGTGGATTCCCTTGATAACTCGGATATCGTCAGGCCACGGAAGTCAATCCTGGTTTTTGACTACCACAAGGCTGTTAATACAATTGGGATTAAGGTGGGGATTTACGGAAACTACTGGTTCAATTCATTTCTCGGCATTACATTGGGAGTCGAATATATCCATTCATTCGTTTCAGCCAAAAAAGTTAATGATGATGCGACGTATGTGATGAAATATAAAGACCCCCAGTATTATAAGGACGGTAGCGGCAACTTTGACGAGTATGCATATTTCAACTCAGCCACGCCGCTTGACAACTACCCGGTTAAATCCTTTAATGTAAATCATATCGCTGTTTCGGCAGGTCTGGTTTTTAAAATAGAAAAAGTAACGGTAAAAAAAGTCAAGGAAGAGTTCAGGGATATCATCGTACTGGTGAAGGATTCATTGACAAATATCCCTGTTGCAGGGGTCGGAGTCAACCTGATAGATAATCAGGGTAAAACCATTCATACCAGCATTACCGAAGAGAATGGCAAGGTGACATTTGAGCACGTTCCGCAAGGCGACTATACATTGTTTGGCCGCCAGGGAGAGCTGAAGACCAACCGCGCGGTAATTACAGCCTCGGAGTTCTCGAAAAAAGGAACAACCATTTACCGGGAGCTGCTGTTGAGCGACCTGAGGTTTATTTTATCGGGCGTTACCGTTGAATGCGACCAGAAAGATAAGACCATCGGCAATGTCAACGTAGAACTTACCAATACATCAACCGGGAAGTCAGAAAAAACCATTTCAGGGCCGGAGGGTAAATTCACCTTCAACCTTGAACCAAATTCCGATTATACTATTGTTGCCAGTAAGGACGGGTACTATTCAGGTATACAGGAAATCTCGACCAAAGGCCTCGACCGCAGCAAAACCCTTTATGTTAAACTGGTCCTGTGCGTGAATGAACTTAAGGTCGGATCAACGTTTGTCCTGAACAACATCTATTATGATTTTGACAAATGCAATATCCGCCAGGATGCCTCTGTGGATCTTGATCACCTGGTTGAGATCATGAGAAACTATCCTAAAATGGAAATTGAACTTTCTTCCCACACCGATCAGCGCGGTACCGATGCATACAATAATAAACTCTCACAATGCCGCGCCGAAAGCGCCGTGGATTATATCGTAGGGAAAGGGATAAGTAAAGCCAGAATTACTGCGGTAGGATACGGGAAAACCAAGCCTATCGAAGATTGTACAAAGATCAATGGCTGTCCCACAACCTCACAGGGCGACTGTCCCTGCCATCAAAAGAACCGCAGGACGGAAATCAAGATCCTGAAAATGTAAGTGATGAAAAACCCATATTCAGAAAGTAAAAACACCTGATATGAAAACCGTTTCAAAATTTTCTCTGACCGTGATGCTTCTTGCAGCCCTGGGTTTGCTCCCAGGCTGCAAGAAAAAAACCGAAGATCCTCCTGCCAACGGACCGGTTCCGGTAGTATCTACAATCAATTACTCCAATGTGCTTCTCAACACCGCTGACCTTTCAGGGAATGTCACTGATGACAGGGGTTTATATGTATCCAAACATGGTTTTTGCTGGAGCAATACCAACACGAATCCAACTATCCAGAACGACACCATGGTGGCAGGAGACGGGGCGGGATCGTATACAGGGACAATAACAGGCCTGAAAGGCCAGAGGAAGTATTATGTCCGTGCATTTGCCACGAACAGTAATGGGACCGGTTATGGCAGTATTCTTACTTTAACCACCATTGATACAACGATAACCGACATCGATAACAACCGTTACCTGATTGTGCAGATCGGGACCCAGGTATGGATGGCCGAAAACCTGAAAACAACCAGGTATAACGATGGCGTTGGCATCCCCCTGGTTACAGATGATGTAGAATGGGCCAATGAACAAATTGGCGCATATTGTTACTATAACAATGACCCTGCTAATGCAGCCGTCTATGGAGCATTGTATAACTGGTTTGTTGTTCAGCGTGGTAATCTTGCACCAGCCGGCTGGCATGTGCCCACTGATGGAGAATGGGTTACCCTGTTAAATTTCCTCGGAGGTAAAAATGTAGCGGGCGGCAAAATGAAAGAGCAGGGTCTTGACCACTGGTCTGATCCAAATACCGGGGCAGATAACAGCAGCGGTTTTTCAGGGCTCCCTGGTGGCGAGCGTATTTGTATTCTCCAACTTGTATTTTATGATGAAGTTCAGATTTTTGGAAACTGGTGGTCGGCAAATGGGAATTCCGGCGAAAAAGCCTCGTTTTTTAGCTTATATTATGTGAGTCCATTTGTACAAAGCTCTATAGTGGGTAAAACCACCGGGTACAGTATCCGTTGCATAAGGAATTAAAAAATCATTGGGTATGAACTTCCGGGCAAACCCGGGGTCCGGCCTTGCCCAGGGGAGTGGTGGATGCGGATACGGGAGGCTGAAATTAAACCACCGCCACCCCTTGGTTTAGAACTCGTCGGGGAGGGCTTTCAGTTGTTCATAGGTGAAAACAGGCCCATCCTTGCATATATAGGTGCTGCCGATATTGCAGCGGCCGCATTTACCCAGCCCGCACTGCATTTTCATTTCCAGTGTCGTGATCACATCCTTTGGCGCAAAACCAAGACGGTCGAGCGACTGAAGAGTGTACTTGATCATGATCGGTGGTCCGCAGGTGATGACTTTGGTATTTGCAATCTCCGGTTTCACCACTTCTTCAAGGATCTTGGGAACCACGCCTACATTATCTTTCCAGGTTTCTTCAGGCTTGTCGATGGTAAGCACAACCTTGATGCTTGTATTTTTCTTCCACTCCTCTATTTCTTCCTTGTAACAAAGGTCTGCGGATGTGCGGGCACCGTATAGTATCGTGAAGTCCTTGTAATCTCCGCGGTTGTCGATACAATACTGTATCAGTGAACGCAGGGGCGCCAAACCGATACCTCCGCCCACGAAAAGCAGGTTTTTCCCTTTGATGTCATCCAGGGGGAACCAGTTGCCGTAAGGACCACGGATCCCGACATCATCTCCTTCCTCAAGATCGGTATGGATATCGGCAGTAACAACTCCCGCCCTTTTTATGGAGCAATCAAAATATCCCTTACGGGTGGCCGATGATGAAATACAAAAGGTGCATTCCCCCGAACCCAGTAATGAAAATTCAACAAACTGTCCCGGCTGCCAGGAAAATTTCTCGGAAATACTGTCGTCTTTGAATTTCAGCCTGTAGGTGCGAACATCAGGTGTTTCCTGGATAATCCGGTCAATCTTGGCGAGGGAGGGAACTAATAATGCTTCCATAAATATTTTACTTTATATTTTTTAAACCGTGATTCTGCGGGTATTTCACAGGAGCCGCATCAGGTGAACGGAATGGAACCGTTACGGCGGTGTGAAAATACGGGTAGGATCACACTTCCATCGGTGCTGCTGCAACGTGGTTTACTACCTCAAAGATGGAAATGTTCACCGGGCAGGATATCGCGCAATGGCCGCAGCCCACGCAGAGATTTACGCCGAACCTTTCCTTGTAATACACGAACTTATGCATAGACCTTTGTCTCCAGCGGCGGTATTTGGCAGGGCGCGGATTATGGCCGCCTGCCTCCAGGGTGAAGTACACATTGTTACAGGAATCGTAACTTTTGTACCTCACTCCCGTGTCTTTGATTTTCTCGTCACTGATCTTGAAACAGTGGCAGGTCGGACAAATAAAGGCACAGGTGTTGCAGCTGACGCAGTTTCTTGTAGCTTCCTCATAAGCTGTTGAGTCAAACCGTTTCGACATCTTTTCATTGACGTCCTTATAATCCATTTTAAGGCGGAAAGAAGCGGCAAATGCCCCATATTGCTTCTTCATTTCATCTAACGCCTGCTGACTGCCGGCTGCAGACTCCTTTCCGAGGTTTTCCTTAAGAAAATTTTCGCCTTTTTCGGTTCGGGCCTGTAAATAAACTGTTCCTCCGGGGCCACTCACCACGGCTACGTCCAGGGCATCCAGGTTTTCCAGGTCATAGTCCAGGGAAGTGCAGAAACACTGGGTGTCGGCCTTGTCGCAACGCTTGGAAAAGATCACCGTGTTGGCACGGCGATTCAGGAAGTCGCTGTCAATATAATCCCACTTGTTCACTGCTTCTAACACCTGCAATCCGCGTGCATCGCAATGCTTCACGCCAAGGATCACCCGCGGGCCTGAAAGCTGGTCCTGCCCGGTTTCATGGATGCTGGTGCCTGCGCTGGTCGCTTCATACTTCATGATCTTTGAAGCACGCGGGAAAAACAAGGGCTTCACGCTCATGGTCATGGCAATTGGCGAATCAGGGTCGCATTCCTTCAAAGATGAAACTTTTTTATAATCATACTTCCCGAATTTCTCAACGGGAGCATAGGTTTCATGTTTGCTGATAATGGCTTCATAGAGTTTCTGCAAGCCATCTTTATCGGTAACAAAAGTTGAAAAGCTCATAATCTGTCGTTCGGATTACAGTATAAAATCATCGGGATCCTTAAGGCTGTATTTGTAGAAAGCCCCGCGGTCACCTTCTTCGACACCCGCCAGGTGGTTCTGGAAGTTGTCATAAATCACCTTCTCGTTCTGTTTATGCAGAAGATGCAGCGGCAGGTGGCTTGGACAGGCTTTTTCGCAGTTGCGGCAGTCGACGCAACGGCCCGCCAGGTGCAGCGACCATGTCATCAGGGCATGGAAGGCGCTGGATGCCGTGTTTGAACCGTTATAGATCGTTGCCGTTTCCTGGTCTATGCAACATTTGGCGCAGTAACACAGCGGACAGGAATGCCTGCAGGCGTTGCAGCGGATGCAGTTATCGAAGATCTCTTCGAAATATTCCCGCCGTTCAACGAGGCCTTTTGCGGCAAGGTCAGCGATATCTGCATTTATGATATAATCTTTCTTCCCCCTGGGGCTGCCCAGCATTTCATCATATACCACGGCATCAGGGACGATGCACTCAATGCAATTCTGCATTTTCTGCCCCTTGTCGTCGACAACCCCTTCGCAGGCAATGCCTATGATGTAAAGATTATCGCGTTTTACCTGGCTCTCGGTAAGAAGGAGGTTGAGTGAACGGCTGTCGCAGCCTTTCACAACCAGCCCAACCCTCTTATTCCGGGTATGGTCGGCTTTCAGGTAGTTCGACAGGTTGAACACTGATTTTTCGGTAAAAACCAAGGCCGGCACTTCCTTCGGATCGTTGATCACGACAGGAACCTGGTTGTCGTCAAAGCCGTTCATACGGTAGCCGACAAACACGTCGATCTTACCTTCTGCAAACAGCTTCGCGGCAATGTCCTGGATCTGTTTTGAATAGTCCATTATTTGCTGAAATTTTCTTTTTTATACAAATGAAGGGGGCCGAGCTTTACAACATCTTCGGTCACTTTTTTAACGACCTGGGCGAATTTGGCGCCTTCGGCAGCCGATACCCAGCTGAACTGAACCCTGTGTTCATGGAAGCCCACCATCTTCAACAACTCCTTGGTCACCAGGAAACGCCTGCGGGCATAATAATTCCCGCTGATGTAATGGCAATCGCCCGGATGACAGCCCGAGATCAGCACGCCATCCGCAGTGGTCTGCAAGGCTTTAATGATAAACCAGGGATCTACCCGCGAAGAACAGGGTACGCGTATAATACGGATGTTCGGCGGATACTGCGTACGCGAAGTACCTGTGAGGTCCGACCCTGCGTAGGAACACCAGTTGCAGAGAATGCCCACGATCACCGGCTTCCATTCGGGAGGGGCAATCAATTCGGGCTTTTCAATGCTTACGATCTTGTCTTTTACTTCTTCCATCAGATGGCAACTATCTCGTTAATGATTTGTGGATCTGTAAACCCGGCCAGGTTAATGGCCATGGAACGGCAGATGGCTACGCAGGAACCGCAACCCTGGCAAACGCCTTCGTTGATCTTGGCCACAGTGCGCATTTCTTTTGCGCCATGCCCGAGGGGGATATCTTCTGTAACGATAGCCTGGTAAGGACAAACCTTTACACAGTTCTGGCAGCCGCTGCAAAAATCCTTGTTCACTGTTGAGACCATCGGGTCTTTCTTGATGGTATCTCCGGCAAAAAGTCCGCACACCTTGGCTGCACAGGCCGATGCCTGGGCTACCGTCTCCGGGATGTCCTTCGGAGCCTGGGTACAGCCTGCAAGGAAAATGCCTGCCTTGGCTGTCTCAACCGGGCGTAACTTCGGATGGGCTTCGGAAAGGTAACCGTACTTGTCGTATGAAATTCCAAGAAGCCTTGCGAGGGCCGGGTTTTCCTTGTCGGGAATAATGGCCGTGGCAAGAACCACGAGATCGGCTTCGACTTCGACTTCCTGTCCAAGTTGACCGTCTTCCCCGCGGACCATAAGCTTCTCCCCTTTCTGGTAGATCTTTGAAACACGGCCGCGGAGGTATACCGCCCCGGTCTCAACCTGAGCCCTGTTCACGAATTCCTCGTACCCCTTCCCTGCCGCGCGTATATCCATATAGAAAATATAAGCCCTCGAATCATGCACTTTATGGTGCAGGAGGATGGCATGCTTGGCTGTATACATGCAGCAGATCTTCGAGCAGAATTCAATGCCCTTGGCCTTGTCGCGCGACCCGACGCATTTGATGAAAACCACGGTCTTGGGGACTTTCCCGTCGGATGGCCTGACAGGCAATCCCCCGGTAGGGCCGTTGGCCGATACCATGCGCTCGAATTCCAGGGAGTTGATGATGTCCTTGTAACGCCCGACCCCATATTCTTCATAAGGCGTGGCATCCCAAAGGTCATAGCCGGTTGCAACAACAACGGCGCCTATCTCCCTTTCGATGACCTCATCCGTCATCTTAAAATCAATAGCGCCTTTTTCGCAGAATTTTGCACAGATCCCGCATTTCCCTTTCAGCAGCATTGTGCAGTGCTTTGCATCTATAACAGGTTTGTTAGGAACCGCCTGGGGGAAAGGAGTGTAAATGGCTTTGCGTGTATCGATCCCCATATTATACTCATTCGGGACTTTGACCGGGCATTTCTGCCAGCAGGCTCCGCAACCTGTACATGACTTGAAGTTCACGTATGAGGCTTTCTTCCGGATCTTGGCCTTGTAATTGCCCACGTAACCGTCGAGTTCAATAACTTCCGAATAGGGGATAAGTTCAATAAAAGGATGTGAGGCTACATCCACCATCTTTGGAGTGAGGATGCACTGTGAACAGTCCAGCGTTGGGAAGGTTTCATCGAGCTGAGCCATGCGGCCCCCGATTGACGGGCTTCTTTCAACAAGGGTCACCGGGATGCGTGCATCGGCAATGTCCAGGGCAGCCTGTATGCCGGCAATCCCGCCGCCGATGACAAGTGCTCGTTTGGTAACGGGGACCGAGATCTCGTGCAGCTGTTCGTTGGCGATGGATTTGGCAACAGCCATTCTCACCAGGTCCCCTGCTTTATCGGTAGCAGCTTTTTTATCTTTCTGGTGGACCCAGGATGAATGTTCGCGGATATTGGCCACTTCCAGCAGGTACGGGTTCATCCCGGCATCGCTGAGCGCCTTGCGGAAGGTCTTCTCATGCATGCGGGGGGAACAGGCCGCCACGACGATCGATGTAAGCCTGTACTGCACAATGGCGTCCCTGATCATCTGCTGTCCGGGATCGGAACACATGTACTTGTAATCAACGGCAAACTTGACTTCCCTGATCTTTTTGGCTTCCTCAACAACGGTCGGGACGTCCACAAAGTCGGCAATGTTAGCGCCGCAGAAACAAACGAATACTCCTACTCTTGCCATTATTCAACCTCACTTTCTGCCTTTACGGCTTTTTTGCCTTTGGCGGGTTTTTTTGGTTCTTCTATCACTTCGCCGATATGGGCCAATGCACCGTCGACAGGGACGATATGCTTGGAAAACATCATTTTATCTTTCGGATAGCCGAAAGCCATAGCCATCAGCTGGGTGAGATAAAAGATCGGGAGATCATATCTGACTTTAAATTTCTTCTCAATATCAGGCTGTCTCATATCGAGGTTCGACTGGCAGAGCGGGCAGGCTACAACAATGGCATGGGCCCCGCTTTCTTTTGCCATTTCGAGGATCTTTCCGCTAAGCTGCAGTACCACATCGGTATCGGAAATGGAAAAAGAAGCTCCACAGCATTCGGTCTTGAAATCGAAGGGCATTGCTTTTGCGCCTAAAGCCTCCACTATCCGGTCCATCGACATGGGGTATTCTGGTGAATCGAACTGGGTGATGGCTTTTGGCCGGGTCAGAAGGCAGCCGTAATAGCAGGCGATCTTCATCCCGCTGATAGGACTGGTAACCTTGGTCTTGATGGCTTCAATCCCGACATCCTCATAACAGTACTGGAGCATGGATTTTACAGCTACCCTGCCCTGATACTGGCCTTCGCCTACAACAGCGGTATTGATCTTCCTGGCCAGTTCAGGGTTCTCATCCATATGTATTTTAGTGAATTTCATGCGCTGGTAACAGGAAGCGCAGGGGACGGTCATGGTGTCATTACTGAGTTTTTCGGCAAGCACCAGGTTGCGCAAAGGCAGGGCATATGCCAGGCTTTCGTTCATGGTGTGTGCGGATGTGGCGCCGCAGCAATTCCAGTCGGGGATCTCTTCCATCTCGACATCCAGGGTCTTCATGACCATTTTAACGGTCTGGTCAAACTCCTCGCTGGTGCCGTGTGCAGAACAACCCGGGAAATAGGTTACTTTTTTCATCTTTAACTTCTTATTTGCTCTGTTGTTCAAGTTTATCGGCCATTTCGTACATTTTCTTCATGGCTTTTGCACTTTTCATTGATTTCACTCCCAAAGGAATTTTTCCTTTCAGCAGGGCCTTGGGGGCAAGGTGCATATCCTTGAAAAGATTTCGCGTACGGATATTGAATTCGGCCATCATGCGCAGCTCATAATTCCTGCCGTATCGCCTGATCATATCCAGGAAGATCTCGTGGAATTTCCTGATGTTCTTTACCTGTTTTGAATCCGGATGGAAATTCTCCTCAATAGCCATGTGCCGCACAGCTTCCATGACTGCAGGGATATTGATCTCCCTCGGGCAGCGGCCGGAACAGGCAGAACAGGTAAGGCAGAACCAGGTGGAGTTAGCCATCTGGCATTCTTCCTTAAGTTCCAGCTTGATCATCTGCATGATCTCCCTGGGTGGAAAATCCATGAAATTTGAGACCGGGCAGGTCGACACGCATTTGCCGCACTGGTAACATTCCAGGACGTCTGAGCCGCTCTTTTCATTCACGGCTTCCAGGAAGGTGTTTTTCCCTTTGTATGAGAGTGTTATCATATAAAAACCTCGTGCTGTTAAAATATTAACAGCCCAAAGTTACTAAAGATTTCTTTTGGATAGAATCTAAATTACAGCTGATTTTCAAGGAAGAGAATTAAACCCTTATCTAAGTTTCCAGTCACTGGTCACTAGTCGCTAGTCACATTCCCCTTCCTCCTGTCAGCATACCGTAAATCCTTGGTGCCAGGCTCCGGATTATAACACCGCTGCCGATGCAAAATACAAGAATGGTCAGAGGCAGCAGGATGTAAGCGAGGAGGGCCGGAGCCTGCAGGGGGGAGAGCAGGGTGAGTGCAGGGTTGATAAGGTATGCGACGAGCGGGGCATGCATGGCATAGATCATGAAAGCGAAAGACGACAACCATGTAAACCAAGGGCGTTCCATGCACCATGCTGCGAGGGGATCCAACCCGTACCAGCAGGCGATCAGCCCGCTCAGGACCACGGTCTTATGCATCAGGGTCAGCACGGGAAACATCGCATTTTCCAGGTATGCCTGCCCCTTCAGCGCAATCAAAGTCTTTATCAGTGCAAACGAAATGAACACTATGCCCCAAACAGCAGGTTTCAGTCCGCGTGATGGATGCTCGATATTGAAACCTGTCTTTTGCATCCAGATTCCAAGGGAAAAGAACAGCAGCCCCTCTCCTTCGATTAGACCCAGGTTGATCGTGGCAAGCCACATAAGAATGGTGAACGAAAAAAAGACCCAACGGCCAACCCTGTTCGTAACGCACCAGCGTATTGCAGGATAGGCAAGGTTGTAAATAAACAGTACACGGATGAACCAGAGCTGGTAGGGCACGGGCAGCAGGATCCAGCGGGCAAGCAACTCATACCATTGATAATCATGGATCAGCATCCTGGTATTGTCAATCTGGACCACATGCGAGGAGGACACCAGCTCACGTGTATACGGGAACATCTCAAGCCCGTATGTGAAGGCCAGTCCCAGGGCACTCCAGATCAGGTAAGGGAGAAACAGGGTGCGGAACCGCTTTCCTGCCCTTGCCTTATAGGGCCGGTCGTCGTGCATCGCGAATAAAAATCCTGAAATGATAAAAAGCATAGGTATCCTGAAACGGAAGATCCCGTTAGAGAGGAAGTATTCAATGAAACCTGTTATTGACCATCCCTCGTCAGGAATGGTCCATGGTTGCAGGTAACGCTCATGCATATTATACCCGTGCACAAACACGAGTAAAGCCATTGAGATGAATGACCAGAATTTGAATTTGCTGCTGGTGAATGACGACAGGATCTGTGATGTCATTTCATTATGAAAAAAAGAACCCTTAATTTTTCTCCTCTACCCTCCATAGTACATGGAAAGTTCGGAAAAATCAAGGGTTCCTGGTTAAGTTTGTTTCAGGTTTACTGCAACGTAAACTTGATTGGTAAGTTAAACTGTACACGCACAGGTTGTCCGCGCTGCTTGCCTGCAGCCCATTTGGGCATGGCTTTCACGATACGGATTGCCTCTTCGTCGCAGCCGCCGCCGATACCACGTTTCACAACCACATTACTGGTCGATCCGTCAGGTTCAACAACGAAAGCAACGAAAACACGTCCCTGGATGCCAAGTTCTTTGGCTTCTTCAGGGTATTTAAGGTTTTCGCCCAGCCATTTGTACAGGGCAGCTTCGCCGCCAGGGAATGTTGGAGGTTCCTCAACGATGAGGAACACTTCAGCTTCCACTTTCTGTTCGATAACCTGGGTCTTTACCTCTTTCTCTTCCACCTGGACTTCCTCGCTGGGTACTTCAGTGTTTCCTTTCTGGGCAAGCAGGTCCTGCTTACCGAAATCAGATTCCACGTTGGTGTCTTCCACAACTTTAGGCGCAGTGAACTTTACCTTTTCCACAAGTGCTTCAGGGGGAGGGGGTGGCGGCGGAGGTGGTGGCAGATCTTCCTTGGGCATGTTCAGCATTTCGGCCGTTACTGATTTTTCCTTTTCCCTGAGCAATTTTTCCTTGTTCAGGTATGCATTGATTAAAGGATAGGCAGCGGCGGACATAATGACGAGGAGGCCAATGATCAGGGAAATCGTAAGATACCGGCGGTACTTCTTGCGAAGCACATAAGATCCGTATTCCTTGTTACGATTCTTGAAGACGATTTCCTCCAGCGATTCTACACGCTGATTTTCAATTGCCATACGTTATATTTTTAAACGTTCATTAAAACTTATTTAGGAGCATTTTTCAACATATCCTTTTCAATGGGGCTCATATCTACAATTGCATAACTGGCAATATTGCAGATAGCCATTTCGTCGATAATGTTGACAATGTCCTTGTACTTTGCTTTCTCGTCGGCCTTGATCAGGACGATAGGGCCTTTTTTATCGTCCCTTTTCATCTTCTTGATCTCGTTCTCGAGTGTAGTATCAGCCACCACAATTTTTCCTGTAACCCTTTTATCGCGGTATTCGGCAATCTTAGTAAACAGGTCGCGGTTCTTGTCCAACAGGATTTTACGGATTCCATCCTTGCTGAAGTTTGTTTTAACCAATGCAGGCAGAGGGGGCTTTTTAGGGTCGGCCATACCGATGTAATAATACACCTTGTCGCCTTCTGAAAGAATAATGTTCAGGGTACGGAAAGCCGAGATCTGGGGCTGATTTTTATCCTGATTTTGATTATCCTTTTCAGGCATGGTAATGACCATTACTTTAGCCTTGCTGAAAGCGGTAGTTAGCATGAAAAAAGTGATCAGCAAACACATCAGGTCGACCATAGGGGTCATATCGATGCGTGTGCCATGCTTCTTAGGCCTGCGTTTACCACCTTTTTTACCTTTTTCTTCTTGAATTATTTCGGCCATATAGGATTTTCTTTAACGTTTGGTTTCTCTTTACTTGGTTGCAGGCGGAAGATCCTTCAAGGCAACTTCTTCCTTTTGCAGGTTGGTAACGAGATTAAATTTATTCACCTTGTTGTCCTGTAACAAGTCCATGACCTTCTTGACTAGTTTATAGTCAGTGTCAGCATCACCCTTGATAGCGACTTCAGCTCCGACATTTGTAAGGCGCGCCTCGCGTACCCACCATGCAAGCTGGTTATCTGTTGAATCCATTGGGATGCCTGTTTGCAGTTTCTCCTTCTCTTTGGAATCTTTCGAATTAAGCCATGTTTTCAAGTCCTTAATAGGTAATCCAAATGACGACATGGTTCCAAATTTGGCAATTTCCGCTTTGGTGAAAGTGATCTTATACTGCTCCCCGATTTTTCCCAGCAGCTTGCTGCGGAAATGAGTCGAAGTATCTCTACCGTTGTCAATATTGAAATAGACCTTACCATCCTTTGCAATGAAGATGGTCATAAGGTCTGCATCAGGGGCCTGTTTTTCCGAGATCGATTGAGGTGTTGTAATGACAGCAGCCTCTTGAGGACGGAATGAAGCCGTAAGCAACAGAAAGATCAGTAGCACAGAAAACAAATCCACCATGGGTGTCATGTCTATATGCGGTGTTCTAACCGGTGGTTTTATCTTTGGCATGGAATTCTGGTTTTAAATTATAAATACACAGTATTATGTACATAATTTGTTGAAACGCCAAAAATATTACTTGGCAGAAGCTGCAAATGACTGTACAAGGCTGAATCCTGCCTCATCAATTTTATAGGTAAAACTATCGATTTGTGTTGAGAAACTATTGTAAAGAACAATGGCCAGCAATGATCCGGTGATACCGAAAGCAGTATTGATAAGGGCCTCAGAAATACCGGTTGCAAGTGCAAGTGCATCAGGGCTGCCGGCCTGGGCCAGAGCTCCGAATGCGCGGATCATCCCAAGTACTGTTCCCAAAAGTCCGATCAACACTGAGATTGAAGCAATGGTTGAAAGGATGACAAGGTTCCTCGAAAGCATCGGAAGCTCAAGAGCTGAAGCTTCTTCAAATTCCTTCTGCAGGGCAACGATCTTCTGGTCTTTAACCAGGGTTTTATCGTCCTGGAGAGAGCGGTAGCGAACAAGACCAGCTTTCATAACATTTGCCAGCGAACCTTTCTGCTTATCGCAAGCTACGATAGCATCTTCGATTTTGTTGGAATCCAGAAGGCCCTGTAAGTTCTTTACAAATACATTGATACGGCCCTTTCCCTGTGCACGGGTCAAAGTAATCAGACGCTCGATTGAGAAAATGATCAGGATAAGGTTAACAGTCATCAGGAGAGGCACGATCATTCCCCCTTTGTAAATGATCCCGAGATAGTTGCCAGGCAGCGGAGTGCCATTATGGTTTCCGCCTTCGAAGTTGATAGGGTTACCCATCACATACTTGAAGATTAAGTAAGATACGATAAGGGCTATGATCATTGCTCCTAACGTAAACACCGATCTTAAGGCGTCCATTAATCCGCCTTTGCTGCTTTTGTTGCTCATCGTTAATTGAATTTAAGTTATAAAATACTTGAATTTATTAGTTTTTTGTCATCTTTTGCTTGGTCACAAAAGTATAAAAATATTGATTGATTACCAAAACACTCTAATTCACAAATTTTTTCAGGTTATCAATGATCTGTTTCGCTTTATCGGCCTTCTCGTCTTTCGGGTCTATTGCCAGCACTTTATTGCTGAATGCAATTGCCGTTACAGCGTATTCCTTATTCTTGGTCCCGGCATACTGAAGGAAATTATAATATGCAAGGTAATAAAAAGCTTCTATGCGCTCTTTGGCATATTTTGCCGTATCGCTCTGGGTCTTGGCAATAATGGTTTCATAGATGGGTTTTGCCAGGCCCTCTTTGCTGGTTGAGTCAATATTCGACCTGGTGCGGGCCCTCCAAACAAAACCTGTAATATGATCAGGCTGCAGTTGATTGAAAATTGCCAGGTTTGTATCGGCCTGCTGAAAGTCCCTGACATTGTAAAAGATCTTGCCCAGGTTGTAGTAATCCATCGGCACTGCTTTTTTCAAGGTGATCTTCTTTTGATAGGTTTCAATCGCTTTGTCGTACTTTTTTACCTTGGTAAGGCATAACGCTGCTTCAGATAAAAGCTCAGGCTTGGTCGAATCAAGTTCAAACCCCTTAAGCAACTGCTCATAGGCCTGCTCGTCCATTTTATTCCTGGCCAGTATCCTGCCATAGTAAATGTAATCTGCTGCACGGATCTTTTCAGGCTTCTCGTTGGTAATAAATTTCTTGATATAATATAATGCTTTATCGTATTGTGAAGTTTCAAAATATGCGTAGGCAAGAGCCCTGTTCAGGTCATTGTTTGTTGAATCGACCTTGTAAACTGCATTGAGCTGGTTGATGGCTTCTTTGTATTCCTGCAGGTCGAACAGGATATTCACAAATTGGATCCTTGCAGTGGTATTTCCGGCCGAAAGCTTAAGGAACTTTGCAAAGTCCCGCTTGGCATCATCATTCCGGTTGGCCTTTGCAAGAAGGAATCCTCTTTCCCTGTAAGCGGGAGCATAACTGGAGTCGATTTTAATGGCTTCATCATAATATGTGAGCGCGCTCTTGTATTGCTTGGCTCGCATCCAGAGCTGCCCTATGCGTACTTTGGCGAAAGGTGACTGGGGATTGAGGCTCTGTGCAATATTATAATTGGTGATCGCATTGGAACCGTCATTCAGCAACATGATATATGCATCTCCCTTGACTATAAACAACAAATAGTTTTTTGGATCAAGTTTTTCGGCAGCCTTTAATAAAGAAAATATCTGGGCAGTATCTTTTATAAGGGCTTTTACGTATCCGTTGGCCATCCTGATAAGGACATTGGCTTGTTTCACAGGCTCCATGACAATACTTTTATTTGCCTTGCTCGGCAGCAAGGCTGAAGCCTTTGAATAATAATCCTGGCCGGCGCTCTTATCTTTATTAAGAAATGCTATTTCCCCCATTCCTACAAGGTTAAGCGGATTGGCCGGATCTTTCTGAATGCCAAGCTGAAAGATGATCCTGGCTGAATCTGAGATCTCTTTCAGCGAATAATTCGAAGTGTCGGAAAAGTATTCGTTGATGAAATTTTCGCCATAATTGTAATATGCATCCCCATCAGCCGGATTCTGTTTTATCAAGGCCTTATATGCAGAAGCAGCTGCCTTAAACTGTTCACTGCGCATAAGCCATATAGCGGCTTTGAGATCCTGGGCACGGACTTCCGTCAACAAGGTGCAAGCAAGCAATAAAATGATAACCAGTCCTGTCTTTTTTAAATTGCTCATCATAAAATAATTTCTACAAAGTTTAATGTTTAATTTGGACTATCCTAACCGGCATGGCTGCTGGCACCATCCCGGATCTTAATACGATCAGCTGGCCTTTCTCCCCCGCAATGAATGAAGACAGCCCGAAGGCAAGGCCATGGTATGTCTGCCTGTTGATACAGTATACATTCCTTGTAAATGGGTAATCTCCCTGCGCAATATACGCCTGGTAGGGTTTGTAAAAGCTGGAACCGGGATCATTGGTACCCGGAGTACTCACACCTGCAACTTTCACCTGTTTCAGGAAACGGTTGGAAACAGTATCTTCCTTGTCACTGATCCAGTTCACGCTGATAACACCTATGGCATTAGGGTTGTTTGTGACAAATGAAATGACATCGGCATTGGAATTCACGGCAAAACAACTTGAAGGCAGGTTGGATAGATTGAATTTTTCTTTGATATACCTTGGGTTACATGACTTATAATTATCAAATACCACCTTGATATCCCCCAGTTTTGATTTTGGGTTCATCTGTTTCCATGTCCTGACCTCTCCTTTGAATATGCCTTCGATTTTATCATAAAAGAGGTTTGTGTCAGGATTTTCCCGATTGACGATAAACACAATCCCGTCATAAGCGATCAGGGTTGTCTTTGGAACGAATTGCCTTTCGTTCAGATATTTCTCTTCCTCAACCGAAAGTTTTCGGCTTACAATCACCAGGGGCACCGAATCTTTCATGAAAAGGTTGATAATATCGGATTCGTTACCGTAAACCGCATCTACCTTCGCATATTTATAGATCACTCCGAAAGTATAGATTTCGGTATCCAGTAAAAGGCGGTAGGAATCGTCAATACCAACTTTGATACTTCCGTGCGTTGGATTGTCGTCGGCCTGCTTGATTCCGCTCCCTCCTCCGCAGGAAGCAAAAAACAGCAGGATTATCAACCCTGCCGCTCCGATTACAATGGTCCCGGTTTTTTTCGTCTTCATCAGATCATTAAATGCTTAAAATCAGCATGTTTATCAAAACACAAACACAAATTTATAAATAATATTATTGCGTCCTTAAAATTAATAGGCTAAAATAAACGGAATCAGCTGAAAATGCAAGAAAAATCGGTCATTCATCCTCTTCTTCCCGCGAGTTGGACCATATCCGGGCCAGGCGGAAAGCACCATACAGGAAAAGAAAAACAGCGAAAATGACTTTGACTGTCTGTGGAAGGTATTTGAAATAAGGACTTGTGAAAACAAAAACTGCAAGTACAAAGTACAGGGCTGCAACAGTGTAAGCGAAGTATTTATAGTATTTTTTCATCTGGATTGTTGAGAAACTTTTTGGTTGAATATTGAAGATTGATCACGGTTCGGCGAAGCCGTAATGAACACCAATTATTTTAACAATTTCGTGAATAATTCAGAATGTTGAATTTCTTATACTTCAACATTCAAAATTCAATATTCGTTATTCGAAATTCAATTTGGATATTATCTCTGAACCTGGTAATAGGGAATGTCCCAGTCCTGGTCGGGCCACTGGTTCCAGTAAGCAGGGTTGAGCACATGGCCGTCTTTTCTTACAAGCCTTCTTTCATACAGGTTGATCATGGCGTTGAAAAGGATGTCGGTAACTCCGATCACTGAAGTTGGCAGGGTAGTGCCATCCTTTGCTTTTTCTTTTTCGGTTTTCACCACAAGGCCGTTAACCTCCAGTATCCCTTTCAGGAATGTAATCCTGTCTTCTGAGGCGCCTGTCTCAACAACAGTACAACGTACCCCTTCAATTTCTGTAACCGTATGTTTCCCTTTAAGCATAATATTGTTATTTACGAGTTCCGGTTTACGATTTACGAATTAATCCCGCATCTCGTTATCCCGCTATTTTAATAAAGTCCGAAACTCAGTCCGTTGATCATCTCGAATACTGCGCTGAAGATACCGATTGCAAATATGCCTGCCAGGCAGAGAATGAGGCCCAGGCTTGAATAGAAATCGCTTTTTATCTTAGGTATCGGCCTGTCGCTGCGGTTCAGGAACATTGCCTTGATGACCAGCAAATAATAGTATAATGAAATGATGGTATTGATAATTGCGATCAGGACCAGAATATACAAGCCGTGATTGGCGGCGGCGGCGAAAAGGAAGAACTTGCCAAAGAAGCCAGCTACCGGGGGGATCCCAGCCAGTGAAAAGAGTGACAGCATCATCACCATGGCCAGCCTGGGGTTAGTCCTGTATAAACCATCGTAATCATTGATCGTTTCGAATCCTGTACGGTTCGAAATGATGGCGACAACACCGAAGGCGCCAAGATTTGAGAAGATATAGACAAGTACAAAATAGATCACGGTGGCCATACCGTATTGGCTCTGCCCTATAATTCCAAGCAGGATGAAACCGGCCTGTGCGATTGACGAAAACGCCAGGAACCGTTTAAGGTTTTGCTGGCGGATGGCAAAGAGGTTACCCAGGGTGATGGTGAGAATAATGATGATGTACAGCATATTGCTCCACATCAGTGCAATCTTGCTGAATACGGTAAATAAAAGAATTGTTAAAATAAATGCAGCTGCTCCTTTGGACACAACCGATAGATAAGAGGTAATATTTACCGGGGCGCCTTCGTAAACATCGGCAGTCCATAAATGGAACGGAACCAGGGAGATTTTAAATGCCATACCTGCAAAGAAGAAGATAAATCCCAAAACCTGCAGTGGCGTGCCGGTGAAAGCCGGTCCGACTTCTGCGAAATACAAAGTGCCTGTGGTTCCATAGACCATCGACAGTCCGTAAAGAAGAATGCCCGAGGAAAGAGCTGATGAGAAAATGAGTTTCACGCCTGCTTCAGCTGATTTTTCTTTTAAACGTTCGAAAGCGGTAAGCGCGGCGAGGGGAATGGTTGCAAGTTCCAGTCCGAGGTAGAACATCAGGAAATCTCCCGAGGAGATCATATACTGCATCCCGATAAGAGTGGAAAGCATCAGGATGTAATATTCGCTGATCTTTTCTTTGTTCTCGGGTTTCCTGAGCCAGTCGGCGCTCTGTATCATAACGATCAGCACCCCGATGTTCAGGATATTCTTAAGCATCAGGGTCAATGCCGTGGTCTGGTACATCCCGCCGAACAATATCCCTGTAGGCCCCGGAATAAAACCCAGGATCAGAACAGCCGTCATCAGGAGGATGGCTGGTGTAATGATGTTGTGCTTTTTATCAGCGGGAAGGAAAATCTCAACAAGCAAAAGAATCACCGTGATGGCAATCAGCAGTAATTCGTGTCTCATGATCAACATGGGTCAGATATTTATTTGTTTCTTACTTTTTTCGATTTAATGAAGAATGGGACCTGCCAGTAATATTCTCTGCATGACCGGTACCAGTCCGTTATTGATCATATCGCTCAGCCAGAGTGGCGCCATCCCGATAGCCGTAATCCCCAGGATGAGGGTCACTACGCTCATACGGTCAAACCATTTTGCATCAATAATATGATTGAATTCAGGGTTTTTTATTTTACCCAAAAGCAGGATTCCTACCACACGCAGAATATAAACGGCGGTAACAACAATTGAAGAAGCTGCGATGATGGTACATACCCTGTGGAATACATCATTATGCTGGAATGAACCCACGAAGATGGTCATTTCTGCGACGAATCCACTGAATCCGGGAAGGCCGAGCGAAGCGAGGCCGCCGATCACATAAGCAACACCGAGAAACGGCATGACTTTCATCAGTCCGCCCATTTCGTTGATAAGCCTGGTGTGAGTACGCCCGTAAATCATGCCGATTAATGCAAAGAAAAGGGCTGTCATGATACCATGGGAGATCATCTGCATAATGGCCCCGTTCATTGCAGTCTGGTTCATCATCAGTACTGCGAAAAGGACGAGTGCACAATGGCTCACAGAGGAATATGCGTTGATGTATTTAAGGTCTTTCTGCCAGATAGCGCCGAATGCTCCGTAAATCACGCCGATAGTTGTAAGGATCAGGAATATCCAGGCCATTTCATGTGCTGCTCCCGGAAGAAGGAATACGGCAACACGATAGCAACCGTACCCCCCGAGCTTCATCAGAACGCCTGCATGAAGCATTGATACGGCGGTGGGTGCCGAAGCATGACCGTCGGGCGACCATGTGTGGAACGGGAAAAGAGCTCCAAGAACCCCGAATCCTATGAAGAGAAAGGGAAAAAAGAAGCGTTGTGCCGGCATAGGAATAGCCACTTTGGATATCTGGATCAGGTTGAAGGTAAGAGGACCTCCCCCGGGGGCAGAATTAAAATACAGGCCAAGTAAACCCAGCATGATCAAAGCCGAACCACCCATCAGCATCAGGGTTAGTTTCATGGCCGAATAATGCCTCGGGCCGCTTCCCCAGATACCAATAAGCAAATACATAGGGATCACTGCAATTTCATAAAACAGGAACAGGGTGAAGAGGTCAAGAGAGATAAAAAAGCCGAACACACCGGCAGCAAGAAGGATAAGTGAAGTAAAAAATTCCCTGGGCAGATCCGTGACATCCCAGGAAGCAAAGATCCCTGCAAAGATCACAATCGAAGTCAGGCCTATCATAGCGACCGAAACTCCATCCACCCCGATGAAGAAATGTATGTTCAGGTTCTTGTACCAGACCATATCCTGGGAGAAAAGGATTTCGGCAGTATTCCCTGCAGCCCTTGCAGCCAGGAAAAGATAAATGAGAAACCCGGCCAGGATCAGCTGACAGCTCATACCGACAACAGCAGTCCATTTTACCTGCATATGGGTCTTGCTGAAAAATATCCCGATGACAGTGAGGACAGGGATTACGATGAACAATAACAGAAAGCTCATTATCTTATCGTTTTAATTGGTCCATAAATAAATGAATAACAAAGCAAGGGCAATAACCCCCGAAATGAAAGCAAGGGCATACTGCTGGAGCTGCCCGCTCTGGAATCCCTTGATCCTGTCGGAAACCACATTGGTGACATAGGCAAACTGGTTCATGGTCCCGTCGACAATATGGCGGTCGAACCATGCAACCGGGCGGGATACATAGTTGAACAATATTTTTTTGGTAATGAAAAGATATACCTGGTCAATATAAAATTTGTTGAATGCCGCTGTGTAAAACCCGCCGAGAGCCAGTGAAACTTTTTTCGAAGTTTCTGATTTCTTCTTGTACAGCATTGTGGCAATACTTATGCCTACCAGGGCAATAAAAATTGAAGGGATCGCAATGCCCCATTCGGTATGGGCCTCGAACGGCATGCTATTGGAAGTTACAAGTTTGGTAAAGGGAATAAAACCTGCAAATGTTGAACCTATAGCCAAAACGATCAGCGGCAAAGTCATGGTCACCGGGGCTTCGTGAGGTGCGTGATGATAATGCTGGTCTTTCCCCCAGAACACATTGAAATAAAGGCGGAACATATAAAAGGCCGTCATGCCTGCAACCAGGTATTCCATGGCAAATAAGGCTTTGTTGTAATGGAAAGCCGCAACCAGGATCTCGTCCTTGCTGAAAAAACCGCTAAACGGCGGTATGCCCGAAATGGCCAGACATGCGATAAGGAAGGTCGCATGGGTTATGGGCAGGTATTTCCTCAGCCCTCCCATCTCGTTCATATAATTCGAATGGACAGCATGGATTATAGCGCCTGCGCCGAGGAAAAGCAAGGCTTTGAAGAAAGCATGTGTGAACAGGTGGAACATGGAAGCCATATAACCCAGGCCTTCTTCACCGCCATATCCTGAAACACCAAGCGCAACCATCATTAAGCCGATCTGCGACATGGTGGAATAGGCCAGGACGCGCTTGATATCATACTGGGTGCAGGCTATCACAGCTGCAAATAATGATGTAAACCCTCCTACCCAGGCCACAATCTCAAGAGCCGATTGTTCATGATGGAAGATCGGGAACATGCGGGCGACAAGATAAACACCGGCAACAACCATGGTTGCCGCATGGATAAGGGCCGAAACAGGAGTGGGGCCTTCCATGGCATCCGGAAGCCAGATATGCAATGGGAACATGGCCGATTTACCGGCGCCGCCCATAAAAATAAAGAGCATGGCCCAGGTCATGGTTGACATGCCCAGGAACATGATACCCTGCCCTGATGTGAAAGCAGGGCTGTTCGGACCAGTCAGTGTAATAAAATCAAAAGTGCCTGTCATGTATGACAGGAGCAGGATGCCGATGAGAAATCCCAGGTCGGCAAAACGGGTTACAATGAATGCTTTTTTGCTTGCAGCAACCGCCGAATCTTTTTCATAGTAAAAGCCTATCAGCAGAAAGGAAGAGACCCCGACAAGCTCCCAGAAAATATACATCTGGAAAATGTTGGTTGCGATAACAAGGCCAAGCATAGAAAAACTGAACAGGGAAAGAATCGAGAAGAAACGTGCAAATCCTTTTTCCCCTTTCATATATCCTATGGAATAAATATGCACCATGAACGATACGGTAGTGATAACGATCAGCATCATCACCGAAATGGGGTCAAGCAGAACACCTATGTCGATATGGAGCTTATCGGTGAGGTGAAGCCAGGTGTAACTGATCCCGATCACTTTCTGAAAAGCGCCGTCTGCCTTGTCGAGTACGAAAAAATATTTGTAGGCTGTAAATAATGCAAGGCAAAAATTGATACCCAGTCCGGTGGTACCAACAATTCCCGTCACTATGGGTTTAAACCTGTTGCCGGTAAGCCCGGTGATCACAAATACCAGCAGGGGTATCAGCAGTATCCAGATGGTGTAACTGAAATCGATCATATGTTGGTTAAATTATGCGTTAGTCATTTTTATTTGAGCCATGGGTAATGAGTGATGAGTGATGAGTTTTTGCTAATGGCTCATGGCTTATAACTCATCACTAATACTTCATTTCATTCATTTCCTCCACATCAATATTTACCAGACGGCGGTATATGTTGATGATAATTGCTATTGCTACGGAAGCTTCAGCGGCGGCAACAGCAATGATGAAGAGTGTAAAAAACATCCCTTCCAGGTGCCCGGGGAAGAGGATTTTGTTAAAGGCCACGAAATTGATACAAACCGAATTCAGTATGAGTTCGATCGACATCAGCATGGTGATCAGGTTTTTCCTTACCAGGAAACCGTAAATCCCGATAAAAAACATCGTCGTGGACAACACAAGGAACCATTGAATAGGTACGCCTTCAAACATAGCGGTATATTTTTAAATTAATCTTTTCTTTTCTTTGCCAGTATAATAGAGCCGATCATGGCTGCCAGCAGCAGTACGCTGATAACTTCGAAAGGCAGGGCATAACCGTATTTACCGGTGCTCAGCATGCCTTCCCCTATAGTCCTGATATTTGTTCTTGCAGGGTCAAAGGTCTTTTGCACAAACTCCGTCTGCAGGATGGTAAGTATGCACAAAATGGCGCCTGCAATGGCAGCAACAGCGGCATATATCCTTTTCGTTAACGGTGGAATGGAGAGTTTGTCGTTGATCTGGCTGGTAAGCAGGATAGAGAAAATGATCAGGACAACGATACCCCCCGCATACAAGGTGAGCTGGATGGCTGCAAGGAAATTAAACCTGAGCAGAAAATACAGTCCCGATGTGGAGACCAGGACGAAAAGCAGGAACGTAGCGGCCCTGAGGATGCGCCGGCTGGTCACTGTCAGCAGTGAAAAAATCACAATCACCGCCGAAAAAAGCAAAAACATGAATTGATTGTTCGTCATCACTCTACACCTTTAATAATGGATGAACCGGGTTGATTTAACACTTTAGTCAGTTTGGAACGGTCGAAAACCGCATGCTCAAACTCCTGTCCGAAACCAAGGGCATCGGAGGGGCAGTTCTTAACGCAGAGTCCGCAGAATGTACACATACCCAGGTGGTATATGTGCTTGTCGATCACACGTTTCGATTTGCCGTCCTCACCGGTGACTTTTGCCGGGATGACCTCGATTGAACCGTTAGGGCAGTTGTTTTCACAAATACCGCATGCATTGCAGCGATGCTGGTTGTTCCCGTCGTGAAGCATGATGACCTCACCCTTGAACCGTTCGAACATTTGCAGGTTTTTCCTGTTTTCAGGATATTGCTGCGTTACTATCTGCCCGGGGCTGAAGAAATACCGGCCCGTGACCGACATCCCGATAAGCAGGGATTTCACCCCGTGGAAAATATCTGAGAAATACTTAGTGAAGCTGTTCATAGTATGCTAAAAATGCCAATGCATTAATACTAAAAATGCCATAAATAGAATGTTGACCAGGTTGATCGGAAGAAGATATTTCCACTCCAGCGTCAGAAGCTGGTCGATACGAAGGCGGGGGAAGGTCCACTTGAACAACATCATCAGCCAGATGATAAAAGCGGTTTTACCGATATACCATATGAAAGGCGGGATGTAATCCATGATAGTGTTGAACCCTGCCCATCCTGAAACATGGAAAGGCATCCAGCCGCCCCAGAATACGGTGGCGGCGATTGATGCAACCAGGAACATATTCATATACTCGGCCAGGAAGAAAAACGCAAACTTGATCCCCGAATATTCGGTATGGAAGCCTGCGGTAAGCTCCGATTCGGCTTCGGCAAGGTCGAACGGCCCGCGGTTTGTTTCGGCGGTACTGGCGATCAGGAACACAATAAAGGCGATAATTGCAGGGATATGTCCTTTGAAAATGAACCAGCCGTTTCTTTGCATTTCAACTATCTCAGAGAACTGCATAGTGCCTGCAAGAACGATGATGGTTAACAGGGACAGGCCAACCGAAAGCTCGTAACTGACGATCTGGGCGCCGCTTCTCATGGCGCCGATAAGCGAATATTTATTGTTGGATGACCATCCTGCCAGAAGGATACCGACAACCCCAAGGGATGAAACAGCGATCACGTAAAGTATACCGATATCGAAATCGATGGCATGAAGGCCTTTGGCAAAAGGCACGGCCGAAAGGGCCATAAAAGAGGCGATGATCACGATAAAAGGTGCAAGGTTGAACAGGAGTTTGTCAGAATCCTTGATATATACCAGCTCTTTCATCAGCAGTTTGATAAAGTCGGCAATGGTCTGGAAAATGCCGTAAGGCCCCACCCTGTTTGGCCCGACACGGTTCTGCATGAAAGCACAAACCTTTCGTTCGGCATATACCAGGAAAAGGCCCACAACTGCATAAAAAAGCAGGAAGACTACGCCGATGATAACCCACTCGGTGATCAATGCCCAGGTAGGTGACATGATGCTGTTCAGCCCCTTGTCAATCCACTGGTTGAATGATGTAAAATCGTAAATATTAAAGGCCATATTACCTACTTTTTATCTGTCAATATCCGGAATAACTAAGTCAAGAGAGGCGCCGATAGCCACAAGGTCGGCAATTTTCATACCGCGGCTGATATGGTCAAGTACGCTGAGGTTGGAAAAGCTCGGGGTGCGGAATTTCATCCTGTAGGGGGTCTTGTTACCGTCACTTACAACGTAAAGCCCGAGCTCACCCCTGGCCGACTCAACCCTCTGAAAATATTCACCAGCAGGCAGTTTAATCACCGCCTTCATTTTGGCTGAATGATCCCCTTCGGGAATGTTGTCGATGAGCTGTTCAATGATGTTCATCGACTCATGCATTTCCTGCATCCTGACCATGTACCTTGAATAGGTATCACATTCGTAACGCAGTACCTCATTGAACTGCACCTGGCCGTACATGCTGTATGGCTCCATTTTGCGAACATCACAGGACCAGCCAGAGCCTCGTCCCGAAGGGCCGGTGACCCCGTAACTGATGGCGTCTTCTTTTGAAAGAACACCTACTCCCTGGCTGCGGTTCTCGAAAATCACATTACCCGAAAGGAGGCGGTCGTAATCTTTTATTTTTTTCTTGAATGTTTTAAGGAATGTGTGAACTTTCTTCTGGAAATTCGGATGAATGTCCTGCATCACGCCGCCGGGGCAGTTGTAACTCTGGAGAAACCTGCTTCCTGTTGTTTCTTCCCAAATGTCAAGGATCATTTCACGGTCACGGAGGCCATAAAAGAAACAAGTGAGCCCCCCGAGGTCCATCCCGAAACTGGACCACCAGAGCTGGTGAGATTGTATCCTGGCCAGTTCATCCATGATGGTACGGATATACTTTACACGCTCGGGCACTTCAACTTCCAGGGCTTTCTCAACAAGAAGGCAAACAGCATGGTTGTTGATGTGAGCCGAAAGGTAATCTATCCTGTCGGTAAGGTGAATTACCTGGGGATAAGTGTCTTTTTCACACATCTTCTCAATTCCGCGATGGATATAGCCGCAATGAGGTTTCAGGCTTTTGACCATTTCGCCCTGGAGGGAAACAAGCAGCCGCAGAACCCCGTGAGTGGAGGGATGCTGGGGACCCATGTTGATATGGTATTCCTCCTCCTCTATATTGCTGACCGGCAGGTTTATTATCTCTTTCATAGACTAAAATTCAACGATGTTTACTTCATCAATATAATCCTTACGGAGGGGGTAGCCTTTCCAATCTTCCTCAAGGAAGATCCGGCGCATGTCGGGATGGTTGTTGAACCTTATACCGAACATATCGTAGGTTTCACGCTCATGAAATTCGGCGGTGCGCCAGATATCGCAAACCGTGTCGAAGTTCGGATTTACCCGGTCGTCGGTCTTAACCTTGATGACCAGAGCATGCTTGTGCTGTGTGGACCTCAGGTGGTAAACCACCGCCAGCTGCTTGATGTAGTCAACCCCGCTGAGGCAGAACAGGAAATCGAAGGCGAGATCCGGGCTGTTTTTAAGTTTAATGGCCAGATCATGCAGCCTGGCTGCAGGCAGAAGCAGTGTCAGGAACTGCTTGTTTTCCTCCTGCTGTGCGTCAGGCGCAATCTCAAGGATCCTGGCTTTTAAGGTTTCGTTATCCATAAATATCAAATGGTGATATAGTGAGATAGTGTGTTATTGTTTTCCTAAGATCATGGTTTGCTCGGGACGTGTGATGGTTTCCAGTTTGATCTTTCTCTGGAGCTGCATGATCCCGTAAAGCAGTGCTTCCGGACGGGGAGGACAGCCGGGGATATACACATCAACCGGGATGACATGATCCACACCCCTTACGACATGGTAGGAATTATAATAAAAAGGCCCGCCGGAAACTGCGCATGCACCCATGGCAATAACATACCTGGGCTCCGACATCTGGTCGTATAGGCGCTTGAGGACCGGGGCCATCTTGTTCACGATGGTACCTGCAACAACGATAACGTCGGCCTGGCGGGGACTGGCACGGTAAACTTCAATGCCGAAACGGGCAAAGTCATGCCGGGATGCACCCGTAGCCATCATTTCGATGCCGCAACAACTGGTTGCAAAAGTGAGAGGCCAGACTGAATTGGATCGCCCCCAGTCAATGACGGCATCAATTGATGTCATCAATACATTTCCTCCTGTCCTTTTAAACAAATCAAGGGTTTCGTTATCACGGAAATCCTTTTCCTTCATGCTTTTTATTCCCATTTCAAAGCTCCTTTCTTCCATGCATAAAGCAATCCGATGCCTAAAACGAAAAAGAAAATTACAATTTCGATAAAGGCTGTCATCCCAAGGGATCTCATCATTACAGCCCAGGGAAAAATAAAGACGGTTTCCACATCGAATACCAGAAAAATGATTGCAAAAAGATAATACCCGACATTAAACTGCAGCCAGGTAATCCCTTCAGTGGGGATTCCGCACTCGTAAGCTTCTGCTTTCTGGGGATTTGTTGATGTAGGTGGGACTAAACTCGAAAATAGCAGGGCGATGCCAACTAAAAATGCCCCGACTATGAAAAATAGAATCAGGCTTTCAGCACTCATAATGTTAACTTGTTAACAGATCTGGGCGCAAAATTAAAAATTTATCTGACTTAACCTAACCCATGGCAAACATGAAACTATGTAAATAAATAGTATTGTACTTATTCACAAGATAATACACAATCACTTCCGTAATATATCATTAGGGGGATTGAGATTTGTCAACGGCTCCTTTCGGTCAGCGGTAAAGACAGAGGTAAGCTGAGTCGGAATTAATCCTGAGATTGAATTTTGAATCTTTCGGAACAACAAAGGTATCGAAAGGTTTAAAGACCTTCCAATCAGTTTCACCAGGGAGTTTAACCGTCATCTCGCCTGACGTTACAGTCATGTATTCAACCGAGGAAGTCCCGAATTCATACTCCCCGGCGGCCATGACCCCTATTGTTGCAGGCCCGTCGGCTGTTGTAAAGGCTATGGATTTTACCTTTCCTTCAAAATATTCGTTTGTTTTGAACATATCATAAATTGTTTTGGTAAACAGGACTGCAAAATAAAACAAAAAACGAAAGGAGTTGAAAGAGCCGGGATGAAGTTTCCCATTCATTCTTAAATGATGATCAACAACGGGTTTGTATGTTGTGAAAAAATAAACTAACTTTGGATTTCATCAAGTTCTGATCAAATGAAAAAGGTTTTCATTGCTTTGCTTTGCATGCTGTGTTTTGCCTGTACCCGGCCTGACCTTACCAGCCAGCTTCAGCTGGCGGTCTGGATCGACCTGACCCATGATTTTGATTCCACTACGGTTTACTGGCCTACCGATGTGAATTTCAGGCATGACACCGTTTTTTGCGGACTGACTGATAAAGGATATTTTTATTCGTCGTTCAAATATGCAGCCGAAGAGCATGGCGGGACCCATTTCGACGCCCCTATCCATTTTCACCAGGGCGGGAATTCCATTGAAAAAGTTCCTGTAACACAATTGCACGGTCCGGCTGTTGTAATCGATATCAGCGAAAAATGTTCCGCGAACAGGGACTACCTCATCACAACCGATGATGTGAATAAATGGGAGCACCAGCACGGGAGGATCCCCAAAAATGCGATCATTCTCTTGTATACAGGGTATGAAAAATACTGGGGGGATCACCTCAAATATACAGGCACCCTTAAAAAAGGTCCCGAAGGGGTTGCAGAACTTCATTTTCCCGGTCTCTCCCCCGAAGCGTCTACATGGATCACTGCTAACCGGAAGGTCAATGCGATCGGGCTGGATACACCGAGTATTGATTTCGGACAGTCAAAAGATTTTCAGACCCACTGTATACTTACCGCTGCAGGCCTAAGCATGTACGAAAATCTTTGTAACCTCAGCCAGCTCCCCGCTACAGGGGCATATATCGTTGCCTTGCCGATGAAAATCAAAGGCGGAAGCGGTTCTCCTCTGAGAATCGTAGCTATCATTGAAAATACAGATAAATGATCCAACTCGATAAAACTATCATCTCTGACGATATACGTGACAGTTTTTTCTGTTGCGACCTTCAGCAATGCAAGGGGGCCTGTTGCGTGGAAGGAGATGCCGGTGCGCCATTGGAGGAGGAAGAGATCTCCCTGCTCGAAGACTACAGGGAGTATATCATACCCTATATGCTTCCCGGCGGGGTCCTGGCAGTTAACACATCCGGAGTTTTTGATTATGATGCCGAAGGGAATTTTGTTACCCCCCTTGTCAATGACAAGGAATGTGTTTTCGTATATTATGAGAATGGCATTGCACGCTGTGCAATTGAGAAGGCGTTCATTGAAAAAACCATACCTTTTGCGAAACCTCTTTCCTGCCACCTCTATCCCATCCGCATCAAACAATTGTCAAACGGGAATGAGGCTTTGAACTACCACAAATGGTCCATCTGCAAAAAAGCTCTCGAAAAAGGAAATAAGGAGAAACTTCCCCTGTACCGTTTCCTTGACCAGGCCCTGATCAGGAAATACGGGCGTTCCTGGTATAACCGCTTATTGAAATTGCTGGAGTAGGCCCTTACTTTGCCTGGGTCATCCCGCCGGCTGCCGCTAATGCAGCACGTTTTGTCACAGCCCGCGTACTGAATTCTTTATCCATAAGGAAAAGCCCGCCCTTTTCTGTCCCGGCCAGCTTAATCTGGTCGAGTATGCTTCGTACGGTGCTTTCTTCCTCAACCTGTTCGGTAATATACCATTGCAGGTAGTTTGCCGTAGTGAAGTCTTTTTCCTTCACGCAGATGGCATAAAGTTCATTAATGGATGCAGAAATAAATTCCTCGTGTTTCAATACGTTCTGGAACACATCCAAAAGGGATTTAAAACTTGCTTTGGGTGCGTCAAGTGCCGGGATTACGGCATTTCCGCCGCGGTCGTTCAGATAATGAACCAGCTTAAGCATATGCAGGCGTTCTTCCTCGGTTTGGGCATAAAGCCAGTCGGCCGCTCCGGGGTAACCGGCACGTTCAGCCCAGGAGGCCATTGCTAAATAAAGGCGTGAAGAATGCTCTTCTCTTTTGATTTGATCGTTCAGCGCCTTTTCAACATTCTTTGTGATCATATTCTTGGTATTTAAAATCATTATGAATTGGAAAGGGGAATGTTTTCAGATCCCATCATCCGCACTTCAAAATTCAATATTCGAAATTCAAATTCTCTATCCCTTCAGGGCTTCAGCCCCCGACACGATCTCAATAAGTTCGTTCGTGATCTGGTTCTGCCTTGCCTTGTTGTAAGTGATGTTGAGATTTTTCAGCAGTTCTCTTGCATTGTCGGTTGCCTGCTGCATTGCTGTCATCCTGGCTCCCATTTCGGCTGCAAAGGAATCCAAAACGGCTTTAAACACCTGGATGCGCAGGGTTTTGGGGATAAGTTCCCTTACAACTGTTTCATTATCGGGTTCAAAAATATAATCGGCCGATGACTGGTTCTTCACTGCCTTCCCCGGTATGACGTCCTGAACTACAGGAAGGAACTGCTCGTTGACCAGTTTTTGTACAGCGGCATTTTTAAACTGGTTATATACAATTTCAATCCTGTCAAATTCCTTTTTAACAAAAGATTGCATCAGGTATTCGGCAAACGGTGAAATGTTGGCAAACGTGAGATTGTCAAAGAATTCATCATGATGGCCGACTACTTTAAAGTTGCGCTTCGTGAAATATTCAGTGGCCCTTTTGCCGATGGTGATAAGGTTTACATTGCCTTTATCGAACTGGGCCTGGTATCTTTCATGGATCAGGGCCAGGGAGGCCTTCATGATATTGGAATTGAATGCGCCGCAGAGGCCCCTGTTTGAAGAGATCACTATGATCAGGATCTTTTCGGGTTCCCTTTGCTCAGAATAAATGCTCTCACCCGAATCCCCTATACTGCCACTCAGATTTTGCAGAAGTTCTCTTAGTTTTGCAGCATATGGCCTGAGTTTGATGATGGAATTCTGGGCCTTTCTCAGCTTGGATGCAGCCACCATTTTCATGGCAGAAGTTATCTGCTGGGTCGATTTTACCGATGCAATACGTATTCTGACTTCCTTAAGTCCGGCCATGAGCTTTCCTTATTTCTTTTCTTCGTATTTCTTTGAAACATCCTTTGCCGCCTGTTCCAGCACCTTCAAATCTTCATCAAGCAGAAGGCCTTTTCCCAGGTTATTGAGGACTTCCTTATGCATTGTTTCCATATGATGCAGGAACTCGACTTCAAAATTTGACACGCTCCTTGCAGGAATATTTCTCAGGAGGTTTTTTGTACCGCAGTATATGATTGCGATCTGCTGGCTGACATGCATTGGGGAGTACTGAGCCTGTTTCAGGATTTCCACATTACGCGTGCCTTTTTCAATAACCTGCTTGGTGGCAGGATCCAGGTCGGAACCGAATTTGGCAAAAGCTTCAAGTTCGCGGAATTCAGCCTGGTCAAGTTTCAGTGTTCCTGCGATCTTTTTCATGGATTTGATCTGCGCGTTTCCACCCACGCGGGAAACCGAGATACCAACGTTGATGGCGGGCCTGATCCCGGCATTGAATAAGCCGGTCTCGAGAAAGATCTGCCCGTCAGTGATGGATATCACATTCGTTGGGATGTATGCCGAAACGTCACCTGCCTGGGTTTCAATAATTGGCAGAGCGGTCAGGGAACCCCCTCCTTTGACAAGATGCCTTATCGAATCGGGAAGATCGTTCATCTGCTTTGCAATTTCATCCGAAGAGATAACTCTTGCGGCACGTTCAAGTAACCTTGAATGCAGGTAAAACACATCCCCGGGATATGCTTCGCGTCCGGGGGGGCGCCTCAGGAGAAGGGAGACTTCCCGGTAGGAAACTGCCTGTTTCGACAGGTCATCATAAATTACGAGCGCCGGACGCCCGGTGTCCCTGAAAAATTCCCCGATGGCAGCTCCGGCGAAAGGCGCATAAAACTGCATGGCAGCAGGGTCGGAAGCGGTTGCAGTAACGATCACCGTATACACCAGGGCTCCTTTGTCTTCAAGTGTCTTAACAATGTTAGCAACCGTTGAGCCTTTCTGGCCTACAGCCACATAAATGCAAAAAACGGGTTCGCCTTGTTCGTAAAAATGTTTCTGGTTGATGATGGTGTCGATGGCAATAGCCGTTTTACCTGTCTGGCGGTCGCCGATGATCAGCTCACGCTGTCCGCGTCCGATAGGGATCATGGCATCAATTGCTTTTAAACCCGTTTGAAGGGGCTGGTTCACAGGCTGGCGGAAAATAACCCCCGGAGCCTTGCGCTCCAGCGGCATCTGGTAAAGCTCACCTTTAATAGCACCTTTCCCGTCGATAGGCTGGCCTAATGTATTAATTACACGCCCCAGTAATCCTTCTCCCACGTCAATGGAAGCAATCCTGCGGGTTCGTTTTACCTTGTCACCTTCCTTGATATCAGAGTACTCGCCAAGAATCACCGCCCCTACGTTATCTTCTTCAAGGTTAAGGGCTATGCCCATTACGCTGTTCTTTTCAAACTCGATCAGTTCGCCTGAACCTACATTGTTCATTCCGTATATTCGGGCGATCCCGTCGCCCAGCGTCAGAACGGTACCAATTTCTTCAAGTTCGGTCACATTCTCGTACCCTGCAAGTTCCTTGCGAAGGATCGCGGTGACTTCAGCGGGTTTAATGTTTGCCATGTTCTATTCCTTTTACGTATAAATTAATCCTTGCCAGGCCCTTTTTCATTCTTTCAATCTGCTTGCGGATGCTGGCATCATATTGTTTGTCTTCCCAGCTTAAAACAAAACCACCGATCACGGTTTCATCGATTTCTTCAATGATCTCAATATTGGCCCTGGTATAACCGGCCATCACGGCATTCATCTGTGAACGCAGGTCGGCGTTAAGAGGGACAGCTGTTCTAACCCTGAGAACGATAATATTTTTATACAGGTTATACTGTTCAATGAATTGGGTAACAATCTCAGGTATTACCGACTCCCTCCTTTTTTTTATTAAAAGGTTGGTAAAGGCGACAGTAACGGGATTGAATCCTTTAAGGATCTCATCCATTGCACTTCGCTTTTTACCGGGGTTGATAATAGGTGCCCTGAGAAACAATTTTAATTCCCTGCTTTCCCTGATAAGACCTGCAAGGCGGATCATGTCCCCGCCCACTTCCTCCAGGGCTTTTTGCTCCAAAGCCATTTCAAACAAGGCTTTGGCATAACGTTCGGCGATAAGGGTAACGTTCATCTCCGTATTCTTAGTTAAGCTTTATTTCTTTCAGGAGCTGGCGTGCAAATTCTTCCTGCTTCTTCGGATCTGACAATTCCCTTTGGAGTATCTTGGTTGCAATTTCCAGAGAAAGTTCTCCCACCTCGTTTTTCAGCTCGGTAAGGGCAGCCATTTTTTCATTCCTGATATTCTCAAGCGCGCTGGCCATGATGTTACCGGCCTCTTCACCGGCTTTCAAACGGGCTTCATCTATGATCTTGTCCTTGATCTTCCTCGCCTCGTTCAATATGCTGTCCCTTTCGTTCTTGGCTTCTGACAATAACTGTTCATTACTGAACTGAAGCTGTTTCATTTCCTCTTTCGCCTTGTCGGCGGATGACAACGCATCGGTGATCGCGTCTTCCCTCTCTTTCAACATCTTGAGAATCGGCAGCCAGGCAAACTTCTTCAGCAGGAAAAGCAGGGCCAGGAAGACCAGGGTCATCCAGAAAATCAGGCCCAATCCGGGGGTAATCAGTTCCATAATCGTTGTGTTTTTTTGTTTGATTGAGGAACTCTGCTGTCGTACCAACCGTACTGCAGCAGAGTTCCTGCCGTTTGCTCTATATGAAAAGGATAAGCAGGCAAACGACGATAGCAAAAAATGCTACTCCTTCGACGAGAGCGGCAGCGATGATCATGTTAGACCTGATATCGCCTACTGCTTCCGGCTGGCGGGCAATAGATTCAAGCGCGCTGCCGCCGATCTTACCGATACCGATACCGGCACCGATAACTGCGATCCCTGCGCCCAAACCAGCTCCCATCTTTGCGATCGGAACCAAATTGGCTGCGACCTGAAGAATAATTGCTAAAAGAGTCATGATGTTTGTATTAAGGGTTACTACTGAAATTACGATTTAATGTTATTACAAAACTTCATTCAACATTCAATATTCAATATTCGAAATTCTAATGGTGTTCCGGTTCAATTGTTGCCAATCCGAAATACAGGGCCGACAACAGTGTGAAGACATAAGCCTGGATGAAAGCAACCAGCAGTTCCAGGAGGTTCATGAAAATCATAAAAGCTACCGCCCCTACCGAAACGCCATAACCCAAAACCACATTCATCGCACCGAAAATGAAGATCAGGCTTACAAATCCCAGGGCGATAATATGCCCGGCTGCCATGTTTGCAAAGAGTCGGACCATGAGGACAAAAGGTTTAGTTATAACACCTATGATCTCAACAATCGGCATCAGCGGGATGGGAAGTTTGAGCCACCAGGGAACCCCGGGGGTATTTATTATATCCACCCAGTAATGCTTGTTCCCGCTGACCGTAGTAAGGATGAATGTGAACACCGCCATCACCATGGTGACGGCAATATTCCCCGTAACATTTGCCCCTCCGGGGAAAATCGGGATAATCCCGAGTACATTATTCAGGAAAATGAAGAAAAAGATGGTGAGCAGGTATGGCATATATTTTTCATACTTCTTCTCGCCTATGGAACTTTTGGCAATGTCGTCACGCACAAAAATGATCAGGGGTTCAAGCATTGATTGCATCCCTTTAGGCGCCTTGTTCAGGTTGCGTTTGTAAGCCCTTGCCACCGAAATAAATACAAACAGCATGATGAAGGCGCTGATAAATATGGCAAGCACGGTCTTCGTAATCGAAAAATCATACACCTTTGGACCTCCGGACACAGCAGCCGTCCTTACGATCTTGCCTTTTCCGGGTCCCTCTTCAGGAAGGCTGAAGCCTTTGTAGGAACGTTCCTCATTATGAAACCTCGATGAAGAAAAAGCATAGAGCTTCCCATCGTAATACAGGATTATCGGCAATGGGATCATCAGCTTAAAACTACCTATCTCCAGAATATGCCATTCATGATTATCGACCACATGTTCCATGATCATGTCGCCGGCATTGAAGCCTTCTGCCTTTTTCTCTTTGGCCTCTTTCGCAAAAGTGCTGTCACTGGCCGGGACCAGGCTTACATTCTCCTGGGCCGAAGCAAATGAATTAATTCCATGAAAAAAGAAAAACAGGGAAATCAGGACAACACTCCTGTAAGAGAACTTTGCAAATGACGGGAAATGTCTTCTCATTTTTAGCATAGAAATCAAGGCTGCAATGATAAGAATTTTTCTGATGTAAAAGAGCTATTTTTTGGAACCCAGAGGGTTATTTACGTAAAGGATAGCCGTTTGGTCGATCCCGGCATAAACCTGTGTTGCCCCGTAATTTTCCCAGTGCTCGGTATCATAAAAGGTAATTATCGGTGCCAGGTCATGAAAATATGCCCTGCCGTTGGCATCCGTATAAAGTGAATTCATCCAGATATGATTTTTAAGGTTCTGGTAGCTCGTGGCTATATAAACCAGTTCATTGGGGACTACCGTATTTGACATGTAATCATATACGATAACGGTGAGAGTACCGGTGGATGGGTTCTTGGAATTGCATCCCGAAAACAGCATCAGCGAGGAAAATGTAATGGCGCTGAGCACCATAAAAAAACTTTTACGCATATCCTTCAATTTTAAAGTAGAAAATCCAACAAACCAGATTCAAGCATTGTATTGAATCCTATAACAATAATAGGGATTTTTTATGTTCCTGCAAAATTAAAGATTTTTTTGCGGGGTGCAAGCCATTTCTGTAACCTTTAACTCAAATTCACGTCTTAATGTACCATTCACGGGAAATTGACTAATTTTGAGGTTCCCATTCCTTGCTTAACACTTTATAAAATCAAACGTAATGCGGGTAAATAAAATTTTTAAATCGGGCATTTTTGTACTTGCCTTTCTGATGGTTACTGCATTCCAGGCCCGGTCTCAAAAAATCTGGACACTGGAGGATTGTATCAACTATGCCCTTGAAAACAACCTGGATATCCAGAAACAGATCCAATCGGTAGAATCCAATAAGGCAAACCTGACCCAGAGTGCACTCAGCATGCTTCCGAATCTGAATGCAAACGGTTCAAATTACTGGAATTTCGGTCAAACAATTGACCAGTATACCAATACTTTTGCAACTACCACCGTACGCTCAAACAATTTCTATCTCTCCAGCAGCATGGTGCTTTTCAACGGCCTGCAAAAGCTTAACACCGTGAAACAATATAAGATCATGGTGCTGGCCAGCCAATATGACCTGGATGTTATCAAGAATAACATTTCCCTTTCCGTGGCCGGATATTACCTTGACATCCTCTTTAATAAGGAACTCCTGGATGTGGCTAACGAACAGTTAAGGATAACCAAGCTGCAGGTCGACCGTATGCAGAAAATGGTGGACGCCGGTTCATCGGCAAAGGGTGACCTCCTGAATATCCAGGCCCAGAGGGCGGCAGAGGAACTCTCACAGGTACAAGCCTCAAACCAGTTGTATATCGCTTATCTGTCTCTTCAGCAACTGATAGACATCCCCGTTGCCAAGGATTTCAATATTGAGAAACCGGCTCTTAAAACAGTTGAGGCCCCGAAGCAGCCAGTTACCGCTGAGGTTATTTTTGAGCGTGCACTGAAAACCCGGCCCGAGATCAGGGCAGCTGAACTGAGAGTTGACGCAGCACAGAAACGCCTGGCCATTGCCAGGGGGATCATAACTCCCACGCTATCAGTAAGCGGGTCCTGGGGAACAGGATATTCAGGTGCGGCCAGGGAGATCGACCCTAATGTCAATCCGACCATCTCCAGCTATAATATGGGGATCACCCAGCTTTCACATGATACTGTTCTTGGGTACCAGGTGAATTATGCCACCCGTGTCAAATCTTTCGGAGACCAGCTTAAAACCAACAACAACCAGAGCGTTGGCTTCAACCTGAGCATCCCTATCTTTAACGGTTGGCAGGGCCGGACCAATATCACCCAGGCCAAAATAGCAAAAAACCAGGCCGAGCTCGACCTTGACATAGAAAAAAGGTCGCTTCGCAAACTTATTGAACAGTCATACGCTGATGCGGTTGCTTCACTTCAGAAATACAATTCCTCCCTTGAAAAGGTTAATGCCCAGACGGAATCGTTCAAATACACCCAGCAGAAATTCGATGTGGGGCTGATGACATCCTTCGATTATAACAACAGCAAAAAGGACCTTACAAAAGCCCAGTCTGACCTGCTGCAGGCAAAATATGACTTTATCTTCAAAACCACAATTCTGGATTTCTATGCGGGCAATCCGATTCGGATCCAGCAGAATTAGTACTAGTTTAATAAGTAAAATACTCTTTGCATGAGCTCATTAAAATCAAAGAAAAAATTATGGATCATCATCGCAGCGGTTGCTGTTGTAGCGGTTATTGTAATTTTCGCCGTTCTGAAGGGAAAAGGAAATGATGCCCAGAAGATCTCAACCGAGAAAGTGATCAAACGTACCATAATACAAACTGTATCTTCTAACGGGAAGATACAGCCCGAAAAAGACATTAAGATCAGTCCGTATATCTCGGGTGAAGTGGTCGAACTAACTGTAAAAGAAGGAGAACAGGTGAATAAAGGCGACCTCCTGGCAAAGATTGACCCCGAAATTTATATTTCCGCTTTTGACCAGAGCGAAGCTTCAGTGAATACGCAGAAAGCGAACCTGGCTAATGCCAAGGCAAGGCTTGCCCAATCAAAAGCTACATTTGAGAATGCAAGGTTGACCTTTGAGCGCCAGGAAAAACTTTACCAGCAGAATGTAATTTCCAAAGCCGAGTATGACCAGTCCAGAGCATCTTTCCAGGTATCACAGGCACAGGTAGCTGCAGGGGAGCAGGACATCAATGCGTCAGAATTCATGGTGAAAAATTCAGAAGCTGCATTGAAAAGGTCAAAGGAAGACCTGACCCGCACGGCAATTTTCGCCCCGAATGACGGAACAGTTTCAAAACTCAGTGTTTTAAAAGGTGAACGCGTGACAGGCGCATCCCAGTTTTCAAGCGGTACCGAAATTATGAGAATTGCCAACCTGAACGAAATGCAGGCTCTTGTTGAAGTCAACGAAAACGATATCGTCAGGGTGAGGATGGGTGATACTGCCCTTATTGAAGTCGACGCATACCTGAACAGGAAATTCAAAGGTATAGTTACCGAAATAGCCACTTCCGCAAATACCACCGGTGTTAGTGTTGACCAGGTCACCAATTTCAATGTTAAAATCCACTTGCTGAAAGAAGCTTACCAGGACCTGTTGGACCCTGCAAGACCTGATTTTTCTCCATTCCGGCCGGGCATGTCGTGTACAGTGGAAATACAGACTGAAACTGCTGTCAATGTGCTTTCAGTTCCTATCCAGGCTGTGACGACCAGGGTTACCAAGGACAGCCTCGATAAAATGAATGCGAAGACCCAGAAGACCCAGGATAATGGCGATGATAAAACTATTATCGTCAGTTCGAAGAAAAAAACTGACGAGGTCAAGGAATGTGTATTTAAATTTGTCGACGGCACGGCCAAAAAAGTTGATGTAAAAACCGGCATCCAGGATAATACCAACATCCAGATACTTACAGGCCTTAAAGAAGGTGATGAAGTTATCGTTGCACCCTATTCACTTGTCTCGAAAACCCTTAAGGACGGGGATAAGGTGAAGAAAGTCGACAAGAAAGATCTTTTTGAAAAGGAAAAATAGACTATGGGCTCTGTCCTTTGTCTTGAAACTTCCTCGGGCGTTTGTTCTGTTGCCATTGGCAAGGATGGCGTAATAATCAGCTGTCACGAATCGGACCAGAAAAATGCCCATTCCTCCCAGCTTACATCCCAGGTTGATTGCGCCATGCAGGATGCCGGTTTAACCTTAAACGAGCTGGATGCCATTGCAGTGAGCATGGGCCCGGGTTCATACACAGGATTAAGGATCGGGGTCGCTGCAGCCAAAGGCTTTTGCTACGCCCTGGGCAAGCCCATGATAGCAATCCCCACCCTAAAAGCCCTTGCACTCGGGATGCGTGAACTGATCAAAGATGAAAGCCTTTTCATGCTCTGTCCCATGCTTGATGCGAGAAGAATGGAAGTCTACACTGCTGTCTACGACAGTAACCTTGCAGAGATAAGCCCTGTTTCGGCTGAAATCATAACCGGTGAGTCATATGCCGATCTTCTCAATTCCTTCACTGTAATTTTTGGCGGAGAAGGAGCTGAAAAATGCAAACCTCTTCTGGGGTTCATGAAAAATGCCGTTTTCATTGATGATTTCAAGCTATCGGCCCGTTTTTTATATCCCCTGGCACTTGAAAAGTTCAGGCTTGGGTCTTTTGAAGAGCTTGCTTATTTCGAACCGTATTATCTTAAAGATTTTATTGCCGGGAAACCGAGGGTGAAAGGGCTGAAATAGTCTTCCCGCTTGCAACCTTACATCGCGTCTGCGCCTGTCGCTCGTATAAATGCAACGCTGCTGCGCCTTCTGCGTCGCTCACATTAGCATTCCCCATTTAGAATCTTTTTTCAGGTTCGCTCCTTGAAGCCAAGGCAGCTTATGCATTATACTTCGCTCATCACAGTCAATGTAGCTTTTGCGTACTGTATCGCTCAATAAATTCACTACTTTTGTATCATGTCGGTATCAAAATACAGCAGGTTCAAGACCCGGGTCGTTGACATCGGAGGGGTTCCAATGGGCGGCAACTATCCCGTCAGGGTGCAGTCCATGACCAATACCGATACACTTGACACCCGTTCAACGCTTGCTCAGTGTGTGAGGATGATAACTGCGGGATGCGAGTATGTGCGCATTGCGGTTCCGGGGATAAAGGAAGCCGGAAATCTGAAAAACATCAGGAAATTACTTAAGAAAGAAGGGTTTGACACCCCCCTGATAGCCGATGTACATTTCAATCCTGCAATTGCAGAACTCGCCGCCCGTATCGTTGAGAAAGTCAGAATAAATCCCGGGAATTATACCGGTAAAAAAGGGAAGCCGGCCGAGGCGGGATACTGGATGGAAGAGAAAAATTATAACAGGGAATTAGAGATTATTTCTGAAAGGATCTCTCCTTTGCTTAAGATCTGCCGGGAAAACGGTACTGCGTTGAGAATAGGAGTCAACCACGGCTCCTTATCGGAGCGTATCAAAACGAGGTTTGGCGATACTCCGAAAGGGATGGTTGAATCGGCCCTCGAATTTGCAAGGATCTGTGGTTTTCACGGCTTTAGCAAGCTGGTGCTTTCACTAAAAGCCAGCAACACCAGGGTTATGATACAGTCCAACCGCCTTCTTGTTAAAGAATTGAAATCGGCCGGCATGGATTATCCTGTTCATCTCGGTTTAACTGAAGCCGGATCGGGTGAAGACGGTCGTCTGAAATCGGCTATCGGCATTGGAAGCCTCCTCTCCGACGGCATCGGGGATACGATCAGGGTTTCAATAACTGAAGATCCGGAGTTTGAAATCCCCGTAGCTTATGGCATTCTTCAGGCTACAGGGGTCAGGATCACACGTACCGAATTCATTTCATGCCCCTCCTGTGCAAGGACTTTGTTTAATATCCAGGAGGCGGTGGAAGACGTTAAAGCGGCTACAGCCCATCTTAAAGGCCTGAAGATCGCAATCATGGGATGTATTGTGAACGGTCCGGGCGAAATGGCCGATGCTGACTACGGTTATGTGGGTGGTGCGAAAGGGAAAGTCATGCTCTATAAAAACCAGGTCCTCTCAAAGAAGAACATCCCTGAAAGCAATGCTGTGGAGGAACTGGTAAAGCTGATCAAAGAAAGCGGCGACTGGGTCGACCCGGTGAATGCCTGAGGCCTAACCAACAACGGTCCTTATCCCCAATGGTATAATATCAAATGTAAACGGGGTATGCCCAAGTGACTCCCCGTCGGTTTCCAGGTAAATACTGCCTGTTGAACGAATCCTGATCTGTTTTCCCCTGAATGTTTTGACTATGGGCAAATCAACAAGCGAACCGTCATAGAGTTTACGGGCATGCTGTATCACTATGTATTTAGGCGCTTTCTTGATCAGGGTAACATCGAGGAGCCCGTCATCCGGAATGGCAAAGGGCACTTGTTTCATACCCCCTCCGTTAAATTTACATATCCCAACATTCATCGAGAATATCTCCCCTTTGAAAACCATTTCCCCGTCCACTTCAATTACGGCTTCCATGAAATTATACTGAAAAAGGCTGGCAAAGACAAAATAAAAATAGGTGAATGTGCCGCCCCTTCCTTTTTCTTTTAAAACATTTGTCTTTTTTGCCACCAGGGCGTCATAGCCCAGTCCTGCAACGTTCATGAAATACCGGGTTTCGGGCTTGTCATGATGATAATGGATTACCTTTCCAACATCCTGTACAAAAGTCTTTCCATTTTTGAGGACTTCCAGGGCTTTTTTATAATCAAACGGTATATTGAACGACCTGCACCAGTCGTTTCCGGTTCCAACAGGTATCATCCCAAGCAGGATCTCCTTCGGATCGGCCGCCTTCTGGATATAAATACCGTTCAAAACTTCATTCAGGGTTCCGTCACCTCCTACAACAGCGATCCGCCGGTAACCATTTTTGATACACTCGGCGCTCAGGTCGATAGCATGTCCGCGATGGGTTGTAAGGACCGTCTCATAAGAAAGGCCCGACTCCCTGATGAGCCTGGCAATCCTTGGCCAGTCGCGGACCCCTTTCCTGCTTCCTGCATTAGGGTTGACTATAAAAAACCATTTTGTTATATCTTCTGGCATAAAACCTGCAGGTCAATTTTTCAAACGGTCGGGCAAGTTAATTATTTTTTATTTTACCTTTATGGAATAATTGGATCCCTATGGTTAAAATCCCGCTTACCGGCTTACTGACTGCCGCTTTTATTATTCTTTTTCTGAGCGCTTACTCCCAGGAAAGGGACACTGCCTCCAACACCTTAAAATACTTTAACAAAACCGAGTTGGGGGTTTCGTTCGGGATAGGTTCCTTCAACAGTAATGTCTATTCAGGCTCCAACGGGTATACATCCAAGGTCAAGAATACCGAGATCCCTTTTACTTTGCAAACGGTAAACGGTGTTATGTATAACCGTCGCTGGATGCTGGGCGTCAGTCTCGGCGTTGAGAAATGGCAGGGCGGATTGTTCTGGCCCATCTACGGATACCTTGGATACAACTTCACGAGGACAGACAATACATTTTTCGTTAACATTTACCTCGGTTACGGAATAGGAACAAGATATGCCACCAGTTATTACAACCAGGGCAGTGGCGCTTTTGCCCTGATGCTGGGGGTTGGGTACCGCATGAAAGTGACCAGGACACTGAAATTCGGATATGAACTATTTTACAAGTACCAGGCGGTTAACTCAAGCTACAATATTTACAGGAATGTCACAACTGACAGCCTGCATTACGAATGGAAGCAATACGGCACTTCCGATAATAAAATAGGCCTGAGTTTTGCCGGCTTTAAGATCGCAATCTTTTTCCCCTGATAAATTTACCTTTTTCTAAATCCGGTCATACTCTTTCCTTCCGAACAGGAAGAAACAGTAGAAAAATGTAAAGAAGGTAACACCCATCTGGGATTCCAGGGTATCTTCAGTAAGCATCGACAGGGTCGCGATGATTATAAATACCAGGAAAAAATAGTCGTTAAACCCTCTCAACCTCCAGGCGGGATAAAACAATGCGACGATGAACCAGATAAATCCAAATATACCGAACCCGACAAATATTGAAAGGAACTGGTTGTGCGATCTCCAGCGCTGGTCGGGGGGCAGCTTGGAATTCATTTTTACATACTGTTGCTGAAAAGCTTCATTCATGTCGCCTGTTCCCACCCCGGTAAGCCAGTGTTCGCCGATAATACCAATTGAAGCTTTCCAGAATTCTATTCTTTGCATCAGGGTATAACCTGTGGGATCTCCTGTTCGCTTGTACATTTCATACCCCCAGAGCAGTTCATATATCCTTGAGCGCATGCTGAACTGATCGAGGAAAAGATAATTCGGCACCCCTCTTTCGATGGCCAGGATCTCTTCAGGGCTCAGTGCATTCACCCCGTCGGCATCTTTTCTCAGGTTTTTGGAGGTAAGAAAACGGATAAGCGTAAATGTGATCTTTTCGCCGTTGACGCCATTGCTGTCAAATGGTATTTTGCTTCTCAGGTTCCATGCATCCTTAAGCTCCCCGAACTGGCAGTATAGGTAAAGATAGTTCCCATTTTCGGTCATATCGCTTAACCTGTTATGCACATAAGGATTTCCCCTGGAAGAAAGGCTGTCGAGCCGGGTTTTGTCAACCGGCCTGACTGCATAAAAATCCCTGACAACTTTTTGCATATAGAACGCCATGCCCAGCGGAATCAGGATCATCGCGACCGCAAGCAGCACCTTCAGGCCTGGCCGTTTTTGCCTGAATACAAGTACGGGAAGGAGTATGATGGCCGTAAAGGCAAAAACGGCCAGGCCGGTAAACGACCTGCTTTTAAAAATATAAAAAATAAACCAGGCCGAAACCAGGAGAAAAAGGACCTTGCTCCAGGCAGGAAATGAACGCCGGAAGATGAACCAGGCCATGATAAACAATCCCAGTGCCAGCTCCAGGCCCAGGATTATATGGGAAACGTTTCTTGAAACATCCCTTATATCGATGTATTTCAGATGGTATATTTTCCAGGAATACATCAGGGTGCCGATCACCAGTGCAAGCAGGAACAGAAAGATGTATGAATTGAACAGGTTCCTGCTGACAGGTTTTGAAGTCCCCAGGAACAAAGGGATAAGAAAAATCGGGGCCTTGGTCCTGAGGTCTTTCAGGGCATAATCAAAATCGGTTGTAAAGATCAGCCCGGCAACATGCAGAAGGTACAGGGATAAAAACACAAGGGCGGGCTTGTTCCTGTAAAGATCCCTGAAACCCCGGCCAATGCCTTTGAAAAGATACATCAGGGCGCAGGGAAGTAGTAATCCTATCCTGGCCGGCACTGATTGCTTCTTTAGCAGTCTCCCCAAACCGGCGGTATCAAACCTCTGGAGTATCCATGATCCCGTAAGCACCATTTCCGACATGCTGATCACATACTTCGAAAAAGGCAGCATGGAAATCAGCCCGGCAAGGGCTAATAGGAAGGAGAACCGGCAAAGATCAGCAAATGTTATTTTCATGCTTTCTCAGGCAAAGATCTTGGCCCTGCCTTTCCTGAGTTTTGTTTTAAAAATAAAAAACGAATCCGTCCCCTTGATGTCAATCCTCTTCACCTCATACTTCTGTGCTAAAGGAAAAGGATTTATCCGGTTCCCGATACGGAACGCAAATTCAATTCCCGATTCACTCAACACTCCGAACATCTCCTTTTTAAATATAAGGTCTTTCTTCGGGTAAGAACCGTACGGATAAGCCAGGGCGCTGAAATAAGGGATCTTGTAATATTCGAGCGACTGCCTGCAGTTTTTCAGGTCTTCCCGTATATCATCGGCGTTCATCTCATTGTAAGAACGGTGGAGGAACGAATGCAGCCCTAATTCTATATGCGGATTTCGGGATACTTTTTGCAGGGATTCGGCTGACATAACAGGAACGCCACCATCATCCCAAAGGTTGGATTTCCCTATAAAAGCCACTGGCACAAACACAACGGCAGAGAAACCATACCGTTCAAGAAGGGGAATAAGCTTGTTCTCCAGGCTCACATACGAATCATCGAAAGTCAGTAAAAACGAGCGTTTTGGAAGCTTTCCCCCTGTATTCATCAGGACCGACAACTGGTTCAGCGATATACTGTTGTACCCTTTCTCCTTCAGGTACATGAACTGAAGTTCCAGTTCGTTATAAGGAATGTTCAGCCCATCGGCCTTCCCTTCAGAAATATTGTGATACATCAGCACGGGCAGGCCTTTCTTTGGAGGGATCAGCAGGCTGTATTCTATGGTCAGGTAAACAAGCGCCAGGAAAAATAAAACCGGTATAATAATTTCCAGTAAGGTCATTTTGTTTTCTGTAGTTCGACGGTTTTCACTATTTTCAAAGTGGTATAGAAAGCCGCAAGATAAGACCAGACAAAGCCCGGATAACCGTCCAGAATACCTCCCTTAAGAAAATAATAGATAAAGAAGCTGAGAGGAAACTTAAACGCAGCGGAAAATCCGGAATATCTTTTACCCCTTTTCGTAAGTTCTTCTGCCGCCTGTGATGTATAGATGTTTATCTTGTCAAGATGATGGCTGATGTCCCTGTAAGAATAATGCAATATGCGGTTTTTAAGCTTGCCTGCAGTCCCTTCACATACTATGCCTTCATGAACGGCGGTGGTGGTAAATCTTCCTTTGCTGCGGTTGAACAGCCTGAGATGCATTTCATGGCCAAGCCCGCTATGCTTCATTATCCTTCCCAGATAGACCAGTGAGAAGGGTATTGAATAAGCATCGTACTGCAGCCCCCCCGGTCCTGACATCCCGGCAAGTTCTTTCTGAAGCCCTGGGGTAAGAACCTCATCTGCATCTACCGAAAGCACCCAGTCATTGACAGCATGGTCAACAGCAAATTGTTTCTGGCTTCCGTAACCGTCAAATTCCCTGGTAAACACCCGGCATCCCTGCTCACGGCAAATCTCGGCCGTGCGGTCTGTTGACCCGGAATCCACTACCACTATTTCGGCAGCAAATGATTTCAGCGAATCGAGGCAGCGCCTGACCTTATCCTCTTCGTTTCTTGCTATAATGACTGCTGAAATCGATGGCATATAACTAAAGTTCTATTTTAAACCTGTCCCAGTCCATTCCAACTGTAAAAGATCCCCTGTATACTTCAAGGTCCTGCTTTGAAAGTGTAACAATATTCACCGCCTCTTCCCCCAGGGGTGCTGACGAGAGAATATTCCCTTTGCTGTCAACAGCCATTGAATCTCCTGAATGAAATGTGCCGTGACCGTCTTCCCCTATCCTGTTAACCCCGATACAGTAAACCTGGTTCTCCATGGCACGGGCGGCAAGAAGTGTTTTCCATACATGCGAGCGGCTTGCAGGCCAGTTGGCCACATACACAAGTACATCATATTCGTACTTGTCGTCAGTATACGAATTCTTGCTCCATACCGGGAACCTGAGGTCATAACATACAAGGGGGCGTATATTCCAGCCTTTTACTTTCACAACCAGCCTTTGACCCCCCCCGCTGATGATCCTGTATTCTTCGCTTAAACGGAACAAATGCCGTTTATCGTACATTTCCACTTTCCCTCCGGGATGGACAGCAACAAGGCGGTTGAAAAATCCCTCTCCGGTTTTTACAAGAAGACTTCCAATGATGACAGCATCGAGATCCCCTGCTTTTTTCAGGAGATAGGCGACTCCTTCACCCTCCATACCCTCTGCAAAGGCTTCAGGGTTGATCGAGAACCCGGTATTGAACATCTCGGGCAGGATGATCAGATCGGCCTTTTCATTTAATTTTGCAAAATGCCCATCGAAACGTTTCAGGTTAGCGGTTTTGTCTTCCCAGCTAAGCCCGGTCTGAATATAGGCCACTCTTAAATCAGGCATGAAGAATTGATTGAATTTCAGGGTAAAATTAAAAAGATATGCATTGTGCGGGGTAAAAATTTTAATTTTGCCGGAGTTTATAAAACTAATACTATGAAAACTATTGATGATTTTAATTTTGCTGGTAAACGGGCGCTGATCAGGGTCGATTTCAATGTTCCCCTTGATGCCCAGTATAATATAACAGACGGGACAAGGATAGATGCTACTATCCCCACGATCAACAAGATCCTGAGCGGGGGAGGTTCGGTTATTCTCATGTCGCATCTTGGCAGGCCTAAAGGCGGCCCGGAAGAAAAATTTTCCCTGAAGCATATCCTTCCTTATTTGTCGGATAAACTGAAACGCCCGGTTCAGTTTGCCGATGACTGCATCGGTGAATCGGCTCTTAAGCTTTCAGCCGCCCTTAAACCCGGAGAGGTTCTTCTTCTCGAGAACCTGAGGTTCTACAAGGAAGAGGAAAAAGGCGACGAGGCCTTCGCAGGCAAACTCGCCAAGCTGGGCGACATGTATGTGAATGATGCTTTCGGCACAGCCCACCGTGCACATGCTTCCACTGCCATTATCGCCAAATTCTTCCCTGAAACGAAAATGTTCGGGTATGTTATGAGTAGCGAAATCCTTAATCTGGATAAATGTGTAAAGGATGCAAAGCGCCCCTTTACTGCCATTCTTGGCGGTGCCAAGGTTTCTACCAAAATTGAGATCATCAATCACCTGATGGACAAAGTCGACAACCTGATCATTGGCGGCGGGATGATGTTTACATTTATCAGGGCCCTCGGCGGGGAAACAGGAGCCTCCCTCGTTGAAGACGAATACATAGAACTTGCAAAGAACATCATTGAAGGTGCCAAATCGCTGGGAGTGAACCTGTATATTCCACCGGATGCAATTATTGCCGATGCTTTTTCCAACGACGCCAATAAAAAACTGGCCAGCGCTTACGATATACCCTTGCCATGGCTGGGCCTTGACATAGGTCCTTCATCTATTACGAAGTTCTGTCATGTCATTGAAAAATCCTCCACCATTTTATGGAATGGCCCGATGGGTGTTTTTGAGATGAATAATTATGAAGAAGGTACTAAAAGCATTGCACTGGCCATCGCTGAAGCCACTGCGAATGGTTCATTTTCACTCGTTGGCGGAGGGGATTCCGTGGCTGCCGTAAACAAATACGAACTGGCCGACAAAGTCAGCTATGTATCTACAGGTGGCGGTGCCATGCTGGAATACATCGAAGGCAAGGAATTGCCCGGCATCAAAGCGATACTGGATTAAAGACTCCTTTTTTTTACCTGGGATTTCCGGGTTTCATCTCATCATTCAGAAACGGGAAATGAATATTTGTTCCCAGTCCTGACATTATCTTAGGAAAGACCTGTTCGACGGTAATCATTGTCAGGGACCCTTTGCGGTCTTCAGCCGTGATCCATTTCTGCTTTTTATCTATGGCAAAGAGGATGAACAGGATGATGCTTGCCAGGACAACCCCTTTGACCAGCCCAAGCATAGCACCGGCCAGTTTGTTTATGAACCCCATGCCGACAAGATCCACGATCTTTTCCATCACTTTGGCCACCATAAGCACCAGGATGACCACGACCAGGAAAGTAAGCGAGAATGAAAGAATCGGGAGCCAGGTCCTGGAAGGATGAAAATTGTCCTGCAGCAAGGCCTGTATGAAGTTTGAAAAATGGACCGCGAGATAAATCCCGAGGATGAGCGCGGCCAGTGAAGCCAGGCTGATGATAAACCCTTTCCGGAAACCGTTTATTACAAACAAGGCCAGGAAGCCCAGGATAAGAACATCAAAAAAATTCATTTTCTAAGTCTTTTGGTTAGCTCTGTCCCGAATACAAAATCATTCAATTCCTTATTCCCCATATGGAGTATCTCCTCCTTGTTACCCGACCACCAGATCTGGCCCTGGTAAATGAATTCAATGGAATCCCCGATTGAAAGGACTGAATTCATATCATGCGTATTGACAATGGTGGTAATACCGTATTCATAGGTAAGCTCCTGGATCAGCAGGTCGATCACATTGGAAGTCTGAGGATCGAGGCCTGAGTTCGGCTCATCACAGAAAAGGTATTTCGGGTTCATGACTATCGCCCTTGCAATTGCAACACGCTTTTTCATTCCACCGCTCAGTTCCGAAGGCATCAGCTTATTCCTGTTTTCAAGGTTGACCCGTTTCAGCACGAAATTCACTCTCTCAATTTTCTCCTCTGCCGGTTTTTTCGTGAACATATTGAGCGGGAACATGACGTTTTCTTCGACAGTCATTGAATCGAACAATGCGGCGCCCTGGAACAGCATTCCAAGTTCCTGGCGGATCTCCTTTCTCTGTTCAATATTCATAGCCGAGAAATTCCTGCTGTCATAAAGCACCTGGCCGCTGTCGACTTCAAACAGGCCCACCAGGCATTTCATCAATACGGTCTTGCCCGAACCGCTCTGGCCGATGATAAGGTTGGTCTTCCCGGGATGGAATGTACATGAGACATCCCGGAGCACGTGGTTGTCGCCGAAAAACTTGTTGATGTTCCTTCCTTCTATCATCCCAGCAGGAGTTGAGTGAGCACAAGGTTGAACAGGATGATTACGATACTGCTGACTACCACCGCTTTGGTACTGGCCTGCCCTACTTCAAGGGCTCCCCCCTGGGTCTGGTAACCGAAAAATCCGGAGACCGTGGCGATGATGAAAGCGAAAAAGATCGTCTTCGTGAGAGCATAAAAAATCGTGAAGGCCTCAAAATCAATCCGGATCCCGTGAATGTAGTCATGCATGCTTACCAGTTTCGAAAACATCATGGCGGCCCCTCCGCCAATAATTCCAAGCCACATGCTGAACACGATAAGCACCGGGTATATCAGGACGGAAGCAACGACCTTTGGAAAAATAAGGTAGTTGGCCGAATTTACCCCCATGATCTCGAGGGCGTCGATCTGCTCGGTAACCCTCATGGTGCCTATCTGTGAGGCTATGCGCGACCCGACTTTGCCGGCCAGGATAAGACAGATTACCGTGGGTGAAAACTCGAGGATAATCGATTGCCGGGTAGTGAATCCAACCATCGACATAGGGATGAGGGGGCTGTCGATATTGTATGCCGTTTGAATGGCAACGACTGCGCCCATGAATACTGAGATGAAGGCTACTATGCCCAAAGAATCCAGCCCGAGCTGGTCGATCTCAAAAAAAAGCTGCTGCCAGAACAGCTTGCCTTTCTGGGGCTTTGTGAGAACGCGCCGCATCAGCAGCACGTAACTTCCTAGGGTTGAGAGGGGCCTTAACATAAATCCACTGCTAAGATACCATTTTTATTAAAATTAACGTTTTAATGGGGAATCTGGTATTTTTATACTGTTGATAAACTATGCGGAAGTTTTTTATTCAGTGGTGGTTTTTCCTGATCTTTGCAGCGGTGCTCATCGTTGCGGCTTCTTCCTGTTCCTCCCGGCGATACCCATCCCGTTCTAAACAAAAACATCCGAAAAATTGCAACTGCCCTTCATTCGGCTATTTGAGAGAAAGGCCGACAACCTTTACCTGCTGAGCCCTGCCAAAATCGAAAGACTGTTCGGGAACTTTATCCCGGAGGCAGCCATGGATATGCTCATAGTTTGCCTTCAGGGACATTCCCTTGATTGCAGGGTTGTCAACAAGAGATCCACAAAGGCGGGGGATTTTCGTCAGCCACGAAACGGCCAGCCTTCCAGGATCACTGTTAACGGGGATCTCAATCGCTACGCTTTCCTTTTAACGCTGATTCATGAAATAGCCCATTTCTTCGTTTACCTTGATACTGAAAAGGCCAATACTTTTTTAATCCGCAAACACAGGCCCCTGCCTCATGGGAAGGAATGGAAAAAACGGTTTACCGGCCTGATCCAGCCATTTTTAAGCATGAATGTATTCCCGCTGGAAGTTGAAAAAGCCCTCGTCTCCTATTTTGAGGCCCCTAAAGCTTCAGCTTCTGCCGACAGCAGGCTCCAGAGATTATTGCAGGCTTACGACCCCCCCGGTGAATTTATTAGGATCACCGACATTCCTGAAGGCGGGCTGTTCATGACAGGATCCGGAAGGGTTTTCGTAAAAATGGACAGGTTGAGAAAGCGCTACCGCTGCAGGTGTTACAAATCGCGGAAGATGTATCTTTTCAGCCCAGAAGCAATGATTTTGCCGGTAAAAAGCGAGAGGGAGGAAAAATATTGTAATTCGTCGGGATAATAATTAAGTTTGCAATAGAATAACAGAGGATATGGCAAAATCTAAGCACAATTTCTGCGTGATTATGGCCGGCGGTATCGGCGCCCGCTTCTGGCCCATGAGCAGGACCAGCCACCCTAAACAGTTTATCGACATACTGGGTACGGGGGAAACCCTGATACAGCAAACGTTCAGGAGGTTCAAGAAGATCTGTCCCCTGGAAAACATTTATGTCGTTACAAACGATATTTATTTTGACCTCGTAAGGCAGCAGATCCCCGAGATGCTGCCTGACCAGATCCTCCTGGAGCCCTCACGGCGAAATACGGCTCCTTGCATTGCCTATGCAAACTACCGTATCCTCTTGCGTGATGAGGACGCCAGGATTGTCGTGGCCCCTTCCGATCATATCATCCTCAAGGAAGATATCTTTATAGCAAACATCAAATCGGCCCTGGAAGCTTCTTCGGATCATGACTGGCTCCTGACGCTGGGGATCAGGCCAAGCCGTCCCGATACGGGTTACGGATACATCCAATACCTCGAAGGGACTGTTTATCCGAAGGACCCGCATATCAGGCGTGTGAAAACATTTACCGAGAAGCCCGATCATGGCCTTGCCGTAACTTTCCTGAAGTGCGGTGACTTCCTCTGGAACTCGGGGATTTTCATTTGGTCGGTTAAAAGCATAATGAAAGCCTTTGAAGAACACCTTCCCGAGGTGGACATCCTGTTTAAAAAAGGGGCCAAAGTTTACAATACCCCAAAAGAAAAACCCTTTATCAGGGACACTTATACTGTCTGTAAAAGCATTTCCATTGACTACGGCGTAATGGAAAAAGCCAGCAATGTATATGTTCTTGCTGCAGATTTCGGCTGGTCGGACCTGGGGACCTGGGGCTCTTTATTTGAGAACCGGCCCAAGGACAAGCATTCGAATGCCGTTGTCGGGAAGAATGTCATTCTGTACGATTCCACAAACTGCATAGTGAACCTGCCTAATGACAAGGTTGCGGTCCTGGAAGGCCTTACAGATTATATAGTGGTGGAAGCCGACAATGTGCTTCTTGTATGCCGCAAATCGGATGAGCAGCAGATACGCCAGTTCGTAAACGATGTAAGGCTGGAGAAAGGCGAGAAATACGTTTAGGATGCCGGGGCTCCGGGGAAAAATATCAGGGGCCGCCGCGGATTCCCGCGGCGGCCCCTGATATTAATTCAGCTAAAACCAGCAAACTATTTTTTCAGGTGTTCCCCAAGGAACTTCTCCATCCCCCTGTAAAAATCAAAACGGTTCTCTTCATTGTGGAAACCATGGCCTTCATTGTCCTTTACCATGTATTCTACAACAACGCCTTTCTTTTTCAAAGCTTCAACCATCTGGTCCGACTCGGCCTTGTTGACCCTTGGGTCGTTCGCACCCTGGGCGATGAACAAAGGCGTCTTGATCCTGTCGACATGGAAAACAGGAGAAACCGAAGCCAGCAATGCACTGTCTTTCTTGGGGTCCCCTACCATCTCGTGGAACATGTCGAGCATTGGTTTCCAGTAAGGAGGAATCGTGTTCATAAAAGTGAACATGTTGGAAACACCAACATAATCAACAGCTGCAGCATACTGATCAGGGTCTTTCACTATGCCCATCAAAGTTGCATATCCACCGTAGCTCCCACCATAAATGGCAACCCGTTTTGGATCTGCAATGCCTTTGTCAACCAGCCACTTCAGCCCGTCACTCACATCGTCCTGCATAGTCAGCCCCCATTGCTTGAACGAATCTTCCCAGAATTTCCTCCCGTACCCGGTGGAACCCCTGAAATTCATCTGTAGAACAGCATAACCGCGGTTTGCAAGGAACTGTATCTCGGGATTGAACCCCCAGCTGTCGCGGGCCCACGGGCCTCCGTGAGGGTTGACTACCACGGGAAGGTCCTTCGCATTTTCCATGGTATACCCGTTCGGAAGGGTCAGGTAACCCTGGATGGTAAGGCCGTCGCGAGATTTGTACTCGATCGGGACCATCTGCGCAAGTTCTTCTGCCTTGAGCCATGGCCCGATATCGGCGATCTTTGTGAGTTTGTCGGCTGTTTTGTCGTAAATGTAATACGCCCCGAGGGACCTGTCACTGTATACCCTGACGATAAACTTATCTTCAGCTTTCGTGCTCCAGGGAATATTCACGCTGAGATCGCCTACTTCTTTCTGGACGCGATCGTACACTTTCCTGGTTTCTTCGTCAAAGAAATACCTCTCCGCTTTGGAAGATTCATAATCGGCCGATGTGAGAACCTTGCGTTTCTTCGAGTAATTCAGTCCCGTCACATCAAAATTGGGGTTTTCATAAAGCGTTTTGATCTCCTTGCCATTGGCAATATCAAATTCGCAAACCACAGCCTTGTCCCTGCCAAGATTTGAAATTGCATACACATTCTTGTTGTCGAAGGTGAAAAATACAGGCGATACGTTTTCTTTAAAACTGGTTGTAAGAACCGGTTTGAATTTGTCGGTTTCTTTTTCCCTGTAAAGGATTTGTGTGTTAACCCCATCAACAATTGCAGTAGCCACGCGGAGTTTCCCTTCATGGTCCATCATCCAGCCCTGGATGTTGCCGGGGTTTTCGGCAAGTTGTTTCATGTCACCCGTCACGATGTTCAGGCGGAAGGGGTCAAAAACCTGGGGATTCCTTTTATTCAGGCCAATGAGCACTTCATCGGGGAAATTCTCCATCTCGTCAAAAACCTCAGTACGAACCTTTGGAAAATCAGTAAAGCACTTCAGGTTGCTGCCGTCAACATTTACCCCGTAAAGACGGAAATTCTCATCCCCTCCTGTGTCCTTCAGGAAAAGGATACGGGTGGGATTCTTCCAGAAATAATTGGAAATATCGCGGTCGGTCTCAGAAGTCAGCCTCACGGCGCTGTCTTTTCCGATCTCCTGTACGTAAATATTCATCCTTTTCTGATAAGGTGCCATATAGGAGAAGTATTTCCCGTCGGGCGAGATCTGGTAACGTGCTTTCTCGGGATTCTTAAAAAAGTCCTCAAGCTGGATCTGGCGCACCTGCGCAGGTTTACCCGGCTTGCATCCCTCCATCATAAATGACAGGGCTAAAATCCCTGGAAGTATCAGGGACAACATGAATTTTTTTCTCATAATCGGTTCATTTTAAGTTCCTGTCACAAAAGTAAATATATTTGTTTTCCAATTCATTATATCCTCTGGAAAAAATAAAATGGGTTTTCGGCCGTTATAAATAAAAAGCAAATAGTGGATATTTATCTTAGAAAACGACGCTGGAAGCTTATCCTTTTTACGATTGCAATAGTTATCGTGGCGGCCTCATTGTATTATACCAACATCCTGGTGAACGAGATCCGCAAAGACGAGCGTAAAAACGTTGCGATCTGGGCCGATGCCATCCACCATAAAGCTGATCTTGTTAATGTTACAAATAAACTTTTTGAACAGATCAAGGATGAGGAAAGACGAAGGGTCGTTACTCTTGCCGAGGCCCAGAGAAGGATCATCATGGCGACTTCCAGTGAAGACCTGAATTTTTTTCTTGGTATCATCTCTAATAATACTACTATCCCGGTCATCCAGACCGATGATAACGGAATCATAGTCAGTTCCCGAAATATCAGGCAGGGAAAAGATTCCCTGATCGGTCTTGAGGGGAAAAAACTTGACGGGAAACTTCTTAAGGATTTCAGCAAATACGCTCCTATCATTGTAAATTATTACAAGGAAAAAAAGATCTACCTGTATTACAGGGATTCAAACATTTTCACTGAACTTAAAAAGGTCATTGACGAACTGATCGACTCTTTCTTTTCTGAAGTTGTGCTGAATTCTGCTTCAGTCCCCGTTATCGTTACCGACAGCACGGGAAAAAACTGGACCAGTTACGGCAATATTCCAAAGAAAAAAATGGAAGACCCGCGTTTTGTTGAAAAAACGCTTAATTCCATGGCTTCTGAAAATCCGCCCATTGTTGTAAACCTGGCCAATACCGGTGTCCATTTAATTTATTTTGAAGACTCCTTCCTCCTGAAACAACTGCAATACTATCCCTATGTTCAGCTTGCAGCGATTGCTCTTTTCCTTTTCATTGCCTACCTGCTTTTCAGTTATGCCAGGAAGTCTGAACAGAACCAGGTTTGGGTAGGGATGGCCAAGGAAACAGCTCACCAGCTGGGAACTCCGCTTTCATCAATGGTTGCATGGATTGAGCTGCTAAAATTAAAAGGTCTCGATAATGAAACCGTTATTGAAATCGAAAAAGACGTGCAACGGTTGGAAACCATTACCGACCGGTTTTCGAAGATAGGATCTGCAGCCAAACTTGAAAAACTGAATATAGTCCAGGTTGTTCATCAGGCTGTGGGATATATCAGTACAAGAACATCCCAGAAAGTGAAGTTTGAGGTCAGCCCTCCGCCTGTGAAAGTTATTGAAGTCCCCCTGAATCTTCATCTTTTTGAATGGGTCATTGAGAACCTCTGCAAGAATGCGGTGGATGCCATGGAAGGGAGCGGACTTATCAATGTTGAAATAACCGACGATGTTGACCATATCCATATCGACATCAGCGATACCGGCAAGGGAATTCCCAAATCCAGGTTTAAAACCATCTTTCATCCGGGCTTTACAAGTAAGTCAAGGGGATGGGGGCTGGGGCTCACATTGTCAAAAAGGATTATCGAAAACTACCATACCGGCAAGATCTTTGTCAAATCATCCACCCTCGGAAAAGGAACCACTTTCCGTATCATCCTGAAAAAATAGCATTGTTGATTTTCAATATCTTATAATATGTTGTTTATTATATGTATTTGATTTACAATAATTTATAGTTGTATGATGTTTGGACGATTTTAGACGATTGAACTTTTCAAGATGATAAAGTTGAAACTCTTTGACGATTTTAAGACGAAATTCCATCCAGAAATGTTTTAGATTGTTTTGACGACCTGACAGGATCTGTTAATGATTACAACCTTCCCACTTGAGAGATGAACTAAAACGCTCTCTTTCTCTTCCTCAAACCAATCTGCTCTAACCGCATCGCCTTTTGTGTAATAGGTTCTTACTCTTTGAGCACTCATATTATATAATTCCACTTTGCCCTTGACTACCTTCAATAAACCTTTCATAATTGACCCCCAATATCATTTTGTAAATACTTGATTTTGTTTATTGTAGAATAGGAACAACCAACTATCTTGCTGATTTCATTATACTTATATCCTTTAGTAATATAATGGAGGATTTTTTGACTGCTGGCTTTCCTTAGGAACTTCTCTTTTGTTTCTTGCGTTCCCACTTTTCTTCCTCTGTATAGTCCCTTTTCTTTCGCAATCTCAATACCCTCTCTTTGTCTTTCAAGTATCATTTTTCTCTCAAAATTCGCCATTATTGACAAAATTGAGATAATCATTTGTGAGACTTCATCTTGTGAACCGTCACTCCTGAAATTCGTTAGATTTGGATTTCTACAAACTACTTTTATTCCTAATTCTGTGAGTTCTTGCCAGGTTTTCAGAACATCAATTGTGCTTCTGCCTAATCTATCTATTGAGTGGATCTCTAAATGTGTCAATTTCCCGCTATCTATGAGTTCTTTAATTTGAGAACCCTTTGGACGAGTAAAAAACTCAATACTCCCAGAGCAAGTGTCCGTGAAAACATAATCAAATCCATTTAGGTCCTGTAATTGTCTTTCAGAGTTCTGCTCTTCAGTTGATACTCTTGAATAATAAACTTTCATAACGATACTATTTATAGGTGGTGTAATTATGATGCTAATATAGTATCTTTTCCCGTATAAACCAAGGAATTTTTAATCTTTTTTTGATACTTGTTGAAGTATAGTCTAAATGAGTATTATTGAGAAAACCTCAATAATGATATTATTGAAGATTTATTGGTTCTCACGAATTTAGACACGAAGATGTGGCCACATCTAATTTTCAGTTTCCGGGCAAGAATTCTCTTTAGTAATTATAGGTTATATTTTTTAGTGTCTTGTATCATTTCAAACTCATCTTCAATACTCTTATCGATACCATCAAGTTCAGATTTAACATATTCTGTGTCAATATTATTATAAGTCAAATCCTTGTCCTGAATATATTCATCAACAGCCTCTAAAATATTATCATATTCATACTCTTCTGTCTTCAACCAATTCATAAAAGCCTCAACATCAATAGTATAAAGCAAATAAGTTTTCTCCTCTTTTTGTAAATAAAATTCTTTTGCCATATTGTTTCTCCTTTTTATTTTGTTTCAATTGTCATTGGGATTATTGGTATTAATATGAAAGAAAGTGAATTCACTTTCTTTCATACTTATACTCATCAGTTATTTCTTTACTCTCTTTGAATAATGGATTTCAAGAATATCTGTAGGAAGATTGTGCTTTTTCAGCAACTCATAGCAAAGATTGTGAAGAGAGTTTGTAGAGCCTTTCGTATCAATGTAGTAATCTGTATTACCATCCAAGAGAGGCAGAATATCACTCATTTTTTTCTTGTTCGGATGATACATTGAGTTATTTATCAAACATCTTGTAGTGTTAGGATTTGCTTTGTATGGTAAATCAAAGAGCAAGTTGATTTTGGTTTTACAAACGAGGTAGTTAAGAACGATTTTCAGTAAGTATCTGTTTGCTCTGTGGATAAACCAGTTCATTTGACCAGTCTCTGCCGATCCAAATTGACCACCCATTTGCCGATGTAAAAATCGGTTCGTGCCGGAGCAAATTGACCACCTTCTGCCGATTCAAATTGACCACCCCTTAAGAACGATATTTTCCTTGCTTGAAGGCAGGCATTTATGATTATGTTGACTTGGTATTAACAAATCATAAATGTCAAACAAACTAATTGTTATGAGCAAGGTAAGAAACATTATCAGGCTATACACCGAAGGTGTAAGCAAACAGACCATTGGGGACCGCACAGGTCTTCCCCGCAACAGTGTAAAAAAGTATATCCGGCTGTTTTTGGCCTCAAACAAGTCTCCACAGGAACTTGATCAGATGAGCGATACGGAGTTGGAGCAGTTCTTTATGGACATGGTCCCACGCCATTATATCGAAGATGATCCCCGGTATATATCCCTGGTGGAGTTTTTTCCACAAATGGAGAAAGCCCTTAAACACAGGGAAAACACCAAAGAGAAGCTGTGGCAGCAATATATTGCGTTGCATCCTGAAGGATACCGTGTGTCGCAGTTTAAGGGTTATTATCTCAAATGGCTGAAGGTCCGCAACCCGGTGATGCATATGGAGCATAAAGCCGGGGAAAAGATGTACGTGGACTATGCCGGGCAAAAGTTGCATATCATAGACCCTGACAGCGGAGAGATGATCCCTGTTGAGGTCTTTGTGGCCATCCTTGGAGCGAGCCAGTTAACCTTTGTAGAGGCCAGTTATAGCCAAAAGAAAGAAGACTTCATCGGCTCCTGTGAGAATGCCCTGTATTACTTCGGAGGTGTTCCTAATGCTATTGTCACAGACAATCTGAAGTCGGCTGTGATCAGGGGAAACCGTTACGAACCGACCCTTAACGAGGCGTTCCGTGATTTTGTAAGTCATTACACGATGGCTGCGCTGCCTGCAGCTCCTTATAAGCCCAAGTACAAAGCATTGGTAGAAGGTGCGGTAAAGATCATCTATCGCACGATTTACGGCACTGTAAAAGAGCGTGTCTACTCCAGCCTTGCGCTGATCAACGAATCTATCGGTGTGGCCCTGGAGGAGCATAATAACCGCTTACTTAAAAACAGGCCGTTCAGCCGCAGGCAGCTCTTCGAGGAAACCGAACGTCAAACGCTACATCCATTGGCCGCTCACAGGTACGAACTCAAACATCGGATTATCGTTACGGTGATGAAGAACAATTACGTCAGCCTCACTGAAGACAAGCATTATTACAGCGTTCCATATCATTATATCGGTAAGAAGGTAACCCTGCTGTACAGCCAGAGTGTGGTTGAGGTATATCACCGCTATGAACGCATTGCCATACACAACAGAAGCAGGCAGCCGTATGTATATACGACCATTAATGAACACCTGGCTTCAAAGCACCGGTACATGAGCGACTGGAACCCAAACAAGTTTATTGAACGTGCAGAAGAGATCGGCCCGGAAACAAAACAGTACATTATTGAGTTGCTAAATACCCGCCAGCACCCGGAACAAACTTACCGTTCGTGCCAGGGAGTGTTGAGCTTTGCTGCACGTGTAGGCAAGGAGCGACTTAACAACGCCTGCCGGCGTGCCCTGCAATATGGCGATTACGGGTACCAGACCATCCGGGCAATCCTTGAACGTGGTCTTGACGGGAATACAGACGATACGGAACCCGGCAGTGATCAGCCTTTACCCCCGCATGATAATATCCGTGGTAAAAACTATTACCGATAAAATCTCTCCGGTACTTGGACTCGGACTCTGTTCCTGGTCCAGGTATCGGATATTATTTACCTTAAAACCTATAAAAATGAATGAGCAAGCTCTTCAAAAAATGAGACAGATGAAGTTCTTTGGCATGGTTAGAGCATTCCGTGCAAGCATGGAAAATGGCAATATGGACAAAGTAACCAATGATGAGATGGTCTCCATCCTGATTGACTCAGAGTGGGATGACCGTAACAATCGCCGCATTGCAAGGCAATTGCGCAATGCACGGTTCCGGTACAAGGCCAATGTCGAACAGTTGCACTTTGATATCGATCGTAATCTTGACAAAAATCAATTGATGCGTCTTGCTGAATGTGCCTTTATTCAACGCAAAGAGAATCTGCTTATCACCGGAAGCACCGGAATCGGAAAGAGTTACCTTGCATCTGCCATCGGGAATCAGGCCTGCACACTCGGTTACAAAGTCCTGTATGCAAATGCGACCAAACTGTTTTCCAGGTTGAAGATGGCCAAGGCCGACGGATCTTATATCCGGGAGATCGCTAAAATAGAACGGCAGGATCTTCTTATCATTGATGACTTCGGCCTGCAGCCAATGGATGGATATGGAAGATCGGTGCTACTGGAAATCATCGAGGACCGGCACGGAAACCGTTCAACGATCATTACATCACAGTTGCCTGTGGCTCAATGGTACGAAGTAATCGGTGAACAAACCGTGGCGGACGCTATCCTTGACCGCATTGTACATGATGCTCACCGCATCGAACTACTGGGAGAATCACTGCGCAAATCCCAGAAAAATAAAATCACGGAAGATGTTGAAACAATATAAAACCGTCTAATTTTGTATAACGTCCAAAACCAAGGAAAATGTTCTTTCTTAAGAATGCAGAAGTGGGGTGGTCAAACTATATCGGCAGAAGGTCGGTAAAATGAATCGGCACAGGGTGATCAATTTGGTCGGCATATCCA